>ERZ761602.683-NODE-683-length-69998-cov-12.490900_pt1 | contig 69998 bp, 65 predicted proteins | sample MGYA00512165_ERZ761602 | MGnify/ENA primary metagenome ERZ761602 (study PRJEB28899, sample SAMN02445085) | bioreactor sludge metagenome | biome: EBPR sludge; isolation source: Thorneside wastewater treatment plant | place: Australia: Brisbane, Thorneside...
AAAAACACAATTCCACTATCGTGCTGAACACCGGTAATGGAGCCGGTTTTGTGAGCCACTTTAACATCTGCCGGAAGTTTGGCTGGAATAATTTCATTGAATTTTTGATCTAATAAAATATCCATCATAGCCATGCTGGCCTCGGCATTTACAATTTCTTCTTTATCGATTTTTTCAAAAAGCAACATCAGGTCGTAAGCCGTTACCTGGTTGTTCATTCCGGCTTCATACGCCCTGGTATCTTCCACTCCCCGTAACACCTGTATATCTTTTGCTCCAATGCTGCGCATGGTTTGGGTTACATTTTTAGCATCCACTAATTCTACAATCAGGTTTGTGGCCAGATTGCTGCTGATAATAATCATATCGTACATCAGCGAATAAACTGTTCTCTTCTCACCAATATGATCATAAATAAGCGTGTCACTGTCCGATTCGCGTGTTATGGAATAAGGACTGCCATCCAGAATACTGATGAATTCATTTTTAATAAGAATAGAATCTTTCAGCGAAAATTTTCCTTCTGTTGCCTGACGAAACACTTCGGCCATTACAGGGGTTTTCATCGTGCTGGCTGCATGAAAAAGCAGGTGTTCATTAATCAGAATTTCTTCACCTGTTAACAAATCTTTATAAGCAACTGCAAATGTGCCTTGTGTTTTGCTTAGAGTGCCTTCAATTTGGCTGATAATTTCTTCTCGACTTGGTTTGCCGGCACAGCCTGTTAAAATCAGGATAACCGAGATGAAACAGAAGTAACGCATAGGAGTAACTTTGAAGATAGAATGCCTGATCCTAAATTACGCAGTTTTATGCCTAATCTGCTACAAGTTTTATACGAGGACAATCATTTACTAGCCATTAATAAACCGGCTGGTGTGTTGGTGCAGGGCGATGCTACTGGCGATGTACCCCTGGTGGAGCTGGGTAAAGAGTATATTAAGCATAAGTACAATAAACCAGGTGCGGTGTTTCTGGGTGTGGTGCATCGGCTCGACAGGCCAGTGAGCGGTGTGGTTATTTTTGCACGCACTTCAAAAGCATTAACCCGGATGAACGAACTCTTTCGCGAGAAAGAAACACGCAAAACCTATTGGGCGCTGGTACATTCAAAACCACCTCAGGCTACGGGCACACTACTACATTGGTTGGTAAAAGATGAAAAGAAAAACAAAACAACAGCATATTTGACACCACGTGCAGATGGGTTGAAGTCGGAATTAAAGTATAAACTAATTGACTCAAGGGGAGGAATTCATTTGCTTGAAGTAAGCCCCCTAACAGGAAGACCCCATCAGATTAGAGTGCAGCTGGCCAGTATGGGTTGTACTATTGTTGGCGATGTAAAGTATGGATATGATCAACCCTTGCCAGATGCCAGTATTGCCCTGCACGCACGGCAGCTGGAATTTGTTCATCCGGTAAAAAAAAATATTCAGGTAATTAAAGCAGCGCTGCCAGGGGTAAGTTGGTGGAACGCTTTTGAGCATTTGTAAAAAGGTTGCAAAGCGAACCAACTTTAATTCTGTTATTTTAGCGATAGACTCTGGTATATTGAAAATGTATTTTGTTGTTTTGTGCCTAATTAAATTCACGATTTATGAAGAAATTAATTTTAGTGTTAGTGTTAGTGGTTGGTCTGGTTTCGCTTGGGGTTAACCAGGCATCGGCCCAATTCGCCAAAAATGACAATCTCCTGAATATTGGGATTGGTGTAAACTCGTATTATAGCGGAGGTATTCCGATTGGAGCATCTTTTGAGCATGGTATAACAGATGATATTAGTGTTGGGGTTGGTGTAGATTATTTGTCGCATCGGTATAACTATGGGAACAGCAGATATGGGTTCAATATTTTTTATCTGGGAGCAAGAGGCTCATATCACTTCAACCGGTTGTTTAACCTGAATGTGGAAGAACTTGATATTTATGGTGGTGCTCAGTTAGGGTACAGAAATTTTTCATGGAAGGATGATTTTACCGGAGCCAGCGATACGTACTCAAGTGGTGTATTCTTTGGGATACATGCAGGGGCCCGTTATTACTTTAAACCAAACCTGGGAGCATTTCTTGAAGTAGGTGCAGGAGGATCAAGTAATGCCCGGTTAGGCGTAGCTTTTAAATTCTGATTGAAGGAGAATAAAAGGAAAGACTGTTCTTTTGAGCAGTCTTTTTTATTTTAAATACCATAAGCATAAAACAAGTTTGGCATTTTCAAAATTAGGTCGAACTTCCGCCCATGAGTTGGATAAACCGGTTGCAGCAACGTTGGAAAGTAAACAGTGTTTTTCAGGTAGTTATTATTCTGATAGTTTTTGCGTGCACAGGTTTTACCGTGTTGTTGATTAAACGTCCGTTGTTTGCCTATTGGTTTGCGGGTGAAGAAATTCCTTTGGCTGCCAGTATTGCTTACTGGATACTGATTTTTCCTGTTTATAATGTTTTTCTGTTGTTTTATGGATTCGTTTTTGGTCAGTTCCGTTTTTTTTGGGACTTTGAGAAACGTTTTTTTGGCAGATTATTTTCAAACTTTAAAAAATAAAACCTGATTCTATGAAGAAGTTTATCTATTCATTGGTTGCATTGAGCGCATTTGCATGCTCTGGCCCTAAGCACACTGCAAGTTTTAATAATGTTAATTCAACTGTGCCTTACTACGCGGCTAAGTCAGAAGTTCCCACACCCATTAACCCGGAACAGATGATAGCCAGTACAGCGTCTATTCCTGTTGTGTTGGCTACTGAAACTCCGGTTGCTGCGCAGAATACCAAAGAGATGGTGCGTAAAACCTATGCACAAATGACAAAAGAAGAACGTAAAGAATTACGTGCTGAACTTAAGTCAGTAATCAAAACCCAAAAAATGAATAAGAAGATGGGTGTAGAGTCAGTATCAGCAACCAAAGCGATGGATAATGATCTGAAATTAGCAGCGGTCTTTGGAGCGGTAGGTATTGTAGCGTTGATTATCAGCGGCCAGGTATTTTATATAATTGGAGGTATTGCTCTTATTATTGGTGTAGTATTCTTTGTGAAGTGGTTGGTTCGGCAATAAGAAATTACCGTAAACGCATAAAACAAAAAACCCGGTTACTGCCGGGTTTTTTTATATCACGTTATTACCGATTCAATCCTGAATACCATCGGCAAGTAAAATCACTTTGTTCTTCAACACCTCTACCACACCGCCTGTAATACTAACCCGCTCCGATAATTCTTTCGATTTATATTCTACTACTCCATCTTTTAATAAGCTTACCAACGGAGCGTGGTTATTTAAAATCTGAAAAGAACCATCAGTACCTGGAAATGTGGCAACGGATACCTCGCCTTCAAAAATTTTCTTATCGGGGGTAATTATCTCTAAATGCATTGGTCTTTGAATTCAGATTATTTAACGTCAGCCAACATTTTTTCGCCTTTGGCAATGGCGTCTTCAATAGTACCTACCAGGTTAAAGGCCATTTCAGGAAGGTGGTCTACTTCACCATCCATAATCATGTTAAAGCCCTTAATTGTGTCTTTAATATCAACCAACGCACCTTTTAAACCGGTAAAAGCTTCGGCAACGTGGAATGGTTGCGATAAGAAACGTTGTACGCGTCTTGCGCGTGATACGGTTAGCTTATCCTCGTCCGATAATTCGTCCATACCCAAAATGGCAATGATATCCTGAAGTTCTTTGTAACGCTGCAGAATATTTTTTACACGTTGTGCACAGTTGTAGTGCTCATCGCCAATAATATCGGCACGCAAAATTCTGGAGGTAGAGTCCAACGGATCTACCGCAGGATAAATACCCAATTCGGCAATCTTACGGCTTAATACCGTAGTGGCATCTAAGTGAGCAAAAGTTGTAGCGGGAGCAGGGTCAGTCAAGTCATCGGCAGGGACATAAACAGCCTGCACCGAAGTGATTGAACCATTCTTGGTAGAAGTAATACGCTCTTGCATGGCACCCATTTCAGAAGCCAGTGTAGGCTGGTAGCCCACAGCCGAAGGCATACGACCCAAAAGAGCCGATACTTCAGAACCAGCTTGTGTAAAGCGGAAGATGTTATCAATAAAGAACAGAATGTCTTTTCCTTTTCCAGAACCATCACCATCACGATAATACTCAGCAACGGTTAACCCCGAAAGGGCCACGCGTGCACGTGCTCCGGGAGGTTCATTCATCTGGCCAAACACAAAGGTTGCTTTAGAATCTTTTAACTTCTCATGATCTACTTTTGATAGATCCCAGCCACCTGCATGCAGAGACTTCATAAACTCCGGACCGTAATCTACAATCCCGGCTTCAATCATTTCGCGCAGCAAGTCGTTTCCTTCGCGGGTACGCTCACCCACACCGGCAAATACCGAAAGGCCTGCGTATGCTTTCGCGATATTGTTAATCAACTCCTGAATCAATACGGTTTTACCAACACCGGCACCACCAAATAATCCGATCTTACCACCCTTTGAGTAAGGCTCGATCAGGTCGATAACTTTAATTCCCGTAAAAAGCACCTCGGTTGACGTAGAAAGGTTTTCGTAGCTTGGAGCCGAGCGGTGGATGGGTAAAGATTGCTTGCCTTCAGGTTGCTTAATACCGTCAATGGCCTCGCCTACCACATTAAACAAACGGCCTTTAATATCTTCGCCAATTGGCATTTTGATGGGAGAGCCAGTGTCTATCACTTTCATGCCTCTTACCAAACCTTCGGTTCCGTCCATCGCAATGGTACGAACGCGATCTTCGCCTAAGTGCTGTTGGCACTCCAGTACCACACGGGTACCATCGCCTTTGGTTACTTCAAGAGAGTCAAGAATATTGGGGAGTTTGGTGCCGGGTTCATCGAATGCAACATCGACTACCGGACCGATTACCTGGGTGATTCTACCGCTATTGGCCATTGATTATCAGAATTTTAAGATTGTTACTTGGTTTGCCGATTATTCAACTGGTTGAGGTCGAAAAATCCGGACGCAAAAGTAGGTTTTTGCAGGTGTTAAAGCAAAAGGCGAGAGGATGTTTTATTATTGGAAAGAGTAAACTAAAAATATAGTTTAACTTTTTGATTATCAATAAATTGAATAATCAGGAGCTCATTAGTTCAATCCGGAAAGTAGTCCCCATGTTCTCTTCAGATGATTTCACGAAAATTTTTCCTTCGTGGTACATTTCAATTATGCGCTGAGCCAGGGCCAGCCCAAGTCCCCAGCCTCGCTTTTTTGTTGTAAAACCAGGTCTAAACACATTGGGCACCATGGTTTTTGGAATGCCCTTGCCGGTATCGGAGATATCAATAAAAACTTTGTAGTCGCTGCCACGAAGAATTTTAATGGCAATGGTACCGGAACTTCCCATGGCATCAACGGCATTCTTGCACAGATTTTCTACTACCCATTCGAACAACGGTGCATGCACCCGTGCCATTATGCTTTCTGAAAGGGTGTACACTTCGAAATTTATTTTAGACGAAACGCGTGGCTGCAGATAACCTACCACATTATTTACCAACTGGTACACGTTTTCGTCTTTTAATACGGGTGTAGAGCCAATACTGGAAAAACGTTCGGTTACTACACGAAGCTTGCGCACGTCTTTATCCAGTTCGTCCACAATCCCTTTGTTTTTGATGTCCGGGTCTTCGCGCAACACTTCTACCCAGGCCATTAATGAAGAGAGGGGAGTACCTAATTGGTGTGCCGTTTCTTTGGCCAGGCCTACCCAAACCTGATTTTGTTCTGCTGTGCGCGAATAGTTAAAGGCCAGATAAGAAATAAAACCAAATATGGCCAATACAGAAAGCTGAATGTAAGGGAAGGCAATGAGTTGAGAGAGCAGGAAGGAGTTTTTGTAATATACATATCCATAATTTTCTGTTTGGCCCGCTTCATTAATATAACTCATTTCAAAAGGAGGAAAAGCTTCGGCCATTTCTTCAACCTCAAGTTCCAGTAATCGATTCCGTTCAGATTCTGAAAGATTTGGGTTGATATCAACATTTACATACTGATAAACACTCTGGTTATTAACCCAAATTACCGGTATGGATTTATTTTTAAATAGAATTTCATCGGTTATAAATAAGATGGCATCATCATCATGATTAAGCGTGTACTCCAGGGCTTTTGAAAAAAGTTCAACTTGTTGTTTTTCGCCATCTTTGAGTTCGTTCACTAATCGATTTGTGTAGAAGATGGAGCCGCCACTAATCAGTACAGACACCACCAGAATAACCCATTTCAGTTTGGTGTTATCCTGATAAAAATCCATTGATGCCGGAAGAGGAACTTTCTTAGCCATTCAGGATTGGAAATTAATTAAAAAAAGTGGATGCATTAAAGCAACATGCCCCAACAACGTTGAGGCATGTGTTTGAAGTATAGTAAAGTGGAGCTACCCTAGCCCTTTTGCATAAACCACTTGGCCAATACTTTGTAACTTACCTTGGTGCCTGTCATTAAAATGCCTACGCGGTAAATGCGGCCTGCTATCCAGGTAGTTAATAAGAATCCACCTATCAGTAAAACTATAGAAAGAGCCAGCTGCCAATCGGGTACACCATACCCAATACGGCCCACCATAGCCACAGGCGAGGTGAAAGGAATAATGGATAGCCAGAAACTGATGGGGCCGTGCGGATCGCGCAGAATAAACATGAACAACCCCATGTAACCAATCAATAACGGAATGGTTACCGGAAACTGAAACTGTTGTGCTTCCTGCTGCGAATCAACAGCTGAACCAACTGCGGCAAATAAAGCTCCGTACAGTAAGTAGCCACCTAAAAAATAGAATACAAACACCAGGGCAATTTTGGTAAATGGAATTTCGCTGGCATTAGTTAAGAACTCAGTAACTTTTCCGTTTTGCTGGTTCATAGCTTCTTTCATTTCGGGGTCTGATGCCATCTGTTTACTTACTTGTTCCATAGCCTGTTGTTGAGGCATTTTAGCACCGAAATAACCCATCGTTACGGATGAGAGCACCGAAATCAAAACAATCCAGATTGTAAATTGCAGTAATCCAACCGATGCAATACCCAGTATTTTACCCAGCATGAGTTGGAATGGTTTAACAGATGAAACAATTACCTCTACAATTTTGGAAGTTTTTTCGTCAATAACACCTTGCATAATCTGAATGCCATAGATCAATACAAACATGTAAATTAATATACCCAGCAAAAACCCAAGGCCGTACAACAAACCCGAGTTGCTCGATTTTTCCTCACCGGTTTCGGTCAGGTTAAACTGTTTCATACTCACTTTTGGGCGCAGGCTTTTAAGAATACTTTCATCAATGTTGTATTCTTTCAATTTCAGATCGTGGATTTGTTGCTCAAGGGCTGACTGAAGATCGCCAACTTTTTCAACGCTGGGATTTTCTTTGGTGTATAAAGCAACGCCCTCAGGCTTATTAATGTCGAAGGCCGGTATATAAAGCAAACCGAAATCTTGAGTTTCGTTGTATACTTTCTTGGCTTGCTCCAGCGGCATATCTATAGGTACGAATGTAAATCGTTTGCTGTTGGTGAACGTAAAGAGTTTACTCTCATCCAGCACCTGAACAGTTTCGGCTTTGGCCGACTCTGATTCTTTAATGGCCACATAAACTAATCCTCCGATAATGACCGGAAAAATCAATGGCACCAAAATGGTGGCAATCAAAAACGATTTCTTTTGTACGCGGTTCAAAAACTCGCGTTGTATAATTAACCATACTTTGTTCATACTGAGGGGAGCTTAAACTTCTAATAAATGTTTTTTAAGGGCTTCGTCACCTTCGCCTTTTACCAGACCAATAAAAATATCAGCCATAGTGGGTAGTTTTTCCTGAAAGCCATGTACTTCGGTAAGATCAATCAGGTCGCGTATAACTGCATTACCGGTAACACCTTCTTTGGCTCGTATAGTTGTGGAATAAAGTTCTTCTTCCATTACCGCCTGGCCTACTAACTCGTACCGATTGCCGGGCAGTGTAAAAGTGCCCTTATGTTCAATAATAAAAGTATTGGTTTTGTATTGGTCCTTTACTTGTTTTTTTGGGCCTTCCAGAATTTTTTTTGATTTATTAATCAGAGCAATATGATCACACAGAGACTCTACCGTTTCCATTCGGTGCGTAGAGAAGATAATAGTGCTACCATTTTCTTTTAGCTCCAGAATTTTTTCGGTGATCAACTGTGCATTTACCGGGTCGAAACCAGAGAATGGTTCATCCAGAATAATCAACCGGGGTTCATGCATTACGGTACTGATGAATTGTACCTTTTGCGCCATTCCTTTCGAAAGGTCTTCAACTTTCTTGTTCCACCAGTCTTTAATCTCGAATTTTTCGAGCCACACTTTTATGCGGGCAAAGGCATCTTTGCGACTTAGTCCCTTTAGTTGGGCAAGGTACATGAGCTGATCGCCTACTTTCATTTTTTTGTAGAGGCCACGCTCTTCCGGCAAGTAGCCAATTATGCCTACATGTTTTTCCTGCAGGGGCTCACCAAAAATTTCAATGCTGCCTGTTTCGGAATTGATGATTTGATTGATAATGCGGATGAGTGTGGTTTTGCCGGCTCCGTTAGGGCCCAACAAACCGTAAATAGTTTTTTCAGGAATGGTTATGCTTACCGAGTCAAGTGCTTTGTGGGTGGCGTACTGCTTGGTAACATTCCGGGCTTCGAGTGCATTCACAAATAAGGAGTTTTGTTTCTTGTTAAGGTTAGTGTTGGCGGCAACAAACTCTCTTTACTTAAAGAGCAGAAGCCTAAAATTTCAATAGTTGTATTTTGCTATTTATTAGTAACAAAAATAGAAATAGAATTACACCGAACCAGTAAATAATCTGGTAGCTGGTCTTTATTCTAAAGACTTAATTAAGCTTTTCGCGAAATACAATTTTGCCCATCGATACATTCAGATCAAACACAAGGGCATCTTTGCTGTTTTTGGTGTATGCCGCATTGGCGTATTTGTTGGGGCCAATTTTATTCAGGCTTTTTGAAAGGTTGGTGCTGCATAACCATGAGTCGGTAATGGTTACTACTACCGGTACTTCGGCATCGGGTAATTGAATAACAAGATTGCCGGCACCTACGCTGCCTATTACCCGGTTATTTACAGTAGGGCGCGAGCTAAAATCCAAAAACATATTACCAAAGCCTACATCGGCCACTACCACTTTAGAGCGGGCCAGATTAAGCTGCCGTACATTGAGCGAGCCCATATCTACCTTCACAAAAAAGGTATCCATATCTACTTTGTTTTGTACTCCGGTACTGTAGTTAATGTTTACATCGGCACTGGCTGTATTAATGCGAAGTTTTTGAACGGTAAGGCCGGAAAGATCAATATTTGCATTGCCCAATCCGTAATCCAGATCAAGCGTATAAGGGGTAGTTTCAGTAAGGTATACTTTCCAGAATTTATCTGAAGGCACTTCTTCGCGGCCAAACATTTTATAGGAAATTTGCTGGCTTACTCCGCGTTTACTGTCTTGTTCTAAAGAAAGCTGAACAGCACAGGTTGTGCCTTGCATTTCGTTGCTGAAGGAGTGTGTGTACTCTTCCAGATTCTGGTTGCTGTAAATGTTCAGAAGGTCTTGATTCTGGCTGGGGCGAATAAAGCAGTTGCCGGTTTTGGCACTTAGTTTCAGGTAAACCTGAGCGCATTGACTTGAGTTTTCTACAGAAAACTGCTTTTTAATCTGGGCGTTAACGGCCACACTACTGCCCACAAATGCCAATGCAATCAATCGCCACATGTATCTAAATACGTGTTTGTCCAGGTTAATGTTCAATTCATTGCGGGTGAAGATGTTGGTTTTTTGATTGAAAAACCAAAAAAATAACCCGTAATAGGTCTTATACGGGTTATTGTGAAAAGGGTTATAAAATCGGCAAAGAATTTCGGGATTATCCGAAATATTCTTTCATACGGTCGAAAAAGCCTTTATCGGTGCTATCCGGGTGGGGCTGAAAGTTTGGTGAAGTGCGCAGGGCCTCCAGCTTTGCTTTTTCTTCGGACGTAAGTTTTTTGGGTGTCCACACATTGATATAAATAAGCTGATCGCCCGCCCCATAACCATTAAGATCTTTCAGTCCTTTTCCGCGCAAGCGTAATATTTTTCCACTCTGGGTTCCGGGTTCTACTTTTATGCGGGCTTTGCCTCCAATAGAGGGAACATCTACTGAAGTACCAAGGGCTGCATCAATAAAGCTAATATGCAGATCGTAAATAAGGTCGTTGCCGTTGCGTTTCAGTTCCTTGTCTTCAGTCTCTTCAATCAGAATGAGTAAGTCGCCCGGAATACCTCCGCCCGGTGCTTCGTTTCCTTTGCCCGACATGGAGAGTTGCATGCCTTCGCTAACTCCGGCAGGAATTTTTACAGAAAGCACGTCTTCTTTCGAAATCAAGCCTGAGCTATCCACACCAGAAGGTCGTTTATCTATAAGTTGCCCCGCTCCATTACAAGTTGAGCAGGCTGTGGTTGATACCATCTGGCCTAACATGGTGTTTACTACTTTACGTACTTGCCCGGTACCTCCGCAGGCTGTACAATTTTTAAACGTAACACCTTCTGCCCGTACCAGTCTGTTTACTTTGATTTTTTTCTCAACCCCATTGGCAATTTCTACCAATGAAAGCTTGAGTTTAATACGCAGGTTTGAGCCTTTGCGTTGACGGGTTCGGGTACCACCGCCTCCACCAAAAAAACTATCGAACGGACTTCCGCCACCAAAAATATCTCCGAACTGGCTAAAGATGTCTTCCATATTCATCTCCTGCCCTCTGAAACCGCCAGCTCCTGGCCGCTGGTGCCCGAAGCGGTCGTATTGTGCCCGTTTTTCACTATCGCTCAGCACCTCGTAGGCTTCAGCTGCTTCTTTAAATTTTTCTTCGGCCTCTTTGTTGCCCTGATTTTTATCAGGGTGAAACTGAATGGCAACTTTCCGGTAAGCTTTTTTTATTTCTTCCGGAGTGGCACTTTTGGTTACACCCAGTATTTCGTAGTAATCGCGTTTAGACATTAGAAGTTGGAGGTTAGATGGTAAAAGGTTGTAGTTGTATTAACTTCCCACAACTACTTTGGCAAAACGAATTACTTTATCATGAAGTAGGTACCCTTTTTCAACAGTATCCATAATTTTTCCTTTCAATTTTTCTTCTGGTGCCGGTACTTGTGTTATGGCTTCGTGCAGGTCGGTATCGAAAGCACTACCAACAGAGGTGTCTATTGATTTTAAGCCATACAAGTCTAATGTTTTCTTAAACTTGTTTTGAATAAGCACAAAACCTTCGGCTTCTTTATCGGTACGATCTTTAAATGATTTTTCAGCGCGTTCAAAATCATCGGCTACTGGTAACAGGGCTTTTAGCAATTGCTCGTTTGCCGATTGAACCAGCTCCAGTTTTTCTTTTGCTGATCTGCGTCTGAAGTTGTCAAATTCGGCATATAAACGCACATATTTATCCTTAGCCTCTGCCAATTCGTCCTGTAATTTTTTGAGCGGATCAATTTCTTCTTTGGCAGGAGTTTCTGAAGGCTCTTCCGATTGCCCTTTAGGGATTTCGGTGTTCAATTCATCGTGTTTTTCGAGTTCCTGCTCGGGTTGAGTATGATTTTCCATTAGTTCGCTTTTATGGGCAGCAAAAATGACAAGAATTTTGCCAATAGCAGAATGTTGACAAGATGTCTGCCTCAATGCAGGGCCCGCCAGATTATATCCTTCAGTTCGGTAATGCCTTGATTGGTTATGGATGAAATGAAAACAGAGGGGAGTTCGGTTGGAATTTCTTTCTGAAGTTCGGTTTTCAGTTCATCGTCCAGCATATCGCTTTTTGTTACAGCCAGAATTCTTTTCTTATCGAGCAATTCAGGGTTATACTTCCGTAGTTCATTTAACAGAATTTCATATTCATCGGCAATATTTTTAGAATCGGCCGGAATAAGAAATAATAATAAGGAGTTGCGCTCAATGTGTTTAAGAAACCGGATGCCAAGCCCTCTTCCTTCAGCGGCACCTTCAATAATTCCAGGAATATCAGCCATTACAAACGAACGGTCATCGCGATATTTTACAACACCCAAATTGGGAGTTAGTGTGGTAAAAGCATAGTCGGCAATTTTTGGTTTGGCTGCCGACACTACTGATAACAAAGTAGATTTACCGGCATTTGGAAAACCAACTAACCCAACATCGGCCAGCAATTTCAATTCCAGTACAATCCACTCTTCAATACCGGCCTCGCCTGGTTGTGCATGTTGTGGAGCCTGATTGGTGGAGGTTGCAAAAAATGAATTGCCTTTGCCACCCCGGCCACCCGGAGTAAGAATAATTTCCTGGCCGTCTTCATTTATTTCGCAAACCACTTCATTGGTGTCGGCCCTGAGGGCAACCGTGCCTAAGGGAACTTCGATCACTTCATCTTTACCGAATGAGCCAGTGCGGTTTTGTGCTTCACCGGCTTTACCGTTTTCGGCATGTATGTGTTTGCGATATTTTAAATGGAGCAATGTCCATAACTGTGCATTACCCCGTAAAATCACATGCCCTCCTCGGCCGCCATCGCCCCCATCGGGGCCACCTTTTTCTACAAATTTTTCTCTATGAAAATGTAAGCAACCCGCTCCGCCATTGCCTGAACGCGCGTTAAATTTTACATAATCGATGAAGTTAGGTGCGGACATGTTTTTATTCAATTGAAAATTGACAATCGCTAAATTGACATTCTATTGTCAAAGCAATTTGTCAACTGGTTACTTGTTAATCAGGATGCAGATGTTCTTAAAAATATCCTCAATGTTTCCAACACCTTCCACCGTATTTAACCGGCCTTGCTTTTCGTAATGGGGTAACACATGTATAGTTTTTGTAAAATATTCTGTAATTCGTTTGTTCAGTTTTTCTTCTTCATCATCGGCCCGGTTTTCTATGGTTCTGCGTTTGGCTATACGGGTGCGCACTTCTTCTTCAGTAACGTTTAGCGCAATAACATGATGAATGGCCGAACCATTTGCCTTCATAAAAGCATCTAATGCTTCGGCTTGTGGCACGGTACGTGGAAATCCGTCAAACAAAAAACCTTTGGCTTGGGGGTTTTTATCTAACTCTTCTTTAAGCATGGCAATGGTTATTTCATCGGGTACCAGCGCACCGCTATTCATAATTTCTTTTACCCGTTTACCCAATGGGGTATCATTTTTGGTGTGCCAGCGAAACAAATCGCCTGTGCTAATGTGTACAAAGCCATACTTCTGAATAAGTTTTTCACTTTGTGTGCCTTTGCCGGCCCCGGGTGGGCCAAAGAGAACAAGGTTGATCATGCAGGTTAAAAGTTAGGTAAAAAAAGAATTGCAAGATAGGTACCTGTTTTGCAATTCGCTAACCTAATTTTTAGGGATTTGCTGATGCATTTTCAGCAAGTTTGTACAGGTCTTTGTAATTGCGCCCCAACCCATCATAATCTAATCCATAACCCAGAACAAACTCCATCTCTAAATCGAAGCCTACGTATTTTACATCTACTTTTTTTTCGCGGGCTGGTTTTTTTCGTAGTAAGGTTACGGCTTCAACGGATTTAGCGCCAAGGGCACGTAGTTCTTCAATTATTTTTTCAAGTGTAAGGCCCGTATCAACGATATCTTCTACTATAATAATATGTTGATTGAACAGGCTTTCATCATGCCCGATAAGGGTTTTTAGTTGACCTGTGGAAGACGTACCCGAGTAAGATGAAGTTTTTACAAACGAAACCCGGCACGGAACCTTTATTTCTTTTAACAGATCAGCTGCAAACATAAAAGATCCATTAAGAATAGGTAAAAACATGGGCGTTTTACCTTTATAATCGTGATTGATCTGGGTGGCTAATGCATGCACTTTTTCAGCGAGTGCAGGGGCTGTAATAAATTTTTTAAACTCAAGGTCTTGTACCTTCATAGAACGCTATATAGCGTGCAAAGATACAAGTTTGTAGAATGAAATATGATGAAAAAGGATATTTCAATTAACAGGATAACACTTTGAGCCTTTACTTTTTTACAATTATCCAATGCTATTTTGTAAGTTTACTTTTGCGAATAATTCTGTTTACAAGAGGCAAACAATCAACTCGAATATTCAAATGACCGAGCGCGAACTTATTAAACTGGAGGCCACCATCCGGAAAAAGATGGAGGAGATCAAAAATCAAAAAGTAAGCTTAAAAGATTCAGGTGTTGGAAGTCTTATGAACATGCTTAAAAAAACAGACGAAGCCGCTTACGAAAAAATTATGCCGCAGTATAAGGAAATGATGAAGTACAATATTTTTAAATAAGGAAAATACACCTGTTTAAGCCCAAACCCTCCAGCAGAATGTTTCGTTAAGTAGGGCAGACTGATTTACCAAAAAAAGCCAACGCAATTGGTAAATCGATAACATCGTATAAACATTACAGAAATGCCTGTCTTTTACGTAGGAAAATCGATTGATATAAAAAGTTCGCCCGGTGTGGTGTATGCTTTTTTAAGTGATTTTAACAACTGGCGCAGCTGGTCTCCCTGGCTTATTATTGAGCCAGATGCCAAAGTTAAAGTTACGGCTGGCGGTAAACAGTATGCGTGGGAAGGTAAGCGGGCAGGCAGTGGTGAAATGAAAATACTAAAAGAAAACGCACCCCATCGGTTAGATATAGTTGTTACTTTTCTGAAGCCCTGGAAATCGACTTCTGCTGTTTGGTTAGAGCTGAAACCTTCTGCAACGGGTACGCTTGTAAGCTGGTGTATGAACGGTAACCTGCCTTTCTTTTTGTTCTTCATGAAAAAGATAATGACGGCTTATATCGGAATGGATTACAAACGCGGGTTGACCATGTTGAAGGATCAACTCGAAACCGGCTCGGTACCATCGGCACTTACCTTTCAGGGAATTACCAGTTTTGGCGGATGTGCCTACGTGGGGTTCAGAACATCTTGCTCGATGGATACGATGGGCGATACTATGAGACAGGATTTTGATAAACTTTTTAGCTTGATAAATGATAAACCTGATCTGACTGACAGTATCCCCTTTTCCATTTATCATAAATGGGATATTGTAAAAAATAAAGTAGAGTATACCGCTGCGCTTCAGGTAAAATCAGTTCCGCCCGTTCTTCCCAATGGAGCAGTAACCGGAAGGGTGCCGGCTGTAAAGGTTAATTCCATTATACATACCGGATCTTACAAACACCTGGGTAATGCCTGGAGTGCACAGTACAGTATGCAACAGGCAAAAGTGTTTAAATGGAAAAAAGGGGTAGATCCGTTTGAAACGTATTTAACCACGTTTAGATCAACAGCCGAAAATGAACAAGTAACAGAGGTTCAGTTTCCGGTGGTATAATCAGAACCACTGCGCATAATTTATTGGGTTCTCAATAAAACTCTAAAGCAAATTACCTATTTTAGTTTTAGTGTTAATCCAAACCTGCTATGCAATCCAGAAGACATTTTGTAAAAACTCTTGCAGCCGGAGCGTTATATGTTCCCGCTATAAACTTATTAGCCTGCAAATCAGAAAAGAAAGATGAAATAACCCCGGGGCTTAATATATCCCTTGCACAATGGTCACTGCATCGCGCATTTGAAAAGGGTGAATTGAATCCAATTCACTTTCCGGCAATAGCCCGGCAGTATGAGATTAGCGCAATTGAGTATGTAAATGGATTTTATCGCGACAAAGCAACTGATGAAAAATTCTGGAATGAGCTAAAACAAACAGCAGCAAACGAAGGCGTACAAAACCTTTTAATCATGATTGATGAGGAAGGAGACCTTGGAAATGTAAATGCAGTAGCCCGTACCACGGCCGTTGAAAATCATTACAAATGGCTTAATGCAGCTCACTTATTGGGATGTCATTCCGTACGGGTAAATGCATTTGGAGAAGGCAGTAGCGAAGAGGTACAAAAAGCCATGATTGATTCGATGCAAAAGTTGGGCGAGTATGCGGCCCCGCTTAACCTTAATGTGTTGATTGAAAACCATGGACTTTACAGCAGCAATGGAAAATGGGTTGCCGAAGTAATTAAGCAATCGGGTAAAGAGAACTGCGGAACACTACCTGATTTTGGTAACTGGTGTTTAAGCGCCAAATGGGGAACAACTCAAATTGAGTGTAGTGAGGTTTATGACCGCTACCAGGGTGTAGCTGATTTGTTGCCGTATGCAAAGGGGGTAAGCGCTAAATCGTATGCGTTTGATGCCGATGGAAACGAAACCCGCATAGATTATTTACGATTGATTAAACTGGTTAAAGATTCTGGCTTTACGGGTTACGTAGGAATTGAGTTCGAGGGATTTGATATGGCCGAACCTGACGGAATACGGGCAACTAAAAAATTACTGGAGCAATCCTGGAAAAAAATTACCGGGGAATAGTACTTAACAGCTACTATTCTTTGAACCTTAATTTAAAATACAACAATGATGAGGCCAATACCAGCGTCAGCAAATTGGCTACGATTACCGGGGTATCGTTAATGATAATTCCGTAAATAAGCCATAGTAAAACACCAAAACAGAAAAACGAAAACATACCCAGCGACAAGTCCTTGGCCGATCCACTTTTCCAGGTTTTAATCACTTGAGGCAAAAAAGCGATGGTCGTGCATGATCCCGCAGCCAACCCAAGCAACTGAATAATATTCATAATTTTTTTCTGCAAAGCTACGGTTGGCCGTTCAAGTTATTGTATCGGTGTAAGATTATCTGCTTTGAGATGCGGTACAATCGTTTGCTGAATTTTTAATATTAGTGTCCGGTAGAAGCTGGCACGATTTACTACTATTAGCACCGGGTGCCAGCCCGGTGCTATCAATATTAAAATTAATTTCCCAGATACTAGTGCTCTTAATTCTGATCAGTATGTATCATCTAACGCAAACTCATTCTTTCGTTGCATCCATTTGCCTTGCGTAAAATCAGGAAACTCTACGCTTTCACCACCCAATTGAATGGATGATTCGGATAACGGAGTAATAGCGCTCCAGGTAACGGCATCGTACACATCTTGTGGGGTGTTGGTTTTGCGTTTCACGGCTTCTACAAAAGCATTCAGCACAAACCAATCCATACCGCCATGGCCTGCACCACTGGCATCGTTACCATATTTTTTCCAAAGCGGGTGATCATATTTATCCAGCCATGCTTTTGCGTCTTCCCATTGATGGGGTTTGGCGCTTTGCCCTTCTATATAGATAGATTTGTTCACATCCATCCAGATACCTTTTGTGCCTTGTACCCGAAACCCTAACGAGTAAGGCCGAGGTAAATTTGTATCGTGTTGCAGCAATATAGTTTCTTTGTTGGTAGTGCTTATCATTGTGGTTACAATGTCGCCCAGTTTGAAATTTACTTTTGCATTAGGATGATTGGCACCACCTATCTTCGTTACATAATCGTGCAGCCCTTTTGCTTTGGTTGAGTATGAAACTAATTGTGTAAACCGATTACCCCGGTTAATATCAATCATCATAGCTACGGGGCCAATACCGTGTGTCGGGTATAAATCACCATCGCGATACATGGAATGCTGTGTACGCCACTGTGCTTCAGAAAAGCCCTTATCGCCAAACTCGACACCACCACCATAAGGATTTTTTCCATCATTGAATTTTACTTCGCGCAGGTCGTGTTGATAACCACCTTGCAGGTGAACCAATTCGCCAAGAACATTTTGCCGTACCATATTCAGCACGGCCATTACATCGCGTCTGTAGCAAACATTTTCCAGCATCATTAGGGGCATGCCGGTACGCTCGCTGGTGTGCACCAGTTGCCAGCATTCCTCAATGGTCATACCGGTAATTACTTCGCAACCCACATATTTTTTGGCATTCATAGAATCCAGACACATTACTGTGTGCCATTCCCATGGGGTTGAGATGATAACGGCATCAATGTCTTTGTTTTCCAACATTTTTCTATACCCATATGGGCCATCCATAATAACCTGAGGTTTAGGTTTGCCCGATTTGGTTACTAATGACAGGCTCATATCGATCATGCGTTGCTGCACATCGCATATGGCTACTACTTCTGTATCGTTTCGTTTTAAAGCAAGATCAAGATGGCCTTGCCCACGCATGCCCACACCAATAAAACCTACTCTTATTTTTGAAGCTTTATCTTTTGCAAGAAGAATGTTTGAAGGTAGAATTGAAAAACCCAAACCGGCTGCGGCCGATGTTTTGATAAAATTTCTGCGCGTTGTCATAGTCATTAAAATTTACGTAACTGAAATACTCTTAAAATAGCGGTTACACTAAGGCTATCCGTAATTTTTCCATCCATCACCATTTGATAGGCATCTTTAAATGGAATTTTCCAAACCTTAAGATCAGCCTCGGTTTCTTCGGGATTATTTTCTTCTTGTTTAATATCTTCTGCTAAAAATATAAAGCCCTCTTCATCGCTTACAGAATTAGATAAATGTACGCGTTGAATCATCGACCAGTGTTTGGCTACCAGCCCGGTTTCTTCTCTTAATTCACGTTTGGCAGAATCTATCGGGTCGGAATCTAATGCCCCACCACCTTCAGGAATCTCCCAACTCCACTCGTTTAGTGTATAGCGCCATTGTCCTACCAGCCAGGTGTTCCCTTCAACATCAAGAGGTACAATACCAATGGCTTTATTCTTAAAATGGACTTTGCCATAAATACCCTTTCCGCCTCCCGGATTAATAACCTGATATTCGGTTACATTAATCCAACGGTTGTCATATTTCTCAGTTGATGAAAGTGTTTTCCAGGGATTCATTTAGTGGTACAAGATTCAAAATTTATTTCATAATAAAGACCTATTGCGTTGAATTTTGATCTTTGAATTTCGATTTTTGAAATGAATGTTGCTTTCTTGTTTTACTCCCGATTTGATTGAAGCCGGTTGCGATGAGGTAGGCCGGGGTTGTCTGGCAGGTCCGGTTGTAGCCGCTGCTGTAATTTTACCTAAGGATTATCAACATGTATTACTGAACGATTCGAAGCAACTTTCGAAAGATGAACGCCAGGTGTTGCAAACCGATATTGTGCGCGATGCCCTGGCGTGGGCCGTTGCAGAGGTAAGCAACATAGAAATAGATTCTATTAATATTCTGAATGCTTCGTTTAAAGCCATGCACCTGGCGCTTGATCAATTAAGCATAAGACCTCAATTCTTGCTTATTGATGGTAACAGGTTTAAGCCCTATTCCAATATACCGTTTCAATGTGTGATTAAAGGTGATGGGGCTTACCTTTCAATTGCGGCTGCTTCGGTACTGGCAAAAAATTACCGCGATGATCTGATGAGTAAGCTATCGGAACAATATCCGGGTTATGGCTGGCATACCAATGTGGGTTATCCTACTGAAGAACATCGCGAAGGAATTCGTATGCTGGGAATAACACCCTATCATCGCAAGTCTTTTCAGCTGTTGCCTTCACAACTTGAGTTATTCAAGTAGCCCTGGTTATAGTTATTTCATTTTTTACGAAACAACTTAGCGGATTTACTATTTCTGGAAATGACTTCAGCCGCGCCAAAAACAAGTTTTTGTTTTGCCTCGTTGCTGCAAGCATTCAATTGAACAGAAATGTGTTGCTTTGTACCGCAGTTTGAACTAACTAAGCGGCCTCATAACAAAAATAACGTGTGCCTGGTTTTTGTTTCATTAAATAGTCATTCACAATACAAGGTAATTGTTGCGTCAAATCGCGATGAGTTTTACGAGCGTAAAACTGCACCTGCAGCTTTCTGGGAAGACCAACCAGAAATTGTAGGTGGCCGCGATCTTGAAGCAACCGGAACATGGATGGCCATGAATACAAACGGGAAGATTGCGTTAGTTACAAACTTTCGCGATCCCGCCCACATTAATCCTAAAGCGCCATCGCGTGGAAAACTGGTTTCTGATTTTTTGAGTGGAGATAAGAAACCTCAAGCCTACCTGAAAGACCTTGAGCCCAGTGCAAAACTGTATAATGGTTTTAACCTTTTGGTAGGTTGTTTGGATGAGTGGTGGTACTTATCGAATTACAAAACGGGTATTCAAAAGCTTGAATCGGGTGTGTATGGGTTGAGTAATCACCTGTTAGATACCCCCTGGCCCAAAGTGGTAAGAGGCAAACAAAAATTTATACAATTAATTGAGTTTGATGTGAAGCCTGATGACCTGTTTGCCATGTTGTATGATGAACAACGAGCAGAAGATCAAATGCTTCCTGAAACGGGAATTGGGCTGGAGCGCGAGCGTGCCTTGTCTTCTATGTTTATTAAAACAAAAGGTTACGGTACCCGATGCTCTACTGTAGTCTTGATTGACAAGGAAGATCGTGTGCAGTACTATGAAAGAACCTACAATCTGGAAACGTTCAAGTACAGCACACGAGGCTACCAGTTTAACATACCTACTTCACCACAAGCCTCCTGATGGCGCCAGTCGAGCTACGCACAGTGTAGATACCAGGGGCAAGGGATGAAATGTTTAGCTTGTTAGCATCGGATATTTTCATCACTAACATACCCAAGTTGTTGTATACAGCGTAATCTCCTTTTTTGTTAATGGAAACATCATTTCCGTATGTTACCGGATTAGGATAGAGCAGCCACTCCAGATTCAGATTAACGGCTATTATATTGGAGTAAGTTGAAGTGCCGTCAAAATCTGTCTGCTTCAACCGGTAATAATTTACACCGGCCATAGGGTTACTATCAACAAAATCATACGAAGTAGAATTTTGAGTTGTACCCTGACCATTAATAATTCCCAGGCTTGCAAACTCAACACCATCTGTTGAATGTTGTACAGTAAAGAAATCGTTATTTAATTCAGACGCGGTAACCCAATTCAGATTTACCTTTTCATTTTCTGCCACCGCATTGAAATGGATTAACTCAATAGGTAATGGATTATCCAAACCAGATGATCCAAGTGTAATCGGACTAAAGCTTGTAATTAAACCAGCGGAGATTACTGTACCCGCAGTTGCATTCCCTGTGGTGCCACCGTTGCCATGGTTAACCCATGCTGCTCCATCCCAACGTACCACGCGCAGATTTGCAGGGTTGGTGATGTACGGGCCGATGCAATCAGGAGTGTTCCAGCTAAGCGTTACACTTACGTTTGATCCTCCTACTGCCGGATTGCGATCCAGCATCCAGTATTCGCAGGTGCTTACCGTTACAATTCCTGCAGGGTATGTGGCGGGGCCACCAAAAGCATGAGTGGCTTTAAAATATTCTGCGGTAAAGTAATGCGTTGCATTGGTGGGTGCAGAGATGGAAATCGGGCGATAAAATCCTCCATCTCCCGTGGGGAAGCTAAATGCATCGTTCCCGGTTTTACGAACTGGGCCATCGATGTGACTGGTGTTTGATCCACCGGTTGATGTAGCATCGTTCGCAAAATTGAGATAGTTAGTTGCTGAGGTAAACAAAACTCCGCTGGTAAATGTTGCATTGGTAGTTACAGAAGCATCGGTATTTAAGGTGGCGGTATTCCCCGACTTATTCAATGTAAGTCTTCTAAAAACAGGAGAAGCGGTTCCTGCTTTATTAATGTTCTGTGCAGCGCCTCCGGCCAATACAATAGTTCCGTTATTCGCGCCAAACAGTATAGGCGAAGCCCCATCTACAGTAACATGGTTATAGAAATTACTGGCTGAGTTATACGTGGGTTGAATTGTTCCGCTTGCCTGATTAAAGGTAGTGCTGCCGATAAACTCATCTACATTAACGTTACCCAACCGGAATATACCGGTTCCTGAATTTGAAAAGGAAGAAACGCCAACAAAGATATTTCCGCCAATACTGGCATCAGTTGATGCACCGGTTTTGGTAAATGAGTTAGTGTTATTAAATGTGGCACCATCCAAAAACAGCGATGGCGAAGTAACCGCTACCGAACCATTCCATGTTGATGACGGGCCAACACGCACGGCTGCCACGCCTGTAAGTACCAGATTTTGCGCAGTAGTACCAAATTGTGTAAAGCGCTGCAAACGTAATTCACCAGCTGTGAAACCTGTTCCACCCACGCTAATGGTTCGTCCGCTGGCAAGGGTAGCTGAACCGCCTGCATTCTCGGAGAAGTAAATCCCGGTTCCACTGGTGCTGTTAACCGTAATATCTCCATTAAAGGTAGTGTTACCAAGGTAGGCAGGCCGGATGTATGAGCTACCGGTGTTTGTCATGTTTACGGTATTGTTATAAACACTGGCAGTTGTTAGTTCGAGCAAAAGGTCGTTCGATCCGCTATTAACCAGATTCGTTACACCATTGAATGTATTGCCACCGTTGGTTCGTAGTAAACCGGTACTGCTAACCTGAATAGTAGTAGTGCCATGGAATGTTGTATTTCCGATTCCTGTATTGGGGGATGCTCCATTTTTTTCAAGGAAGGCATCGCCATTGAAGACACCACCATTAATATAAAGTTGTGGGGCCCTGAAGTCAGCCGCACCATCAATAGAAATGGATGGACCTAAAACTAATGCAGCCGTACCGCTCAATAACAAAGTTTGTGGTGTTGCTCCGGTTTGAGTAAACCTGCGCAGGTGTAATTCACCTAAACTAAAACCAATTCCACCTACCGATATGGTTCTGCCTGCGGCAAGGGTTGCTGTTCCGCCACCGTTTTCGCTGAAATAAACTCCACCCCCAAAGGTAGAGTTTACCGTAATGTTGCCATTAAACAATGTACCCGGTACGTTATCAGCCATTCGTATAGATGAAGACCCGGTGTTGGTTAGCGTAAGATCACCATTGAAGGTATCCAGAGCGTTTAAGGCAAACCGAAAGAATCCTGCTCCCGAATTGGCTATAGTGGTAACACCGTTGAATTCATTTCCTCCGTTACTATCGTTATTGGTTGCACCGGTTTTTTCTAAATAGGTTGTTCCATTAAAAGTTGTTCCGTTAAGTTCAAATTGTGCTGATCTGAAATCAACTGCTCCATTGAATGTAGTAGATGGGCCAAGTTGTAATAAAGCGGTTCCTGTTAGTACCAGAGTTTGTGGGTCGGCACCTAATTGTGTAAATCTTCTTAGGCTTAAATAACCGCTACTATACCCTAAGCCGCCCACAAGAAGGGATCCGCCTGAAGCCATTGTCGAGGAGCCACTTGCCTGACTGGATATGTAAATACCACCGCTTCCAAGGGTTGAGTTAAAGGTGATGTCGCCATTAAATTGATTTCCGGCAACATTACGGGCCAGTGAAATTATCCCCGAACCGGTGTTGGTAATGGTTAAGTCGGTATTGAAGATGTCAGGTGCAGTTTCTGCAGAGTAAATGCCTCCACTTCCAGAGTTTACAATGGAGGTAATTCCATTAAACAGGTTGCCACCATTACTCACATTATTTACTGCCCCGGTTTTTTCCAGATAAGCGATTCCGTCAAACGTGGTTCCGTTTATAAAAAGTTGTGGTGCGCGAAAATCGATATTACCACCAAAAGATGAAGATGGGCCAAGGGTTAAAATGGCAATGCCTGTTAGGTTAAGGGTTTGTGCGGTAGGGCCCACTTGCGTAAACCGGATCAACCGGATATCGCCACTGATTACACCAGAACCGCCCACACCAATTGTGCGGGTGGCCGCCAGCGTAGAGGTGCCGTTCGCAGAGTTTCCAAAATAGATACCCCCTCCAAATGTTGAATTCAATTCAACGTTTCCATTGTATTGGTTGCCGGCCGAGTTTTCGGAAAGGCGAATGGTGGAAGAGCCTGAGTTTGTAACCACTAAGTTGCCATTGAAGACATCAGGTGAATTATTGGCTGACATGAGGTATCCATTTCCGGAGTTAACCAGTGTGGTAGCCTGATTGAAAATATTGCCTCCGTCTCCGGCATCGTTGTTAGTGCCATTTTTTTCGAGGTAAGCAGTACCATTGTAAGTTGCCCCGTTTAATAAAAGTTGTGGAGCAACAAAGTTCACGTCCCCATCAAATGATGAAGTCGGGCCAACCCACAAAAGTGCCGAACCGGTTAACGTAAGATTTTGATTGGTGGCACCTACTTGCGAAAACCTGCGAAGCCTTAACTGACCCGTAGTAAACCCACTTCCACCCGTTGAAATTGTTCCTCCGGTAAAGGTAGCGGCTCCTGTAGCATTATTCGAGAAAATTATTCCCAATGCACTGCCCGTATTGTTTACGATAATATTATTGTTGAATTGATTGCCGGCCACATTATGAGCTAAAAAAATCCAGTTAGATCCTGAATTAGAAACGGTTAGTGGTCCATTGAAAACATCTGGGCTGGCGTTGGCTGTCATCAAATAGCCACTACCAGAGTTAACCAAAGTGGTTGTGCTGTTAAAAACGTTGTTACCATTGCCGGCATCATCACCAGAGCCGGTCTTTTCTAAAGACGCACTTCCATTATAGGTGGCACCATTTAAGTATAACCGTGGAGATACAAAGTTTACATTTCCATCAAAGGATGAATTAGGCCCCACCCGCAAGGTAGAAGATCCAGTGAGGGTAAGGTTTTCAGCCAGAGCTCCAATCTGTGTAAAGCGATAAAGGTTAAGACCTCCACTGGGGAACGGACCGGCAGTAATTACTCCGTTTAACGTAGAGCTTGCTGTTGTTTGTCCGTTGAACGTGATCCCTGCCGCGCCACCTGAATTGGAAACCGTGATGTTACTATTGTAGGTAGAGGTTCCACTTTCACCCATTTGAATAACAGTTCCGGGCGCTGAATTGGTAACATTAATATTTACCGGGCCATTAAAAGTTGCCGAGGTACCGCCTCCCTGAAGTATTCGATAATTGCTTTGTATGGCTCCATCGCAGTTTATATTAAATGCGCCACCTACACTAAAAGCTGCGTTTGTTCCTTCTGCAATAAAGAATGACCACGGATCCGAGCCACCACTTTTATTCGAGTTGAGTGTAAGATCTGAACTAAACGTGGTTGTTTGACCATTATGATTGTGTGCAAAATAAATCCGATAACTGCCTGTGTTATTAAAAGTGGCGTTACTTAGAAACTGATCTGCCGATACACTACCCAGCATCAGGTAGCCCGAGCCGGAGTTGGTGATTGTAGTAACTCCGGAGAAAACATTTCCACCAGCTCCTGCATCATTGGAGGCACCGGTTTTTTCAAGCGTGGCTGTTCCGCTTATGGCGACACCATCCAAAAACAAACGAGGTGATTGTAAATTAGCCGTACCACCGAATACAGAAGCGGGGCCAACTCTGAGTATGGTTGTTGTTCCGCCCATTAGCAAGGTTGTAGGTTCGGATCCCAATCGGGTAAACCGGTGGAGGGAAAGGTCTCCTGAATCAAACCCGCCTGCTATGGAGAGGGCTCTTCCTGCAGCTTGGGTTGACGATGACGAAGCACCACTATTAAAAGTTATCCCATTGCTTCCACCCGTATTGGTTAAAGTAATATCGCCATTGTAGGTGGCGGTTCCATTTACACCCATTGTAATAATTGTGTTGGCGTGCGTATTGGTGTTATTAATTATCAGATTTCCTGTTAGGGTAAGCGTAGAGCCCGGTCCATTTAAAAAACGATGGTCGCTACGCAGGGAGCCTGCACAGTTAACAATTAAATCCCCGCCAACAGAAACATTAGTGTTGGTGAGTTCACCCACCAGGAATGACCAGATATCAGCACCTCCGGATTTATTGGAGTTGAGGGTAAGGTTGTTGGCAAATGTAGTGGTTGCCCCATTGTGATTGTAGGCAATTCTAATCCTATAACTTCCTGTATTATTAAAAACTGCAGGGCCATTAAAAGTATCTGCTGCTCCGTTTCCGAAGTAAATTTCGTTATCCCCGCTGTGTGTTATAGTAGTGGCTCCGTTAAATGTATTGCCAGAACTTGAGTTGTCGGTGGCTCCTGTTTTTTCAATGGAAGCTGCTCCATTAAAAGTACTATTGGCTAAACTAAATTGAGGAGATGAGAAGGTAGCATTGCCGCCAATTGTTGAGTTGGTAACACGCAACATAGTAGTTGCTCCGGTTAATGCTAGATTCATGGCAGCAGATCCCGCCTGCGTGAAGTTTCTTATGCTTAATTCGTTTCCGGTAAAGCCACCACCACCCAGTGCAATGGAGTTTCCTGCCGTCATGTTTACTATACTGGAACCCCTGCCAAGGAAAACATTGTCGGAACTGGTTATGGTCAGGGTTCCATTGAGTGTAACATCGCCATCCTGGCCAATCCAGTTCTCAACACCGGTAAGACCTGCGCTTGAATTAAGGACAACCGGCCCGTTGAAGGTAGTTGTAGAACCAGAGGCATAGCTGATATGAATATCGCCTGCTGTTGCGTTGTTTGTAAAAGTAGTGGTTCCGTTAAAGGTTACGCTGGCTGTTCCAAACCGGCTGATCTGAATTCTGCTCTGAATATCGGTTGCGCTGGTATTAATAAAAGTTGCATCGGCCTGAAAAATATTGCCTGCATTATCTTCGCCTACACGAATGCGGTATCCTCCTGTGTTATTGAATATTGCATTGGCATTCCAGGTATCTCCGGCATCGGCCGCGTTAGAGCCCATCATAAAATCACCGCCCTGATTATTAACCGTCATTATGCCGTTAAAAGTATTGCCTCCGCGGCAGTTATCGACTTGTGATCCTGTTTTGGTAACCGTAACAGCCTGAAACGTACTGGAATTGAAAATGATGGAAGGTGTGGTACTGGTTAGGGTACCACTAAATGACGATGCCGGCCCAAGAGTTAGTGTTGCTGTATCATTGCCACCCAACGAAATATTTTGTGCTGTTCCGCCTGCCTGCGTTAATCTTGCTAAGGTAAGATTACCACAACCCGCACCGCCAAAGCCTGCAACAGAAATAGTGCGCGTGGCTGCCAGTGTTGCTGTACCTCCGCCATTACCAACCGAGATTAAGCCGGTAGCGTTATACGTTGCCGTTACATTATTGTTTAGTTGATTGGCTGCTGAACTAAAAGCAACCTCCAAGGCTCCGCTGTTTCCGCTTACCAAAGCCAATGTTCCATTAAAAATATCGGGGTTTGTTCCGCCCATGCGAAAGCCATTGGTTGAACCGTTAGTGAGTGTTACACTTCCTGAAAAGGTGTTGCCACCTGTACTGGTATCCAGGTTATTTGCTGTTTTGGTTACCGTTACAGAACCATTAAATACAGAACCATTAAAAAATATTCTACCGGTTGAGCCATTTACATTTGCCCCGAATGTTGTACCGCTAAAAGTTGATGTACCTGTTGTGTTAAGTGTTACGGCTGCTCCAGCACCTCCGTTATTTATAGTACCAGTAGTGAATGTATTGGTTCCTGTTGTGGTAAGATTAAATCCATTCAGATCTATTGTTCCGGTATATCCGTTTACTGTAATTCCGGCTACATTTGCGGCCACATCCAACGTGCAATTTCCCAAACCATTGGCATTAAAGGTAACAGCATCTGCAGGGCCGGGAACTGATGCCCCGCCCGCTCCACCAGAAGTGGTAGACCAGTTGGCGGTGTTGTTCCAGTTTGATGGCCCGCCAGCTACCCAAAACCTTTGTCCAAATGATAATTGAGAGGAAAACACCAGAACAAGGGCAACCACGTAAGGGAGTAAAGTCTTTTTCATATAAATGCTAAGAAAATTCTTCAAAAATATACTTTTATACAGGTTGTTTAGATACTGTAACACGTACTTTTTTATGCTCTTATTTAAATTTTTTATCGTTTGAAAAAGCAATTTCCATTAGCCATACGCCTGGTGCGGTGGTTTTTTCCAAAACTTGAAAGCCTGTCGGGTAAATTGGCTGTACTCTATTTTGAGCGCATATTTTTTTCTCCGTTCAGGTATAAAGCTCCCGAAAGGGAGCGAGAATGCGAGAAGTTGGCAATTTTTGAAGAATTAGAAGAAAATAAGTCAAAAATTCAGGCTTACGTGTGGGGCGATTCTGCCAAGCCCTATGTTTTAGTAATGCATGGCTGGGCTGGCCGGGCTACCCAGTTTCGAAAGTTTATTCCGGAATTTTTGGCTGCGGGCTACTGTGTAATAGGTTTTGACGGGCCGGCTCATGGACGATCGTCTGGTAAAAGAACCAATATTCTGGAATTTGAAACAGCCCTTAAACTGGTATTGGCCAAATGGGGCGAGCCGGTTGGGGTAATTGCGCACTCTTTTGGAGGTGGTGCCTTACTGTTTTCTATAATGAATGGATTACCGGTAAAAAAACTAATCAATATCGCTTCGCCAACCATGGCCGATGAAATTATTAAATCTTACCTGCGGGCTGTAAATGGTTCGTGGGAAACAGGCTTGCGCTTCAAAGATTTGATCAAAAAGAAGTATAACAAGCCTTTTGAAGAGTTTACAACCATGCATTTTATAGAGCACATTAAAGGATTAGATCTGATGCTGGTGCATGATGTGGATGATAAAGACGTAACAATTATACAAGCAGAGAAGTTGGCTGAAAAATACCCGGCCACTTTCTTAAAAACATCGGGCCTGGGGCATAACCGCATTTTGAAAGATGATGCGGTTATTCGTGCCTGCATCGATTTTATCAGAAAATAACCAATTGATGTAACTTACCGGCCAGAAAGCCGTCTGAAATTCAGGATTCTGAACCATTCACAAAAGTAAATCGGCTTTTTGGGTGAATTTTGAAACCAAAACAAAAAAATCCAGTAAAAGACTAAGATTGGTCAACTATTAAATCAAATCACACATCTTTTTGCTTTAACCTATTACCATGCCGAACATTATAAAGACAAACCACATTTCCCGCATGTATAAAATGGGAGACAACATTGTAAATGCGTTACAGGATATTTCCATTTCGATTGAGAAGGGTGAGTATGTGGCATTTATGGGGCCATCGGGTTCGGGCAAATCAACATTAATGAATATTGTGGGCTGCCTGGATACACCCACATCGGGCGAATACTGGCTCAACAACCAGTTGGTAAGTGATATGACAGAGAATGAACTGGCTGTGGTGCGCAACAAAGAAATTGGTTTCGTGTTTCAAACGTTTAACCTTTTGCCCCGTGCATCTGCATTAGATAATGTAGCATTACCCCTAATTTATGCGGGCTATAGCAAAAGCGAGCGCGAAGAGATGGCTATGGCTGCATTGGAAAGTGTAAGCCTGGGGGACAGGCATCATCACAAACCCAACGAACTTTCAGGTGGTCAGCGCCAACGGGTAGCTATTGCAAGGGCTCTTGTAAATAATCCTTCTATCATATTGGCCGATGAACCTACCGGTAACCTCGATTCTAAAACCTCTTACGATATCATGAACCTGTTTCAGGAGTTGCACGATAAAGGCAACACGATCATTATGGTAACACACGAAGATGACATTGCACACTATGCACATCGCATCATTCGCCTGAAGGATGGTTTAATTGAGTGGGACAGAAAGAATGAAAGCGTTACACGCAGCCAGCCGGTAACCGCTTAAATTCTGCTTACACGTAAGCCAGGGTTGAATTTTGAGTTTTAAATTCTGAATTTCCACCCATGAAGATTTACACTAAAACGGGTGATAAGGGCTCTACTTCCTTATTTGGAGGTAAGCGTGTATTAAAATCAGATTTACGCATTGATACCTACGGAACCATTGACGAATTAAATTCGTGGATTGGCGTTTTGCGCGATCAACCCGTAAATCAAAACAGAAGTGCAGCGCTGATTGAAATTCAGGATAGGCTGTTTACAATAGGGTCTATTCTGGCCACAGAGCCCGGTAATACCAAAGTAAAAATTCCAGCGCTTTCCGAAAATGACATTATGTTTCTTGAAAAAGAAATTGATGCCCAGGATGCAGTACTTCCTCCTATGAAATTTTTTGTGTTACCGGGCGGGCATCCATCTGTTTCGTTCGGGCATGTAGTTCGTACCGTTTGCCGCAGAGCCGAGCGATTGGTGATTGCACTCAACCAGACAGAACCCCTTAACGAAATCGTGATAAAATATCTTAACCGGCTTTCTGATTATCTATTTATGCTTTGCCGTTCAATGAGTTACGAACTCAATGTTTCGGAAACACCCTGGAAACCACGAATGTGAAACTAATCCGATTTTAACCTAACATGTGTTAGTGTAAGGCAATTAATCCAAGTATCTTTGCCGTGGTTTAGGTTTCATTTAAAAACATAATTCATGGTGGATACAGATAACATTTCAATAACGCGTGTTGCAAAGTCGAGGTTAAATAAAACCAATCTCGAGAATCTCCCTTTTGGAAAAGTATTTACCGACCACATGTTTATGGCCGATTATCGGGATGGCCAGTGGAAGAATCTGCGCATAGTTCCTTACGGAAATATTCAAATTAGTCCGGCCACACCGGCATTACATTATGGCCAGTCGATATTTGAAGGGATGAAAGCTTACCGTGCAGAAGATGGTAGTGGGCTGGTTTTTCGGGCTGCCGATAACTGGAAGCGAATGAACATTTCGGCTGAACGGATGTGTATGCCTGCAGTGCCGGAAGACCTTTTTATGGATGCACTTTCTACTTTGGTTGATCTCGATCGCAACTGGATTCCTACGCAGGAGGGAAGTTCTCTTTACATTCGTCCGTTTATGTTTTCGGCCGATGAGTTTATTGGTATCAGGCCTTCCGATGACTTTACCTTTATGATTTTGCTTTCTCCGGTAGGGCCTTATTATTCTACACCGGTAAAAGTGAAGATAGAAACACATTATACCCGCGCGGTGGAAGGGGGAACCGGCTTCGCGAAAGCGGGAGGTAATTATGGGGGTGCTATTTATCCGGCCAAGCTGGCACAAGATCAGGGCTACCACCAACTAATATGGACGGACGGTAAAACGCATGAGTATGTGGAAGAGAGCGGTACCATGAACCTGATGTTTGTGATCAATAATACATTGTTAACACCGGCACTCAGCGATTCTATTCTGGCTGGTATTACCCGTCAGAGCGTAATTGACCTGGCGCGCCATTGGGGTATGAATGTGGAGGAGAGAAAAATTTCAATCATTGAATTGGTAGCTGCCTTAAAGCAAGGCCGCGTGCAGGAAGCATTTGGCGCGGGTACGGCAGCCACCATTGCGCATATCGAATTGATTGGGTATGAAAATGAAAATTTCATGTTGCCTGCCATACAAAATCGTGTGTTTTCAAATCGCGTACTAAATGAATTGGAGAACATCAAGCGTGGTAAAACGCAGCCTCCTTTTAATTGGATGTATAAAATTTAGTTTTGGTCTTTAACCAAAACCGCTTCATACCAGTGTTTGAGGCGGTTTCTTTTTTTCCGTTCTTGCCAACCATGCGCTTCTTTATTTTTTATTGCTTAATGAGTTTTGCCGCTGCTGCTTACGGCCAGCAGCAGATGGTGTTGCTGAAACGGGGTGAAATGGTAGCGCGCTTTGAGCAGGGCGATAACATCAAATGCAAACTGCGCAATGGGAAAATTAAAGAAGGTATGGCCATTCGCTATACCGATTCTTTCATATTACTGCGAGGCGATACGATTATGTTTTCCGACATCTATAAAATTCATGCAAAAGGAAAACGCGAAGCCGACTTCAGGCAGAAAGTTGGTACAGTGTTAATGATTGGAGGTGCTGGATATTTTTTAATCGATCAGGTAAACACATTATTTTTTGTAGAGGGCCAAAGCGGCATGGACGAAGGTGTTGCCATTACATCAGGTAGTTTAGTAGCCGCTGGCGCAGCGTTAACTTTTTTACGTAGTCCGTATATGAAAGTGCGTGGCCTTTCTATCAGAATGATTACACCGGAGTCGCGGTATTATAGGTACGATTAATCCAGGTTATTATTTTTGCTACGGAGCTATTACCTTCGCGTCAAAATTAGTTTTAAAAGAAATGACTACCGAACAATTAAAGGATTTGAAAGTCCGTGTTGCCGCCCTCAGGCGGTATCTTTGACTACGATCGTAAAATAGTAGAAATACAAGACGAAGAACGCATTACGCACCAGGCCGATTTCTGGAACAAACCCAAGGAGGCTGAAGTTATCCTCAAAAACATTCGCACTAAAAAAGTCTGGACCGATGCATTTGCTGAGGTAAGCAAGCTGTTGGAAGACCTGGATGTACTGAATGAATTTCACGAAGCCGGAGATGCCAGCGAAGAAGAACTGGATACTGAGTATCAGAAAAGCGCAAAGGCCATTGAAGAGCTGGAGTTCAAAAAAATGCTCAGCAAAGAAGAAGACCAATTAAGTGCAGTAATGGAAATTAACCCGGGGGCAGGCGGAACGGAAAGTAATGATTGGGCCGATATGCTGAACCGCATGTACATTATGTGGGGCGAGAAGAGCGGCTACAAAGTTTCGCAGATTGATTATCAGGCAGGTGAAGTAGCCGGAGTAAAATCAGCCACACTTGAACTGGAGGGGCCTTTTGCCTATGGAAAACTAAAATCTGAAATTGGTGTACACCGCCTGGTGCGCATTTCACCCTTCGATAGTAACCAGCGCAGACATACTTCGTTTGCCTCCGTGTTTGTATATCCAAAAGTAGATGATTCCATTCAGATTGAAGTGAACCCGGCCGATGTAGAGATTCAAACCTCACGCTCGGGTGGTGCGGGTGGACAGAACGTAAACAAGGTAGAAACCAAGGTGCAACTTACACACAAACCTTCGGGTATTGTTATTGTGTGTCAGGTAGAGCGCTCGCAACATGCCAACCGCGAACGCGCCATGCAAATGCTTAAATCCAAACTTTACCAGGTTGAAATGGAAAAGCGTAATGCTGCGCGCGATAAAGTGGAGGCCGGCAAGATGAAAATTGATTTTGGATCACAAATTCGCAACTACGTATTACATCCTTATAAATTAGTGAAAGATGCCCGTACGGGTGTAGAGCGACACGATGCACAAAACGTATTGGATGGAGATCTGGACGATTTTATAAAGGCATATTTACTGGAGGATCAGGAGGCGGCTTCGGGTAAGCAGTAGATTGGCTCAGTGATCAGTATTCTGTAAAACGGTAATCAGTAAAATTGAGATTATGGATTACGTTGGAAGTTTTAAGGATATTGAGGGTTAATGCTCAATTCAATGATTAGTAAGTCAGCTACTTTCTGCAACCAAGTTCCAATAGTTAAAAACTGAAATACCGACCTGCCCGATAACTGATTACTGACTTACCGATTTTGACCAAACCCTACACCACATCCTTCTGGCTCCTTTGCCTTAGCTCCTTACTCTTCTTTGCAAGCTTTAACATGATTATACCGGAATTGCCGGAGTATCTCTCTAAACTTGGCGGAAGTGATTACAAAGGTTTAATCATTTCGCTGTTTGCAGTTACGGCCATGGTGTCAAGGCCTTTCAGCGGTAAGCTTGCCGATAGTATTGGGCGTGTGCCCGTAATGATCTTTGGCGGTGTAGTGTGTTTGGTTTGTAGCTCGCTTTATCCGTTAATCTCATCCTTGATTCCATTTTTTGTACTACGTTTTTTTCATGGATTTTCTACCGGATTTACACCTACAGGCAATACCGCATATCTTGCTGATATTGTACCGGCAGAAAAACGAGGCGAGGCGATGGGTTTACTGGGAACAGCGGGAGCAGTAGGTATGTCGGGCGGGCCCGCGTTAGGGGGTATGCTCAGCAATCAGTTTGGTCTTAACGTAATGTTTTATGCATCATCCACGCTGGCTCTGCTATCTATTCTTATTCTTATTCGCACCCGCGAAACACTTAAGGCAAAACAAAAATTTTCGATTACCCACCTCAAAGTAAACCGATCTGATTTTTTTGAACCGTTGGTGTGGGCACCTTGTTTGGTGATGGTGCTTTCTGCTTTTGCTTATGGTGCCGTATTTACACTGATTCCAGATTTTGGACAGCATGTGGGTGTGCGCAATAAGGGTTTGTTGTTTACGTATCTAACCATTGCATCATTGGTAGTTCGATTGGTAGCCGGCAAAGCATCAGATCGCTTTGGCCGCGAACCCGTGCTAATGGTAAGCACCTCTTTAATTGTAATCTCGATGTTGGTAATTGGATTGGCTACCACCAAGCTTCAGTTAATGATTGGTGTGGTGCTGTATGGTTTTGCACAAGGCTCTACTTCGCCTACTTTGCTTGCGTGGGCAACCGATTTAAGCGATAATCGCTTTAAGGGTCGCGGCATTGCTTCGCTGTATATCTTTATGGAGCTTGGTATTGGGCTAGGCGCATTAATCTCGGGCTGGTTATTTGCAAACGATGAGAATTTATTTTTTCCGGTGTTTTCGGTTAGCTCAGCGCTTGCCGCAATAGCGTTCTTATACTTACTTTCAAGGCGCAGATTAAAACCACTATGAAAAAATCAGCCTTGATTTTCTTTGCTATTGTTGCAATGGCTGATTTAGCAGCCGTTACTTTCAACATCACCGCAGTAAATGCTGTGGCAAAACCATTACTAGTTCCGGCATTAGCGGTATATTATCTCAGCGCTACTAAACAAAAAAGTTTTCTCTTTTTAACAGCACTATTTTTCTGCTGGCTGGGCGATGTGCTCCTAATGGTGAAGGGAGAAATGTATTTTATGGGCGGACTTGCTGCTTTTTTAACAGGCCATGTACTATATGTTGTGTGTTACCGTAAACTCAGAACGCAAGGAGTTGGATTAAATGGCCCGCAACGAATTCGCTATGCATTGCCTATTGTATTGGCGGGCACCGGTTTGGTTACAGTCTTGTTTCCTCACCTGGGCAATTTACAAATACCCGTTATGGTTTACGCACTTGTTATTACACTTATGTCGTTACAGGCCTTATTCCGGTATGGGTATACCAGTAAACCGAGTTTTATTCTGGTGTTTTGCGGGGCCATCAGCTTTATGATTTCTGATTCGCTGCTGGCCATCAACAAGTTTATGCAGCCCTTGCCATTATCGGGGTTAGCCATTATGCTTACCTACCTGCTGGCGCAATATTTAATTGTAGAAGGCGTGTTAAAGCATGAAGTAAAGTAAAAGCGGTACTATCGGTTTTAATAAATTATACTTTTGTCAACGCCTGTTCCAGGTCGGCCAGTAAGTCTTCTACGTCTTCAATGCCTACCGAATAGCGAACCAGACTTTCGGGTATTCCAAGGTGTTTGCGTTGTGCCTCTGTTAACTCAACATGGCTGGTGGTACGGGGTGGTCCGGCTAACGTGCTAACAGAACCCAGGCTGGCGGCCAGGTGAACAAGTTTGAGATTTGGTAAAAATTGTTCAACCCGGTCATATCCACCATCCAACGCAAAGCTCATCATCCCTCCAAAACCACGCATTTGTTTTTTTGCTATAGCATGACCAGAATGAGATTCTAAGCCAGGATAATAAACTGCTTTTACTTTGCTGTGTTGTTGCAGGTAATGCGCAATCTTCATAGCAGAAGTATTTTGCCGTTCAATCCGTAGTTGTAACGTCTTCATTCCGCGTGCTATCATATAAGCAGGATCGGCCTGTAAACTGGCGCCATTAATTTCGCGGAATTGAAAAACTTTTTGAACCAGTTCTTTCTTTCCGGCAAGCAATCCACCCATTGCATCAGAATGACCACAGAGAAATTTCGTAGCACTATGCACCACCAGATCAGCGCCAAGCGCCAGAGGATTTTGATTGATTGGAGTAGCAAACGTGTTATCTACTACGGTAATGGCTCCTGCTTTTTTGGCGGCTGCAGACAATCGCTGAATGTCGATCACTTTTAACGTTGGATTGGTTGGTGTTTCAAGATACACCAGGTCGCATCCTTTCGCTATTTCCATTTCTGCTTCCTCATGATTACCCGTTTCGCAAAGACTAACGTGTACACCATACTGAGGTAGAAAATCCAGAAAGATTTTGCTGGTACCCCCATAGGTATCTTTAATAGATACCACCCGTTTGCCTGCTGTAAGAAAGGTAAAGAGCGTATTGCTTATAGCGGCCATGCCAGTAGCAAAGGCGGTTGCTGCTTCTGCATCTTCTAACACTCTGATTTTTTCTTCCAATGCGCACACGGTGGGATTGGTATTGCGACTATAAATAAACCCTTCTTGTTGGCCAAGCGCCACTCGTTGCCATTCATTTAGATTTTTATAAGCGAATGTAACGCTGCTTACTATGGGGGTACTAATAGTGCCGGGGGTATGCACCGGGCCCTCACCTGCCCAAACAGCGGCTGTGCCTTTATGGATTGAACTCATAAAAAATGGTTATGGTAGTTAAAGTTTTGCCTTATTAATTGGATACAAGGTACGGAAGTAAGCGGATAAAAAACGAGGTCTGAGTTTTGGCTCAGACCTCGTTGAAAATCAGGTTAAGAAAATTAATTAGCATATTCGCTTAAGAACTTCACACGCATTAAACGCAGGTTATCTTCAGTAAAGTCAGGGTCTTCGTCTTTTAAGGCATCAACCGCATCTTCAATGCTATCCGTTTCTGATTCCAGAAAATAATCGTAGATCTGTTGTTGCTTATCTTCATCCAGCACCGAATCGATATAATAATCCAGATTTAATTTGGTGCCCGAGTAACAGATATTTTCTATTTCGGTAAGTAATTCATCGAAGGTAATACTTTTCGATTCGGCAATTTCGTCTAACTCTACCTTGCGGTCTATTTGCTGAATAATAAAGATTTTTATTTTCGATTTGTTTACCGATGACTTCACCACTATGTCCGAGGCCGTCTCGATGTCGTTCTCGTCTACGTAGGTTTGTATCAGATCCAGAAAATCTTTACCGAACTTGTTTACCTTACCCATGCCCACACCGTTTACCGATGCCAATTCCTCTTTGGTAGTAGGGTAGGTGGTGGCCATTTCTTCCAAAGAAGGATCTTGAAAGATTACATAGGGAGGCAGATCTTTTTCTTTAGCAACCTTCTTACGCAACGCCTTCAGCATCTCGAACAACTTCTCATCGTAAGATTTGTTGTTGTTTGATGGCTTATCTGGCGATTCTTCTTCATCGCCTTCGGTAGTAAAGTCATGATCGCGGGCAAGCTCTATGGAGTGAGGCTTTTTCAAGAAAGCTAATCCCTTACTCGTAATCTTAAGCACGCCAATATTGTCTATATCTTTTTCTAAATATTGATAGATTAGCGTTTGACGGATAACCGATTTCCAGAAGTCGGCATCTTGTTGATCGCCCTTTCCGAATACAGACAAGCTAAAGTGGCCATAACTTTTTACGTATTCGTCTTCCGTTCCCCGAATTACATTAACCAGGTGGCTTAGAGTAAAGCGTTCGTTTGTTTGTTTCGCTGCTTCGAGGGCAATCTTTACATACTCGGTGCCCTCAAAACGTTCGCGCGGGTTGGTGCAGTTATCGCACATACCGCAATTATTTTCTTTATATTCTTCGCCAAAGTAGTGTAACAATTGTTTGCGCCTGCACACCGGACTTTCGGCATAAAATTCCATTTCCTGCAAAAGCACGCGGGCATTCTCGCGTTCTTGTACGGCTTTGTCTTTGTTAAATTTTTCCAGTTTGTTCAAGTCGTTGTGGCTGTAGAACATGAGGCAATGTCCTTCCAGGCCATCGCGGCCGCTGCGCCCGGTTTCCTGATAGTACCCTTCCAGCGATTTGGGAACATCGTAGTGTACTACAAACCGAACATCGGGTTTATCAATACCCATTCCGAATGCAATAGTGGCTACAATAATATCAACCTCTTCGTTCAGAAAATCGTCTTGATTTTTCATGCGCACGTCCGGATCTAAGCCGGCATGGTAAGGTGCGGCTTTAAACCCGTTCACATTAATCAACTGGGCTATCTCTTCTACTTTTTTGCGACTGAGGCAATAGATAATACCTGATTTGCCTTTATGCTCTTTTAAAAAGCGAATGAGTTGTTTTTTGGTTTCTTTTTTTGGGCGTACTTCGTAGTAAAGATTTTTTCGGTTGAAGGAAGAGATAAACACATCGGCTTCCTCCATCTGCAGGTTTTTTTGAATGTCGAGCTGCACTTTCGGTGTAGCGGTTGCTGTAAGGGCAATTACATTCATATCGCCCAATTGGGCAATCATTGTTTTTATTTTGCGATACTCTGGCCTGAAATCGTGTCCCCATTCAGAGATACAATGTGCTTCGTCAATGGCAACAAACGATACTTTTACCTTTTGCAGAAATTCAATATTCTCCTCTTTGTTGAGCGACTCGGGCGCTACATATAAAAGTTTAACGTTGCCCGATATACAATCTTTCTTAAGTCTTGTAATTTCTCCTTTGCTAAGCGTGGAGTTTAAGAAGCGCGCATTAATGCCGTATGCATTTAATTGATCGACCTGATTTTTCATTAGCGCAATAAGGGGAGAGATCACAATAGCCAGGCCATCATTCATCATAGCAGGCAATTGGTAACACAGAGACTTACCTGCGCCTGTAGGCATTATTACAAAAGTATTTCTTCCGCCAAGTATGTTTTTAATTACAACCTCCTGATTACCCCGGAAATTACCATACCCAAATATTTCCTTGAGTTTTGCTTTTAATTCATCTTTCTCTTCTGCCACCACCATGATATCGCCTTTAAAATTTTGATTTACTTATCTTTGGGCTTTAACTAATTGTTATCAGCATTGAATATAACAAAAAATATCAAACAAATCGCCAAGACCGTGCTAATAAATGAGGCAAAGGCGGTAGAAAACCTGACTAATTTTATCGACAACGATTTCGAGGCTTGTGTAAGGGAAATTATCCAATGTAAAGGGCGTGTAGTACTAACAGGCATTGGTAAAAGCGCCATAATCGCCAACAAAATCGTGGCTACCATGAACTCTACCGGTACCCCGGCCCTGTTTATGCACGCAGCCGATGCCATACATGGCGATCTGGGCATGATTCAAGCCGAGGATATTGTGATTTGCCTTTCTAAAAGCGGAAACACCCCCGAAATTAAAGTTCTGGTTCCGTTGCTGAAACGAAGAGGTTCTAAACTTGTTGCCCTGGTAAGCAACACTAAATCGTACCTGGCCGAACATGCCGATTATGTTTTAAATGCAACCATTGGCGAAGAAGCCTGCCCCAATAACCTTGCCCCCACAACCAGCACAACAGCACATTTAGCTATGGGCGATGCATTAGCAGTTTGTTTGTTGGAACTGCGTGAGTTTTCAAGCGAAGACTTTGCCCAGTATCATCCTGGGGGCTCGCTGGGTAAACAACTTTATCTGAAGGTAGAAGATGTAATTTCGAACAAGCAGCTTCCCCTGGTTAAGCCCGATACCTTGTTGCGCGATGTTATTATTGAGATTTCATCAAAAAGGTTAGGAGCAACAGCTGTGGTTGATGGAGCATCTAACCTGTTAGGTATAATTACTGATGGCGATCTTAGGCGTATGCTGCAAAAAGAAAGTAATATTGCGAACATTAAAGCTGTGGATATTATGACACCCAAACCCAAAACAATTGAGAAGGATGAATTTGCGGTAAAGGCGTTGCAGCTGATGCAGGAAAACAGCATCTCGCAGTTGGTAGTAGTACACGGTACGCAGGTAGCAGGGTTTATTCACCTGCATGATTTGCTGAAGGAAGGAATTGTATAACCAAAAGGATACCCAGACGGGATCATGGATAAAAATCTTTACGTAGTGCTTATGGCCGGGGGTGTGGGCACCCGGTTTTGGCCATACAGTCGCAACAACAAACCCAAGCAGTTTTTAGATGTGTTAGGAATTGGTAAAACGTTGCTGCAATCCAGCTATGAACGCTTTTTGCCACTTTGCCCACCCGAAAACATTTATGTGGTAACCAACGAAGAGCATGAGTCGCTAACCCGCGAGCAATTGCCCGCTCTTGCACCCCATCAGGTGCTTACCGAATCCATGCGAAAAAACACGGCTCCGTGCATCGCCTACGCAAGCCATAAAATTCAGAAGCTTAATCCCGATGCCGTGGTTGTGGTTAGTCCGGCCGACCACCTGATTTTAAACGAGGGCGATTTTCAGCAAACTATTGTGAAATGTCTGGAGAAAGCCAAAGACCAGGATAAGCTTATTACGTTAGGTATTAAACCCACTCGCCCCGAAACCGGCTATGGGTACATTCAATACCTGGATGGCAAGCAAACTCTTAAGAAAGTAAAAACCTTTACCGAAAAACCTGAGTTGGCTCTGGCTAAAACCTTTTTGCAGAGCGGAGACTTTGTATGGAATGCCGGAATTTTTGTGTGGGGCGTTAAAGCTATTCTGCAGGCCTTTCAAAAATACTTACCCGAAATGGCCGAAGTATTTGATGAAGCAGCAAGCCAGTTTAATTCAACCAATGAGAAGCAAGCCTTACAAGCCGCGTATGCACAAACCAAAAGCATTTCAATCGATTATGGTGTTATGGAAAAAGCCGATAACGTTTATGTGTGGCTGAGTAGCTTTGCATGGTCAGATCTTGGTTCGTGGAATTCGCTGTATGACAACTCATCGAAAGATGAAAACAACAACGCTATTAGTGCAGAGGCCATGATTTATGAAACACGGAACAGTGTTATCAAAGGTCCAAAAGATACGCTGATTGTAGCGCAGGGTTTAAATGGCTACCTGATTGGTGCTTTCGATAATGTGTTTATTGTTTGCGAAAAGGATAAAGAAGAACTGTTTCGCAGGTTTGTAAATGATCTGAAAACTAACCCTAACGGAAACGATTATTTGTAACCCTTCTGCCGCAGGGCTTCATAAATTGAAATACCAGCAGCTACTGAAACATTCAGCGAACTGATTTTTCCACGCATCGGAATTTTGGCTAACCGATCTGCCTCCTTAAGTAATTGAGGTGAAATACCATCTTCTTCTGAGCCCATAATCAATGCGAGCGGTGTATTCAGATCAATGTTGTAAAGTAAATCGGTGGCTTTTTCTGTACAGGCTATTATCTGAACACCATTTTCTTTCAAAAACCGGATCGTTTTCTTTAAATCTTTTTCCCGGCATACCGGTAAATGACTTAACGCACCGGCTGAAGTTTTCATGGCATCGCCCGTAATGGGTGCATTGCCGCTATCGCCCATAATAATGGCATCCAACCCGGCACATTCGGCTGTGCGGGCCAACGCGCCAAAGTTGCGCACATCGGTTACCCGATCAACAATAAGAAGGAAAGGCTCGCGACCTTCCTGATAGGCTTTATCAATTATACCTTCCAGGCTGGCATAACTTACCGTGGCCAGCATACAAATAACACCCTGATGATTTTTTGTGGACAGTCGGTTGAGTTTTTGCTGGGGCACGAAGGTAAAGGGCACACCATTGTGCTTTGCCATTTGTATTAATTCTTTTATCAGGTCGTTGTTTAGCCCGGCCTGTACAAAAATCTTTTCAATTTCGCGCCCGGCTTTAATGGCTTCAATAACGGCCCGCGTTCCAAAAATCATTTCCGATTTTTCCATGAAGAAAGTTTACACAAAGGTAGAAAAACGCAGCACTGCTAAAACCGGCTTTTGCGCCATAAGTCTATTGTGCTAAACCAGGCTTCGGTAAATCGCTTATCGCGCAATAAAACGTAATGATCCGGAGCGTACACGCTACCCCGTTTTACAAACGTAAAGCGCGAGCGTGTGGATTTATAAAACCAGGTTTCGGTGCCATCGTTCAGGCTCACTTCATCGGGCAAACCAAAAATCAGGTAAATCATACCCTTGTCTGTTTTCCAACCTTGTTTGTACGAAGTAAAATAATGGTTGGCAAGTTCTACCCTGCGAAAATAACTACGCATAAAGGTTTTAGCGCGGTCGCGATCGCCTGTCATATCCAGAATCACTTTATCAAACCGGGCTTTATCGTTACCGGCAAGATTTATTTCGTTAAATTCTTCGGGTGTAGTTACATAGAGTAAGGGCTGCGCAAGATCGGTAATAGACGAAAACCTGGGGTACACATTGGTTACACCTAACACGGCAAACCCTTCGGCTGCGTTTGTATCGCGCTGAAACAAGTACACACCTTGTTTGGTAAGGGTAAGTAAATCGTCTGGTGCTACGCGGTAGGTTGAGTCATAAAACATAAATCGATCTATCTGATCAGTTTGTTCGGCAAACGGAGGGGCAGCAGGTTTAAAGTCATTGAAATAGGCTGAAACAAAGAGGGATGATTCGGTCTCGCTTTTTGCCTGATAGGGATTTTTAACGGTAAGAAATTTCTGATTCAATTTTTGCCCGTTATGTTCAAGCCATCCGTTAACCGGATATTTTGGGTCTATTTTTTTGAAATGAACCCATGTTGTTTTGCTTTCCAGATTGGTGATTTTTGCAACCAGTAACCACGAAGTGGCGGGGATTGAAAAAACCCAACTGCCTTTTTTTTGTTTTTCTGATTCGGATAATACCGTTGGAGTTTCGGTAAGCGATGTTCCATCTCGTTGTGTATAGGTATCTCTCCGTTCCCACACAATCGCATATTTCTCTAAAGGGAATTGCTGAGAGTTGATAGAGAAATCTACAACCATTTGGTTGGATAGCCTCACCACATCAATGGAAAGGGTAACTTCGGCATTCGGGTTATACCACTCGCGAAAATTTAAGCCGGTTATGGGTTGAGCAATACTGAGTAGGGGCGAAACGAAAAACAGTAATATAAGCCGGTTCATGCTGCGTATTTTGGTGTTTAAAGGTAAAACGATAATTCTGATAGATTACGCTATTTTTGCGCCATATTTTTTTTTCGAATGGCATCGGTTTATACAACAGAAATAACGTCAGAATCAATCCCTTCCGATAACCCTATTCATCAGCGGTTGTTAAAAGCGTACGTATTAGCTCCACAATTCGTTTCGGGAAGGTTGCTGGAGGTGGGTTGTGGCGAAGGCCGGGGTATTGACTGGCTATTGCCTGCCGTTGAGCATTATACAGCCATTGATAAAATTGCACCGGTTATTGAAAGCCTGAAGATAAAGTACCCGCAAAGTACGTTTTACAGTGGCAACATTCCGCCTCTTTCTGTTTTTGCCGATAACAGTTTCGATTCGATAGTAAGTTTTCAGGTGATAGAACACATTGAAGACGATAAACTTTTTCTGAAAGAAATTAACCGGGTGCTTAAACCGGGTGGCATTGCCTTGCTTACAACCCCTAACCGCCCCCTATCGCTTTCGCGAAATCCGTGGCATGTGCGTGAGTACACGGCTACAGAACTTACTCAACTGGCTCAAAAATATTTTAATGATGTAACGATGAAGGGCATTAGCGGCAATCAGAAAGTAATGGAGTATTACGAACGCAATAAAAAATCGGTTGCTAAACTTATGCGATGGGATGTGTTTAACCTGCAATACAAGTTGCCGGCCTCCTGGTTACGTGTACCGTACGAGTTTATGAATCGTCTTAATCGAAACAAACTTAAAGATGCTTCGGATGAACTAGTGGCCACCATTCGGCATGAAGATTATTTGCTGATGGACAATGCTGCTGAGGCCCTCGATCTGTTTTTAATGGTGAAGAAAGCCTGAATTATGTATCCGGTTAATGCGGATGGTGTAAAAAACTTCAGCCTTACGGTTCCCAATTAAAATAAATTAAAAAAATAATGAAACTGGAAAACCAAATTTCAGTCTTTATCGTAATATTGCAATATTAAGTTTATAAAAATGGGGGCAACAAAAACAGATCATTTTACTGAAAAACAGAATTCAATAGCTAAAATGATCAAAGCCCTGGGCCACCCGGCAAGGATTGCAATTGTTGAGTACCTGATGAAGGTTGATGACTGTATTTGTGGCGATATTGTTAATGAACTACCTCTGGCCCAACCTACGGTATCGCAACATTTGAAGGAATTAAAAAACGCAGGCCTTATTAAGGGAAATGTAGAGGGCAATGCAATTTGTTATTGCATTGATGAAAAGGCAATAGAGAAGCTTCAACATTACTTTACAGGCATTTCTGCAAAACTGAAACTAAAGAAGAACTGTTGTTAAAACCATACTACTAATGCATATGAAAAATTCAGAACAAATCAAGGAGTTGGTAAGGCAGAAGTATAGTGAGATTGCCTTACAGGAAAAGGAGACCAATCAATCATCATGCTGCGGTGCTGGTGGTTGTTCTACGGAAGTGCACACCATTATGGCCGATGATTATAGTATGTTGAAGGGTTATAACCCGGATGCAGACCTGGGGCTTGGCTGTGGACTTCCCACGCAGTTTGCGAAAATAAAAAAGGGGAATACCGTAATTGATTTGGGGAGCGGAGCAGGGAATGACTGCTTTATTGCCAGAAACGAAACCGGGGAAGATGGCCGGGTAATCGGAATTGATTTTACTTCTGCCATGATAAATAAAGCAAGAGCAAATGCCTCGAGGCTTGGTTTTTCAAATGTAGAATTCAGGCAAGGCGACATTGAAAATATTCCGCTGTCTGGCAATATGGCCGATGTAGTTGTTAGTAATTGTGTATTAAACCTGGTGCCAGATAAAGACCGTGTGTTTAAGGAAATATTCAGGGTATTAAAACCCGGTGGTCATTTCAGTATTTCTGATGTAGTTCTGGTTGGCGATCTTCCTGAAAATTTGCGCAAAGATGCTGAGATGTATGCCGGCTGTGTATCGGGAGCAATTCAAAAAGACACCTACTTAGAGCTTATTAAGGAGAATGGCTTTTCAAACAGGATCATTCAAAAGGAAAAGCAAATCACTATTCCGGATGATATTTTAAAAAATTACCTGAATGAAAAAGAGATGGAGGAGTTTAAAACCGGGACAACCGGAATATTCAGTATTACTGTCTATGCCGAAAAATCAAAAACATGTGGTTGCGGAACAACGTGTTGTAATTGAAGATTTTTTACAATACACAGGAGGCTTGTAAGGATGAAAAAAAAGGTGTTAGTGCTTTGTACCGGTAACAGTTGCAGAAGCCAAATGGCCGAAGGTTATTTGCGATACTTTAGCGGTACCTATGCCGAAATTTACAGTGCAGGGGTTGAAACGCATGGAGTAAACCCAGGCGCGATTGATGCAATGAAAGAGGATGGAATTGATATTTCTAAACACACTTCCAATCATGTAAATGAGTATAGCGCTATTGACTTTGACTTTGTAATTACGGTTTGCGATAATGCGAAAGAACGATGCCCATATTTACCCGGCAAGGCGATAAAGTTTCATCACAATTTTCCTGATCCAGCAAAAACCAGAGGCACAGAAACAGAAGTAAGAAATCAATTCAGGTATGTGCGGCAGCTTATCAAAACTTATTGTGACCAATTTGTAAAGGAGAATCTTGACTTACCTAATCGTACGGATTGAGTAGGTAAACAAGAGGACGCATCAAAAGGAGTTTTATTAATACGGCCTCGTTCCCTGATCTTATATGCTCTGTTTATCAATACTGCCCTGGCTGCCCCGAACTTCCCATTTGCAAACTGGTAAGCAAACTATTAAACGCATCTTCGTACTTTTTGCCTAACTCCATTTCTCCATTTTCATAGAGAGTTTGTTGCAATGCATTAAGAATGAAAATGTTTTTACGCAATTCCTGACTAAGACCATAATTTTCTTCCACCAGATAAAGCGCCATTTCTTCTGCCCGGTCGCCCAGAAGTTTGGCTATTTCGAGGGCTTTTTCTTTTTGGCCAACTTTAAAGAGTAAGTCAACCAAAGTAGCGGTAGTGTGGTCGTAGGCAATAACGCGATCGGGCATTTTGGTAGTGGAAAACTCCAGTACGGTGTTAGCCTTTTCCATTTGCCCCTCATCTATTAATGCTTCGGCAAGTGAGTTAAGCGCGCTGCGATGATTAAGTACAAAGTTTCGGTAGTCTTCGCTGTAATAGACTTTTTCGTTATCCAGTTCGCGGTACCGGAATTTGTTAATCATGTTATCGAAGGCTTTATCGGTATCTACCAGAAACTCGCGGTCGGGCCGTGGATTGCGTACGGGTAAAATTCGGTAAGCATTACCTTCCTGCACGGCATACGGACTTAAATCAATATTAATCTGCGAAAGCGAAGTTTGGTTGAGGTAAATCGGGCGCTCCCAATTATTGGTTACAAGAAAATCGAGAATGGCAAGATCTTTTTTCTCCAGGTTACTTTTCAACAACTTGATTTGCATCTGGTCTACCAGTAAACTATCCAATCGTTTGGGAATAATACCCCGGGCACGAAGATCTTCTTTGTTAATATCAAGCGTAAAGGTTCTGCTGGGAACGAGGTTGCGATCATCATCGCGCAATTGTGCAAAGTCTTTAGAAATCAGTCCGATGAACTCTTTAGCATCAATACTATTGAGTTTAAAATCGGCATACATCAGGTAATCATTAGGACCACCTTGGCGATATTGATATTTACTAAGTGTATAGGGTATCGGCTCCGACTCGTATGCCTTGCGCATAGTTTGTTCAATGTACCAATCGGTATTATAATAACTTAATACCACGGCACGCATATCGGTACGCTCGCCTTCTACTTCCTGTGCATACCATAACGGGAATGTGTCGTTATCGCCACCGGTATAAATAACAGCTTGCGGCTCGCACGAATTGAGATAATTATGGGCAGAGTCTACTGAGAAATACCGGTTTGAGCGATTGTGATCGTCCCACCCTTCGGCAGCCATAATGGCCGGAGCAGTTAATCCTACAAGCGAAGCGGTAATAGCTGCAACTCTTCCGTTTTTAATGAACGATCCGAGTAATTCATATAAACCTATAACCGCCAACCCAATCCAGAAGGCATAGGCATAATATGAACCCGCATAGATATAATCACGCTCGCGTGGTTCGGTGGGAGGAGAGTTTAGGTACAATACAATTGCTACGCCCAGCATTACAAACAACAGGGCCACTACCGAAAAATTTTTGGTGTCTTTTACGAATTGATAAAACATTCCGATTAAGCCCAGTACAAAGGGGATCATAAAGAAATTGTTACGGCCTTTGTTGGTAGCCAATGCTTCGGGCACATCTTTAGAAGCACCAACCGGACTTAGCCAATCAGCGCCTTGTTCATCACTTTCGCGGCCTGCAAAATTCCACATAAAGTACCGCATGTACATGGTGCCAATTTGATGCTGAAACATAAACATCAGGTTCTGACCAAAAGTAGGTTGCATAACCTGTTCTCTGCCCTGGGCATCTTTATAGGTTCGCAATCCCATTATATTTTTATAAGCCTGAGCCTGGTCAGAACTCCACGCGCGGGGCAATATGGTTTCGGTTCCGGGTTCGTACACATACGAAAACTTGCGATCGCTGATTTCGTATTTGTCTTTGCCTTTGGTATAAATAGGTGCGCCATACTTAATATCCACAGGGCGTGCAGTAAAATATGCACCATACAATAATGGCCGGCTTCCGTATTGTTCGCGTTTCAGGTAGCGGATAAAACTCATTACATCTTTGGGGGCATTTTCATTGATCAGGGTATCGTAGTTGGAACGAATCAAGACAGTTGTATAAGAAGCATACCCAATCAGGATAAAAGTAGTAGCTAATAGAAAGGTATTGAGCACCACACGAGCTTGTTTTTGGGTGGTATAGATTCCGTAGGCTAATCCACCAATTAATAGTAAGAAGAAAATAAGCGCACCCGACCCGAAGAACAACCCTAACGTATTTACAAAAAACACCTCGAAATGGCCGGCAATAGTGGGTAAGCCGGGAACAATAAAATCATTAATAAATAAAACCAACCCACCACTTATGGCTAGTGTAGCAAATACACCCCAAACCGAAGTTTTGAATTTTTTGAAGTAGTAAATTAGTCCAAGTGCAGGTAATGCCACCAGGTTAAGCAAGTGCACCCCGATTGAAAGACCGATCATGTAGGCCATTAGTAACAACCACCGGTTGGCTTTGCTTTCGTCTTCAATTACATCCCACTTTAAAATTCCCCACACAACAAATGCAGTAAAGAAAGAAGACATAGCATATACTTCGGCTTCAACAGCCGAAAACCAGAACGAATCTGAGAAAGTATAAGCTAATGCGCCTACTAATCCCGCGCCCATCAACACCCAGGTGTTGGCTCCGGTAATTTCGGAGTCGTTTTTCAGGCCCATAACCTTACGGCCAAATAAGGTGATAGACCAGAATAGGAACAGGATGGTAAAGGCACTGGCCAATACGCTCATAAAGTTAATCCAGTAGGCTACTTTGGTTACATCGCCCATAGCCAGAAACGAGAAGAACCGACCCATTAGCAAAAACAGGGGTGCCCCGGGTGGGTGGGGTACCTGAAGTTTATACGAAACGGCAATAAACTCTCCGCAATCCCAATAACTGGCGGTTTCCTCCATCGTTAGCCAGTAGGTAAGCAAGGCTACGCCAAACACAAACCAACCCGTAAAATTATTTGCCTTCTGAAAATTCATGGTTTCTTATGTTCTATTTGAAATTGAAAGGGCGAAAATAGGGAAAATCAGCTATTAGCCATTGGGAAATTTGGCATATCAGTAATAGGATGAAATAGGGGTTAACCATAACCCGAGCTATTTATAAACAATTATGTAAAATAAGAGCCACAATGCGAAAATGAGAATGTACGATGTGGAAACGATCCACCAGGCGGATTGTTTCTGGCGTTTGGCAAAATGGTGTACACCGTTAACCAGAATTAACACGTACCCAATTTCGAACAGGCTAAGGGCGCGCAACGGGTAGGCATATCGTTTATCAATTGTTTCATAGTCGGCAAGTTGCATGAGCGAAAGCGGGTAAAAAGCCTTTACCTCGGCCCAGGTGGGGTCTGTATCTACAAACATAAACCAGCCTATTTTGATCAGTTCGGCTAACAGAAAAATAAATTCGGCAGCCATTACCACACTCCAGCATTGACTAAACGTAATTCTGAAACCAAACGTAAAACAGCCCACCCAGATAATAAACCCGATAACGGTGAACTTCCATGCGTACACAAGGGGTATAGAAAAAAACTGCAATGCACTGATAGCCCGTAAAATCATACCCTCGGGGCGGTCTTGAAGAAACTCAAAGGCGGCTGTTTCGTTCTCTATAAAATCCTTCTTTATATACAATAAAAGTATAGAAAGCAGGCAGAGTGTGATAAACGTCAGTTTTTTATCGGAAGTAAAGAGCGAGAATTGCGATTCCGTTTCAGTCACAGGAACATATTCTTTAAGAAAACAATTATTAACACGTGAAAGTAAGATTTTGTTTATTTGAAACAGAGATGCGGGTTCAGAACTTTTTGAGTACACGAGTAAAGGCACTTATGGTTGTGCTCTTTGTATTATTTTGTTTTCCAGCTGCTGGCCAACCTGTTGCGCCTAAGAAGGACACGACCATTATTTTAATCTCAAATATTACCATGCAGATTGAAATAAGCCAGGCGCTTAACGATCTCTATAATTTCAAATTTGAAAAGGCCGAGCAGCAGTTCCGGTGGTTTAAACAAAAATACAAATGGCACCCGCTGCCTTATTTTTTACTGGGACTTAGTGAGTGGTGGAAGATTATGCCTAACACCAAAGCCACCACGTACGATGAAAAATTTTTGGCCTATATGGATAGCACCATACTAATTGCCGAAAATCTGTATAAGAAGCATCCGGAGTATAAGATAGAATCAGCGTTTTTTCTGGCCGCTGCGCATGGGTTTAAAGGCCGGTTATATTCAGACGAAGAGCGTAAGAGCTGGCGCAAAGCAGCGGTAGAGGGAAAGGTCGCACTCAATTATATGGAGGTGTGTCGCGAGATGGATCATTTAAGCCCCGAACTATTGTTTGGCGATGCGCTGTACAATTATTTTTCGGTGTGGGTTCCGGAAAACTATCCGGCTCTAAAACCATTGCTCTGGTTCTTCCGCAAAGGCGATAAACAACTTGGGCTAAAGCAACTGAAGGAAGTTTCGTACAATGCCTTTTATACCCGCACCGAAGCTATGGTGTGGCTAATGCGTATTTCCAACAGTTATGAAAACGACCAGGCCCGTGCTTTTCAAATTGCCGAATACCTGTACACTACTTATCCGGATAATCCGTATTTCGACCGGTATTATGCGCGTATGCTTTATGCGCGGGGGCAATATGTGTTGTTAGAGAAACAGGCAAAGCAAATTTTAGCGCGCATTGATAGTGGCCGGGTGGGGTACGAAGCTACCAGCGGGCGATATGCAGCATTTTTTCTGGGGCAGATGTATGAGTTTCAGCGAAAGCTCGATGAATCGAAAAAATATTATGAGTTGGCTGTAAAATTTGCTGAAGAAGTAGGCGCTACTGAATCGGGCTATTATTTATTTTCGTTGATTGCATTGGGCGAGATAAACGAAAAGCAAGGCAACAAGGCTGAGGCTAAACGTTATTTTAAGGAAGTAAAAAAGAAATCGGGCCGTAAAAACGAAGCCTACAAAGATGCCAAGAAGCGCCTGAAGAAGATGGAGAAAGACGATTAAGTTTTATGTGCCTTGTAGATTGAGTAATTTTGATCTGTGGAACTTCGCGATCTTATTGTTACGCCCCTTTTCCTGATTGTTGTTTACATAATACTATATCTGGTAAGGCCGTATGCCACCGATTTTGTAACCCGGCAATATTTTATACCCGCTGTAACGTTTAAAATTCTGGGCGCCATTGCCCTGGGGTTTATATATCAGTATTACTATGATGGAGGAGACACCTACAGTTATCATACACATGGGAGCCGGCAAATCTGGGAGGCTTTTATGGATTCGCCTATGCGAGGCCTAAAGTTATTGTGGGGTAATGAAAACCATGTGGATGTGTACCAGTATTCATCGCGAATATATTTTTATAACGATGACCAAAGTTATTTTTTAATTCGAATAGCAGCCCTGTTCGATTTACTTACCTTTTCATCGTACTCCGCAACAGCAGTTTTTTTTGCCTTGCTTTCGTTTACTGGTATGTGGATGTTTTTTTTAACATTCTACTCCCGGTATGCCCATCTGCACAGGGGGTTGGCAATTGCTGCATTTTTTTTGCCATCGGTTTTTTTCTGGGGTTCGGGTATTTTAAAAGATACGCTTGCCATTGCCAGCCTGGGGGCGGCTACGTATTGCTTTCATGAATTTTTTATCAGACGTAAACTTTCAATAGGATACGCGGTTGGATTCATTTTGTCTTTACTGATTATTTTCAGTGTTAAGAAATTTATTCTTCAGGCATTTTTACCGGCTTTATTAGTTTGGCTTGTTGCCCATAATTTTTCAAGCATAAAATCGATGGCAGCAAAAATTATTCTTGTTCCGGTGGCAGCCTTGCTGGTGGCGTTGGGTGCATATTATATGGTAGTTAAAGTAGGTGAAGATGACGAGCGATATGCCATAAGCCGGTTGGCCAAAACAGCAAAAGTTACAGCATACGACATCCGGTATTGGAGCGGACGGGGTGCGGGTTCCGGCTATGCGTTAGGTGAGTTGGATGGAACCTTTGAGTCAATACTCAAACTGGCACCACAAGCTATTAACGTTTCGTTGTTCAGGCCATACCTGTGGGAAGTAAAAAATCCGTTGATGTTTATTTCGGCTTTGGAAAGTTTTTGTTTCTTAATTTTTTCAGTGTACACAATTTTTACCGTGGGCGGAAGGCTTAGATCGGCATTAAGCAACCCCGATGTAATTTTTGGATTAGTGTTCTCGCTGTCTTTTGCCTTTGCAGTGGGCGTATCTACATTTAATTTTGGCACTTTAGCACGCTACAAAATTCCGTTGCTTCCTTTTTATCTGATGGCACTTGTAGTTATGCTACATTACCGGAACAAGCCCACAAATGTGGATGTGTTAGAACGAACGGAGTAATGAGCTTCTACAGTTTTTCGGCCTTCTAAGCCCATTTGTTTTCGCATCCCGGTATCTGAGATTAAGGTTCGCAGATGGGTAAGCCATTCTTCATCTGTACTGCATACAAACCCGTTTATGCCCTGAGTTACAATAGTAGTATTTACACCTACTGGCGAAACCACAGCCGGAATACCTAGGGCAAGGTATTGAAGTGCTTTAAATCCACATTTGCCCTTTGCCCAGGCATCGTCTGTAAGCGGCATTAGCCCGATATCAACCTGCAAAAGGTCTTCCATTTCTGTTTCTTTATTCCATGCAACAAACTCTATGAATTTTAGATTTAGTTGAGGAGGTACATCAGCAATTACACGAAGAGTAAGATTGGGAAACTCGCTTTGCAGCTGCTCAAACACAGAAGCTAATGGGTTAAGATATTTTAAAGTAGAGTGCGAGCCCGTCCAGCCTAAACGAATACCGGTTTTATTTTTAACAGGATAGTGTGTTGGGTTGTGTAGGTTTTCAGTATCGATGGTGGTAGGGTTGTACACCACTTGCTTGCCCCAGTCAGCAGCGTATTCGCACAGGTAATGATTGCCCGCACTTACTTTATAACTCCAACGGCAAATGTGTTTTACTTTTCCATGCCACTTTAAGAAGGCAGCAATCTTATTTACGCCACTGGTATTGGGTAGCCAGATGGCATCATCAAAATCATAAATAATTTTTTTACGGAAAACTTTTGAAATAACCCATTCAAACACGGGTGGGCCAAGGGGCGCTGCCTCGCGATGGATAAATACCCATTGGTAAGATGGTAAAGTAAAGAGTTGTGCGCACCGTAGCAGATAACCGCGCGTAATAACAGCCAGCTTGGTAAAGAAGTTACCGCGTTTATACAACACCTGCCACCCTTTAACCGATAAAAACGGAGAAATGGTAATCTGAAAGCCTTCCGCCCTAAGTATTTCAAAATATTGTTCAAACCGAAACCGCTGCGAGGGAGAATGCCCAACCGGGTAAGGACAAAGGAAAAGTATTTTAGGGTTAGGCCTCATACCAAAAGAGTAAAACAATCTAATTTTACTCAAATGTAAACATCAGAAAGTGGTTGTATGAAGGAAAGTGTAACGTACAATTTTATTTCAGAACAGCATGTAACATGTGCGGAGGTTCTGAACATAATATTTTGTGAAAAGGTCTGAATAAATCACAAAATAGAAATATCAGTTACGAGTGTACAGTCAGTAAAGAGATAGTTGGATTTAAAAACAGGCCTGCCAAATACTGAATTCCGAATCTTACAAATAGCTCATTAGGGTTCACTGTTTTTTCTCCTAATTTGCGCTTTGTTATCGCCCTAAGCCTTGCAAGACCTTCATACTTTTGAAATAAAGCCCAAAAAAGCCTTTGCTTTTAACTTTAAAGAGCTGGTTGACTATAGTGAGTTGCTTTATTTTTTTGCCTGGCGCGATATTAAAGTAAAGTACAAACAGACGGTATTAGGGTTTCTGTGGGCGGTTCTGCAGCCGCTGCTGCTTATGCTCATCTTTACATTTTTTATCGGGCGTGCCATGGGGGTATCATCTGAAGGGATGGATTACCCGGTGTTTGCATATTCAGGGCTGGTGCTGTGGCTTGTTTTTTCTTCGGGTGTTACCAATGCCGCCAACAGTATGGTAACCAATGCCGCTATCATCAAAAAAATTTATTTCCCACGGCTTATTATTCCGGTTTCGGCCGTACTGGTTGCTTTGTTCGATTTTGTAATGGCGTTCGTAATCTTTATTGTAATACTGCTTTTTTTTTCGGCACCCATTAAACTGTCATTGATTTATTGGTGGCCGTTGGCGCTGCTGGTTACTACTATTGGAACCGTAGGCCCAGGTTGTTTATTAGCTGCCCTCAATATAAAGTATCGCGATTTCCGGTATGTAGTGCCATTTCTTATGCAGGCCCTTTTATTTTTAACCCCGGTTATTTACCCGGTATCGTCAATTGACCAATTGTGGTTGCGATACGTGGTAGCGCTAAATCCTATGTATGCTGCTATTTCTGTTTTCCGGTTGCCATTAACTAATGTGCCTCCCGATTGGACTTTAATATCCATTAGTTTAGTATCAGGAGTTTTGGTTTTTGTAATCGGGCTTGCGTATTTCAGACGCACCGAAAATTATTTTGCCGATATCGCCTGAGTTATGTTACCTGTGCTGGAAGTAAAAGGAGTTTCAAAGAAGTTTAGCATTCGCCATGAGAGCCCTTACCTGAGTTTTCGGGATAGGGTGATGGATTTATTTAAACCAACTCATTCTTCCAGCGAAGAATTTTGGGCGTTGCGCGATGTGAGTTTTGAAATTCAACCTGGCGAATCGATTGGAATTATTGGAAAAAACGGAGCCGGAAAATCCACGCTGCTTAAAATCCTTTCTAAAATTACTCCGCCTACACAAGGCAGAATAATTGGTCGTGGCCGCATTGCCAGTTTGCTTGAAGTAGGTACGGGGTTTCATCCTGAATTAACAGGCAGAGAAAATATTTTTCTGAATGGATCTATACTGGGCATGAAGCGTCAGGAGATTGCATCAAAGTTTGATGCCATTGTAGATTTTGCAGGCACAGAACGATTTTTAGATACACCACTAAAACATTATTCAAGCGGCATGCAACTGCGGTTGGCATTTGCGGTGGCAGCTTTTCTAGAACCTGAGATATTAGTTATCGATGAAGTGCTTGCTGTGGGCGATGCCGAGTTTCAAAAAAAATGTATTGGTAAAATGGAAGATGTGAGCCGGAGTGGTCGCACCATTTTATTTGTCAGTCATAATATGGCAGCAGTGCAGAGTCTTTGTACCAAATCGATATTACTGCAACGAGGTGAGCTAAAAGCGATGGGATCAAGTGCAAATGTGGTGGCGCAGTATCTTTCCTCGCTCGATAGCCAGGCCATTGATGCTTCGGGCTTTATACAGATTCACCCGAAAGAATCGGATAAACCCATTAGAGCGATTGAAGTTTTGTGCGACAAACGCAGGTCAGCTACTACCTATATGGGATGCGAATTTGAAATTCGTGTGCATTTCAACGCATCGCAAGCCCTTACTAATCCGGTGCTGGGTATTGTTGTTAAAGACTTTCAAAGCACGCCATTACTGGGAGTGAACAATCGGAACTATACCGGCAATTTTATTACAACACCCTTAAAGGCGGGCTATATCTCGATGAAAATTCCATCGCTTACTTTATTTGAGGGCACGTATCATGTAGATGTACACCTGGGAGATGAGTTTAAAGATATTGATGTACTTACGGATTGTTTTCAGTTTACGGTAGAGCCTATGCCGTTTACTGCATCGGGCGAGTTGCCGATAAAATCAATTAACAGAATGTTTATAAAAGATATTGCCTGGGATCTCAATCCAACCAACCATGTGGAGTAGAATTGTGCGAAAGTTGAATTTTCTGAAATTGAAATCGGGGGTTTTGCCCTATACCAGATTTGAAGGCAAATTCGCCAGAATAGCCGCAGAAGAAATTGACATGGCTTCTCAGAAACTGAAGCCCTTCTATGATGATTACATTGCCCATGTTTCGCGAGCCGACATGGCTATGTCTTTGGAACTTGCATCGTTTGTTTATGCGTTGTGTGTAAAGAAAGAAGTAAAAAATGTGCTCGATCTGGGGAGCGGGTTTAGTTCATTTGTTTACAGGTTGTATGCGTCAGAACATAAAGGGGTTACAGTAGTGTCAGTAGATGACGACAGCCAATGGATTGAAAAGACACGCGAATATCTGCGCAAGCATAGTTTATCTGAAGCAGGGCTACTAACATTGAAACAATTTTTACAAGAACCAAATCGCAAATTTGATTGCGTGCTACACGATCTCAATTTTGTTGAAGTGCGCATTAATTACCTGCAACAGGTACTAGAGGCCACTGCGAAAACCGGAGTTTTAATTTTAGATGATGTACATAAACCGGATTACCTGTATCAGGTTTTAGATAAACTAAAAAAGAAACCTGTATCCGTTTATGACTTAAAACCGGTTACGTACGATTCGTTTAACCGCTATGCAGTGGCGGTATTACCAGAGTAAAAGTATGCAGGTAAGTATTATCATCCCCACCAAAGATCGTGTTTCTGTTTTTCAGAAAACACTTGAAGCGGCTCTTAAGGCAACAAATCACCTGCAATGCCAGATAATAGTGGTAAACGATTCAAAGGAGAATACTCCAGTAGTACCTGAAAATGTTACCCTCATTTCAAACCCGGGACAGGGTGTAGCATCGGCCCGCAATGCAGGAGCCCGGCTGGCCGAGGCCACTTTATTATTATTTCTGGATAATGATATTATGATTTCGAAAGAATCGATTGATCATACATTGAACCTTCATAACCAACTGAAAAATGCAGCGATAAACCTGGATTGGGTTTATCCTCAAACGCTTCAGGCAGAACTTTCCAAAACCAGTTTCGGTCGTTTCTTAAAAGAAAATAAAATGACTTCGTTCGAAGGTTGGTATGGAAAAGATTGGCAACCGAATACTCTGTTCAACTCTGTGTCGGTTGCCAGTTTTCATCTTTCTATTCTGAAAAATGATTTTGAAAAAATTGGTGGATACGCAGAGAATTTTCCACATGCAGGTTTTGAAGACTACGATTTTCCCAAACGGTTAAAAGCAACTGGATTAAATTTTTATATTGATAGCCGCGTGCATGTATTGCATAATGAAGAAGATCGGATTAATCTTGATAACTGGTTAAGCAACCAGCAACGTAGAGCTGAAACCCGAAGGGTAGCGGTAGGTATGGGTTACCATGAACTCGACATTCACTATACGGCATGGAAGGTTGCTATTCTGCGGGTAATTAATGTAATGTATCCGATATGGCGGGCAGTACTAAATCTTTTTTCAATAAGCCCGGTTTTAGATCCTTTGTATAGAAAGAGTATTTCGATATTGGTGGCAGCAAGAATTTATAAAGGGTTTAATTCGGGTACGTTATGAAGATTACTGCCCGCGTACGTGCCCTTAATTTTTTCAGGAATGTTTTTCGAATTCCATTTTTAGAGCAGGCCTTGGCTAACCTAACGCAGAACAAAAGTCCGCAATATTTTTTTAGCCGGTTTGTGCCCAATCCGTATCAGTATGCTTCGGGTAGCACGCGTATGGTAAAACGAGCCGGACTAACCCTACAAGTTGATGTAAGTGATTATATGGGTCACTTACTATACTTTGGCTTTCGCGAGCCTGCAATTGATAACCTGTTTAAATTATGTAAGCCGGGCTATACGGTAATAGATGTAGGCACCAATATTGGATGGACTCTTTTGAATTTCGGAAAACTTGCTGCTACCGGAAAGGTGATTGGCTTTGAGCCCGATCCGCATAACTACGAGGTTTGTAAAAATAATCTTGCACTCAATCAACTCCCGAATGTTGATTTACTACCCGTGGGGCTAGGAGATGTTGAGGGAGAAGTTCAATTGGAAGTACGCACTCCTGGTAATCGGGGTGGTAATCGGGTATCGCCAACTGCAAATAAAAACACTGTTCCTGTTAAGATCAAAAAACTGGATTGTGTAAATGAAGTAACCTCATTACGCGCAATACATCTGATAAAGCTGGATGTGGAGGGTTATGAGTTGCACGTGTTGCGTGGCGCACGCCAATTGTTACAGAAACACAAACCTGTTTTATTTATTGAAGTTGATGATCGTAACCTGAAAGATCAACGTGATTCGGCACAGGCACTAATCATTTTTCTGAACGCGTTAGGGTATTCATCAGTTAAGCATGCAGAAACCGGCCAAATTATTACCCCGAATTTTGAGTTTGTAAATTGTCATTTTGATGTAATTGCCCAAACGCAATGAAAAAATTGCAATTAATATATATTGTTTCGCACGTTCAAAAATCAATAGCATTTGAAAGTACCGCATTAGCGTTAAAGCCATACTACAACCTTACTTTTTTGTTATTAAATCCGGGCACTTCCGATTTGCAAAAATTTCTCACAGATCATAACATTCCTGTTAAGCAAATCAGGTACAGAGATAAGCGCGATCTGGTGTCGGCCTTTTTTCGTGTATTTATTTTTCTGGTGACAAAACGTCCCCAGATAGTGCATACTCATTTGTTCGATGCGCAACTGGTTGGACTTACAGCAGCCTGGTTGGCCCGTATTCGCTGTAGAATCTATACGCGCCATACCAGTAACTTTCATCATGTATACCAAAAGTCGGGAGTGAAGTACGACAAACTCAGTAATGCTTTATCAACCCGGATTATTTCAATCAGCCAGGCAACCGATGTTACGTTACTGGAGTTGGAGAAGGTTGCCGCACACAAAGTGGTAAAAATTCCCCATGGGTTTGAGTTGAAACAATTCTATAACATTTCTCAAAGCCGGATTGATGCCGTTCGAAAGAAATGGAATATTCCCAACCTACAACCAGTTGTAGGAGTAGTGGCTCGTTTTATTGAATGGAAAGGAATTCAATTTATCATACCCGCTTTTAAGAAATTCAAAAAGCAACATCCAACAGCGTGTCTGGTGTTGTGCAATGCACAAGGACCGTATGCCCATACGGTGTTAACTATGTTGGAAGATATTCCTGAGGCTAACAAAATAATTATTCCATTTGAAACCGATATGGCAGCACTGTATAGAGTGTTTGATCTCTACATTCATACTCCGGTTACCCCGCTGGTTGAAGCATTCGGACAAACGTATGTGGAAGCGCTCGCATCGGGAATACCCTCTGTGTTTACCTTGTCGGGCATAGCAAAAGAATTTGTAGAACATAAGAAGCACGCCTGGGTGGCCGAGTTTCAGAACACCGATTCGATCTATACAGGCATGCAAACCCTTTGGTGCGATTTATCTTTACGAAATGAATTGATTGAAAATGGAAAGCAGGAGGTGGCCTTGAGATTTGAATTGGCTGACATGATTAGCAAACTTCAAACGGTGTACCATGAATAGCCCTTATTTTAGTATAATAGTTCCAACGTATAACCGGGCTGGGTTTATCTATAAAACAATTCAATCTGTGCTGGTGCAGAAATTTGAGAATTTTGAGGTGATAGTTGTGGATGACGGAAGCACAGACAATACCAGTGAGATTATTCAAACCATTCGGGATAGCCGGGTTCAATATTACAAAAAGCGAAACGAAGAAAGAGCAGCAGCCAGAAATTACGGAATTGCAAAAGCCCGAGGAGAGTATGTGAATTTTCTGGATTCGGATGATTTGGTATTGCCACACCACCTTTTAACAGCCTTTAATTTTATTCAGAAAAACAAACCGGAAGTTTTTCACTTAGGATATAAGTTTAAGGATGATGACACGGGTAAAGAACGATGGCCGAAAAAAATAGTAGATATAAACGATCAGATTTTGAGAGGCAATCTTTTAAGTTGTAATGGAGTATTTATCAGAAGAGAGATAGCGCTTCAAAACAGATTTAATCAAACAAGAGTATTGTCTTCGTTAGAAGATTGGGAATTATGGATTCGCTTAGCGGCCCGGTTTAAGTTTATGCATAACCCCGAAGTCACATCGCTTGTAGTAAATCACGATGCAAGAAGTGTACTATCCGGTGATACTGAAAAAATTAAAAGTAAAGTTGAGACTTTTGCAAAAATTGTTGAATCTGATTCTGAAAATCAGCGAGCGTTTGGTTCGCACCTCAGGCAGACCTATGCCAGTGTTTTTACCTATGCTGCTTTACACCTGGCTATGGCCCATGCATCCCGTAAAGAAGTTTTTCAATACCTCTGGCGCGGAATTAAACTTAATCCCGCAGAGATTTTTAAAAAGCGTTTTTTGGTTATTGTAAAATTAGCAATGGGATTATGACTCCGCAGAATATTCTGGTGCTTACGTATTGGAGCTATCCCGATGCCCTTATTCAAACCTATACATTACCATACCTGCGCATCATTACACAAGTAAACAACAATAATGTTATAACACTTGTTACGCTTGAGAAAAGTAAAGATGTTTTTGCTGATGCTAACAATAATGTAAAGCAAGCACTTGCCAGAGATAATATTAACTGGAAACCCTTCTTATATAAACCGTTTGGCTGGCGCGGGCTGTGGATGTGGTTAACGGCCGGCCTTTCACTGATTCGGTTAATCCGTAGAAAAAAAATTACTGTAATTCATTGCTTCTGTACACCGCCTGGTGCCATTGGGTATTTGCTTTCAAAAATTACCGGCTGCAAACTAATATTAGATAGTTATGAACCTCATGCCGAAGCAATGGTTGAGAATGGAACATGGAGGAAGAACGGGGTAGCATTCAACCTACTCTTTGCATTAGAGAAACTTCAAACAAGAAGAGCATCAACGGTTATTGCGGCCACCACAGGAATGTTTCAATATGCGCAACAAAAATATGGTATAACAATACCAAGATATTTTGTTAAGCCGGCTTGTGTAGATCTTGATTTATTTCAGGCATCTCTTTCCAGAGATGAAAGATTACTTTCAGAACTTAATCTGGTTGGCAAAGTTGTTTGTGTTTATGCTGGCAAACTAGGTGGTATTTATTTGCGCGAAGAAGTGTTTGATTTTTTTAAAGCGGCTACAGAGCAATGGGGCGATTCATTTCGGGTACTGATGTTAACCAATCATGAAAGAAGCGAGATTGAGTGGGATTGTGCGAAAGCCGGATTAAATTCCCAACTAGTGGTTTCCCGTTTTGTGGCACATGCAGATGTGCCACGCTATATGGCACTGGGGCATTTCGCCATTACCCCTGTTAAACCAGTTGCTACCAAAAAATATTGTACGCCCATTAAAGACGGTGAATACTGGGCGCTGGGGTTGCCTGTGGTAATTCCCGCCAATATTTCCGATGATTCGGATATTATCCTTCAACACCAGGCCGGGGCAATACTAAATGAATTTACTCATACTGAATACAAAAGGACCTTGGTCGTTATTGATAATATATTAAAACAACCCGAGGTTGAAACAAAAAACCGTATTCGTAATCTGGCCATAACCTATCGCAATTTTAATATTGCCCGCCAGATTTACCGCGAGGTCTATTCATAGTGATTTGTTAATTTTGAAACTCTTTATTTTACTATGACCAAAATTCTGATTACGGGTGGAGCCGGGTTTATTGGCAGTTCATTAGCTGAAAGACTTTTAACAAATCCTGAACATTTTGTTGTTCTTGTGGATAACCTCTTAACGGGCGAATTGCGAAAACTACCACAGCATGAAAAATGCAAATTCATTAAGTGCGATGTAAATCACTACCACGACATTGCGGCTATCATGACCAGCTACCAGTTTGATTACGTCTTTCACTTTGCGGCTGTGGTGGGTGTAAAGAGAACATTAGAAAATCCCGTTCAGGTTCTGAATGACCTAAGTGGCATTAAAAACATTCTTGATCTGAGTAAAAATACCGGGGTGAAGCGGGTATTCTTTTCAAGCTCATCTGAAGTGTATGGCGAACCGGTTGAACTTCCACAAAACGAGGAGACCACCCCGTTAAATTCCCGGCTACCGTATGCGGTAGTCAAAAATGTAGGCGAAGCCTTCTGCCGGTCGTACCAACAAGAGTTTGGTCTTTCGTTCACCATCTTTAGGTTTTTTAATACGTACGGCCCACGGCAAAGCACCGACTTTGTAATTTCTAAGTTCATAAGTTCGGCCCTTAATCATACACCCATTACTATCTATGGTAAAGGTGCGCAAACCCGTACTTTCTGTTATATAGATGATAATGTGGATTGCATGGTTAAAATTCTGGAACAGAACCTGATGGTGAATGATGTGATAAACATCGGAAACGAACGCGATTATACCATACTGCAATTGGCCCAAACGATAATAGACCTAACCAAGTCCAAATCGGAAATAGTTTACCTGCCACCGCTTAAGGAGGGAGATATGACCCGCAGACAACCAGACGCTTCTAAAATGAAAAGTATTCTTAATCGTGAATTATTGCCGTTGGATAAAGGCATTGCAAGAATTTTGAATGAAAAAAAATATTTTCTCTAACTACCATTGGATAATAGGGGAGCCGCCAATGAGGGCGAGGAATATAACATTTGCTAGAATTTTCTACCCCAAATTCCACGTAAGCAAAAATTTTATTCTAATTTTACTACTACACAACATTTAAACTTACTCTTTCTTCTGATGAAATAAGCATAGTGCGTACGCGTAACAAATGCGATCTTAATCCAGATAGCACTCGGTTAATCCAATACGTTCAGGCAAATTTCGGAGGATCAAAAAAACAAATTAGCAACACATGAAAGTAAAACTAGATGCCACCGACCGCAAGATTTTAGAAATCCTGCAAACAGATTCCAATATCACCAACGCTCAACTCGCCCAGGAAATCGGGCTGTCTCCGGCCCCTACACTGGAACGTGTTAAGAAACTGGAAAACTCAGGTGTTATTAAAAGTTATCATGCTGTAATTGATATGGCTACGGTAGGCCTCGGTGTTTCAACATTTGTTATGGTTTCACTTAAGGGGCATAACAAAGAAAATATAGCCAAGTTTATCAACGCCATACAAAAAGTAGACGAAGTAGTAGAGTGTCACCACGTAACGGGGCAGGCCGATTTCATTTTAAAGATTGTTGCTCCCGATATTCCGGCATACCAAAACCTGATGCTTGAAAAAATGACCAATATAGAAGTGGTTGATAACATGCATTCAACCGTAATATTATCTACATTTAAAGACAGCAAGGTTGTTCCGTTACCATGAGTGAAATCATACAACGCACCTTAGTGCTGGATGCTGCCAATGTAAACCAAAAGATTAAGCGCATTGCATACCAGATCTTTGAAAACAATTTCAAAGAGAAATTTCTTGTGCTGGCTGGTATTGATGGTCAGGGATATAGTTTTGCAAAATTGTTAGCCCAGGAATTAGAATCCATTGCAGCCATCGAAATTAAAGTAGTAAAAGTTTCACTCGATAAACTGGCCCCTACTGTGGGCGAAGTGGTGTTGGACTGCGGAGCAAAAGAACTGAAGAAAAAGTGTATTGTTTTAATTGATGATGTACTGAATACCGGCCGTACACTGGCATACGGAATGAAGCCATTTCTGGAAATCGAAATCAAGAAACTGGAAGTGGCCGTATTGGTTAACCGCAGTCATACCCAGTTTCCGGTAACCCCTACCTATACCGGTTATGCATTAAGCACCACACTAACTGACCACGTAGAAGTTGTACTGGGCAAGCAGGCAGCCGTTTACCTGAAGTAAATTCAACGCTATTTGTTGCCGGATTTTTCCTAATTTCAGGCCCGATTATTCAGTATCGTATCTATTTAAAATCAATACCATGAGCGAACAAAAAATTACTATTAGCAACGGAAAACTTACCGTGCCCGATAATCCAACCATTCCTTTTATTGAAGGCGATGGAACCGGCCCCGATATCTGGCGTGCGTCACAACACGTACTGGATTCAGCCATTGCAAAAGCCTATGACGGAAAGAGAAAAATAAACTGGAAAGAAGTTCTGGCCGGTGAAAAATCATTTAATAAGGTAGGAAACTGGTTGCCCGATGAGACGCTGGACGCATTTCGTGAATACCTGGTGGGAATAAAAGGACCGTTAACTACTCCGGTAGGCGGAGGTATTCGGTCATTAAACGTTGCGCTGCGCCAAATACTTGATCTTTATGTGTGCTTACGCCCCGTGCGGTGGTACCAGGGAGTTCCCTCACCGGTAAAAAACCCGGGTGCCGTTGATATGGTACTGTTCCGCGAAAACACTGAAGATATCTATGCCGGAATAGAGTTTGCGGCAGGTACACCTGAGGCACAAAAAGTTCTTGACTTCTTAGCAAAAGAATTTCCAAAGGAATACAATAAGATCCGCTTCAATACAAAGGAAAAGTCCGAATCATTCTGGAAAATGGTTGGGGCTACCGATGTAAAAACGGATGTAAACGTGGGCATTGGTATTAAACCCGTTAGCTGGAGCGGTAGTGTTCGCTTAATTCATAGCGCAATTTCTTATGCAATAACGCATAAGAGAAAATCGGTAACGCTGGTGCACAAAGGAAACATAATGAAGTTTACTGAAGGTGCTTTCCGCGACTGGGGGTATGCGGTTGCTGAACAATATTTTGGCGATAAAGTGTACACCTGGAGCAAGTGGGAGAAAACCAAAAAAGAAAAAGGAGAAGAAGCCGCAAACGCTGAGCAGAAAGCAGCACTGGCTGCAGGTAAAATCCTGATTAAAGATTCTATTGCTGATATTACCTTACAACAGGTATTAACCCGCCCCGATGATTTTGATGTGATTGCCACCTTAAACCTGAATGGAGATTACGTGAGCGATGCATTGGCTGCTCAGGTAGGCGGAATAGGAATTGCGCCTGGCGCAAATATCAATTACATAACCGGCCATGCCATATTTGAGGCTACACACGGAACAGCTCCGAAGTATGCCGGCCAGGATAAAGTAAATCCGGGCTCTGTTATTCTTTCGGGAGTAATGATGCTGGAGTATATGGGCTGGCAGGAAGCAGCCAACCTGATTAATAAAGGATTGGAAAAAGCAATTTCATCCAAGCGTGTTACATACGATTTCCATCGGTTAATGGAGGGCGCAACGTTATTGAAATGTTCAGAATTTGGAAATGAAATTGTAAAGCATTTTTAGACCCACCATCGATCCGAATGAAAAAGCAGGCTTAAAGCCTGCTTTTTTTATTTCTTCAGGAAGAAAAGACATGGTTATTAATGTTTCTACCGTATTTCATTTAGAAGCCATCTCAAAAATACTTCCAAGAGTACATGTCATGCCAGATTTATTCCGGCATTCCGACTTTCTACTCAAAATTTTGAGATCGCGGAACGTTGTCCGCGATGACAAAGTATTTTTGAGATGGCTTCTAGTTGATAAGCACTGTATTTGTAAATATACTGGTATAGCTTTATTGGGTTAAGTTATATTTTAAGCCAAAGCTTTGGAGCTATTTTTCCAGCTTATATAATTACCGGTTGAAGTTCTCATATTTTCGGTTCCACCATAGATAACATTAAGGTTTTCCGAATCCGCACCACTTAATTTTTGCCAGTAGAGTAAATTAGAAAAAAAACTTGCATTGCGCGATTGACCTGATTTTATTTCGATAGGAATTAATTTATTACCCTGGTCAATCAGTAAATCTATTTCTTTTTGATCCTTACTAAGCCAGTAAAAAGTGTTGAGATTTTTTCCATCGTTTAATCGTTGTTTAATAAACTCATTGATAATAAAATTTTCGAACAAACTCCCTTTTAAGTAATGTGTTATTAATTGCGATGGACTTTCAATACCCAATAGCGCGCACACTACACCCGTATCATAAAAGTAGAGTTTTGGTGATTTTATTAGGCGCTTGTTATAGTTTTTATGATGGGGTTGTAAGAAATGAATGATGTAACTCGCCTCTAAAACAGAAAGCCAGGCTTTAGCGGTATTAGGGCTTACACTTGCATCATTCGCTAACGCATGGATGTTCAGTACTTGCCCTGTTCGGCCTGCACAAAGCTTTAGAAATAATGAAAAACTGTTCAGGTTTTCGATATTTTTAATTTGACGTACATCCTTTTCAATATAGGTATTGATGTAAGCTGGATAAAAATCCGCAGGCTGTATCTGTTTGTCGTACAAGCGTGGATAACCTCCGTTGAACACGAAGTTTTCCCAGCTTTTGGGTTCATACTTTGTTCCCTTCAGTTCCTCAAAAGAAAACGGAAGAAGTTTTAGAATGGCGGTTCGGCCGGCAAGGCTCTGATTTATTTTTTCGGATAGTAAAAAATTTTGGGACCCGGATAGCACGACATGAATATCCTTATCATCCACTATGCCCTGTATGTAGGAAAATAGATCAGGTGTATTTTGGACCTCATCAAGTACAACGCCATTAGGAAAGTTACTGAGAAACCCACGTGGATCTTGTATTGCGTTGGTGCGATTATCAATATCTTCAAGAGTAATGTAGGGGAGGTCTTTGTAAATGGATTTTAGAAGGGTTGTTTTACCAGTTTGCCTCGGTCCGGTAAGGGACAAAACAGGAAATTGCTTCCTTAAAGAAGTAATCTTTTTGGCGAGGTGGCGTGCTATCATAATACTAATTTAGACAAAAATGCAATCAAAATGCATATTTGTCTAATAAAAGAATATCTGCCAAGCCAACGGAACAGTATTCAATGGTGCCGCAAATATTGCATACCAAAGAATTTGTCTAATCGTGTCAGCAATTTGTTCGTTAATTCTTGCAGTCAGGTTGGGGCCTGCACAATCGTTAAGTAGTTGCCCTAACAAATACGGTTTAAGATCCTTTCTTTACCGGAACTCCAGCATCTTAACTGCCGTAACAGCAGCCTCTTCTCCTTTATTACCAAGCTTGCCGCCCGCACGTTCCAATGCCTGCTTTTTATTCAGGGTGGTAAGCACACCAAATATTACAGGCTTCTTGGTTTTAATGTTTACTTCGGTAATACCATACGTTACGCCCTGGCAGATGTAATCAAAGTGCGGTGTATCGCCTTGTATAACGCAGCCAATACAGATAACTGCATCAATATTCTTTTCTTCGGCCATCCATAATGCACCTAGTGTAAGTTCAAACGTACCCGGAACATTTTTTCTGAGTATACCCGATTTTTTCACACCAAGTTTTCGCAAAGCCTGGTAAGCTCCATCATAAAGCGCTTCGGTGATATCTTCATTCCACTCGGCTACTACAATGGCAAATTTTTTCTTTGCTAAATCTATTTTGCTTTTGCCCGAAACGGTTTTGAGTTGACCTGCCATACAATAAAGGTTAATAATAAAAAAGGGATAGTAAACTACCCCTTTAAAAGTACATGAAATTCTTTTTACGAATTGCTTTCCAGTCTTGCCTTAAACTTTCTGGCATTCTGGTACTCGCTTGATTCCCAGAACTCGTCAATAATAGTTTGGTATGCTGCTTTTGCTTTATCGTTCTGGTTTAGTTTTTCATAAGCCAGGGCAGCTTTCATTAAATAGGTAGGTGTAAATTCTTTATTGGGCTTATAGCTGGCTGCTTTTGCATAATATTTAGCGGCACTTTCAAAGTTATCCTGTTCCATATAGGCATCGCCTGTTAGGCTGTATGCACGGGCTTGAACCAATAAATCATTTGAACTGAAATCTTCCAGGTGAAAAATGGCCAGCGGAAATTTCCCCTGCTTCAGGTAAATAACCCCGGCATAATAGTTAGCGAGATTACCTGCTTTTGTACCGCTGTAATCTTCAACTATCTGAAGAAATCCAAGGTTGTTACCATCGCCATTTAGGGCCAGATTTAAACTGTCTGATTCAAAATACCGCACAGCCTGAAACATTTCACTTTGGGCAAGGTCATCCTGGCTGTTGATATAATAGCGGTATCCGAAATAACCGCCCACCACAAGCAGAATAGCGGCAGCAATTCCAATTGCAGTTTTAGGATTTTTTTCAAACCAACCCTCAATACCAATCAGTTTTTCCTGAAGTACCTCTACGTTTTCGAGTGCATCTTTTTTTTCTTCCTTCTTTGCCATGATTATTATAAAATGAAAAGTCCCGCTTTACAACGGGACGCAAAACTAAGCATTCAGGCTTATTTAACAAAAGCCCGGTTTAGTCCATTATAAACGGATAATTGGGCTCGTAGTAAACGTCTGTAAGCGCTTCTGATGGATCGGGGAAGTTAGATTCTTCAGCAAACTTTACACTTTCTTCTACCTGTGCGTTTATTTTTTGCTCAATGGCCTCAAGTTCCTTTTCGGTAGCAATCTTCTTGTTTAAAATAGTGTGGCGCACCTGTTCAATAGGATCGCGGTGTTTGTATTCTTCTACTTCTTCTTTGGTACGGTACTTCTGCGGGTCGCTCATAGAGTGTCCTTTGTAGCGGTATGTGCGAAACTCCAAAAGGGTTGGACCCTCGTCAGCACGGGCTCTTTCGGCAGCCCGTTCAACGGCTTCGTGTACAGCTTCTACATCCATTGCATCAACGGCTTCAGAGGGCATGTCGTACGATTCGCCCAGCGTGTGCAAATCGTGTACGTTAGAGGTGCGTTTTACCGAAGTACCCATAGCGTAGCCGTTATTTTCGATCACAAAAATCACAGGTATTTTCCATAACATAGAGAGGTTAAGCGCCTCGTGGAAAGCTCCTTGCCGCACTGCGCCATCGCCCATATAGCAAATACACAGGTTTCCGGTTTTGTTAAACTTTTCGGCAAAACCAATTCCGGCACCAAGGGGTACCTGGGCGCCTACAATACCATGGCCACCTACAAAATTGTGTTCTTTGTCAAAGATGTGCATCGAGCCGCCCTTACCTTTAGTAATACCGGTTTCTTTGCCATATAACTCGGCCATAATAGCATTTGGGCTGGTACCCAAAGCCAGGGGGTGTCCATGGTCGCGGTAAGCGGTTATGTATTTATCGCCTTTACGCAAAGCCGAAACCGAGCCGGCTGCGCAGGCCTCTTGCCCAATGTATAAGTGGCAAAAGCCCCGTATTTTTTGCATTCCGTATAGCTGGCCTGCTTTCTCTTCGAACTTGCGCATTAGTAACATGCTCTCAAACCAAAACATGTAGGTTTCTTTAGAGTATGCTTTCTTATCTTTCTTCGTGCTGCTTTTAGCCTGGGCTGTTGCCATAATTGCTAATTTTGATTCGTAATGTGAACTGCGAAAATACGCCACCGTGCGACAATCGCCAAATGACCGTTCGTATTAACTATTGAATTTTATTGTTGTTACGTGTTTCTCAATCACCTGCGCCTTTTCAATTTTAAGAATCATGCCGAGGTAAACCTGGCATTTGATACAGATGTTACTTGTATTGTAGGCAAAAATGGGTCTGGTAAAACCAATGTGCTGGATGCCATTCATTATCTCTCTTTCTCAAAAAGCGCATTTAATCCCTCTGATGTACAGAACATTATGCATCAGGAATCGGGTTTTTTTCTGCGCGGAAACTTCACCTTTAATGGCAAGCCGAATGAGGTAGAATGCATAATTCAAACCGCGGGTAAAAAAGTGTTGCGCGAAGATGGCCAGGACTACTCCCGGTTTTCCGAACATGTAGGAAAGTATCCGGTTGTGCTTGTTGCTCCGCAGGATATTGAACTTATCTGGGACGGAGCAGAGATAAGGCGTAAGTTCATAGATACTATAGTAAGTCAGCTGGATCGTACCTATCTGGAAAACCTTATCGTTTACAACCATCAACTCAAGCAACGTAACAGCCTGCTTAAAAATTTTTCAGAGAACGGGCGGGTAGATGTTCCGCTATTAGAAACCTATAATGCACAACTGGTTGAATCGGGCGAATATATATTTAATGCCCGCAAAAAATTTTGTAACGAGTTTGCCATACGGGTTCAGCAGCATTACACGTACCTGGCCCAAACCACCGAAGAACAGGCTGGTATCACCTACCGGTCAGACCTGGCAGAAGCCAACTTTTCGCACCTCTTAAAAACATCCATACAGAAAGACATTGCCCTGCAGCGCACCACAACAGGTATACACCGCGATGACTTTTTGTTTTCTCTTAATGGGTACGAGATTAAAAGAATAGGATCGCAGGGGCAGCAAAAATCTTTTCTGGTGGCTTTAAAACTATCTGAATTTGAGGTAATTAAGGCCAAACTAAACCGTAAGCCCATTTTATTGCTCGATGATATTTTTGATAAACTTGACGATTACCGGATACACCGCCTGATTACCCTGGTGGCAGAAGGAACATTCGGGCAACTGTTTATTACCGATGCCCGGCCAGACAGAACGCAAAGCATTCTAACGGCTGCCGGCATCAAAGCCCGTATATTTACTATCGAAAACGGTACCTTTACCAGCACATGGCTTCAAACATAAATAATGACGGCAACTCCTTGCACATTGGGCAGGCTATTCAAAAACTGCTGAAGCGTTACCACATTAAATCAAAATTTGACGAAGCAAACCTTATCGCTTCATGGGAGCGATTAGTAGGAAAAGTGGTAGCCAAACGCACCAAAAAACTTCAAATCCGTAATAAAGTTCTTTTTGTAGAACTGGACAGTCCGGCACTCAAGAACGACCTTCTTCTGCATAAATCCCGCATTCTTGAAATCTTCCGCAAAGAGTTTGGAGACGATGTACTGGCCGATATTATTGTAATGTAGCAGCCGTAAGCTTCAACCCCTTAAAATATTTAAAAAGGGCGGTATTTGGCTAAACCGAAAAACCGTATAATTTTGCACTCCTAATTTTTTGGCACTGCCGGAAAAGAGGGTAGGAGAGCGGTTTTTGATGATCTCCGAATGTTCTTTAAAAGAAAGGCAACGGGGAGATACTCAAGCGGCCAACGAGGACAGACTGTAAATCTGTTGACTTATGTC
>ERZ761602.684-NODE-684-length-69963-cov-16.922026_pt1 | contig 69963 bp, 57 predicted proteins | sample MGYA00512165_ERZ761602 | MGnify/ENA primary metagenome ERZ761602 (study PRJEB28899, sample SAMN02445085) | bioreactor sludge metagenome | biome: EBPR sludge; isolation source: Thorneside wastewater treatment plant | place: Australia: Brisbane, Thorneside...
ATCGTTCCCGCCCGCGTCGACGCCTGCCACGTGGGGTTCACACAGCGCTTACGAATGGAATGAACGATGAAGGACAATGGAAAAGGAAAGTGGTTCACGGCTCTCGCGCTCTCCGCAGCGCTCGTGGGAGGAGTCAACACAGCGTCCGCTCAGAAGCTCGAGGTCGACCTCTCGTTCGACGGGGTCGACGACAAGGTGCGCGAAGCCGACGCCACGATCGTCGCCGTCAAGGGAAGCACCATCTACACGTCGCAGACCATCGACGGCGTGGAGGTCCGCTTCGAGTGGGTCGTGCCGGACGCGTGGGTCTCGCCGGACGGCGATGGCGTCGCCTACGGCGTGTTCGACACGATCGTGAAGCTCGGTCTCGCGATCTGGGATCGCATGCAGGACGGTGACAAGGGTGGTGGTGGTGGTGGTGGTGGTGGCGGTGGCACGACCAACACCTGCAACATCACCGTGACCGGGGCGACGGTCGTCGTCGTCGGCAACCTCAATTGCGGCGGCACGCAGACCGGGACCGATGGCACCGGCACCGGCACGGGTGGCGGTGGCGGCGGCGGAACGCGACCGCAGTGACGTGAGGTGATGCGATGGATGCCGTGATCGATGCTGTACGGAAGCGCCGCCGACGGTGGGCCGTGGGTCTCGCGCTTGTCGGTGGCGCCCTGATCGCGGCGTTCATCGCGTTCGCCACGCAAGGCGGCCAGGAACGAACAGACCCACGCGCGATCGCCCCTGCGGCCGCCCACCAGGCACGCGAGTCCACCGAGCAGGCACGGCTCACCGGGCTCGTGGTCGACCATGCTGATGATCAACCGGTCGCGCACGCGACGATCACCATCCGCGCGCGTTCGCGACGCGACGTCGCTCACGTGGTCGCAGCAGACGCTGATGGTCGCTTCCAGCTCACACTCGCGCCGGGCGAATACGACGTGCGCGCCACCTCGGAAGGGCGATTCCAGCCGGCGCCCGCCGAGGTCGTGGTCACGCACGAGGAGCGCCCAGACCTCGTACTCCGGCTCGTGCGCGCCATCGGCGGTGTCAGCGGCACGATCTCCGACCTGGAGAGCGGGCCGCTCGTTGGTGCCCAGCTCGAGGCCGTCGAGCTCGGCGCACTCGGGCGCGCGCCACTCACCGTCACCTCGGACGCTCGGGGGTCCTTCCGGTTGGCGTTGCCCCCAGGCGCTTTCGTGCTCACGGCGCGCTTCGATGGGTACGTGCAGCAAACCCGCCGGATCGCGGTTCATCGAGGGCCGCGCGTCGAGAACTTTCGACTGGCGCCCGGCGCTACCGTCCGCGGCCACGTCGTTCGTGCCGGCGATCGGGGCCCGGTCGCCGGCGCTTGTGTGCGCGCCGAGCGCGCCGACGATGCGACAGGATTTCTTCCCGAGCTGGACGTTCCATGCGCAGCGAGCACATCCGACGGACGCTTCGAGCTCGCGGGCCTTCCGCCCGGCCTGGTCGTGCTCACCGCTCACGCCGCCGGCTGGGGGCAGATCGCACCTGTGCAGATCTCCGTTGGGATCGGCGAGGAACGTGCCGACGTCGTCTTGACACTCCAGGCCGCAACCGAGGTTCGGGGCCGAGTGGTGGATACACGCGACCAGGCTCGCGGAGACATCGGCGTCATCGCGCTTCGCTCCGCCGACCGTGGTCGAATCGCGGCGCGAGGAAGCAGCGACGCGAACGGCGACTTCGTGCTCGAAGGGCTCACCGCAGGTCGCTACATCGTTCGCACGCTGCCCGGTTCGAGTGCGCTGTCGATGGCCGCGGACGTCATCGAGGTGCCGTCCAGCGAACCCGTGCTGCTGCGCGTCGCAACAGGCGTCACCATCCGCGGTCAGATCACGCCTGCACGCAGCGGTCGAGTCCGCGTGCGCCAGCCGCTCGAGACCATGTCGCTCGAGGGGCTCGCGACCGTGATGACGGCAGAAGCCGTACTGACCACCTCGGCCGACGAGCGCGGGCAGTTCACGCTCCAGGGAGTGCCAGCGGGGACCTGGGATCTCGTCGCGAGCGCCGAACAGAACAGCGGCAGCGCTCGCGTCGTCGTCGCGGACCAGGACATCGACGGCGTCGAGATCGCGCTCGATCAGATGGCCACGCTGTGCGGGATCGTTCGCGAGAGCACCGGACGTCCGCTGGGACACGTGACGGTCACGGCTTCGCTCAAGAGCCAGCCGATCTCGCTGCCTGCCACCGCCTACCGGCACCTCCGCCACGGCCTGGCCAGTGATTCGATGCCGGTCGCCGACGACGGGACCTTCTGCCTCGGCGACCTCGCGCCAGGTGAATACCTCTTCATCGCACGGGACGAGCAACAGGCGTTGATGTGGAGCGCTCGCCACATCGATGCGACAGGGTCCGTCACGGGCGTGACGCTCGCGCCCGGCGAGCGTCGCGAGGGTTTCATCCTGGAAGTTCACCGCCCCGCGGTGACGCTCCGAGGACGGGTGATCGACGAAGCCGGCGTCGCGGTCCCCGACGCGCTGGTCACGATCGATCGAGATGGATTGATCCGGGGAGACGCGGCCATGCATTTCCCGGCGATCGAGCAGCTCGACGCCGGTCCTCCGGTCGTCAGTGGCCAGGACGGCTCGTTCGAGCTCGAGGTGTTGCCGGCTCCGCTTCGCGTCACGGCCGAGCAACCAGCGACCGGCGCGCGGGGACAGACCGCCCAACCGGACCCGACGAAACCAGTGATCGTGCGGGTGCGCCGAACCGGCCACCTGCGCGGAGAAGCGCGCGGCGCGGGTCCCGGCGTCTGCCATCTGACGATCGATGGACCGCGTGTCGCGTCCACCGTGGGCGTGGGTTCCACGTGCGCGTTCGAGCTCAACCACGTTCCCGCCGGCCGGTACACGGTCGAGGCTCGATCGAATGGCTCCGTGGCGCGAGCGGTTGTCGACGTCGAGCCGGGTGAGTCCGCCCGCGTGCAGCTCGAGCTCGAGCGCTTGAGCGACGTCGGCCTGCGTCTCGTCGACGATCGAGGCGCACCCGCGATGGGTCTACCCGTGATGATCGTCGGCGCCGACAACGGAACCTCCGGCGACGTCTTCCTCGAGACCCTCGCCGGCGTGCATCCTCGCAGCGACAACGACGGGCGGGCCACGCTTCGGGTCGCGACCGGCGAGGCGACCCTGGCCGTCTTCTCCAGCGACTTCCAGCGCATCCTGCTGGTGCAGCGCGTGAACATCGGGGGCGCGCGCCTGGATCTTGGAGATGTGGTCGTCGCTCGTTGAGGCTACGAGCGTTCACAGACATAGATGAGCTCTCGACTGGCCGCCGTGACAGGCCTCCGTGAGCCATCAGCGACACCGGGATGACGCCGGGATGCGCGGCCGAGAGCCTCGTCGGTTCCGAGGAGGAACCGATCGCTGGCCGGCGCAGTCCGGCGGCTGCGGCTCGACCCTGTCGACGGGCACCCCGCGATCCGCCGGTTCCTGTCTCGGCACTAACACTGCGAAGCGGAACAGCGGAACAAACGGAACATCGATCGCTTCGAGCATCTCGGCCAACCTTGCGAACGTGCACGCGGGCGATGTGGCACGGGCGTTGCGATGGCGCCTCCCAAGAAGCGAGGGATCGCAATCAGGTTCGCAGCCATGTCAGTCCTCGCCACCGACGCAGTCTCAGCCCAGGAGGAGCAGTGCTCCCCGCACGAGGCAATGCGACCAGCTCGAGCTCCCATGGAGATGACCGACACGCTCTCTGTCGACCTTGGCGAAACCGAGTCTCCGCCAGGGTCTGCGCGCTCCGCTCACGACTACCTGTTCCTGGTGCTCAAGTGCGACGCTCCAGCCGCACACCAGCTCAGGATCTCGTTGAAGGGAGTCAACGAGGTATTGATCGGCCGTGGCGACGTCGGCGCCGATGGAGATGCCGAGGTCCGGCGCCTGCCCGGGTCGGCGCGCATCGATATCCGCATTCCCGATCCGTGGTGCTCGAAGCAACAAGTGCTGTTGTCCCGGACCAGCGGCGGCTGGGTCGCCAGAGATCTCGAGTCGAAGAACGGCAGCTCGATCGGCGGCGTGCGCTTCCGGAAGGCGTCGCTTCCGGATCGCGCCGCGCTCGAGGTCGGTCACACGATCTTCCTGTACCGCGAGCTCCAGGGTCGTCTGAGCTTCGTCGGAGCGGATCTCCCCTGTGAAAGGCTGAGTCCGCCCCAGACCGGCCCAGACCTGTTCCGGACCCTCAGCCCGCAGCTCCAGCAACAGCTCCACGTGTTGAGGCGCGCGGCCCCGTCGGCGCTGCCGGTCCTCGTCCACGGTGAGTCGGGCACCGGCAAGGAGGTCGCGGCGCGCGCGATCCACGAGCTGTCGGGCCGCCGCGGCCCGTTCATCGCCGTCAACTGTGGGGCGCTGTCTCCCGGACTGCTCGAGAGCGAGCTCTTCGGTCACGTCCGCGGTGCCTTCTCGGGTGCCACCGAGAATCGCGCCGGTCTCGTTCGTGCGGCCCATCAGGGGACGCTGTTCCTCGACGAGCTCGCCGAGGCGCCACACGCGGTTCAGGTCCGGCTCCTCCGCGTCTTGCAGGAGCGCGAGGTCCTCGCCGTCGGATCGACGACGCCGGTCGCCGTCGACGTTCGCGTGGTCGCGGCGACTCACGGCGATGTCCACGCCATGGCCGACCGCGGTGAGTTTCGCGCCGATTTCCTGGCTCGCTTGACCGGCTTCGAGATCCGCCTGCCGCCGCTGCGTGACCGTCCCGAGGACATCGGGCACCTCGCCGCCGGCTTCCTGCGCGCCGCGCTCGGCGACCGGTCGGGCGTGACCTTCGACAACGACGTGGGGCGCGCGCTGCTCCGCTACCACTGGCCCCTCAATCTCCGCGAGCTGGAGCGAGTCATCAGCGCAGCGGCGGTGCTGGTCACCAACGGCCGCGTGAGCCTGGCCGGGTTCGCGGACCGCCTCGAGAAGGTGCCCGACACCAGCGCGCCCTCGGTCGTGCCGAGCGGTACGCCAGCGCCGACGATCAACGCTCCGCCCCACGGTTCGCGCAACCATCTGCTGGCCGCGTTGCGCGCTCATCGGGGCAACATCAGCGGCGCCGCCCGCACGTTGCGCACCTCCCGGACACACGTGCGCCGTCTCATCGCGCGCCATCGCATCACGACGGAGGAGATCGATGAGCGCTGACGCCCTGTCGGTCGATGTCCGCATCCAAGTGGTCCCGGCTGGCAGCGAGGATGCGGGCATGGCCGTCGACCGCGGTTGCATCGGATGTGCCACGAGCACGTCGTCACGAACGCCGCGAGGACGCTCCGATCGTGGCACCAGCCGGAGGCTGAGGTCCAGATCCAGGTCCAGTCAGGTCCAGCCAGGTCCAATTGGGCCCAGCCCAGGTCCAGCGCTTTGAGGAGGCCAGTGCAGGCACGGCCGTTGCTGCGTGGCGAGCCATGAACGTCTTGATCTGCGCCCTGGACTCGCCCGGATTCCTCTATCAGTCCATCGGACTCGCGAAGGTGCTCGAGCAGGGCGGTCATCGCGTGGCATGCGTCTCCTCGGCATCCGTCGCCGATGTGTTCGAACGGTACGGCGTCACGCGGATTCCCCGACCCGGCACGGATGGACCGAGCTTCGTGATCGCGAAGTGGGGCACCGTCGAAGCAACGCTCTTGCAGTTCCTCCACGTCATGCATGCCGCCAAGTCGGTGCGCCCGGACGTCATCGTGGCGTCAGCACTCGGCAAGGGCCCGGCGCTCGCGGCGGAACGGCTTGGGGTCCCGTTGGTCACCATCGGTGGACTGACATTCCTCTGGGAGCCGGGCAGCTGGCGACACGATGAGAGCTGGACCTCGTTTCTCGCCGCGCGTAGAGCCCTCAGGCTTCCGCTCCCATCCGAAGCGGCGCGCCGCGAGTTTCCCCCGTGGCTCGGCGGATCGTTCTTGCTCCAGAGCTCCGCGTCGCTCACCGGTCCGTTGCGCTGGCCGCAGTGCTCGTGGGTGGGGGACGCGTCGTGGGATCCCCCGTCCCGCGACGACGGGCTCTCGTCCTGGCTCGATGCGACCGCGCGCCGCGGCCGTCGCATCGTCTACCTCCAGACCGGTCGCGAGTTTGGACGACGTTCGGTCCTCGACATGCTCGAAGAGCCCGCACGGCGCCTCGATCTGGCGTTCGTCGTCGCGACCGCACACTCCGACCGCGAGCGCACGCGCACCGAAGACTCGCTCTGGGCGCGACCGTTCGTGCCGCGGGCGGCCGTGCTTCCGCGTTGCAGCCTGGTCGTCGGCGCGGGCCATCCCACCACCGTGCTCGGCGCCTTGACGCACGGTCGACCGTTGGTACTGCTCAGCAATGGAAGCGGCACCGAGGAATCCGCCGAGGCGTGCCAGCGGGCCGGCGTCGCCATCACTGCGCGACTGACCGAGGCGACGCCGTCAGGCCTCGGGGCACTGCTCACGCGCGCATTCGGCGACGAAGCGATGCGGCGTGCGGCTGCGGCGATCGGGGCCGACCTGCGCAGCCGCGGTGGCCTGGCAACCGTCGCTGGTATTGTCGCGGGCGCGAATCCGTCATCGATGCGGGCGACCGTCTGACGTCATGGCCGGCATCGCGCCGCCGCCTGTGCGGCGTAAGCGGCGGTGATGGTGCGGCTGCCGAACGGTCGCTCGTCGCGTTCGCCGTGATGGATGAACGGAACCGCCGACCAGCCGGCCACAGCGGCCAGGAAGTCGCGTCCGCGCTCGAGCGACGATCGGGCCCGCGTCCGATCGATCGCCGCCAGTGCCAGCATGGCGTGGGCGGTGTCGAGTGCGTTACCGGGCCCGAGCTCGTCGCGATCCCAGCCTCCATCGCGCCGCTGGCCTTCGATCAGCCAGCGCGCCGCCGCCGTCAGCGCCGTCGGTGCGCCGCCGAGGTAGGCCAGGGCCCTCACCGCGACATACGTGGAATAGAACGAGCCCTGGTACCAGGTGGCGAGCCAGTCTCCGGCCGATCTCTGCTGGCCGGCGAGCCAGGTGGCGCCACGCGTAACCGCCGCCGAGTATCGGTCGCGATCGTGGAGCGCGAGCGCGTAGATCAAGTTGGCCACCACTTCGGCGTCGGCGGCTGGGGCGCCGACCAGTGCCGCCTGGACGTCGTGCATCGGCGTTCGTGCGTTCGGTCGTGGCAGGAGCCACGTCGCAAACGATCCGTCGCCGAGGTCCCCGTCCTCGATCGCCGCCTGGATCGGCGCCTCGAACTCGGCGACCGATGCGCCGCCGCCTACACGCACCGCGACCTGCAGCACCTGGGCGAGCAGATCGGCGTCGGGCGGTAGCTCGACCAGCTCGGGGTAGTAGCTCCAGCCGCGATGGGGACAGACTCGGGCCTGGCGCAGGTACGCGAGCTCGGTGGTGAGCATGGGCGCGAGCGCCTCCGGCCACGGCGCGGGTAGATCGCACAACGCGTCGGCGATGAGCGCCCGCTGGAAGACGTCACCGCCGACCACCTCGCGCGACATGTCGGCGGCAACGCGGGCCTGGTGACGAACCTCGCCGAACCCGGCTCGCCACTGGTCCACGACGTACCTCGTCGCCTCTCGCGCGAGGTCGAGCCAGCGGTCACCGGTGGCGGGGGGCAGCGCGAGCGCGGGTCGTCCGCCGGCGCGGGCCCGGTTGCGGGCGACGATCGCGGTGACGTCGATGCGCGTGGCATCGCAGCGAGCTCGCAGGGTCGTGACGGCGACCGCCAGCGATCGATCAACCACCGTCGGCGCGACGCGGTCGAGCGCCGTGACCGCCAGCGAGAGGACGTGCTCGGCGTGACCGCGGTAGTAGATGCGCCGGGCGACGTCCTCGGGCGCGCCGTCTGCTGAGGCGCGCGCCAGCACCAGCGTTGGCCGGCCCTCGGCCAGGTCGCGCCGCCAGTGCACCAGCTCGTCGAGCAACTGACCGGCCAGCGCGTAGCCGTCGATTGCGTCGCCGAGCCGACCGTCGACGGTCTCACCATCGAGCGCCGCCAGCGCGCGCATCACGAGTCGCGGCACGGCCGCGCGACCGCGCGCCAGCGCGAGGCCCGTCATGTCGTCGAGGTAGCGGCCGCGCACGACCGCACGCTCGAGCGCGAGGGCGGCCAGCCCGTCGCCGACCACCACGTCGACGACGCTCCAGAATTGGTCGCCGGCCGGCAAGACGCGTTCCGCCGTGCGCACCGCGGTCAGCCCGCAGTCGCGAGCCGTCACCAGGTCGCCGTCGGCGACGGCGGCCAGCGCAGCGGCCGCGTGGGCGGCGGCCTCACCGACGGCCTGCAGCTGCGGTGGGGTCACTCGTGGGAACGCTGGCGCCAGCAGCAGTAGCTCGGCCTCGGGCGCGTTCACCGCGCCTCGTAGGTGCTGACTCCGGCCAGGAGCTCGAAGGTCGGGATACGCGCCAGCGCCGCGTCGTCGAGCTTGTACTGCTCGCACACGAGACTGAGGCGAGTGGCGGCGGTCGCGACCGGCGTCACGTGGTGCCGCAACCGACCGCCGAAGTAGAGCAGCGTGCCGGCCCGCGGCTGGACCCGGCCCACCTCGGCGTCGTCGGCATGCATGACCAGCTCGCCGCCGCGCAGGTCGTCGGGAACATCGATGTAGAGCACGCCGACCAGGAGCGGCGTGGTACGGCCGCCCCCGAGGTACGAGGACAGACTGCAGTCGACGTGAGGGGCGATGGCGGCGCCTCCGCGCATCACGAGAGGATTCAAGTAGAACGCATTGCAGCTCGGGCGCAGCGTGCGCTGGACGAACGTCGCCAGGTACGGGAAGCGGCCAACGACCTCGTCGATGCCGCCACGGGTGAACACCAGGGAGAACCCGAGGGTGCCGTCGAAGCTGGTGCTGAGGCGGCTGCCGCCCAGGTGCGGGGACGCCATGATGTCGTCGCGCAGCACGGCGAGCTCGTGGGCGGCGAATGCATCGTGGCGAAGGCCATAGTGGTGGTTTCCGTTGAGACGCATGGTGGCCTCTCAGGCGGCGCGCGATCTTTGGTCGAGGGACGTTTCGTCGGGCGCGGCGACGGCCGCAACGGCGCGGGCGCGAGCAAGGAGGCCGAGCAGACCGCGGAGCTTGACGCGGACGGCATCGCGATCGGCCGGCGGCGCCGACCCGGTCGCGTCGTCGAGGAACGCGCCGACGCGGATCGTCGCGGCCTCGCCGATCCGCGCGCAAAGGTCCACCAGCGCCGGGTGCGCTGGCAGCTCGAGCGGCTTGCCGTGCGACGAGATCACCAGCTGACCGCCGCGTTGGCGCCAGACGAACAGGCGTGATCCACAGCCGGCGATCCAGTCGTCATCGGCAAGCGACGCCGAAGGTGCCAGCGCGGGCACCTCGTCGAAACCATGACTGGTCAGCCAGTGCATGAATTTGTCTTCCATGCGGGTCTCGACCCGGGGGTCGGCGACCGCCGCGTCGATGGTGCGCCGGAGCCAGGCGAGCGTACCGTCGAGGCCGACCTGCGCAACGTCGGGCACCGGCGCTGGCGGGGTAGTGAGCTCGCGGTGCAGTGACGCCGTCGCAGCCTGGAGAAATCCGACCATGTCACCCGTGCGGATCACGCCGAGCCCGAGCGTGGTCACCGGGCCGCCGATGACCTCGGAGATATGCCAGTAGTCGCACGGCCAGTACATGATGTCGCCCGGCTCGGCGTCGAGCACGATGGCCTCGGCGCGCAGTTCGTCGTCGCAGATCTGGCCGAGGCGAGCCGACCGCAGGCGATCCGTCGGCTTCACCGGCGGCCGGTCTGCGAGCCGCTCGAACGGCCAAAGCAGCATCCGCTTGCGGCCCGAGACCACGCACGTGAACACATCCTGGCTGTCCTTGTGGACGCCGGTGAATCCGCGGTGCTGGTTCATGGTGAACAGATCGAGGGCGGCCCCCCCGGGCTGGATGCCGAGCCGGCGCTCGAGCTCCGCGAGGAACCCCGTGGTCCGCCGCCAGATGGCCTCGTGCGACGACTGGAACTGCATGATCATCAGCCCGAAGCCGCCGTCGGCGTGTGCCTGGCACATCCGCTGGACGTAGCCGTCCATGTCGCGATCGCTGGCGCGTGGCAGCAGCTGCGGGACGTCATGGAGCTCGTCGAGACCGACGAAGGCGCGCACCCGCTGGACCCGGCGGGGCTTCTCGATGCGGCGCCCGGCTTCGAGGCAGCCGGCGAACACCTCGTCCATCGTGCCGAGCGAGACCGGGAACGGCGGTCGCAGCACGACCGGCCGGCGGCCCCAGTGGTGGGTCGCGAAGTCGTCCCAGAAATCGGACACGGTCGATCGTTCGGCCGCGAGCACACGACGCGTCATTAATTCACTCCTCGGGTGGCCGCGGGCGCAGGACCCGCGGGTAGAAGACGAAGCAGAGCGCAGCCCCGACCATCACCACCCACCGAAGCTGGCTGGTGAGCACCTCGTCGGCCGACGTAGTGAGCAGCGGCGTCGGCGCGTTGAGGATCGCATGCACCGCGGCGGCGACCAGCAGGTTGCCGCTGCGCACGTAGATCCAGGCGAAGAGCGCACTCATCCACGCCAGGGCCCAAAGAGTGCGTGCGAGCGCCGCCGCGTCCATGCCTGGCTCGGCCAGCCGCACTGGCAGGTGGAGCAGCGCGAACACCACGCTCAATAGCGCGATCGCCGTCGCCAGCGCCCGGCCCGGCGTCTGAACCTGGACGAGCCGGCGGTAGAGCTGGGGCAGTAGGAACCCGCGGTAGAAGACTTCCTCGACGACGCCCGTGACCAGCACCTGGAAGACGAGAAGCTGCAGGTCGAACCGGGTCGGGAGGTGCGGGTGCCAGCGCGGTGCGCCGCCGAGCACGCTCGCAGCTAGTAGCACCAATTGAAACCCGCACCACGTCGCGACCAGGGCCAGTAGCCAGCCGCGCGCACCGCGCGCCTCCAGCCCGAGTTGGCGTGGCCGCAGCCGGCCGAGCCACATGATCACCCCGCCGATCACGATGAGCGCGCCGATCAACGTATGGGTCACGTCGGGGCGCAGCCAGCCACCACTCCACCGTGCCAGCGCGTCCAGGTAGCGTTCGCCGAGCCCGACATAGAACGAGTCGAGGCTCGACAGTAGCCGGAGCGTCAGCGCGGCGAGCACCAGCGCCAGCGGCACCAGCGGGGTGCGTGCGATCACCTCGGTGAAGGACGCGCGCGAAGGAGTCGTCGATGAGTCTGTCATCGGGTTGCGCGGAGCCTGGCATGGTTCCTTCGTGGAGGCGCGGCTATGCCGTGCGCGTGATCGCGTACTCGGTGAGGGCAATCAACGCGTCGCGATCGCGAACACCGGGCAGCTCGGCGATCTGGCTGGTGGCCTCGGCCGCCATCTGGCGGGCGAGATGCTCGGCGTAGGCGATCGATTCGGTGGCGGTGAGGATGGCGGTCACCTCGTCGAGCCGAGTGCGCTCGCGACTCCCGTCGGTCAGGAGGCGGAGCAGCCGGCTGCGCACCGGTGCCGGCGCCCGGCCGAGGGCGTGGATGACCATCAGGCTGCGTTTGCCCTCGTAGAGGTCCGAGGTGCACTCCTTGCCGAACGAGTCGTCCGACGAGGTCAGCGACAGCAGATCGTCTTGGATCTGGTAAGCGAGCCCGAGCCGCTCGCCGTAGCGCCGCAGCCGGTCGGCGAGCATCGGGGCGGCGAACAGGCCACCGAGCTCGCACGCAAGCCCGAGGAGCGCGCCAGTCTTGCCGCGCGCCATCGCCAACCAGCTCGGCTCGTCGACGTCGAAGCTGCGGGTGCGGCGCCACCAAAGCTCGCGGCCCTGGCCGTCGACGAGCCGCCGGCATGCGGCAGCCATCGCGCCGGCGATAACTTGCGTGCGCACGGGATCTGGGTCGAGCGCCAGCGCCTCGCGCCAGGCCATGGTGTAGAGCGCGTCGCCAGCGTTGAGCGCGAAGGCGACGCCGTGCTCCTCGTGCAACGTCGGATGGCCGCGCCGGACCGGTGACTCGTCCTCGATGTCGTCGTGCACGAGCGTGAAGTTGTGGAGCAGTTCGACCACGGCGGCGGCGCCGATCGCGCGCTCGGGGTTTCCACCGGCGGCTCCGCACGACAGCAGCACCAGCGCCGGGCGGATGCGCTTGCCGCCCCGCCGCACCAGCGCGCGGAGAGGGCCGTACAGGAACGGATCCTCGTCGGCGAAGACCTGCTCGAGCTGGTCCTCGACTGCGCGGAGCGCGGGCGCCAGGTGGCCCAGTGGGATCGATTCGGGACGACGAGCGGCGGGCGCGTGCGCCGCGGTGGATGACAGGGACTGCATGATCACCTCGAGCCAACCGGTTGCAGACGACGGGCCAGCCAGCGGGCACCGCACACCGCCCAGCGCCCGACCTGACGGAAGAACAGCGCGGCGAAGAACGTCATGAGCGTGGTCACCACCAGGGACAGCACCTCCATGGCAGCCGGACCGCCCGGGCGGCTGGCAGCAGCGACGAAGTCGACGAGCGCCTGCGGATAGCCCACGACCAGGCGGGCGAGCACCGGCGTCGCCGTCCACAGGAACCAGCCGAAGAAGCCAAAGCTGATGATCGTGTACGGCGCGAGCAGGATACGGATCCGGCGCGGCCATGGCAGCGGCGCAGTCTCGCGTCCGCGCAGTCGGTCCCAGTAATGGCGGAGGATCCGCGTGCGCTCGGTGGCGAGGTTGGCGACGCCGAGGAGGTCGGAGATCAACCAGTAGCCGTCGAACTTGAACATCGGGTTGAGCGACAAGGAGAACGTGCCGAGCGCCATCCACGTGCAGACGTGAAGCGGCGCCCAGCCGGTCACGACGAAGCCGACGGCGATGACGGCGATCGCGATGGCCTGGAAGTAGAAGCCGCCGACGTCGACCACGAGCCGCTGCCGTCGCGACAGAGTCCACGCCGAGGTGACGTCGGAGTAGAAGGCGGGATAGACGACGTAGACCGTGAAGCCGATGGCGCTGGGCGCCGCGCCGTAGCGGGCGCAGGCGGCGGCGTGACCGAATTCGTGAACCAGCAAGGTGGCGAGTGCGAGGCCGAACCCGATCAACGCGCCGTCGGCGGTGATCACCGGCAGGCCGCGGGTTGCGTAGAGTCCCGCCACGATCGCGACGGCAAGGATGGTCAGGAGCGCGGCTGTCAGTGGATGGAACAGGGGGGCCAGGAGCCGGGCGATCAGGACGACCACGCGCGCCGGTAGCAGCGGCAGCTCGAACAGGAAGCCGCTCGAGGTCTTGGTGGCAGCTACCTCCGCGAGCTGAGCGTCGATGCGGGCCAACCCGCGCTCGATGTCCTCCGTACTGAGCTCGCTGCCGGACGTCGCAGACAACTGGACCGCGATCTCCGCCGGAGACAGACGCTGATCACGAAGGGTCAGGAGCAGCATCGCGCTGGGCGTCAGTTGCACGTAGCGCCCGGCGGTCGAGCGCACGATGAAGCTGCGCGCGGTGCTCGACGTGTCGAAGCGCGAGGCTGCGGCCACGTCGAACTGGGGCGGGCTCGGTTGCACGCCACGTGTCGTCAGCACGAAGCGTGCCCGCAAGGTGCGCGGCGCGCCGGGCGACGAGTCGATGCCTCCGGACACTTGATCGATCGTGATGCTTGACGACCGAACGCAGGTCCAGGTCCAGGTCCAGGTCCAGGTCCAGATCAGGTCCACGCCGCTGGCAGTGCGAGTCGTGCGGCGGCCGGATCCTGGTGCAGGCACGTCCGGTCCTTGCCGGTGGTTGCCAACTGCAGGCCAACGGCCGAGCGAAGCGCGACTGGCGCATCGGTTGCAATCGCGTCTGACGGAGAAACCGCATGTCCCTCCGCGCCAGCAGCTACACGATCTACATCCCGATGCCGCAGTTCGAGGACAAGGTGCTCCTCGTGCACGGGTTCACCGGTGCCGTCGATCTTGTCGCCCGCGAGACGGCCGCATACCTGAAGTCGAAGCAGACCAACGCTCACGACAAGCCGCTTCACGGCGAGTGGGGCGAGGAAGCGTCGCTCGGCCCGTCACCGGCGGTGGCGCCGAGCGACGAGACACTCGGCGTGCTCGAGACACGCGGCTACCTGACCCGTCGCAGCAAGGATGAGGAGCACGCCCTGGTCGCCAAGGGCGCCACGCTGCTCCAGCGGCAGTCGTGCGCGTCGTCGTTCCAGTACGTGATCATGCCGACGTACCAGTGCAACCTGCGCTGCGCGTACTGCTTTCAGGATCACATGCGCACCGATCCGCGGTTCGCGCACTTGCTGACGCGGATGACGCCCGCCACCGCCGATCGCATCTTCGCCGCCATCCCCGCCCTCGAGCGCCAGGTCGGCGCGACCGAGCAGCCGTCTCGCAACCTGACCCTGTTCGGCGGCGAGCCCTTGCTCGCAGAGAACCTCGAGGTCGTGCGCCACATCGTCGGCCTGGCGCGCGCCGCCGGGATCACCGCGATCTCGGCGGTCACCAACGGCACCGAGCTCGACGCCTACGCCGATCTGCTGGGCCGAGACGGCATTCCCGAGCTTCAGATCACCCTCGACGGTCCGCCCGAGGATCATGATCGCCGCCGCGTCCATGCCGATGGCTCCGGATCGTTCGCCGCCATCGCCGACAACATCGACCTCGCGCTGGCGCGCGGCGCCGCGATCGCCGTTCGGGTCAACGTCGATCGGTCCAATGCGCCGCGTCTGCCGCAGCTGGCGCGCACGCTCGTCGAGCGCGGCTGGTCGTCGCACCCGCAGTTCCTGGCCTACACCGCGGTCGTCTACGCCGCCAACGCCAACACACCGACGGCCAGCACCTTTGACTCCGGCGAGCTGGTAGCGACGATGAACGACCTGCGGGCGTTGTTCCCCGAGATGGCGGCCCTCCAGCGGCCGTCGGACGGCCTGCGCCGCAACTTCATGAAGGTCTTCGAGGGCAGGAAGCAGCCGCACTCGCTGTTCCGCGCCAGCTACTGCGGTGCGCACGCCGGCATGTACGTGTTCGACGCGTTCGGCGACATCTACAAGTGCTGGGACAAGACCGGCGACACGTCGCTCCGGGTCGGCACCGTGCGCGCTGACGGTACGCTCGCGTTGCGGGGGATGGCCACTGCCGCGTCCGCTCCCGCGCCGGCGCTGCGCCGCACGCTCCCAGTGGTCACCGCAGCCCCGAACGATATCGCCGGATGGCAGAGCCGCACGATCGCCAGCAATTCGGCCTGCTCGCGCTGTCGCTTCGCATTCTTCTGCGGCGGAGGCTGCGGCGCCCAGGCCGCCGACCACAAGGGCAGCTACTACACCAACGTCTGCGACGGGTTTCAGACCAACTTCCGGCGCGCGGTAGGCGAGGCATACGCCGCGCACGCCGCCGGTGAGCGCGGCGGGCTCGACGTCGGTCGCCTCTGCGGCGCTTGAACCGCATCCCGAGCCGGAAAGCCGAATCGGAAAGGCACCCCATGTCGAAGAAGAATGACGAGATCGAGAGTTTCAACCTCATGAATCTGGAAGTGACCGAGCTCGAGCGCCGCCTCGAGCTGGCCTCGAACGAGTGCAGCGTCGCCAGCAGCGCCAGCGTCAAGAGCTGCGACGGCAAGATGTGCATCGAATTCAAGGATCAGGTCAAGACCTGACTGATGGGCAATCAATCATGAGCGGTCTAGTGGCCGCAAGGAGAACAACGATGTCGAAGAAGAACGACGAGATCGAAAGCTTCAATCTGTTGGATCTGGACGTGACCGAGCTCGAACGCCGCCTCGAGCTGGCCCCGAACGAGTGCAGCGTCGCTAGCAGCGCCAGCGTCAAGGACTGCAGCGGCAACAAGAGCGGCTGCGAGGAGTTCAAAGCCGAGGTCAAGACCTGATCTCGGCAGCGTGGGGTGGGCACTCCTGCGCTGGGCGCGCGGGCCAACACTCCGTGTCTCTGGGCCGGCGCGCCGACTGGCGCGCACGGTCAATAACCCTGGCCCGCCGGGCCATATCTGGAGAATGGCAATGTCAAAGAGGAACGATGAGATCGAGAGCTTCAACCTGATGGATCTGGACGTGACCGAGCTCGAGCGGCGCCTCGAGCTGGCCCCGAACGAGTGCAGCGTCGCCAGCAGCGCCAGCGTCAAGAGTTGCGGCGACAACAAGAGCGGCTGCAACGAGTTCAAAGCCGAGGTCAAGACCTGACCTGCGGCGAACGCGACGCTGAATCGAGAACCGCACGGTCTCTCGTTTCCATCCCGGCGGCGGGCGCCCGCCGCCGGCCTCTCCCCTTCTGTCTCTCCGCCACGGTGTTCCATGACCAGCCTCTTCTCACCCGAGATCCGCGCAGCCATCGTCGCCGCCACCTCCGCCGACGAGGAGCTGGAGCGCTACTGGCGCCGCGCGTTCGCGTGCCTCCACAACGACCGCGAGAGCACCGCAGTCAAGGACATCTACGATGGTCAGCCGTACCTGTTCATGGCCGCCTATCCCGGCCTCGATATCGCCGCCGTCCAGCCGCTCGCACGTGCGGGCCGCACCATCGCGTGGTCGATCTTTCTCTATGACCCGGTGTTGGACGAAGGTGGTCAGTGGGCGGAGCTGGCGCTGCGCGGCCAGGCTCTTCAGTTCGAGGCCTATCGCCAGCTGGCGGCGGTGTTCCCGCCGACGTCGTCTTTCTGGGACCGCTTCCGCGACTACCTGCGCGACTACCTGGCCGCCTGCAACGTCGAGCAACGGTTCAAGCGCGGCGAGCGGGAGCTGCACGCGATCGACGAAGCCGAAGCGCTCTCGATGTCGATCGGCAAGAACGGCATGGCCAAGGCGGCGGTCGCCGGCCTGGCCGCACTCGCCGGCGACGATGGCCCGTACGCCGCTCTGATCGAGTCGATCGATCAGTTCTACATCGCCCATCAGATCATCGACGATCTGGCCGACTGGAAGACCGACCTCCGTGACCGGATCCCGACGCTGGTGCTGGCCCGCGTGGTCGCAGACCTCGGCGCCGAGCTCACCGCGCTCGACGAACGGGCGGTGTCGCGGTCGCTGTTCTTGCGCGGTCAGGCCGACGTGCTGCTGGCGCGGGCGCTGGCCGCCCTCGATCGCGCCGAGGCACTGATCGCCGGCATCCCCTGCCAGCTGTGGCGAGCCTTGTTGGTCGGACTCCGTGGCAAGTGCGCGGCGCTGCGTGCCGAGGTCGCGGCCATGCTGTCGCGCCAGCGAGAGCGCGGCAGCGCACCGGCGATCGTGCTGCCTGACGCGCCGGACGATCCACGCTGCGCTCCGCTGGCCTGGCAGGCGACCCGCCACTTGATCGCGCAATCGCGCGGTGGGTTCGGCGAGGCGATCCACACCGGCCTGTTCCCGATGGACGCCGGCTACGCGCCCGCGAGCGAGTATCTCTCGGGCGACGCGATGATCCGCGCCGTCCTGATCGACGTGCTGCACGAGATCGCCGAGGCCTCGGGTGTCGACCTGCGGCCGATCATCGACTTCGAGTGCGATGCGCTCCTCGCCGCTCACGACCCCGACGCCGGCGGCTGGTCGTACTTCAACACGCTGCCCGAGCTACCGCCGGGCGCCGACGTGCTCGGCCACGCACTGAACGCGCTGATCCGCAGCGGACGGGGCGCGGCGGCGGCGGCCCGCTGCGCGCCCGCGCTGGCACACGTCGACGCCAACGGCGCGGTCACCACCTGGCTCTTGCCCGCGGCACCGGCCACCGAGCGCGAGACGCAGCAGGCTGCGTGGGTCCGCGACTGCTGGGGCGCCGGGCCCGACGCCGAGGCCGTGGCGTCGCTGGCCCGCGCCCTCCACAACCTCGATCCGGTGCGCTTCGCTGGCGCGATCGAGGCCGCCGCCGACTGGATCGAGGCCGCCCAGGCGCCCGACGGCAGCTGGTGCAGCCGCCTCTACCACGCGCCGTTCCTCACCACCTGGCAGTGCGTTCGCTTCCTCGCCGAGGTGCGGACGACGTCTCCGGCCCGCGGCCGCGCTCGCGACTTCCTGGTCAGGGCCCAGCTCGCCGATGGTGGCTGGACGATGGACGACGACGCCGACGCGATGATGACCGCGCACGCCGTGCTCGGACTCTGCGCAGCCTCGTCGCCCGAGGAGGCTGCGGCCACGGTGGTGCGCGGCGTGCGACGGCTCGGCGAGCTGGTCGCGACCGCATTCCCCGCCTCGATGTTCGTGAAGCTCGCCGTCGGTCGCGCCCGCGGCCCGGTCACCCACGTTCTCTCCCACCACTCGCACAGTCTGACCGCGGCGTTCGTCGCCGCCGCTGCGATCGCCGCCAGTCGCTGGTCGGCGCCGCGGATCACCAATGCGTCGCGCTCCGCCGCGACCACTTCTCTCGCGCTGGAGATGCCATGAAGATCATCCCGTCCTGCTTGCTGGTGGCCGCCCTGGCCGCCTCCGCCTGCACCTATGAAGAGGCCGCGTTGCCGCCGCCTCAGGAGACCGAGCCGCCCTTCGTGCCCGTCGGACCCGACGGCGAGGTGATGGAAGACGAATCGTCAGGCGCGATCGACGGTTCCACGTTCTACGTCGCGATCCACCGCTCGGCTTTCGACCGGCGCTGGTTCTTCACCACCACGCTGTCACAGCTCGAGCCCGACGGGCCGACCGGCGGGGCGGCCCGCTCACTCGGGGTACGAGTGGTCCGTCTCGTCGAGCAGAACCATCGCCTGTTCCTGATGGACGACACCGCCGGCGACGGCAGCGTGCTGACGCCGCCGCGTATCGTCGATGACTTTCCCATCGTCGACCACGTGCCGAGCGGGGGCGGCAACTACGTGATGGTCGACTTCGCGCGCGGGCGCGCCGACTTCCGCATCACCGCGCTCGGCGCCGATCAGGCGCGGCCGGCGGTGATCGAGTCCTCGCTCCTCCGTCGGTTCCGCCGCCTCGGCGACGGCGTCGGGTTCGAGCGCGTGTTCACCGGCCGCTACACCGATGGCGACGGCCGCGACCAGGCCATCGCCGGTACCCTGGGCATCTCGCTCCGCCTCTACGCCGACGGACCGGGATACGAGCCGACCGCGCAGCCCGAGGCGGCGCACTACTTCCGCGGCACCGACACCCGCGCCGCCCGCTGGGCGCTGTCGCCGGCCGCGCCGATCAGGCTCCGGCTGACGCCCGCGCTCGCGGAGCTCCACGACCATCCCCAGTATGGACGCTACGATCTGGTCGCGGCCGTCACCCGCGGCGCCGAGTCGTGGAACGAGGTCCTGGGGTTTCCGCTGATCGCGGTCGAACCCGGCGACGACGGCGACTCGATCGGCGACGACGACAAGAACCTGATCGTGTTCGACACCGACGGTGACCTCGAGGGCGCCTTCGCTGACCACCGTATCAACCCAGCGACCGGAGAGATCCGCGGCGCCAGCATCTACATCGGCGGGACCACGCTCGCCAGTGCGCACGCGCTCGCCGGCCAGCTCGCGGGTTTGCGTGCGCCCGCGTCCGCCCCGGGAGCGGCGCCGATCGCGGCTCGGCCCGCGCTGCAGTGGGCGTCGATGCAGGCCGAGACCACCTGCGGGTTGACCATCGCGAGCGCGTTGCCGCCGGTGGCGCGCGCGCTGGCCAAGGAGGGCGAGCTGACGCAGGAGGCGATCGTCGAGCACTTGATCTCGTTCGTGGTCGCCCACGAGGTCGGCCACGTGCTCGGCCTCCGCCACAACTTCAAGGGCTCGCTCGCCGCGACGCCGACCTCGATCATGGACTACCCCGGCGAGCAGGACCTGCTTGGCCTGGCGGGTCCCGGTTCGTACGACGTGGCCGCGTTGCGCTACCTCTATGGCGCCGCATCGACCTTGCCGACCGAGCCATTCTGCGCCGAGGACGAGCTGGCGATCGATCCCGACTGCGCGCTACGCGACGCTACCGCCAGTCCGCTCACCGACTACTGGGGCGCCTACTGGAGCCAGTGGCTCCCCGCGTTCCTGGCCGGCCACGTGTCGATCGACGGCTGGGGCGCGCTGGGGCCGGAGCTCCTCAAGTACGTACGCGCCGGCAGCCCCGACCAGCGCATCATCGCGTGGCGCCTGCTCACCGACGCGGTCGCGCCGCCGGCGGAAGGGGCGCACCTCGCTGACGGCCTGTACCGCACGATCCTGACCGACCTCTACCTCAGCGACCCCGACGACCGCGGCATGTTCACCGATCTGCCGCCCTCGGACGACGCCGACTTCGAGAGCCTCTTGCTCGCCCAGCTCGTCGCGACCATCACCAACGTCGACGGCGCCAGCTCCTTCGAAACCCGTCGCACCGCGGTCGACGTCCTTGGGGCCATGCGGTCGTTCGCGGCCTACGAAGCCCTGTTCACGACACGCGAGGTCCTGCGCGCAGCGCCACCGGCGACCGGCCTCGATGGAGCTCTCACCGACGACCTGATCGCCCGCATCGGGCGTGTCATCGATCGCTTCTTCGAGTGATCGCCTGGTCCACAACTGCCACCACAGAAAGGAATCACCGATGTCCGACCCGAAAAAGAAGAACCACGAGATCGAGAGCTTCAACCTCATGGATCTCGACGTGAGTGAGCTCGAGCGCCGTCTCGAGCTCGCCCCCCTCCAGCAGCAGATCGCCTCGTCGGCGACCGTCTCCTGCGACCGTTGCGCCAACTACGTCGACAACGGCACCGGCTGCTGAAAGTCCGCGGAGCACCACCCGTGTCGATCGAGTCCAACTCCACCCCTCACTCGGCGCGGCGCCGCGCGCGCGCGATCCTCGCGCTCGGCACGATCGCTGTAGCGATCGTCGCCATCTATCTCTGGAAGCGCCCGGGCGCGACGCCGCCGCCCCGCGAACCGGCCCGCGCCGCCGTCGTCGCACCTGCCGCCCCGAGCGCGCTGCCATCGTCGGCGATGACCGATGGCGTCGCGGCGCCCGATGGTGAGCCGACGCTGCACGCGCCAGATCCCAGCGGCGGGCTCGCGCTCGAGGGCGTGGTGTTCGGTCCCGACGATCAGGCGGTCGGTGGTGCGACCGTGCACATCAGCACGGTGCCGCCACGGGCGGTGACCACCGATGCCAACGGGGCGTTCACCATCGACAGGCTGCTGCACCGACGCTACCGCGTGTTCGCGACCGCCGCCGCCGGCATCGCCGGTCCGCTCGATCTGATGGTCACGGACACCACCGAGCCGGTGATCCTGCAGTTGCGACCCGCCGGCCGCATCGTCGCCCGCGTGCTCGACCCCGACGGCAAGCCGGTGGCCGACGCCCGGATCGACGCCACCACCGAGGTCCTCGTCGAGGCCACGACCGGCGCCGACGGCACGGCGACCCTGGCCCCGATCTCGACCGGGACCTGGTCGGTGCGAGCGCGCAAGCGCGGCCTCGCGAGCGAGGCCCGCTGGGTCGCGGTCGGCCCCGAGTCGACCGCCGAGGTCGAGTTGCAGCTGACCACCGGCGTCCCGCTCGCCGGCCGGGTGCTCGACGAGCGCGGCGCACCGCTGGCCGACGTACGGGTGTGGCCCGAGGAGGCCGGAGACGTTGACTCACCGCGCGTCGGTGCTGGCGATGCGGTCGTCTCCGGCCGCGATGGACAGTTCCGCTTCGAGGCGCTGCCTCCGGCCGCCTACCGTCTCCACGCCTACGTTGGCGGGCGCCCCAAGACCGTCAGCAAGATCATCGCGCTCTCCCCGGCGGGCAAGGACGACGTCGAGCTGCGCATGGATCTTGGGGCGACCCTGCGGGGTCGCGTCATCGACGTGAACGGCCGCCCCGCGGCAGCCGTGGTGCGCATCGATGTCGAGTCGACCGGCGGTGTGGTCCGGGCCCAGACCGACGACGATGGAGGGTTCGCCGTCGTCGGTCTGCCGCGAGCTGCGGTCAGCCTGCGCGCGACCGCCGACGCAGCCAGCAGCGACCCACAGGCGGTCGATCTAACGACTGGCGACGCGCGCGTCGAGCTCAAGCTGATCCACACACTGCGCATCGCGGGCGTGGTGGTCGACAGTACCGGCGAGCCCGTCCTCGGAGCACAGGTGATAGCTTGGGCGGTCACCGGCGACGCTCGATGGCGCGAGATTACCGACGCCGGCGGTCGCTTCGAGCTGCGGGGGCTGGCGGCCGGCAGCCACGACGTCGCCGCCGGGCGCGAGCGCGCGCTTCAGCTCGGCCATCGCAATCGGCTACCTGGCGTCCGGGTGATGGCAGGGACCATCGACGTTCGCATCGTCTTGCCCGCAGGTGGCGGCCTCACCGGCGAGGTGATCGGATCCGACGGCAAGCCGCCCGCCAGTTACCGCGTGCGGCTGCAGCGAGTGAACGGCGTCCCGTTCGTGACTCCGCGCTTCACCCTGAGCGATGTGCCGCCAGGAACCTACTCGGTTCGCATCGAGGGCTCGGGCTTCGCCACGAAGCGCGTCGACGGCGTCGAAGTGCGGAGCGGCCAGGTCACGGATCTTGGCCGGCTCGAGATCATGCGCGGCCGCACGATCGCTGGCCGGGTCATGAACGCTTCGGGTACACCGGTGGCGGGCGCGAAGGTGAGGGGCGGCGCCGCGCTGGTCGGCAACGGAGACCAGGTCGGGACCGACGGCGGCGAGCCGGACTTCGCGGGTGCAGCACAGACCACGACGACCGACGACACGGGCAGCTTCGAGCTGACCGGAGTGTCACCGGGGCGATGGACCGTGGTGGCCGAGGCTGGCGAGAGCGGCCGCTCGTCGCCGCTGGCGATCGCGGGCGGGACTGAGTCGGTGACCGGCGTGACGCTGGTCGTCGAGCCGGTGGCGTCGCTGAGCGGCACCGTGACGATCGACGGCAAACCCGGCTCGGCGGTGGTCAACGCCCAGCCGCACGCGACACCCTTCGCCATGGCGGCCGTACCGGCGGGACGCGACGGCGAGTTCCGGTTCGATCGGCTCGCGCCGGGACGGTACGCTGTGTCGATCGTGATCGGGGACCCGGTTTCTGGCGGGACGTTCCATCCGCACGGCGTGGAGCTTGCGCCGGGCAAGCCGCAGGTGGTCGCGCTCAAGGCGACCACCGGCGATGGCACGATCGAAGTGACGGTGACCGGCTCGCCGATCGCGGTCGCGTTCGCGACCAGCGTCCCGCTCGAGGCGACCAACGCGCAGGAGCTGGTCGAGCGACTGGGGCGGCAGGACGGCGGCGCGTGGGGCCTGGTGCCAGTGCTCGGCGGCCCCGGCACCCTCGGTGAACTCGCGGGCGGGACCTGGACCGTGTGTGCGATCATCCCGCCGCTCACCGCACGCGACCTGACCTCGATGCTCGAGCACATCACCAGGGACGGCACGTCGATGCCCGCTCGCTGCGCGACGGTGAAGGTCGCCGACCGCGTGACCGCGCGAACCACGATCGCCCTCGACTGATCGAGTTGGCGCTGCGGCTCGCAGCCTGCAAGTGCGAATCCTCGCGGGGCCATCCGCGGCTGCGCGATCGCCGAGGATCGACGCGCACCAGCTTCGGCTTCTCTAATGTGTCGGCCGATCAGTCGGCCAGGGTGTCGGGGTGAGGGCGGTAGGACTCGAACCTACAACCAGCGGATTAAGAGTCCGATGCTCTACCATTGAGCTACGCCCCCGGAACTTCTAAGCTATCCTCGGATTTTCAGTGAGCTCGGGGCGACTCGAACGCCCGACCTACGGGTTCGAAGCCCGGCGCTCTATCCAACTGAGCTACGAGCCCTTCTACGCGGCCGGGCGGATAGATAGAGAACCATTGGCCCGGTGTCAAGCCGGCGCGCGGGCGAACGCGATCCGGGGGTGGCTGCCTGTGGGTCTGAGCCCACAGCGTGAGCTGAATCCCACTCTCCTCTGGGGATCCAGTCACCAGGAAGCCCCTGATTTTTCAGGGTTTGGCAGAAGAAAGGGGGTTCAAAAAGCGGCCTGACCGCTATAGAGTCGGCTCCTCCCTGGGGAAGAGGAGCACTAGCCGTGTTTAGCAAAGACTCGCGCGTAAACGTCTTGCTCACGATCATGTTTCTGGCGCTGTCCGCCTGCGGCGGCATCGGCTCGGGTTGCGGCTGCTCGCAACAACCGTTGCCACCAGGAGGCCTACCGGACGATCAGACGGTGGAAGGCGGCGGCCAGATTCGCGTCACGCGCGCGGGCTTCGAGAAGCTCACGTCGGTCGTGCCGGCGATCTTGAACGACTCGCTCGGCGGCGGCTTCTGCGTCGATCGCCAGAGCATCCTCGGCGCCGACGTCTGTTACACGAACCAGGGCGGCTGCAACCCGGGTTGCCGCGTGAACGTGTCGGTGCAGGAGACGCGCCTCCAGGTCACCAACGCGCAGACGCTCAACGTCTACGTGCGCGCCAACGCGAACGCGTCGGTGCGCATCGACCCGCCGATCTTCAGCGCCTGCACGATGACGATCACCGCCAACAACCTCTCGGCGGATCTCGACATCGGCTTCTCCATCGACCCCGCGACCGGCGAGCTACGCCTGCGGCTCAACCGCATCAACGACTACAACCTCTCCGGCGTCAACTACTCCGGCTGCTCGGTGATCAGCTTCCTCGCGTCGCTCGTCACCGACCTCCTCGACTCCTTCCTCGGCGAGTTCATCGTCGACCTGCTCACGCCGACCATCAACGATCTGATCCAGGGCTTCCTGCCAGATCCGCTCGGCATCGAGGGCATGGTCGATGTCGGCCAGCTCCTCGCCGGCGTCTCGCCCGGCACGGAGGGCTTCATGGAAGCCCGGATGGTGCCAGGAGGATATGTGCAACTGGGCGGCGGCGGCATGTCGCTCGGCCTCATCACAGGCTTGAACGCCGACCAGGATCCGACCACACGCACCGCCGCGCTCGACAGCGAGCCGGCGTACTGCGTGCCCCCCATCCCCGCGCCGAACTTCGCGGCCCCGCCTGCGTCGCTGCCGGTGAGCACGCGCGGCACCTTCACGCTCATGCCCGCCGGCGCCTTCGTCGGTAGCCCGGAGCCTGCCGACGACCTCGCGATCGGCATGTCCGAGACGACGCTCGATCTCGCCGGCCACCACCTCGTGACGTCGGGCGGCCTCTGCCTCGGCGTCGGCACCAGCCTCGTCGAGCAGCTCAAGCTCGGCACCATCGGACTGCTGGTCCCGTCGATCGGCGAGCTCGGCACCGGCGACGAGCCGCTGCTCCTCGTCACCCGCCCGCAGAAGGCGATCGACTTCTCGATCGGTGACGGCACCGAGGCGTCCCCCGCCCTCACCCTGCACATCAAGGGCTTCGAGGTCGACTTCTACGGCTTCATCTACGAGCGCTACACGCGCGCGTTCACGATGTCGCTCGACCTCGACGTCGGCGTGAACCTCGAGTTCACCCAGATGCCGGGGATGCCGGCGCAGGTGATCCCCACGCTCGTCGGCCTCTCGTCGTCCAACATCGGCATCACCGTGCTCAACAACGAGTTCGTGCGCGAGACCCGCTCGCAGCTCGAGGCCGTGCTGCCCACCGTGTTCGACCTGGCGCTGCCGCTCCTCGCCAACGGCATCGGCCCCATCGACGTGCCCGACTTCGCCGGCTTCACGCTCAACAACCTGCGCGTGCAGAAGGTGACGACGGCGCAGGACGACTTCATGGCGATCTACGCGTCGCTCGGCGCGTCGATGATGATGCGCGACCGCGCCACGCAGTACCCGTCGCTCGAGGGCGTGATCGACACCCTCGACCAGCACGCCGAGATGGGCAACTGGCCGGAGCTGGTGGCGATGGGCCCGGGCGGCGCGCAGGCGCGCCTGGTCTCGGTCAGCGTGCCGCAGCCGGAGGACGTGCGCGCCGCGCTCGTCGCCAAGGACATGACCGGCCTGCCGAGCGTCACGATCGACGTCGACGCGCGTGACGCCCACGGCCGCGCGCTCGAGTGGAGCTGGAACCTGAACGGCGGCATGTTCCGCCCGTTCACGACGGCGTCGCCGCTCGTCATCGCCGACCGCGCGTTCGCGTGGCAGGGCAAGTACACGATCGGGCTCCGCTCGCGCGTCGTCGGTGACTACCGCACGACCACGCCGGAGACGATCGACATCCCGGTCGTCATCGACTCGTCGCCGCCCAACGTGCGCGTCGCCGACGCGCGCTGGTACATCGGCGACTTCCTGGTGCCGGCGACCGACGCGGTCTACGAGTCCAGCGAGCTCGAGTGGGCGTGGGGCCGCGTCGGTGACGACGACCCGTCGACCGACTGGAGCGGCAGCGCCCGCATCGACCGCCAGACCGCCCAGGACCTGTCGTCGGTGGACGGCGAGATCCTCGTCTTCGTGCGCGACCCGAGCGGCAACGTCGGTCAGGCGATCGCCAAGACCAACTTCCACGGCGCGCCGGGTGAGAGCGGCTGCAACTGCGGCACGACCAGCACGGCGCCGGGCGCAGGCTCGCTGCTGCTCATGATGCTGGTCGGAGCGTGGCTGCTTTTTCGCCGTCGCGCCGCGGCCATCGCCCGGGTCGTCGCGCGCGTTAGCTCGACGAGGGCGGCGTCGCTCGTCGTCCTCTGGGCCGGCGTGAGCATCGCGGTCTCGATGGTGCCGGGCTGCTCCTGCGGCAACACCGCGGGCCAGGCCTGCGAGCTCACCGAGGACTGCGCGACCTTCGAGTGCCCCGACGGACAGATCGCGATCTGCTTCGAGGGCGAGTGCATCTGCACCGACGACGTGCCCTACGGCAAGATCGGCCCGTTCTCCGACATCGCCGTCGCCCCCAACGGCGACGCGATCGTGAGCGCGTACGCCGAGTCGCACGGCGACCTCGTGGTCGCGCGCTTCACCGGCGCCGGCCGCATCCCCGACGAGGCGTGGGAGTGGGTCGACGGCGTGCCCGACGGCCCCGTCGCCCTGCCCGACTCCGACGTCCGCGGCGGCATCCTCGATCCCGGTGACGACGTCGGCCTCTACACGTCGGTCGCGATCGGCAGCGCCGACACGCCGATGGTCTCGTACCACGCGCGCGAGACCGGCTCGCTCAAGTTCGCCGCCAAGTACGGCGGCGCGTGGCAGAGCCACGAGGTCGACAGCGGCACCGGCGAGGTCGATCCGGAGATCGGCGGCGAGTCGGCCGGTCTGTACACGGCGATCACCGTGCGCAAGGACGACGGCCGCCCCGGCATCGCGTACATGGCCACCGTCTCCCAGGGCGGCGGGATCGTGACCGCCGAGGTCCGTTACGCGCAGGCGAACGTCGCGCAGCCGCAGAGCTCGTCCGACTGGACCGTCACCGTGCTCGACATGATGACGCTACCGGCGGCCGACCCCAACGCGCCCGACATCTACCCGCTGCCCGGCGGCGTCGGGCTGTTCGTCGAGAGCGCGCTCGATGACATGAACAACCCCGCGGTCGTCTACTACGATCGCCAGAACGGCGACCTCAAGCTCGTGCGCTGGGACGCGATGAACAGCCGCTTCGGCGCGCCTGTCGTCGCCGCTGGCGCCAACGCCGACGACGGCTGGTATCCGTCGATCGCGTTCGACGCCACCGGCAACGCGCACCTCGCGTTCCAGGGCGCCGATCACGACGACGTCTTCTACCGGGACATGGCGGCCACGTCGAAGGAGATGGTCGACGACGGGTACCGCATCGTCGGCACGACCGAGGACGGCCTGCCCAAGCCCGAGTACCACTTCGTGGGCTCGGACACGCAGATCATCTGGACGCCGGTAACCCCGTACGTCATCTACCAGGACTCGACGACGCACGAGCTGCTCGCCGCGTCGAGGAACGCCGGCATGTGGCGCCCCGAAGCGATGGCCGGCGCCGAGGCGACGTTCGCCGGGGCGTACGGGTTCCACGCCGCGGCGGCGCTGGGCGCGAACGACATCGCGGTGTCCACCTGGGTCATCCACCAGGCGCTCAACGACAACTGGGTCGAGGTGTTCCGCCTGCCGATCGCCGCGCAGTAGCCCCGGGCTCGCGGCCCTCGCTCAGGGCAGGCGCAGCTCGGCGCCGAGCGTGACCATCATCCCGAGCTGACCGGCGCTGCCCACGCCGCTGCCCAGCCAGGCGCCCCCGGCGAAGGCGGCGGCGCTGCCGACGACGGCGACGTCCTTGCGCACGACCGCAGCCACGCCGGCGCCGGCCTCGACGCCGGCGGCGGCGCCGGTCACGTCATCGGCGGCGAAGCGGAGCACGCGCCCGAAGACGCCGCCGCGCACGAAGGGCGTGAAGGCGCCCTGGCCGCGCAGGTTACGGCGGAGGCCGAGCGTCAGATCGCCGGAGAAGCCGTCGGCGACGCCGTGGTCGCAGCTCATGCCGTCGGGCGGCGTGCGGCTGCAGCCGGTGGTCGGCGCCCCGAACGTGAAGTGCACGCCGCCGTCGAACCAGACGTGGTCGGTCATGCGATAGAGGTAGCGGCCGCCGAGGCGCATCCCGCCCGGCGTCGTACCGCCGCCGCCCGCGGCGCCGACCTCGGCCGCGAGCGCGACCTGGGGCTCTTCCGCATGGGCCGGCGAAGCGCCCCCGGCAGCCGAGACCGCGAGCAGCCACACCACCGCCTGCACGTGCTTTCGCATAGTTCAGGAGCGTAGGCGGGTGAGCGCACGTCGGCCAGTTTTCGGCTACTGTGCGCGCCATGTCGGCTACTTCTCGCTGTTCCTGCTTGCTTGCGCTCGCGCTCGTCGTCGGCGCGAGTGGCTGTCCCAAGCCGCGCACGTCGGCGGCCACCCAGCCCACGCCGGTCGCGTTCGATCCTTCGCAGTCCGATCCCAAGGCGATCGAGGTCGTCGACGCCGGCCTCGCGAAGCTCGGCGACCCCGCGAGCTGGGAGAAGCTCAAGGAGCTCCGGTTCACGGTCACGTACAAGGACGGCGAGAGCGTGAAGGCGGAGTTCCTGCACGCCTGGGATCGCTGGAACGGACGGCACTACTGGCGCACCGTCGACATGACCACGGTCGGAGGCAAGCCCGAGGACGTGCGCCACATGGAGGTCAAGCACGACCTCTTCGACAAGGACGCGACGCCGTGGGCCGCGTACGGCGGCCGCCAGCTCGAGACGCGCGCCGACGGTGCGGCGCAGGCGAAGCGCGCCGGCGAATCGTTCTGGCAGGACCTCTACTTCTTCGCGATGATCCACAAGCTGAAGGATCCGGGGGTGAAGCTCAGCGTCGACAACGCCGAGATCACCGTCGCGGACTCGGAGGCGTGCAAGCCGTCGTGCACGTCGATCAAGATCACGTTCGATCCCGCCGTCGGCAAGGATACGTGGCTCGTGAACTTCAACAACGAGACCAAGCTGCCCGAGGTCATCGAGCAGCAGCGCGGAGCCGGCCGCATCGGGTACCAGATCCTCGGCTGGACCGACGCCGGCGGGCTGAAGTGGCCGAGCAAGCTGCAGAACCTCGGCCTCAAGGCCGAGGTCATCGAGTTCTCCGGCGTCGCGGTCGGCGAGCCCGACGACGCGACCTACGTCCCCACGCTCTCGCACTGAGCGCGTTGCCCACCTGGAGCAAGCGATGGCCCCGAAGCCGCTGGTCTACAACGCCACTTTGGTCGAGCGCGTCGATCTCACGTCCGCGCTCACGCTCTTCCGCGTCATGCCCGACGAGCGGCCGGCCCCGGGCTGGTTCACGCCCGGGCAGTACTGCGTGCTCGGCATGAACAACGAGGCGCAGCCCGAGCTCGGCTCGGTGCGGCGCTCGATGTCGATCGCGTCCGCGCCCGAGGAGGACGGACCGATCGAGTTCTACATCCGGTTCGTCGCGAAGCCGGAGTCCGAGAACCCGCTCACGCACCTCCTCTGGAAGCTGAAGAACGGCGACCGCATGTACATGCGTCCGGTCGCGGCGGGCGTGTTCACGGTGAAGGACACGATCGGCGACGCCGACCCGCGGCTGCGCGTGATGGTCGCGGCGGGCACCGGCTCGGCGCCGTTCGTGAGCATGGTGCGCAGCGAGCTGCGGCGGAACCCCGAGGCGGATCTGTCGAAGTGGGTGCTCCTGCACGGCGCGTCGTACGCGGCGGACCTCGGCCATCGCGACGAGCTCATGGGCTACGTCGAGACCCACGGGCTGCGTTACTGGGGCACGGTGAGCCGGCCCAAGGAGTGCCCGGGCTGGACCGGTGACACCGGGCGCGTCGAGAACTTCTTCGCCGGCGACCGGCTGGCGGAGCTCGAGCGCCGGCTGGGGATGCAGCCGGGCGGGTTCCTGCCGACCAAGGCGGTCATCTTCATCTGCGGCCTGCAGGGGACGATCGGCACGACGATCGAGAACCTGTGCGCGCGTGGGTTCGTCCCCGACCACAAGCGCATGCGCGAGGCGCTGGGCGTGCCGACGGAGGCGCCGGCGACGCTCTTCTACGAGCAGTACGACACCGAGCCGGTGATCGACATCAAGAACCCGGCGGTGGTCGAGCCGCTCAAGGCGCAGCTCGGCGAGGCGCTCGCGCGTCTGGCCGGCTCGTGACGGCGGGGCAGCGGTGACCGCGTTCGTCGCCGGCGCGACCGGGTTCGTCGGGCGGGCCGTGGTGCCGGCGCTGGTCGCGCGCGGCGAGACGACGATCGCCCACGTGCGCCCCGACTCGGCGCGGCTCGGCGAGTGGCGCGAGCGGTTCGCCGCGATGGGCGCGACGGTCGACGCGTCGAGGTGGGAGCAGGACGCGCTCGCCGACGCGATGCGGACGGCCGGCGTCACGCACGTGTTCTGCCTCATCGGCACGACGCGCGGACGGGCGAAGGCCGACGGCGTCGCCGGCAACATCTACGACGCCGTCGACTACGGGCTGACCAAGCTCCTCGTCGACGCGGCGGTGGCGAGCGGCACGAAGCCGCGCTTCGTCTACCTGTCCTCGGTCGGCGCCTCGACCAGGGCGACGTCGGCGTACCTGAAGGCGCGTGGCCGCGCCGAGGACGTCGTGCGCGCCTCGGGCCTGCCGTGGGTGATCGCGCGCCCGTCGGTGATCACGGGCGATGGCCGCGACGACGAGCGCCCCGCCGAGCGCGCCGCCGGCGTGATGATCGACGGCGTCCTCTCGGTCGCCGGTCTCCTCGGCGCCAGGCGCTTGCGCGCGCGCTACCGCTCGACGACGCCTGACGTCCTCGCCGCCGCGCTCGTCCGCCTCGCGCTCGACGGCGCGGCCGACACCCTCGCCGAGGGCGCCGACCTCCGATAGGGGGACAGGCTCCACCCTCCCATCCTCCCAGGATTCCTCTCCATTTCGGTCGAACCGCGACTGGGCGACTCGACGAGGCTCAGTCGCGGTACGCGCTAGATCGTGAATCAAGTCAGGGGCTTGCGGGGGTAGAACCTGTCCCCCCTCGGGGTCTGTCCCCCCTCGGGGTCAGTCCCAGCCCTGGCTCGAGCCGTAGGTGCCGACGTTCCGCTGTGGCGGAGGAGGAGGCGGCGGCGGAGCGGGGTGCTGCTGGGACGGCGGCGGTGCGGTGCGGGGCGGGGGTGGGCGCGGGGCGAGCGACCGCTCGCGTTCGTCCGCTTCCCGGACGAAGCGATCGCCGGCCTCGGCGGGGATGGCCGCGCGCGCCTCGGCGAGGAGCGAGCGCGCGCGGGTGAGGTCGCGCTGGCCAGCGGCGGCCTCGCTCGCGTCGAGGAGCGCGCGCGCGATGCGCTCGTGACGCGCGGGGAGGACCTCGCGGTAGAGGCGGACGGCCTCCGCGAGGGTGGCCGACGCCTCCTGCCAGTCGCCGCGGCGGTTGGCGAGGAGGCCGAGGTTGGCGAGCACGATCGGCAGGTCGCCGTGACCGGCGGCGGCGAAGATGCGCCGCGCCTCGGCCAGCTCGGCTGCGGCGGCGTCGAGCTGGCCACGCTCGATCGCGACGAGGCCGAGCGAGTTGCGCGTGAGCGCCACGTCGGGGTGATCGTCGCCGAGCGCGGCGCGGCGAAGGCGCAGCGCGAGCTGGTAGCGCGCCTCCGCGTCGTCGAGACGGCCGAGGAGCCGGAGCACGCCGGCGACGTTGTGGTGGTCGCGCGCGACCTCGGGGTGCGACGGATCGAGCACGCGCTCCTTGATGGCGACGGCCTCGGAGAAGCGGGCGAGCGCGCCATCGAGATCCCCGCGCAGCCGCGCGACGTGACCGAGCGCGGACACCGACTGGGCGACGGCGAGATCGTCGCCGGTCGGCCCGGCCAGCTCGCGCCGCATGGCGAGCGCGCGCTCGAGCTCGGCCTGCGCCCGCGCGAGCTCACCGCGGTTCATGGCGAGCAACCCGACGTTGCTAGCGAGGCGAGCGACCAGCGCCGGCGGGTCACCGGCGCGGGTGACGGCCGCGCCCGCGAGGTGCGCCCACTCGTCGACGGCGCCGAGGTCGCGGCGATCGCCGGCGGCGCCGACGCGGGCGATCCATGCGCGCGCCGCGCCCAGATCGTCGTGACCGATCTCGGCGGCCACGACTGCGGCCCGCGCCGCGAGGTCCGCGGCCGCCGCGTCCCCGGCGCGGCGCAGGAGGTCGGCATGCACCACGTGCGCCGCCGCCAGCGTCGGTGCGTGACCGGTCGCCGCCGCCGCCGCCACCAGCGCGGCGCCACCGGCGGGATCGACGCGCGTCGACGTCGCCAGCCGGGCGCGCAGCTCGGCCGCCGTGCGCTCGACGGCGGCGACCGCCGAGCGCTGCGCCGCGGGCACGGGCGCGAGGAGCGCGAGCGCGCCGCTCGTCGCACACTCGCCGGGGTCGGTCAGCCCGGCGATCGCATCGGCGACGCCGCCGAGCTGGCGCGGGTCCGCGGCGCGGAGCTCGGCGACGAGCGCGGCGAGCTCCGCCTTCGCACGATCGAGGCAACCGCCGCGCACGTCGAGCAGCGCCTCGCTCTCGGCGCCGCGCACGCGCCCGGCGCGACACACGTCGAGGCGCGCCTCGCGCCACCGGCCCGCGTACGCGTCCAGCCGCGCGGCGGACGACGGATCGTGGGCCGCCGCGAGCTTGCCGCGCAGCTCGCTCGCCACCGCCGGCGTCCACGCGTCGTCGAGCGCCGCGACGGCGGTGCGACACGGATCGGACGGCGCGCTCGCCGGGCTCACCGCCAGCAACGTCACCACGGCCGCGCCCGCCGCCGCGGCCGGCGCGAGCCACACCCAGCGGCGCGGCGGCTGCCAGTCGAGCGCGGTCACCAGCGCGTCGACGCTCGCGTGACGCCGCTGCGGATCGAACGCCAGCCCGCGGCGCAGCGCGCGCTCGACGGCCGCCGGCACGCCGCGCCGCTCGGGGGCGATCGGACCGCGCTCGATCGCGCGCGCCAGCTCGCCGAGCTCCTTGCCCAGGAACGGCCTCGCGCCGAACAGGATCTCCCAGACCGTCACCGCCAGCCCGAACTGATCGCTCGCCACCGTCGCCGGCTCGCCGCGCAGCTGCTCCGGCGCCATGTAGAGCGGCGTCCCGATCACGGAGCCGGTCTGGGTCAACGTCGTCGCGAGCGCCGCGGTGCCGACCAGCCCGCGGCGCTCCTCGTCGGCACGCGCCAGGCCGAAGTCGCCGATGCGCGGCCGGCCGTGCTCGTCGACGATGACGTTGTCGGGCTTCACGTCGCGGTGGATGACGCCCGCCGCATGCGCCGCCGCGAGCCCGCGGCCGACCGCGACGAGGCACGCGAGGCGCTCGCGCCACGGCCGGCCGTGCGCCCACACCCGCAGGGTGGGCCCGGCCACCAGCTCCATCGCGACGAACACGCGATCCCCGGCCGTGCCGACGTCGTGCACGGTCACGACGTTGGGGTGCTGCAGCCGCGCCATCGCCTGCGCCTCGCGCAACACGCGCGTCGCGTCGCCGGCATCCGCCCGCTCGGGCCGCAGCAGCTTGAGCGCGACCTTGCGGTCGAGCTCGCGATCGTGCGCCGCATAGACGACGCCCATCGCGCCGCCACCGACGCGATCGAGCACGATGTAGCGATCGACCGCGTCGCCGGCGCGCAGCTCGTCGGCGGCGGGCGCGTCACGGCCGTCGCTGCCGCGCGCCGCCAGCGCGACCAGATCGCGGCACGAGTCACAGGTGTCGAGGTGCGCGTCGACGCCGACCATGTCCGCGGGCGCGAGCTGACCGTGGATCAGCTCCAGCAGCGCCACGTCGTCCAGGCACCCGGCCATCTCCCCGAGGATACCGCGCGGTGGCACCACGATCGTGTCAGGGATATCGTGGTCAGGCATGGCGACCTCCGACGACGCCGACCGGCTGGCCGAGCTGTGCGCGATCGCGGAGCGTGCCTGGCCGGGGGTCGCCGTCGATCGGGGCGAGCTCGCCGCCGCGCTCACCGCGCGCGCCGACGTGGCGCCCACCGCCGACGCCGCCGTGGAGCTGGCGCTCGCCCTCGCGTGCGCCCGCGGCGACCGGACCGCCCTCGCCGCCTTCGATCGCGCGTACCTCGCCGACGTGCCCGCCGGCCTCGCGCACATGAAGCTCGACCAGGCGATGATCGACGATCTCCTCCAGGAGGTGCGCGCCAAGCTCCTGGTCGCCGAGGACGGCGCGCCGCCCCGCGTCCTCGCGTACGCCGGCCAGGGCAAGCTGCGCGGCCTGTGCCAGGTGATGGCGGCGCGCGCCGCGCTCACCCGCCTGCGCGGCACCAGACGCACGACCTCCGACGACGGGGTCGCGGCGCTCGCCGCCGCCGGGGATGACCCCGAGCTCGCGTTCCTCAAGGCTCACTACCGCGACGCCTTCAAGGCCGCGTTCACCGAGGCCGCCGGCGAGCTCGACGCGCGCGACCGCAACCTCCTGCGCCTGCACCACCTGGGCGGCGTCACCCTCGATCAGCTCGCGGCGATGTACGGCGTGCACCGCGCGACCGCCGTGCGCTGGCTCGCCGACGTGCGCAAGCGCCTGCTCGCCGGCACCCGCACGCGCCTGCGCGCGACGCTGTCGGTCTCGGCCGAGGAGCTCGACAGCATCATGGAGCTCATCGGCAGCCGCCTCGACGCGAGCGTGCGCCGGCTGCTCGACAGCGTCGCGGCAAAGGCGTGACACCGCTCCACCCCCTCAGCGCGCCGCGACCTTCGCCGCGCCGCGCGCCGCCACCGGCAGGCTCCAGTCGACGACCGCCCACTCGCCGCCGCGCTTCTCGAGGAAGAACGTCTGCCGCGCCTTCGCGCGCTTCTTGCCGCCCGCCGCGGCGTCGAGCTCGATCGTCACCCGCGCCCTGGTGGCGTCGGTGATCACCGCCTTGCCGTAGCTCACGCGCTGGCCGAGCTGACCGAGGAACGCGGTCAGCGCCATCTGCACGCGGTCCTGCTCGGTGACGCGGAAGTCACCGTAGCCGCCGCACGCCTCCGCGATCTGGGTCGTGGCAACCGCTCCGCCGGCGGCGAGAGCAACGGCAAGCGCAACTGTCCTGGCGATCGTCTTCGTCTTCATCTTCATGCTCCGGGTTGTTCATCCCGAGAACGCTGCCACCGCGCGACCGGCGCACGGAAAACGACCGCGCCGGATTCGTCAACGATGTTAGGGTCCTGGCCGTGGGTCTCCTCAAGCGCGCGCCGAAGGTCGACGTGTATCTGCCGCGGGCCCTGTTCGTCGGCAACCCGTGCGACGTGGAGATCCGGCTCGAGTGTGAGGAGGAGCTCGACGTCGAGTACGTCGACATCTACATCGAGGGCAGCCAGGGCTGGTCGGTCGGCTCGGGCAAGTCGCGCGCGACGCGACGCGAGACGACCCCGACCCTGGCGAAGCGCCTGATGGACGCCGGCGCGCTCGCGCCGGGCGAGACCCGGTTGCGCGCGCGCTTCACGCTCCCCGACGACACGCCGCCGAGCCACGCGCTGTCGCCGGCGTGGGCGACGCTCGAGCTGAAGGTGCGCGTCGCGATCCCGTGGTGGCCCGACGGACGCTACACGTTCGTGTTGCCGGTGCGCGTGCCGCCGCCGGCGCACATCGATCGCCAGCCGCGCGCCTACCGGAGCACGTCGCAGGGGAACGACCCCGACGAGCGGCGCCTCGAGCTGAGCCTGCCGTCGACGACCTTCGTCGCCGGCGAGACGGTCTCGGGCGTCTGCGCCCTCTTCCACGTCGACGATCGCAAGACGAGCGAGCTCGAGATCGCGCTGGTGCCGCGGCTCGACCTCTACGGCTGGCGCACGCGCGAGCGCGACGCCGACGCGCTCACGGTCAGCGTCGCGCTGCCCGCCGGCAGCGCCGGCACGAGCATCCCGATCCGCTTCGACCTGCCAGCGACGATCACGCCGTCGTTCGCCACGCGCTCCCATCGCCTGCGCTGGGTGCTGGTCGCCCGCTCGGGGTCGTTCTTCCGCGGCAAGGTCGAGCTGGCGGTGCCGATCACGATCGTCGACGCCAGCGCCGCCGACGCCCTGCCCGAGCTGGCGCCGCCGCCGCGGCTCGGCGACGAGCGCGTCGCGCAGCTCTTCGACCGCCTGGCGGCCCGCGACGGCTGGCAGCGCGCACGCGTGGAGCGCGAGGGTGACCTCGCCATCGAGCGCACCGTCGACGCCTCGACGGTCACGCTCACGTACACGTACCGCGGCGAGACCGGCACCTACCTCGTCGCGAGCGTCGCCCACCCGTCGCTCGGGCTCGGGCTCGTCGTCACGCGCAGCTCGACCGTCCGCCACGTGTTCTTCGAGGACGTCGAGGTCGACATCGCCGACTGGGATCGCCGCCACCACGTGACCGCGCGTTCGCCGGCGCAGGCGATCCCGTTCCTGCGCGGCGTCGTACCCGCGCTGCGGAACACCGACGAGCTGGGGACGATGGTGCGCTGGACCGACGACGGCATCCGCTTCGAGCAGCAGATCGCCACGCTCGACGAGGCGCAGCTCGGGCTCGTCGCCGCGACGGCCTCGCACCTCGCCGCCACCATCAACCGCGAGGCGTTCGAGATCGGCCCGCCGCCCGACGTCACGGTCGACGTCGCGGCGTGGCGCGAGCTCGCGTACCGGCTCGACGCCGCGCCGGGCCTCGGCGACCTGTCGATCGACGGCGCGCTCGACCGGACGCCGGTGGCGCTGGGCCTCGAATGGCGCGACCAGCGACCGCGCGGCGTTCGTGTCTCGGTCGGCGATCCCGACGCCGCCGGGGGCGAGCTGCGCGCGGTCTCGCTCGAGCTGGCGCGCCCGCGCGAGCAGATCCTCTCGACCAAGAACGTCGAGGCGCTGGTCGAACACGTCGTCGCCTGGCCCGACGACATCGTCGAGCTACGCATCCGCGATGGCGTCGCCAGCGCGCTGTGGCTCTTGCCCGACGGGAAGCTGCCGACCGTCGACGCCGCCCGCGTGCGCCAGCTCGTCGAAGGACTGCGCGCCGCGCTCACCGCGCTCGCGCCCGGCGCCGGCCCCTACCGCTGACGCCGTCCCGGCTCAGCGCGCGACGTAACGCTTGGCGTCGCCCGGATCGATCGTGAAGGTGCGCCCCTCGAGGAGGTCGCCGACGGCGATGCGGAGGTTGGGCACGATCATCGGGCCCCGGCGCTGCGGCCGCCCGAAGCGCCGCGCGAGCGAGCGGTACGCGTCGGTGGTGCCGGAGCGAAAGCCGGAGATCGCGCCCGAGCCGCCGAAGCTCGGCGCACGCTCGGCGGCGAGCGCCTGGACCGCGGCGGACGCCTTCGGCGACGCGACGAGCACGGGCCAGCTCACCGCGGGCAGCGTGACGACGCGGTTGGTACCCGCGGGGAGCGAGAGCCCGGACGGGACGACGGCGGCGTCCGCCTTGCCCAGCCCGAGCGCCGCGATCGCGGAGAGCACGTCGGGCGAGACGTCCACCTTCCAGAAGTCGGCGGGGAGCTCGCCGCCGAGGAGCGCCTCGCCAACGAACGCGCTCTCGCGCCCGCCCACCGACGGGACGAGCACGGTCTTGCCCCGGAGCTCGAGCACGCTGTCGACGGTGCCACGCGCGACCAGATCCCACGTCGTGCGCGTGTCGCCGCCGCGCACCGCGACCGCGAGCACCGCGTAGGAGCCGCCGCTGGCCGCGAGATACGTCGCGTCGACGACGGCGAGGTCGATGTCGCCCTTGCGCAGCGCCGCCGCGAAGTCGCTCGCCTTGCCGTACACGCGTCCGACCGCGTCGTCGCCACCGATGTGCCGGGCGAGCTTGGTGGCGAACTCGAGGCGCGCCCCCGTGCCCTCGAAGGGCGTCGACGGCGCGAACAGGCCGACGCGCACGCCGTCGGCGGCGGCGGCCGACGTCATCGCCACCAGCGCCGCGATCGCGAGGCCGAAGATCTTCGTCGTCACCTGTCACCTCCGTAGATCCGCTCCTTGGCCGCGATCCACTCGTCGAGCGGGCCGAAGCGCGCCCCTTCCTTGCGCGCGCGCCGCCACAGCTCGAGCGCACGACCGCCGTCCCCCTTCTTGTCGTGGGCGACGCCGAGGTTGACCAGCGCCTCGGGCAGCTTCGGCGCGAGGCGGTCGAGCGCCGCGATCGCCGCCTCGAGCCTGCCGTCGGCGACGTCGATCACGGCGAGGTTGTGGATCACCTCGTCGAGGCCGACCTTCGCCTCCGCCTTGCGCGCCGCGGCCAGGTACTTGCGCGCGGGCGCGAGCTTGCCGCCGCGGTAGGCGTCCTCGGCCGCGTTGAGCGCGACCACGCGGATCGCCGTCGCGAGCAGCGCACGCGTCGTGCCGGTCGCGCCGCGGTCCAGCGCCGCCAGCCGATCGAGCGCCTTGGCGGCGCGCCGCGGCTGCAGCCCCTCGACGAACGCGAGCAGGACCGGCACCGCCGTCGTATCGGCCGGCGCCGGGAACGGACACTTCGCCCTGGCGACGGCCTTGAGCCGCGCCACCGCCTTGTCGCGATCGTTGGTCGCCACGGTCGCCAGCGCCAGGTCGCACTGGATCGCCGTGGCCACATCACCGCTCGCGCCCTGCGCCGCGTCCTCGAGGAACCCGACGGCGCGCGTGGCCTGCCCGGCGCGCAGCGCGGCGAGCCCCGCGGCGTGGCGCGCGGTCACGAGCGCCGCGGCGTGACGGCTCGCGTGGTCGCCGCCTGCCTTCCTGGCCGCGACCGCCGTACCGACGAGCGCCTCCACCGCCTCCGCCGTGCGCCCCGCCGCGAGCTCGACCGAGGCCAGCTCGATCGCGGCGTCGACGGAGCTCGCCTCGCCCTTGCCGGCGATCACCGCCTGCGCGAGCGATTCGCGCGCGGCCTCGTCGCCGCGCGCCGCCTTCACCCGGCCGAGCAGGATCAGCGTCGGGGCGCTCGGCTCGGCCGCGGCCGCCCTGGCGAGCGCCTGGTGCGCGCGGTCGAGGTCTCCCAGCAGGTAGCTGCACAGCCCCAGGTTGCGCCACACCGCCGGCGTGCCCTCGACCTCGTCGGCGCGCACCAGCGCCGCCGCGGCGCCGCTCACGTCACCGGCGTCGAGCTTGCCGATCGACACCGCCAGGAGCGCGTCGGAGAGCAACCGTCGCGCGCGCGGCGTCGGCGCGCGCATCGCCAGCTCGAGCGAGATCGCCGCGCCCGCTGCGTCGCCGCCGCGCAGCGCCGCGTCGCCGAGGACGAGCGCGAGCTCGGGGTTGTCGGGAAACGCCGCCGCCGCCGCGGCCAGCCGGGGCGCGACCTCGCCCGCCCGTCCGGTGTCGAGGAGCGCCTCGCCGAGCTCGACCCAGTACGTCCGGTCGGAGGACGCCGGGTCGGGCACGCCGATCCCGTCGAGCTCGGCCAGCGCCGCGGCGGGATCCTTGCCGAGGCGCAGGACACGCGCGAGCCGCACCGCGAACCGGCGCCGTCCCGGCTCGAGCGTGCGCGCCCGCTCCAGGGACGCACGCGCGGCCTTCAGGTTCCCCCGCGCCGCCTCGGCCTCGCCGAGGAGCGCGTGCCCCGCCGCCGAGGCGGCCTCGGCCTCGTCGAGGTACGCGCGGGCCATGCGCAGGGCCTCCCCGGGGTCACCGAGCTCGAGCGCGCATTGCCCACGTACGAGCAGCACCTCGATCGGAGCGTCCGAGCGGCGGGACAGCTCCTCGAGCACGCGCCTCGCCTGACGGCAGTCGATCGCGGCGAGCGACCAGGCGAGCCCCATCCTGGCGCCGAGCCACGTCGGGTTGCGCTCGGAGATCCCGGCGTACAGGACGCGCGCATCGCCCGGGCGATACGTGCGCAGGTAGGCCTCGGCGAGGTCGAGGCGGTGCCGATCATCGTCCCTGGAGAGCTCCTTCGGCCGCGCGCGGAAGTAGGCCTCGAGCGCCGCCGCCGACTCGCGCCATCGCCCCTTGTCGGCGTAGTGGTGCCCGAGCAGCACCTGCGCGCCGTACTGCGCCGGCGCCCGCGCCACGACGCCCTCGAGCAGCGGCACGCCCTCGCCGTGCTCCCCGGCGAGCATCAGCTGCGTGCCCAGCGCGGCGAGCACGTCGATGTTGTCGGGCGCGAGCTCGCGCGCCTTGCGCATGAGCGCGACGCCGAGCGCATGTTCCCCCTTCGCCGCATGCACCGCCGCGCGCAGAGCGTACGCCTCGAGCCGGCGCGGGTTGAGCGCGATCGCCTGATCGAGCGCCCGCGCCGCGTCACCGAGATCACCGTCGCGCAGCGCGCTCCGGCCCTCGGCGACGAGCTCGGCGCTCTCGTCCTCGCCCTGGTTGGGGCGCTGCGCGTGGGCCGCCGTCGGCAGCGCGACGAGCGCGAGCGCGAGCGCGCACGCGAGGACGCTAGTAGCGATAGCCGAGGCGCGCATACACCTCTCTCCCTTCTCCCGGCAGGATGAAGACGCTGCCGCTCTCGCGGTCGAAGTCCTCGGGCGCCGGCACGTCCTCGCGCGTCCCGAGCAGGTTGCGCACGCCGACGGTCACGTCGAAGCCGTCGAGGTCGGGCGCGTACGCCGCGATCGACAACCCGAGGAACGCGGCGGCCTCGGTCATCCCGGTGTCGTCGCGCGTCGGCCGAGGGCCGATGAAGTCGGCCGAGCCCGAAAGATGCACCTCGCGCGCGAGCAAGGGCGTCGACACGCCCAGCACCGCCGACACCTCGGGCGCGCCGGGGACGGCCGCGCCGTCGCCGTCCTCGACCCTCGTGTACGCGCCGCCGCCGAACGCGAGCCAGCCCGAGCCCGAGCGGAAGCTCCCCTCGAGCTCGGCCCCGATCGACCGGAGGTCACTCGCGTTCTGGAACTGCAAGCGCAGCTCCTCGACGTTGGGATCCGGATCGAGATCGATCTCTTCCTGCGCGACCAGGCCGGTCGCGTCCCAGAGGAAGCCCGAGGCGCGCACCGTCAGGCCGCGGATCGGGCGGCTCCAGAACACGACCTCGTAGCTGCGGATGACCTCGGCGCCGATGTCGAGGTTGGCCGCGAAGTCGGTCCCGTCGTCGAAGAAACCCTCGAACGCGCTCGGGTTGCGGAAGCCCTCGGAGTAGAGGAGCTTCACCCCGTACGCGTCCTTCTTGCTGGCGAAGAGCGCGGCCCGCGGCGAGACGCGATCGTCGAGGAGCGAGTTGCGGTCGGCGCGCACGCCGCCGGTGAAGGCCAGCCAGGAGAGCGGCTGGCCGTCGACCTCGGCGTAGAGTCCCTGGGTGTCGAGCGGCGTCTCGACGACGACGCCGTTCTCGCGGTCGTCGATGTAGTAGGAGTCGCTCGAGGTGTCGACGATGGTGGTCTCGCCGCCCACGGTGACGCCGAAGCGATCGTCGCCGGTGAGCGCGACACGCGCGCGCAGCTCGGCCCCGTACCAGAACGCGTCGCCGATGTCGGTGAAGGTGCCGCTGCCGTCCTCGAGCACGAGGAAGTCGCGGAAGCGGTAGCGATTGACGTAGGCGCGCGCCGTCGCGGTCACGCGCTCGCCCAGCTCGCGGGTGTACCCACCCTCGATCATGAGCTGCGTGTCGTGGTTCTTGTTGCCGGGGTTGCCGGGCTCGGTGTCGTACGGCGCGTACGGCAGCTCGCGCCGCCGGCGATAGAAGCGCACCTGGCCGAACACACCGTGGTAGCGGCCGACCACGCCGGCGTTGATCGCGTCCACGCCGTCGGCGTCGACCGGCATGCCCAGCTCGGGCAGGCTCAGCGTCTCGCCGGTCCGCGAGTGTGCGGCGACCGTGCCGCGCAGCTGCTCGTCCACCGACCCGAGCGCGAAGCCGGCCGCGGCGGACGCGGCGGCGTACTGGCTGCCCGAGAACCGCCCCCACGCGCGCGGTGACTCCGAGGCGCCGCGGGTGACCACGTTGATGATGCCGAAGAACGCGTTGGTGCCGTACACCGACGAGACCGGACCGCGGATGACCTCGATGCGCGCGATCTCGTCGATCGAGATCGCGGCGTCCCAGCCGACCCCGGCGAACCCGCCCCAGGGCTCGTTCACGGTGGCGCCGTCGACCAGCACCAGCAACCGGGTGTTGAAGTCCCCGAGCACCTGCAGGCCGCGCACGCCGACGCGCTCGGTCATGTGATCGTCGGCGACGAACACGCCGGCGACGCCGCGCAGGGCCTCGGCGACGGTGCGATACCCCATGCGGCGCAGGCGATCGCCGGTGACGACGGTGACCGCCGAGGCGACGTTGCCGAGCGATTGCTCGCGCTTGGCCGCACCGACGACGACGTCCTCTTCCGCCGCGGCCGCGGCGACGGCGGCGATCGTCGTGTCCGTCCCCGCGCTCTCGTCGTCGGGGAGCGGCGGCAGATCGTCGATCTCGACCCGCGGGATGTCGCCCTGCCCGCCGATCCCATCGACGGGCTGCGCGGCGGCGGGGACAGCGAACGAGAACGATACGACGAGGCCCAGGGCCGCGCGCACGCGCATCAGCCCGCCTCCGCGCGCGAGCGAGCGCCCGAGGCGACGGGTGGATCGAACTGGCACAGGACGAAGGTGATGTCGTCCTGCGACACCGTCCCGCCGGCGAAGGTCTCCACCGCCGTCTTCACCTCCTCGCGCAGCGACGTTAGCGCCGACGGATCGGCCGGGACCTGCTTGCCGGCGAAGATGCTGCGCAGGCGCCGATCGCCGAACAGCTTGCCGCTCGCCGCCTGCCGCTCGACGAGGCCGTCGGTGAACGCCACGAACAGATCGCCGGGCGCGAGCTGCATCGTGCCGCGGCGGATGTCGAGCGGCACCATGCGATCGCCGAGCGGGTTGCCGCTGGCCGCGATGATCGAGCTGTCGCCGAGGGTGCGGGCCTGCTTCATGCGCATCACGTAGGGGAAGTTCTGGCCGGCGTTCGCGTACTGCACGACGCCGGTGTTCGAGTCGAACACCGCCGCGAAGGCGGTCATGAGCAAGGAGTGCTCGCCGACGTTCCGGATCGCGGCGTCGATCGACTTCAGCACCTGCTCGGGCACGAGCAGCTTCTCGTCGACCTCGGCCAGCGCCTCGACCGCGCCGCGCGCGGTGCCGGCGAGGATCGCCGAGTGCACGCCGTGGCCGGTCGCGTCGCCGATCACCATGAGCAGGCGCCCGCCCGTCAGCCGGCGGTAGGTCCACCAGTCGCCGCCGCACGTCGAGGCCGGCTCGCAGAAGCCGACGATCTTGAGGTGCCCGTGCTGCACGAGCTCGGGCGGCGGCAACATCCCCTGCTGCACCGAGCGCGCGAGCGCGAGCTCGCGCTCCATCGAGACCTTCTGCGCCTGCTCGACCATCAGCTGGCCGAGGCGGTCGGCCATGAAGTTGAAGTTGCGCGCCAGGAGCCCGATCTCGTCGCGCCGCTCGGCCGGCACGCGCTGATCGAGCGAGCCCTGGGCGATGCGATCGGCCTGCACGGCGAGCAGGCGCAGGGGCCGGGCCGTCGAGATGCCGAGCAGCGCGGCGACGACGACGCCGATCGCCAGGAGCGCGATCGCGACGAGCCACACGGTGCGGGTGGATTCGCTGGCGCGCTGGTCGGCGGCGGCGAGCGCTGCGGCCAGCTCGGCCTCGAGGTCGGCGGTCGACACGCCCATGCGCAGCTGGCCGACGACGCCCTCGCCGAGCCGGATCGCCGTCCCGTAGACCCATTCGGGCCGATCTGGCGCGACCTGCGTGCGCTCGACCAGCCCCGGCTTCGTCCGGGTCTCGGCGAAGTCCTGGAAGTCGAGCTTCGGCGCGCCGTCGCTCGCGGCGATGACGTCGCCGGTCGGGGTGCCGACGACGACCCACTGGATGCGCGGGTACTCCCGCATCTTGGCCGCGACCAGCGGCGCGACCTCACCGTACGCCTGCTGGGCCAGCGGGATGGCGGCGGCGGCCGCGATGTTGCTCGCCAGCAGCTCGCTCTCGCGCTTGATGGACTCGTTGCCCGACGCGCGCCGCACCGCGGCGTCGGAGCGGGCCAGCTCGCGGATGTTGTTCGAGCCGAAGTACGCCGACGCGCCCACGGCGGCGGCCACGACGATCGAGGTGGTCAACATCAGCTTGACCGACAGGGGAATCCCTGGACGGTCCTGGCCACGTTGCCCCATCGGGTCGATCGTCGGGAGGATGTAGGTCGGTGTCAACCCTCGCGCGGGGAATAGGGGCGACCCGTGCGAGCCATCCGCTGGACGGCGGCGGCGAACAGGCGTTCGAGCGCCTCCGGAGCTTCCCCACCCTCGACCAGCCGCAGCGCCGCCGCCACGGCTTCGATCGTCGAGACCTGCTCGGGTCGTGGCGCGCGCCGCATCCGTGCCGCGCCACCGGTCGTCGCCAGCGCGAGCACCGGCATCCCGCGCAGCGCCGCGATGCGCTGGCGCATGCGCCGCGCCTGGTGCCACGTGGCGTCGAGGAAGACGAGCTCCTTCGGCGTCGGGGCCGGCGGAGCGCGCCACGGCTCGCCTTCCGGATAGACGAGCCACGCGCCGGGGCCGATCGGCAGCTCGGTCGAGACGCGGTCGGGGCCGAAGAGGTCGCGCAGCACGCTGCCCTCGAGCGCCAGGTGGGCGAGTCGCCCGGAGTTGCTGGCGCGCAGGCGCTCCGAGTGATGGCGCAAGAGGACGACCCGCGTGCGCGTGACCAGGCGCGGGATGACCGGGCACAGGCAGTGCTCCTCGCGGAAGAGGCAGCGGGGGCACTTGCCCGGAGCGATGTCGGTCACGGCGAGGTGGAGGGCTACCACGCCGATCACGACATGGGTGTCCTGGTCGTCAGGGATCGATCGCGCTGTCGCCCGGAGAGTCGCGGAGTTGCGAGTGGCACCCGCGTTGCTTTGGAGGGCGTTCATGCGCCATGCCGCCGCCGCTTCCGCCCTCGTCGTCGCCGCGTTCGCCCTCCTCGCCGCCCCCCGGCAGGCCGCCGCCGACGGCTCGTACTTCACGATGGGTTTCGGTCCCGGCGACGTCGGCTCCGAGCTCCGCGACCACAGCGCCTCGACCTTCCGCGTCCGCGCCGGCGCCGGCCACCGCATCGGCAACGTCGCCGTCGAGGGCTTCATCGCCGGCGACATCTTCGACGACTACACGATCTCCGACGCGAGCTCGATCGGCCTCGACCTCAAGTACATCCTCCCGCTCTCGACCAGCTTCCAGGCGTACGTGCGCGGCAGCGCGAGCCGCATGAGCACGACGATCGGCGAGTACGGCTACAGCGACTCCCCCTGCTTCAGCTGCGGTAGCTACTATGGTGGCCGCGACTACGCCGGCCGCGGCCTCGGCGCGGGCGCCGGCCTGCAGCTGCGCGGCAAGGTGCGCGCGATCGGCTTCCTCTACTGGCCGCTCTTCTTCGTGCCCGCGGGACCGAAGGTGAACGCCGCGTTCTACGTCGATCACGGCTACGACTTCTATCGCCTCCACCCGGCCGATGGCCGCGGCGGCACGATCGACGCCAAGCTCTATCGCTGGACCTTCGGGTTCAACGTGGGCCAGGACTTCTGATCGGACTCCGGGACGTCTCAGGCCAGCAGCGCGCGCGCGATGACTTTGAGCACCAGGATCGGCTTCACGCCCTCGAAGATGGGCAGGACCAGCGCGTCGACGACGTAGCGGCTGATCGGGTACTCCTCGGCGTAACCCCAGCCGCCGTGCAGGAGCTGGCCGAGCTGGGTCACCTCGACGGCGACGTCGCACGCGAACAGCTTGGCCTGCGCGGCGAGCGGCGCCGCGGCGCGCTCGTCGGCGTCCATGGCGACGGCCGCCTCGTACGTGATCGCGCGCGCGGCGGCGAGCCGGCACGCCATGCGGCCCAGGTGGAACTGGGTGAGCCCGAACTCGATGATCGGCTTGCCGAACTGCCCGCGGCTCGTGACGTACTCGGCGGTGCGCTCGAGGGCCGCCTGCGCCACGCCGCATGCGCGGCCGCCGGTCTGCAGGCGCCCGGCGGCGAAGCCGGCCATCTGCAGGTAGAAGCCGCGGCCGACCCCACCGGCCTCGCCCACCAGGTGCGTCGCCGGCACGAACCAGTCCTCGAGCGCCAGCGTGAACGAGTGCATGCCGCGGTAACCCGGCGTGCGATCGGCCTTGCCCGACAGCTTGCCGCCGCCGGGCTGGGTCGCCTCGAAGTCGTGGCCGTCGAAGCGCGGCTTCTCGACGATGAAGAGCGACAGCCCCTTGGCGCCCTTGGCCGGATCCGGATCGGTCCGGGCGAGCAGCGCGATCACGTTGGCGCGTCCCGCGAAGGTGCACCACGCCTTGGCGCCGTTGATGACGTAGCCGGCGACGCCGTCGCGCGTGGCCGGCTCGGCGCGGCACGCCACCGACGCGACGTCGCTGCCGATGTTGGGCTCGGTCACCGAGATCGCGACCATCAGCTCGCCCGAGCCGATGCGCGGCAGCCAGTGCTGCTTCTGCGCGTCGGTGCCACCGGCGAGGAGCGCCTTGGCCAGGATCTCCGGGCGCGTGATGAGCGAGCCGGCGCTCGCGAGCGACGCGCGCGACAGCTCCTCGGTGGTCAGGATCATGGCGAGGTTGCCGAGCTCGTGGCCACCGTACTGCTCGGGGATCGAGAGGCCGAAGTAGCCGAGCTCCGCCATCGACTCGATGAAGCGATCGGGGACGAGCTCGTCGTGGCGGTGGATGTGCTCCGCCTGCGGCGCCACCTCCTTGTCGGCGAAGCTGCGGACCGAGCCGCGCACCTCGGCCAAGGTCGCGTCGAGCGGCCACGGGTTCCTGCCCCGCGCCGCCGCCACCTCGCGTCCGATCGCGCGCACGGTCGCCTCGTTGCCGAGGCGGTGCATCGCAGCGCGCACGTCGGCGCCGTAGCTCGCGTCGATCCCGAGGTCGGCGGCGATCTGGTCGAGGCGATCGCGCGCGCTGCGCGCCAGCTCGGCGACCGCGGCGAGCGCAGGATCGCGGAAGGCGGGGGCGGCGCTCGCGTCGGCGTCGACCGCGGAGATCAGCGAGCGCGCGGCGCGCACCTCGGTGGCCGCGTACGCGACACGCTCGACGATCACCTGGTGGTCGTCGATGCGCTCGCCCTTGCCGGTGAGCTCGGAGGTGCGCGCGACCGCCGTCGCGGAGAGCGACTCCGCGGCTTCCAGCACCACGCGCGCGTCGTCGAGAGAAGGACGTGGATCGCTCATGGGAGCGAGCAGCCTACCGCAAGAACTTCCTTCAGAGACTCGCCGGACGCGGACAGCCGCGTGAACCGGCGACACCGCGCCGCGACGCGGGCATCGGGGCGTTGAAGTTGCCTCCGACCGCCCACGCCCGACCGGCATCGTCGAGCCACGCGCCGTGAAGATCCACGCCCGCCGGCGCCGCGGCGCGCTCCTCGGTCCACACCCCGGTGTCCCGGTCCCAGCGCAGCTTCAGGCCCGCGTTGCCGACGACGAGCACGCCGGCGGCGCCACACGAGACGCCGTTCGCCACGCTGCCGAGCGGCGGCTCGGCGCGGCGCATCCAGCGCACGCCGTCCCACGCGAAGAGGCCCTGGCCGGCGACGGCGTAGACCTCGCTCGCGCTGCAGCCGTGCACGGTGAGCGCGGGAGCGGCGGTCGCCAGCTCGGCGGAGTGATCGACGATCCCGGCGGCCGTCGCGTGCAGCATCGTGCCGGCCTCGCCGGAGATCCAGACGTCGCCCGCGCCGCTGCCCCACACCTTGAAGAGCGTCGCGCCGCGCACCGGGACACCGGCGACCGGCGCGAAGCCGGCGCCGTCCCAGCGCCGCACGAAGTCGTCCTCGGCGTCGGCGCCGCCGCCCGCCACGCCGCCGACGATCCAGACGTCGTCGGGGCCGCTGCCCCAGACGCCGTAGAGGGTCGCCGCGGTCGCGACGCGATCGATCGTCGTCTCGCCCCCGGCGGTGCGGCGGACGACAAGGCCTCGCTCGCCGACCATCCACGTGGTGCCGTCGCTCGCGGTCCACACCCACCAGAGCGTGTCGCCGCCGGCGTCGCCGCCCGGGTCGTGGCGTGTCCAGCGCGTGCCGTCCCAGCGCGCGGCCAGCGGCCCGCCGAGGCCGAGCCCGCCGCCGACGATCCACACGTCGTCGGGCGCCGTGCCCTGCACCGCCAGCACGGCGCGATCGAGCTCGGCGAGCGACGCCCAGTCGTCGCACGCGTCGTCGGGACAGGCGACGAGCGCGAAGGGTGTGATCGCCGCCAGGGCGAGCGCGGAGCGCGCCGTCATGCGTCGACTCCGGCGTCGACGGGATCGACGGGACACGCGGCGCCGAGCTCGTAGTCGCTGTCGCACTCGCACCGGCACTCCTCGTCCTCCCCGACGAGCCCGCACCGCGGCGTCACCACCAGCGTCACGGTCGCCGTCCGCCCGCCGGCCTCGTCCAGCCGCAGCTCGAGGCCCCAGGTCGCGCCGTCGACGTCGCGCGCCGCCGCCGCGTTCGGGCAGGCGGGCACGTTGGCGAGGTGATCGAACGTCGACTCGGCGCGCCCCCAGCCGTCGCCGCCGTCGACGAGCCGCACCGGCCGCTGCTCGAGCGCGATGACCTGCTGCGTCGCCGGGTCGCGCAGCGCGGCCGTGAGCTGCACGTTGCAGCCGTCGACGTTGCGCGCCCGCACGCCCACGTACACGACCTTGCCGCCCTGGATCGGCCGCACCAGATCGACCGCGCCCCCGTCGGCGAGATCCTCGACGACGCCGCCGGCCGGCCAGTGCACCGCGACGAGCTCGATCGGCTGCGTCCGATCGCCGATCGGGCACGTCGTAGGCGCGTCGTCGCTGCAACCGCTCGCCGCCGTCACCAGGGCGATCGCGACCGCGACCCGTCTCAGAAGCAATTGATGTCCTGCGTCTTCGGGTAGTAGTAGAGGAAGACGTTGCAGTGTTCGCTGGTCTCGACCGTGGGGCCGAACGTGTAGCAGCAGTCGTTGGCCATCTGCGGATCACGCGCGTCGACCGCCGCGCACCCGATGTCCGGCTCGCGCCACCGGAACTCGCACGTCCACCAGACGCCGCCGCCCTCGGGCAGCGGGACGTCGAGGCCGTTCACCATGTCGGGCTCGGCCCAGCGGGTGCTCTGGTAGAAGCGCGCCGCGTCGGGCGGGCGCGTCGTCGAGACGCCGTCCCACGCGTACACGCTGAAGCGCTCCCCGCGCGAATGGAAGTGGCCGTTGACCGCGGCGACGTGGTGTTGCCCCTCGGGCATCGAGCACGTCCCCGAGAACACCGGCGTCGGCGACGAGCGACAGATCCGGATGCTCTGCTGGGTGGCGAAGAGCGTGCCCATCTCGATGGTGTCGGCGGTGGAGCGGGTGAGGTTCACCCCGGCGCGCCCGCGGAACGGGGTCTCCTGCGTCGTGGCGTTCACGTAGTGCACCTGCAGCATGAGGCGCTCGCCCGGCGCGAAGCGGGTCGCGACGTCGTCCGGGAGCTGCCACGTGTACACCGGCTCGTCGGCGCTCGACTGCTGCGAGTTCACCACCAGCGGCCAGCTCGCCCAGTTGGGCGAGCTCCAGCACTCGCCCCCGCGGATCACCGTGCCCCGCACGCCGCCGAGATCGATCGGCTCACCGGCGGCGGGATCGAGGCCGACGACGTTGCCGACCCGGAACAGGTTCATGTGGTGGCTGCCGGGGTTGAGCGCGAGCTCGAACTTGTCGATCCACAGCGGATCGGCGGCGGTCGCCGGGATCTCGAAGAAGTAGCAGTCCTGGATCTCCTCGCCGGCCGCGACCTCGAACTCCGGCGTCCGCACCCACACGCCCTCCTCCGGAGCGAGCTCGTCGAGGTACCACGGCTCGAACGCGGAGACGTTGTCGCCGCACGCGGTGAGCGTCGTGGCCGCGAGCAGGCCGAGACAGGCGGTGCGGATCATCGGTGCGAATCGTACCAGCGCGTCGACCGCTAGAGGCACGCGACGAACGCGCGCTCGACGGACGTCACATAACTGCCGCCGAACAGGACGACGTGCACGAGCAGCGGATAGAGCTGCCACAGCGGCACCCGCTCGTCCCACATCGGCTCGAGCGGGTACGCCTCGTCGTAGGCGGCCAGCGTGCGATCGTCGAGGCCCCCGAACAGGGCGAGCATCGCCAGGTCGACCTCGCGCGGCCCCCCGTACACCGCAGGGTCGACCAGCGCCGGGCGGCCGCCGCTGCACATGACGTTGCCGCTCCACAGGTCGCCGTGCAGCCGCGCGGGCGGCTCGTCGGGCGCGAGCACGCCGGCGCGCGCCGCCAGCTCGTCGACGGCGGTCCGCCACCGCGCGGGCCCGCGGCCGAGCGCGATCGCGCGCTCGACCATCGGGCGCAGGCGGCGCTCGAACCACAGCTCGGCCCAGGTCGCCGACGGCGTGTTGTCCTGCGGCAGCGTGGCGATGAAGCTCGGCGCGTCGAGGCCGAAGCAGGGCGCGCCCGCCCGGTGGAGCGCGGCGAGGTCGCGGCCGAGCTCGGCCGCGGTGTCGCGCCCCTGCGCACCGGGCTCGAGCCACTCGAGCACCAGCGCGTGCTCGTCGTGGCCGATGACCCCGGGCACGCGCACGACGCCGGGTGCGGCCAGCCAGCGCAGGCCGTGCGCCTCGGCGGCGAACATGCCGGCCGGCGGCGACGTGTTGGTCTTCACGAAGACGGTGCGCCCGTCGGTGAGCTCGGCGCGCCACGCTTCGTTGATGTCGCCGCCGTGGACCGGCGTGGTGCGGACCGCGCCGGCGCCGGTGATCGCCGCGAGCGAGTCCTCGAGGGCGCGGGCGATCGTCATGCGTCAACCGAGCTGGGCGCGGAGGTGCGCGACGAGGCCGGCGCACGCCGCCTCGCAGATGTCGAGCACCTCCTCGAACCCGTCGCCGTCGCCGTAGTACGGATCCGGGACCTCGGCCCCCTCGGGCGCCGCCGGATCGAAGCTGCGGAAGAGCCGCACCTTGGCCCGGGCCGCCGCGTCGGGCGCGAGGGCGAGCAGCGCGCGCTGGTTGGCGGCGTCCATCGCGAGCACCAGGTCGAAGCGGCCGAAGTCGTCGCGCCGGAACTGGCGGCCGCGGTGATCGAGGTCGATGCCGCGGCGCGCTGCGGCCGCGCGCGTCCGCGGATCGGGGAGCTCTCCGACATGCCACCCGCCCGTACCTGCGCTGTCGAGCGTGACCCGATCGGTCAGGCCGGCGCGCGCGACCGCGAGGCGCATCACACCTTCGGCCGTCGGGGACCGGCAGATGTTGCCGAGGCAGACGAAACAGATCCGCACGTCGAGATGCGGTGTACCATGGACACCGGATGCACCGCTGTAGCCTCGCATTCCTCGTCGCGGCCGGTTCGCTCGCGGCCTGCTCCTTCGAGCCGCGCGGCGGCGACGGCGACATCGACGCCGGCGACGGCGATGCGCGCGTGGACGCTGCGGACGACGACGCCGGCATCGACGCCCCCGACCTCGACGCCCCCACCGACGCCGCCGTCGACGCGACCGATGCCGCGATGGTCGATGCGCCCACCGACGCCGCGACCGACGCCGCGATGGTCGACGCGCCCACCGACGCGCCCACCGACGCCGCGACGGACGCCGCGACCGACGCGGCGATCGACGCCCCCGTCGACGCGCCCCCGGTCGTCGACATCGCGTACCTGCCGCCGTCCGACGAGAACGTGGGCACCGGCGACGTCACGATCAACAGCTCGGTCACGATCAACACGAGCGGGAGCACGTTCCCCAACCTCGGCGCGGGCGTGAGCTTCACGATCGCCACGCCGACCGGCGGCGGCAGCAACATCGTGGTCCTCCACGTCGACGAGCTCACGATCACCGGCGCCGGCACGCTGCGCGTCGTCGGCAACCGGCCGTTCGCGATCGTCGCCGGTGGCGCGATCGACATCGCCGGCGCGCTCGACCTGAGCGCCATCGGCAACACGACGCCAGGCGCCGGCGGCGCGGCGTCCAGCGCGGGCGCGGGCCAGGGCGAGGACGGCACCCACGCCGGCTCGCGCACCGACAGCGGCGGCGGCGGCGCGAGCTACGGCACCGCGGGCGGGCGCGGCGGCGACGCACGCTGCGTCGATCTGTGCGTGCCCAACCGCGATGTCCCCGGTGGCGCCGCGGGCCCCCTGTACAACCAGAGCCTCGCGCAGCTCGCCGGCGGCTCGGGTGGCGGCGACGCCGCCGACATCACCGGCTGCACGGCGCAGGACGGCGGCGCAGGCGGCGGCGCGGTCCTCGTCTACTCCGCGGTCTCGATCACCGTCAGCGGCGTCATCGAGGCGCACGGCGGCGGCGGCGGCCGCGGCATCCGCTGCGGCAACACCTCGACGGCGGGCGCCGGCGGCGGGTCGGGCGGACAGATCGATCTCCAGTCGCCGTCGATCACGATCACCGGCTTCGTCGGCGCCAACGGCGGCGGCGGCGGCGGCGGCGCCATGGGCGGCAGCGGCGACGGGGCCCCCGGCGAGGACGGACGCAACGACGGCATGGCCGCCGCGGGCGGCGCGGGCACGGGCGCTTCGGGCGGCGACGGCGGCGACGGCGCGTTCGCGTCGACGGCCGCCGAGCAGGGCGAGGACATGGGCGACGACGACAACGGCGGCGGCGGCGGCGGCGGGGCGGGCCGCATCACCATCCGCTTCCGCGGCACGCAACCGACGGTGACCACGAGCCCGCCGCCGGCCTTCGTCAGCTACTGACGCTCCCTCGGTCGTCCCATGCGCTCGCTCGTCGTCCTCGTCGCGCTCCACGCCGCCGCCTGTTCGTTCACGCCGAGCGGCGCCCCGGACGACGCCGCGCCCGAGCCCGACGCGGCGGACGACCCCGACGCCACCCCGATCGACGACGCCGACGTCGACGCGGCGCCGCACGACATCGCCCACGTCGCCGGGCCCGACGAGACGCTCGGCACCGACGACCTCGCGCTCACCGCCGACACGACCATCGACACGACCGCGCTCGAGATCGCCGGCGTCACGCTGCCGGCCGGCGTCACGCTGGCCGCCTCCGCGCAGGACGGCGGCGGCACCGAGCTGGCGATCCTGCGCGTGCGCGCGTTCTCGATCGCCGGTGGCATCACCGTGCGCGCCACCGGCACGCGACCGCTCGTCGTCCTCGCCGAGACCATCGCGATCGACGGCGTCCTCGACGCGGGCGCGCGCCGGGGCGTTCCCGGCGCCGGCGGCGCACCGCCGCGGATGGGCGCCGGCCGCGGCGTCGACGGCGAGCGTTCCGGCGCCTACGCCGACAGCGGCGGCGGCGGCGGCGGCTTTGGTCAGGCGGGCGCCAAGGGCGGCGACGCGGCGGGGGCCACCGGCGGCGCCGGCGGCGGCGCGTACGGCGACGAGGCGATGTCGGAGCTCGGCGGCGGCTCCGGCGGCGGGGGCGCCGCGACCGGCGGCTGCGACTACACCGCGCCCGGCGCCGGCGGCGGCGCGCTGCAGCTCTACGCGCGCGCCGCGATCTCCGTCGGCGTGAACGGCGCGATCAACGCCGGCGGCGGCGGCGGCAGCGGCGGCAAGAGCTGCGCGCTCCAGTACCTGGCCGGCACCGGCGGCGGCTCGGGCGGCGCCATCTACCTGCAGGCGCCGTCCGTCACGAACGCGGGCGTCATCGCCGCCAACGGCGGCGGTGGCGGCGGCGGGGCGAGCGGCAGCGACGGCGGCGCCGGGCAAGACGGCCTCCCGACCACGGCGCGCGCGACCGGCGGTGGCTCGGGCGGCTCGGCCTACGGCGCGGCCGGAGGCCGCGGCGCCGCCCGGGTCGGCGACGCGAGCGCCGGCGAGAACGGCCCCGATCTCGGCAACGGCGGCGGCGGCGGCGGCGGCGGCGGCCGCATCGTCTTCGCCTACCGCGACGCGCTCACCGAGGGCACCACGTCGCCATCATCGTTCAGCTTCACGTTCTGACGCGCTCGAGCACAGGTCAATCCTGGAGCTCGCCGGTCCAGTAGAGGTAGTCGCGCCACGCCTCGGGCACCGAGCGCAGGCTCACGCGGATCGTGACCGCCGGCACCCAGTCGGGCTGGACCGGCAGCACGCGGAGCGTCATGCCCGCCTGCCGCGGCGTGCGACCGCCCTTCTTGCGGTTGCAGTCGTGGCACGCGGTCACGATGTTGGTCCACTCGGTCCGCCCGCCCTGCGAGCGCGGCACCACGTGGTCGTAGGTGAGCTCGTCCACCCCGAGCTTGTGGCCGCAGTACTGACACGAGTAACCGTCGCGGGCGTAGATGTTGACCCGCGAGAACTTCACCGGCTTGTGGTGCCGGCGGAACGCGCGCAGGAGCCTGACGACCGAGGGTATCTTGATGATGAAGGTCACCGAACGCACTGCGTCGGTGTATTCCTCCACCACCTCCACCTTCCCGAGGAACAGGAGCGTGATCGCCCGCTGCCACGAGATGACCTTGATCGGCTCGTAGCTCTGCGACAGGAGAAGGGTCTTGTGACCCGGCGCAGTGGCCTCCATCGGAGCGAACGAGACAATAGCACCTCCCTCCGACGACGCATCGCGCCGCAGATCACGCGGGGGCTCGTCGAACTTGAAAACCGATTTCAATCCTGCTACCCTGCCACCGTGTCATCACTCGCCGATGTCGGTCGCCATACGCCGGTCACGATCGCGGCCGTGGATGGTGAGCGCGGCTTCCGGCGCCGGTTGATGGAGATGGGGCTCGTGCCCGGCACGCGCGTGACCGTCACCAACGTCGCCCCGCTCGGTGACCCGCTCGAGATCGAGGTCCGCCGCGGGCGGCTGTCGATCCGGCGCGGCGAGGCCGCGCACATCCTGATCAAGCGCTAGTCCCGATGTCTCCCGAGCAGCTGCCGCCGGTGCAGCGGGTCGCCCTCTGCGGCAATCCCAACACCGGCAAGACGACGCTCTTCAACGCGCTGACCGGCGCGCAGGCGCGCACCGGCAACTACCCGGGCGTCACGGTCGATCGCCGCGTCGGCAAGCTGCGCGGTCGCGACGACGTCGAGGTCATCGACGTGCCCGGCACGTACAGCCTGACCGCGCGCTCGATCGACGAGCAGATCGCGCTCGACGTCATCCTCGGTCTCGCGCCCGACGCGACGCCGGCGGATCGCCCCGCCCTCCTCGTCCTCTGCGTCGACGCCACCCAGCTCGCGCGCTCGTCGTACCTCGTCGTGCAGGCGCAGGAGCTCGGCGCGAGCTGCCTCGTCGCGCTCACGATGACCGACGAGGCCGGCGCCGCGGCGCCCGATCCGGCGGCGCTCGGCCGCGTGCTCGGGTGCCCCGTGGTCCCCGTGGTCGGGCGCACCGGCAAGAACATCGAGGCGCTGCGCGCCGCGATCGAGCGCTCGCTGCGCACCCCGGCGGCGGAGGTGCCGTGGCGGTGGAAGCCGTCGCCCGCGCTCGCCGCCAAGATCGAGCGCGTGCGCGCCGCCCTGCCCGCGCGCTGGCCGGCGAGCGACGGCCTCGCGCTGTGGGCGCTCCTGTCGATCGGCGACGACGAGCTCGACCACATCCCGCCCGAGCTGCGCAGCGCGGTGCACGCGGTGGGGCCGACGACGGCCGACGACGACGAGGCCGTGCTCGGCCGCTGGACGTGGATCGACGAGCAGGTCGCGCCGCTCCTCGAGCGCGCGCCCGACCGCCGGTTCACCGACCGCCTCGATCGCGTGCTGCTCAACCGCGCGCTGGGCATGCTCGTGTTCGCCAGCGTCATGTTCGTCCTCTTCATGTCGCTGTTCGCGTGGTCGGAGCCCGCGATCGCCCTGGTCGAGGATCTCTTCGGCTGGACCGGAGAACAGGCGCGGCGCGTCCTGCCCGACGGCGTGCTTGAGGACTTCGTCGTCGACGGCGTGATCGCCGGCGTCGGCTCGGTGCTCGTCTTCCTGCCGCAGATCCTCCTGCTCTTCTTCTTCCTCGGGCTGCTCGAGGACCTCGGCTACCTCGCCCGCGTCGCCTACCTGATGGATCGCATCATGCGATCGATGAACCTGCACGGCCGCGCCTTCGTGCCGATGCTCTCCGGCTTCGCGTGCGCCGTGCCGGCGATCATGGCCACACGCACGATGGAGCGGCAGCGCGACCGCACGCTCACGATGCTGGTCATCCCGCTCATGACCTGCTCGGCGCGCCTGCCGGTATACACGCTGGTCATCGCCGCGCTCTTCCCGTCGAGCACGTTCGGCGGGCTCTCGACCAAGAGCCTGCTCATGGTCGCGATGTACGCCTTCAGCGTGATGACGGCGCTGGGCGCGGCCTGGGTGCTGTCGAAGACCGTGCGGCAGCTCAAGGCCAAGCGCCTGCCGTTCGTGATCGAGCTGCCGCCGTACCGCGCGCCGCGCCTGCGCGACATCGTGCGCATGATGTGGAGCAAGGCCTCGATGTTCCTGAGGGAGGCCGGCACGGTCATCCTCGCCTGCACGATCGTGCTCTGGGCGCTGCTCTACTTCCCGCGCTCCTCACCCGAGGAGCTGGCGCAGCTCGACGAGGCCGCGCAGGCGCAGGCCCAGATGGAGCACAGCTACGGCGCGCAGCTGGGCAAGGCGATCGAACCCGCGATCGAGCCGCTGGGCTTCGACTGGAAGATCGGCGTCGGCATCATCGGCGCCTTCGCGGCGCGCGAGGTCTTCGTCGCGACGATGGGCATCATCTACGGCGCCGGCGACGACGAGGGCTCGCTGCGCGACAAGCTGAAGGAGGAGCGCAAGCGCGACGGCACGCGCGCGTACTCGCCGCTGGCCGGGCTGTCGCTGATGATCTTCTTCGCGCTGGCGTGCCAGTGCATGAGCACGCTCGCCGTCGTGAAGCGCGAGACCGGCGGCTACCGCTGGCCGCTCTTCATGCTCGGGTACATGACGGTGCTCGCCTACGCCGCGAGCCTCTTCGTCTTCCAGGTCGGCACGCTACTCGGTTTCTGACACGGCCTGCCGCGCGAGGAGATCGGACGCGGTCGCGATCGCGTCGTCGGCCTTGCGTTCGGCCTCGCGGAAGCGCGCGGCGAGGGCGCGCGCGAAGGCGCCGACCCACGACGAGCCCGCCAGCTCGCCCTCGACCGCCTCGCGCGTGATCACGGTGACGACGACGTCGCTCTTCGCGGTCACCGTCGCCGAGCGAGGCTGGTCGGTGAGGATCGCGGTCTCGCCGAACACGTCGCCCGGCCCCATCTGGCGCAGGACGCTGGGCACGCCCTGGATCGTGCGCGACGCCTCGCACGTGCCCGAGACGATGATGTACGCCGCGTCGCCGGGCTCGCCCTCGGCGACGATGATCGACCCGCTCGGGTAGCGGCGGCTCGGCAGCCAGCTCCCGCCGGCGAGGAAGTCCTTCAGTGCATCGCGCAGCTCCAGCACGCTCTGGTAGCGATCGGCCGGCAGCAGCGCGAGCGCCTTCATCGCGATGCCGGCGAGCTGGGCCGGGATGTCGAAGTGCGGCCGCAGCTCGGCAGGCGGTAGCACGTTCCCCTGCTGCGCCAGCTTCATCGACTGGTCCGCGTCCTTTCCGCGGTGCGGCGGGCGGCGGGTGAGCACCTGGTAGAGGATCGCGCCGAGCGAGTAGACGTCGCTGCGCTCGTCGACGAGGTCGAGGTGGCCACGCGCCTGCTCCGGCGCCATGTACGCGACGGTGCCGAGCACGGCCTCGGGCGACGTCCGCGCCTTGCCCGGCGAGCGCACGGTCACGGTCTCGCCGGGCGCGCGCCCCGGCGGATCGCGCTTCACGAGCGCGCAGCCCCAGTCGACGACGTAGACCTGGCCGTAGCTGCCGACCATGATGTTGTCGGGCTTGAGGTCGCGGTGGATGACGCCCTTGTCGTGCGCGTAGGCGACGGCGTCGCACGCCTTCACCAGCGCGTCGAGGATCGCGCGCAGCTGCTGCGGCCCGTGGCCGCGCCGCTCGGACTGGCCGATGAGCGCGGTCAGCGTCTGACCCTTCACGAGCTTCATCGTGAACATCGGGTGCCCGTGCTCGTCGTGGCCGAGGTCGTAGATGGGCGCGATGTTCGGGTGCTCGAGCTGGCCGGTGATCTGCGCCTCCTCGAGCAGGAGGTGCGCGATCTCCGGGACCTTGCGCGCGTACTCGGGGTCGACGCGCTTGAGGGCGACCCAGCGACCGATGCCGGGATCCAGCACGCGGTGGATCGAGCCCATGCCGCCGCGCGCGAGCTCGGTCGCGGTGTCGACCTGGAGGCGCGCCATCGCCGACGCCTCGCCCCCGCCGGGTGAGCTGTCGCCCGGCGCGGCCGAGTCGAGGGCGCTCGACGCGACCTCGCCCAGGACCTCGGGCACGCGCTCCGTGTCGGGCTCGCCCGCCGGCTCGGTCTTCCCCTTCAAGACCTGCGTCGCGAGCAGCGAATCGCGGGTATCCCCACTCACGTCCGCAGATTCTCACACAAAGCGAGCTTCATGACCCGCGTTCGTCGGGAAACGGAGCGAGGTCTGCTCATCGGGCGTGTCACCAACTTTAGCGAGTCGGAAACATGCCGGTGCCTCGAGGTCGGTAGCTTGCGGACACACACGGGAGGAACCCAGATGATGACTCGAAGCACGAAGCTTGGCCTGTTGACCGCGTCGCTCCTCGCGCTGGCGCCCGCCGCCAGCTGGGCCCAGGAGGTCGAGGGTGAGGGTGAAGGCGAAGCGGCGGTGTCCACCGACAGCATCCCGGTCGTCGAGCCGGTCACCACCGCCGAGGGCACCGCCGATGTGGGCGCCACGCCACGCTATCCGCGTGAGGTGATCATGCGCCCGCTCACCCTGCCGGGCGGCGTGTTCATGGTCGGTGACGACACGGCGAGCGACAAGAGCTTCGACGCCGTGGCGACCGGCCTCGTCGCCGGCTACGGCATCAACGACAAGCTCGAGGCGGCCCTCTTCTACGCCTTCGCGCTCAAGGAGTTCGAGGCCAAGGGCACGGTCGACGCCGGCGTCGGCTACGCGGCGATCCGCGGCGCCATGGACGGCAAGCTCGAGGTGGTCGCGCGCGCGCAGCTCGGCTACGACTTGGTCGGCGAGGGCCTGCGGCCGCTCGGGCTCGGCGCACAGGCGCAGTACAACGTGAGCGACAAGCTCTGCATCATCTCCCCGGGTGGACAGCTGCAGGTCGCGCTCGAGGAGGACGCGACGATGGCGACGCCGATCACGTTCGGCCTGCCGGTCGCGGCCGGCTTCCAGGCGACGCCGGAGCTGTACCTCCAGCTCGACACGACGCTGGCGTCGTTCAGCATCAAGGACTCGGCGAACGCGTTCATCTTCGCCGACGCGACGCCGGCGAAGGTGACCGCGGTCTACAACGTGGTCCCGGCGATCGACGTCGCCGCGGCCGTCGGCCTCGACCTGACGCCGCCGGATCCGGCGGGCATCGGCGACACGCTCGCCTTCCTGGTCGGCGTCCGCTACTACGGCGGCGACATCAAGTAGCGGCGGCGAGCCGCGCGGCGCACGCCTCCTCGTCGGCGACGAGGGCGGTGACCCGCGCCGCCAAAGAGGCGTAGTGCGCCGCGAGCGCCACCGCGTCGAGCGGCGGCGCGGCGCGGGCGGCGTCGAGGGCGGCGAGGAGCGCGTCCTCGGCGCGGCGCATGGCGGCGAGATCGCCCCGGCGGCTCGCGGCGTGCCGCGTGTCCTGCGCGCGGCGAACGGCGGCGAAGGGCGCGATGTGGTCGGGGAGCGCAGCGGTCGCGAGCCCGCTCCACGCCGCGCCGAGCGCGCGGTAGTCGCGGGCGACGCTGCGCAGCGCGGGGCGGCGCAGGATCGCGGCGGCCTCGTCGAGGAAGTCGGCGTACAGCGGGCGGAAGCCGCCGCCGCCGGTGGACGCCAGCTCGATCCAGTGCCGCGTCCACGCCAGCGCGTGGGCGGCGTGAGCCGGCGGGAACACGCGGGTCCAGGGCTTCTTCTTGTCGCGGCCGTCGAGGGCGGCGGCCCAGCGCGCGAGGCCGGGCAGCCCGAAGTTCTTGGCCATCGGACCGCGCACGCGCGACGCGCCGCCGAGCTCGGCGACACACGCGGCGATCGCGTCGCGCACGGCGTCGCGCGGATCGGGCGCGTCGCCGCCGGCCGCGACGACGAGCGTGCGGAACCTCGCGGCGCGCAGCCGTGCCCGCGCCCGCGCGAGCACGGCGAGCTCGACCTCGAACGCGGCCGGCGCCAGATCGCGCAACGTCGCCACGTCACCGGTGATCGCCTCGACGACCACGACGTGCGGCATCGCGCCCAGCTCGCCGACCGGGCCCAGGCGCGGCGCCCACGGCAGCTCGCCGAAGGAGAGCCACGTCATCACCGGGCCAAGGGCGACGCGCGCCGCGAGCTTCTTGTGCGCGACCGCCGCGCTCGACGCCGTCGCGAGCTCGCACCGCGCGCCGAGGCGCTCCGCGGCCGTGCGCACGAAGCGCTCGTCGTACGCATACTGCGGCTGACAGCGGGTGGCGACGTAGAACGTCGGCGTGTGGCCGGCGTACTCGAACGTGAAGCACGCCGCGCCGAGGCCGCCGCCGAGGCCGAGCACCAGCGCCTCGCTCGGCGCGCCGCCGCCAGGGCCGGCGACGCCGGCCGCCGCCAGGAGCGACACGAGCGCCGCGGACTCGGGATGGACGCCGACGGCGGCCGGTTTGCGCGCGAGCTGGGCGCGGGCGGCGGCGTAGCGCTCCCCGGTGCGGGCCATGCGAGCGCGGACGAGCTTCTTGAAGTCGTGATCCTTGGTCATCGGAGATCTCCAGTCCCGGCTCGCGGCGCTCCCCAGCAGCCTGTCCGCGATCCGGACCAGGTCTCGACGATGATCAGCGTGCTTGCTGCTCCGGGGAGTCTTCCTCCCTTTGCCTTCGTGGAAGACCTGGCTGGGGCAGGTCGTGAAGGTTGGGCGCCGGAGATCGCCCTGGAACGGAGCCTATCACGGCATCGGGATGGAGAGCACCACCGGCAGGTGGTCCGACACGTACGGCTCGTAGCGGGCCATCTGCTGGTCGAGGCGCGGGATGACGGCGCGCGCGCCGCCGACCTCGTCGGCGAGCCCGGCCGTGGTCACGACGTGATCGATGACCCGGCCGCTCGGGATGTAGCTGGCCTCGCCGGCCTCGGCCGCCTCCTGGCTGCGGAACCGGTAGCGCTCCGGCGCCGCGAGCATCGGCGCCATCACCTCCATGCCCCAGCTCGTATCGACGGTCTCGTTGAAGTCGCCGAGCACGATGACCTCGTCCTCGCCGCCGGCGTCGACCTGGGCGCGCACGTGGGCCTCGAGCGCACGCATCGCGGCCGCGCGGCGCGCGCTGTCGTCCTCGGAGCCGCCGGCCTTCAGGTGCACGCCGACGAGATCGAAGGTGAGCGCGCCGGCGGTGAGCGGCAGCGCGAGCGCCGGACGGGGGAACGCGTACGTCTGCCCCGAGAAGAGGAGCGCGGGCTCGCCGGCGACGACCAGATCGCGGCGATAGATGACGCCGATCTTCTGGTACTCGGTCGCCGAGTACTGGTGGGTCGAGAGCACGCCGTCGTGCTGGGGCAGGAGCTCGAGCAGCTGGTTCCACGCATCGACGTTCGCGATCTCCTGGACCACGACGATGTCGAGCTCGAGGCTGGCGATCAGATCGACGACGAGCCACACCGTGCGCTCGTCCTTGGGGAACCACTCGAGGTTCCACGACGCGACGTCGAGGGTGGCGTCGCTGCCGACCGGCGGGACCAGGTCGGCGTTGGGGCCGCGGTAGGCGTCGGCGCCGGGACTCGCGTCGGGCGGCACGGCGTCGGTGCCCAGGTCGCACGCGGCGACGAGGAGGCACCAGGCGCAGAGCACGTGACGCACGCCGTGGGCGTACCACGGCTCACGCGGCGGGAGCCACACCTCGTTTCCGGACGATGACGCGGGCGAGGCGGATGCCGTCGAGGGCCGCCGACACGATGCCGCCGGCGAACCCGGCGCCCTCGCCGCCGGGGAAGAGGCCGGCGAGGTCGGGGCTCTCGAGCGTCGACGGATCGCGCGGCACCCGCACCGGGCTCGAGGTGCGCGACTCCACGCCGACGAGCACGCCCTCGTCGGACACGAAGCCGCGCAGCGTGCGGCCGAAGCCCTGCAGGCCCTGGCGCAGGCGCGCGGCGAGGTCGAGGCCGGACGCGTCGAGCACGTCGGCGAGGTCCGTCGGCAGGAGCCCGGGCTGGTAGCTCGTGCGCGGCGTCGTGGTCGAGCCGCGGCCGCGCACGAAGTCGGTGACGCGCGTCGCCGGCGCGACCAGCGCGCCGCCGCCCGCCGTCGCCGCCGCCTGCTCGATGCGCCGCTGCAGCTCGACGCCGCCGAGCGGTCCGTCGAGGCCGATGCGCGCGAGGTCGGCGAGCTCGACGCCGACGACGATGCCGCTGTTGGCGAACGGCGAGTCGCGGCGCGAGAGGCTCATGCCGTTCACCACGACGCCGTCCGGCTCGGTCGCGGCCGGCACGATCCAGCCACCGGGGCACATGCAGAACGAGAAGACGCCGCGGCGGCCGGCGTCACCCTCGCTCTGGTGGACGAGCTTGTAGGCGGCGGCGCGCAGGCGCGGGTGCCCGGCGGCGCGCCCGTACTGCGCCTGATCGACGAGTGGCTGCGGGTGCTCGACGCGGACGCCGACCGCGAACGGCTTGGCCTCGAGGCGGACGCCGGCGGCGGCGAGCCAGCCCCAGACGTCGCGGGCCGAGTGCCCGGTGACGACGACGACCTCGCGCGCGGCGAGCTCGCGGCCGTCGGCGAGGCGGACGCCGGCGACGGCGCGGATGCCGCCGCGCTCCTCCACGAGGAGCCCCTCGGCGCGCGCCGGCAGCTCGAAGCCGACGCCGCATGCGGTCAACCGCTCGCGCAACGACGTGATCACGCGGGGCAGCTTGTTCGAGCCGATGTGCGGGCGCGCGTCGACGAGGATGTCACGCGGCGCGCCGTGGAGCGCGAGCGTCTCGATCACGTCGCGCACGTCGCCGCGCTTGTGGGCGCGGGTGTAGAGCTTGCCGTCGGAGTACGTGCCGGCGCCGCCCTCGCCGAAGCAGTAGTTGCTGTCGGGATCGACGGTGCCGTGCTGCGTGAGCCCCTTGAGATCGCGGCGGCGCGCCTGCACCAGCTTGCCGCGATCGAGCACGATCGAGGCGACGCCGTGGCGCGCGAGCTCGTGGGCGCAGAACAGACCCGCCGGGCCGGCGCCGACGATGACCACTGGCTCGCCCTTCACCTCGCGCGGCGGCGGCTCGCCCAGCGGCGCCGCCACGGCCGGGCGCGCGCCGACGGTGAGGTGGAGGCGCACGCGGTGGTGGCGCGCGTCGATCGCGCGGCGGCGCACCTCGAGCGGCGGCAGCGCGCCCGGCGCGACGCCGAGCCGCGCGGCGACGGCGGCCGCGAGCGCCGCCTCGTCGTCGGCGGCGTCGAGCTCGAGATCGAGCTCGAGCTCGTCGTCCGGACCGAGTGGAGTCACCGCCATGGCGCGGCATCCTGCCGCGCGCGCCCGCCTACGGCAAGAGCAGCTCGCCGCGCGCGATCAGCACGGCCCGCCCGCCCAGCTTCACCCGGTCACCGGCCACGTCGACGGCGAGCTCGCCGCCGCGCTTCGACACCTGCCGCGCGGCGAGCGTCGGCTTGCCCAGGCGCTCGGCCCAGTACGGCCCGAGCGTGCAGTGCGCCGAGCCGGTCACCGGGTCCTCGTCGATCCCGTGCTGCGGCGTGAAGTAGCGCGAGACGAAGTCGACGCCTGGCCCGTCGGTCGCCGGATCGGCGGGCGCGGTCACGATCACGCCCTCGGTCGGCAGCGCCCCGACGGCGCGGAAGTCGGGCGCGAGCGCGCGCACCGCGGCGGCGGCGTCGAGGACGACGAGCAGATTCTGCGCGCGCCAGAGCTCGCGCGGCGTCGCGCCGATCGCCGCCTCGACGGCGGCGGCGAGCGCGGCGTCACCCTCGCGCTCGGGCACGCGCGCCGGGAAGTCGAGCGTGAACGTCTCGCCCGTGCGGGTGACGTCGAGCGGCCCGCTGCGGGTGTGGAACCGCACCGACGCGCGCGCCGGCTCGAGCTGCGTCATCAGGACGAACGCGGTCGCGAGCGTCGCATGCCCGCACAGGTCGACCTCGCAGGCCGGCGTCATCCAGCGCAGCCGGAAGCCGTCGGCTTCGGGCGCGAAGAACGCCGTCTCCGACAGCGCCATCTCGGCTGAGATCCGCTGCAGGAGCGCGTCGTCCGGCCAGCGCTCGAGGGGCAGGACGGCCGCCGGGTTGCCGGCGAAGGCGCGCGAGGTGAAGGCGTCGACCACGAAGTAGCGCATGTTGTCCTCGGGGCGGGTGCGATCGTCAGGCGGTGGCGCGCGCCGCCCGGTTGCCGCGCGCCAGCTGATCGTGGGAGAGGTGGGCGAGCAGGTCGAAGGCGCCGAGCACACGCGGCGTGAGCGGCGCGCCGCACGAGATGCGCAGGCAGCTGGCGAAGCGCTGCTGCCGCGCCGAGAAGATCGGCCCCGGCGCGATCGCCACGCCGCGGGCGAGCGCGCGCTCCTGCAGGACCAGCGCGTCGACGCCCGCCGGCAGCTCGATCCACAGCACGAAGCCGCCGCGCGGCGCCGAGACCCGCGTGCCGTCGGGGAAGCGGGCGAGCACGGCGTCGCGGTACGCGGCGACCTGTCCGCAGATGGCGGTGCGCAGCCGGCGCAGGTGACGATCGTAGCTGCCCGACGAGAGCATCTCGGCGACCGCCATGCAGGTGAGCGTCGGACACGCGAGCGACTGCGAGAACTTGAGCCGCTCGATCGCGTCCTGGTAGCGGCCGGGCGAGATCCACCCGACGCGATAGCCGGGCGCGAGCGTCTTCGACACCGAGCCGCACAGGAGCACCCGCCCGTCCTTGTCGAACGCCTTGAGCGGCCGCGGCCGCGTGCCGTCGAAGCACAGCTCGCCGTAGACATCGTCCTCGATCACCGGGATGTCGTGGCGCACCGCGAGCGCGTAGAGCTCCGCCTTGGCCTCGTCGGGCATGACCGAGCCGAGCGGGTTGGCCGCCGTCGGCATGCAGGCGATCGCCTTCACCGGCGTCGCGCGCAGGGTCTCGGCCAGGCAGCCGAGGTCGAACCCGGTGCGCGGGTGCGCCGGCACCTCGACCACCTTCATGCCCAGCGCCTCGATGGTCTGGAGGATGCCGAAGTAGGTCGGGCTCTCGACGGCGATGACGTCGCCGGGCCGCGCGACCGCGCGCAGCGCGAGCGTGATGGCCTCGGTCGCGCCGATCGTGCAGACGAAGTCGTGCTCGGTCAGCGCGCAGCCCCACGTCACCGAGCGGCGGGCGAGCGCGCGGCGCAGCGTGGACAGCCCGGGCGGCGTGTCGTCGCGCGCGCCGAGCGTCGAGACCTCACGCGCCAGCGCTGCCGCGATCCGGTTGAGCGACGCCACCCGCAAGGTCGCCGGGTCGAGGTACGCCGCGGCGAGCGGCACGACGCCGGGATCGCGCAAGGCGGCGATCAGCCGCCCGACGCCGTCGGAGACCGCGGGGCGCGTCGCCGTCATCGCCTTGCGCGGCGGGCGCGGCGTCGCCCCTTCCTCCGCCCGCCGGCGGACGAAGAAGCCGGACTTCGGCCGCGCCTCGACGAGCCCGGCGCCCTCGAGCACGCCGTACGCCTGCACCACCGTCGCCACGCTCACGGCGCGATCCTCGGCGAGGCGCCGCACGGACGGCATGCGCTCGCCGGGCCGCAACGCGCCGCGCTCGATCGCGTCGCCGAGCTCGGCGGCGAGCTGCTCGTAGAGAAAGTCGCTGGCGGCGGCGGGCACGGCGTGGATGATTGTACTTGTCGTCTTCCGGCTCGACCATCACAGATGCGGGGTCGGCGTCGGGTTCACTGTATCGGTTCATGGGTGATCTCACTCTTTCTGTACTGGCTGGCAAGATGATGACTGTCGCTGTCCAGGTCGCCGGCGCGTGCCAAGGTTGGCGCGCGTGACACCCGCAGGCGGTCCAGTCGCTGTTTCCGAACCGGGGCGCGGCGATCGCCGGATGGCGACCGTGCTCGCGCTGGCGTCGGTCTACGTGGTGTGGAGCTCGACGTACCTGGTGATGCGCATCGCCGTCGAGACGCTGCCCCCGATGCTCATGGGCGCGATCCGCTTCAGCATCGCCGGCGGGCTCCTGCTCCTGTTCGGGCTCGTCCGCCGCCTGCCGATGCCGACCGTACGCCAGTGGTTCCTGGCGCTGCCGGTGGGGCTCCTGCTCTTCGCCGGCGGCAACGGCCTGGTCGCCATCGCCGAGACCCGCGTGAGCTCCGGCATCGCCGCGGTCGTCTGCGCCACCATGCCGCTGTGGATGGCGGTCTTCGCCGCCGCCGCGGGTGAGCGCCCCACCCGGCGCGAGTGGCTGGGCGTGGCGCTCGGGCTCGCCGGCGTCATCGTCCTCACCTCGGGCGCCGAGCTCTCCGCCGAGCCCGTGTACGCCGCGGTGCTGCTCGGCTCGCCGCTGGCGTGGGCGGCGGGCTCGATGCTCGCGCGCCGTCTGCCCGCCGCGCCCGGCGTGATGGCCGCGGCCAGCCAGCAGGTCATGGGTGCGGTCGCGCTCGCGATCATCGGCTTCGGCCGCGGCGAGCGGTTGCCGGAGGTGTGGACCTTCGACGCGATCTGGGCGGTCGCGTACCTCGTGATCCTCGGATCGTTCGTCGCGTTCACCGCGTACTCCTGGCTCCTGCGCAACACGCGGCCGGCCTTGGCCACGAGCTACGCGTTCGTGAATCCGCCGCTCGCCGTGTTGCTCGGCGCGGCGCTCGGCGCCGAGTCGGTCGGCACCGCGACGTGGGCGGCCACGCCGCTCATCGTCGCGGCCGTGCTGCTCGTCGTGCTCGGTCGGCGGAAGTAGTCGCCGGGCGTCAGTCCCTGGAGACGAGGCGCTCCTGCGCCCGCATCGCCAGTCGCCCGAGGGCGTCGGTCACGACCCGCGGCGCGAACCGCGTCACGCCCCATGCCACCCACGCCTCGGTGGTCACCGGTCGCACCGCGATGTCGGTGCCGACCACGTCGACGATCGCCTCGGCGACGGCCGCCGGGGACGTCCCGCGGGACTTGAACGTCTTCGCCATCCGCGCCCGCATGCCCTCGCGGCCGGGCGAGAAGTGGGTCTGCTCGATGATGTTGGTCGCGATCAGCCCGGGGCAGATCGCCGTCGCCCGCACGCCGTGCTTCGCGAGGTCGGCGCGCATCGAGAGGGTCAGGCCGAGGACGGCGAACTTCGAGGCGACGTACGCGATCGACTCCGGCGTCGCGTAGAGACCGAGCATCGACGAGAGGTTGACGATGTGACCGCGGCGGCGTGCCGCCATCGGCGGCGCGAAGAAGTGGCTGCCGTACACGACGCCCATCAGGTTCACGCGCAGCGTGCGATCCCAGTGCTCGAGCGGCGCGTCGAGGATGCCGCCCGACTGCCCGATGCCGGCGTTGTTGACGACCACGTCGGCGGCGGGGGTGAGCGCGTGGACCGCGGCGGCGAACGCCTGCATCGCGGCGCGATCGCCGACGTCGACCACCTCGGCCAGCGCGACCCGGTCGCCGAGCTCGGCGCGGACGGCGTCGAGGCCGGCCCGGTCGACGTCGCAGAGGTAGAGGCGGGCAGCGCGGCCGGCGAACGCGGCGGCGGTGGCGCGGCCGATGCCGCTGGCGGCCCCGGTGACGACGACGTGCTGGTCAGTGAAGCGCATGAGCGGTCCTTCGACTCGGCCTGCGGCCTCGCTCAGGATGCACGGGCGGCAGCTTCCCTGTGCGCCGCCTCGCTCCGGGCGAGCAGCACACCCGCCAGATGATAGTTGTCGTTCTGGTCGGGATGGAAGTCGCGGCGCAGGTACTCGCGCAGCCCGCGCCCGAACACGCGCTCGCCGATCGGCTTGGGCACGTGCTGCCCCGCCCTGGCGGCGGCCGCGCGCATCTCGCGGAGCCGGCGCGCCGCCTCGAGCGGCCCGATGCCGTCCTGGCGGAGCAACATGATCGTCGCGATCGCCCACCACGTCGACAGCATGATCGTCGCCATCGCCATGCCCGCCACGCGCAGCGCGTACGAGTCATCGACGGCCTGGAGGACGTCGAAGGCGACCGACTTGTGCTCGAGCTCCTCGGCGGCGTGCCAGAGGAGGAGCTGCCGCATCTGCGGATGGACCAGCTCGAGCGGCATCTCGGTCGCGGCGCCTTCCGCCATGATCGCCGTGAAGTGCTCGGCGGCCGCGGTGGTGGCGAGCCGGAGCTTCGCACCCGAGAACTTCTCGATGCGGCTGGTGACGCGGGTGTAGAGCTCGAGGAACCGATCGATGTCGTAGCCCTGCGCGCGCAGCGTGTCGAAGTAGTCCTCGTGCGCGCGGGCGTGACGACCTTCCTGGTTGCCGAAGCCCTTCACGGCCTCGCGCAGCGCGGGATCCTCGATGCGATCGAGGAAGTGATAGACGGAGCGCACGAAGAAGCGCTCGCCATGAGGGAAGAGGAGGTTGACGCCGTTCGAGATGGCGGTGGGTACGGCCAGGCCGGCGAACCAGTGCCGGGGGACCTTCTCGAAGCCGAGCGGAGGTTTGCGGGGAGTGATGGTGGGGCGAGTCATGTGCGCGTCCTTGCTCGACATCGTGAGTCCGTATTGACCGCCAGTCAATAGCAAATCGTTCAATAGCCGGATCTTCTAATGATGCAGGACACTTCCAATCATCTTGCGCGCGCTGTGGCGAACGCGGTACGAGTGAGGGATGGCGATCGTCCGCGGGCTCCGTAAGCGTCGTCGCGCCGCCGCTGCGAGCGCAGCCGGCGCGGCGGAGAGCGGGCGCTCGCGCCGTCCGCGGCGACGCATCCGGCTCGAGAACGATCAGCGACGCGCGCAGCTGCTCGCGCTCGGCGTGCAGGCGTTCTCGGAGCGCACGTACGACGACGTGTCGATCGACGACATCGCGAAGGCGGCCGGGATCTCGAAGGGCCTGCTCTATCACTACTTCCCGACGAAGCGCGATCTCTACCTCGCCGGGCTGCGCACCACGGCCGCGGAGCTCATCGCGAGCACGACCGCGGCCACGAGCGACATGACGATGCCGCCGCTCGAGCGCATGCGCGCCGGTCTCGATGCGTACCTCGATCACGTCTCGCGCCACGCGCGCCCGTTCGTGGCGCTCATGCGCGGCGGCATCGGCTCGGACCCCGAGGTCGTCGGCGTGATCGAGGGCGTGCGCGCGACCTACGTGGAGCGCTTCCTCGAGAAGGCCGAGGGCACGCCGCTCAGCGATCTCCTGCTCTCGAACCGACCGCTGGTGCGGCTCGCGGTGCGCGGCTGGATCGGCTTCGTCGAGGCGGCGAGCCTCGAGTGGCTGCAGAAGAAGGACGTCGAGCGCACCACGCTGCGCGACATGCTCGTCGACGCGCTGCTCGCGAGCCTGCGGATCAGCGCCGGCGCTCGTACGTGAGCAGCGCGCTGGGCGCGCCGGCGTGGCGCGTCTCGACGAGCGCCACGCGGCGGAAGCCCGCGTTCTCGACGACCGCGATCGACGGCGCATTGCGGCCGTCGACCACGGCGATGACGCGGGCCAGCGCGCGGGCGCCGAGCAACCACTCGCACAGCGCCCCGACGGCCTCGGTGGCGTAGCCCTTCCGCTGGAAGGCCGGCGCGATCGTGTACCCGATCTCGGCGCTGTCGTGCGCCTCGCCGAGGACGCGCACGCCGAGGTCGCCGGCGATGGCGCCGCTCGCACGCTCGACGACGGCGAGCTGGAACCAGGGGCCTGGCACATCGCACGGCGTGCGTGGCTGCATGGCGGCGAGGTCACGCTCGATCTCACCGGGATCGACGACGCCCCAGCCCTGGAAGCGCGCGATGGCCGGCTCGCGCCGGTAGGCGGCGATGACACGCGCTTCCTCGACCGCGAAGGGTCGCAGGAGCAAGCGCTCCGCGACGATGGGCACGAACTCCGCCACCGACCGCATGATCGCACACGGCGCCGTCCGGCGCGCGCGGCGACGTTCAGATCGCGGGGACCGACCTCGGCGTGAACGACGCGGTCTCGACCAGCTCGCCGGGCGAGCCGACGATCACGGGCGTCGACGACGCGGGCGCGTTGCTCGGCCGCGCCTGGAGCAGCGTCGCCATCGACGCCGACGGCTGCTCGGCGCCCGTCGCGGGCTCCAGCGGCGGCGCCTTCGGGTTCCCGAGACGCGAGACATGGAGACGTGCTGGATCGTGCATGCGCGAACGTGTCCTCCCCGGAC
>ERZ761602.685-NODE-685-length-69814-cov-17.013532_pt1 | contig 69814 bp, 63 predicted proteins | sample MGYA00512165_ERZ761602 | MGnify/ENA primary metagenome ERZ761602 (study PRJEB28899, sample SAMN02445085) | bioreactor sludge metagenome | biome: EBPR sludge; isolation source: Thorneside wastewater treatment plant | place: Australia: Brisbane, Thorneside...
CGATCTACACGGCGGCGATCGACGAGTGCCTGAACGAGAAGAGCTACATCGTCCCGGGGCTGGGCGACGCGGGCGACCGGTTGTTCGGGACCAAGTAGCGGCCGCGTGGCGCGTCAGGGGCGCCCCGCCGTCCAGTCCTCGTCGGTGAACACGTCGAAGTCGGTGGTCAGGCAGACCGGCGCGCCGGTCTCGTCGAGGCCCCAGTACGACGAGTACACGCCGTCGCCGTAGCCGGACATGAAGGCGACGCAGTTCGCCGTCGACGCGGGGTCGGGGCGGTACACCGCCCAGCTCCACGTGTGCGTGTAGTTGTCGGTGAGGAGCTGCCGCTCGAGCGCCTTCTGGCTCGGCGTCGGCCACACGGTCGGTTCGGCCCGGATCGCGGCCTGCGCGCTGGCGTCCATGAAGCAGCCGGTGCCGGCGTCCACGGGGTAGCCGGGGTCGGCGCCTTTCTTGCGCGGGGGCTCGTCGAAGGTCGCCACCTCCCACCGGCTCGGGACGCCCTCGCGGAAGTGGACGGTGGCGGCGGCGACGCGCCGGTCGCCCTTGTGCTTCTCGCCGTCGAAGGTCGCCACCGCGAGCGACACCGGGTAGGAGCCGGGCGTCACCGTGCGCGCGAGCGTCGGACCATCGACGAGGAACGGGTCGCACGTGACGATCGTGCCGCTCGGCGTCTCGAGGTTGCCGACCGAGTGGAGGGCGATCGACGCGGCGCCGAAGTGCTCGCCGTCGCGCAGGAAGCGCGAGCGGTCGCGCTCGACCGGCTCGAGCGGTGGCGCCGACGCCGGACCGTTCGTCGTGAGCGAGGCCGCGCGCGAGCGCGGCCGAGTCGAAGGCCCCCTGGCGGGCGCGGCCTTCTTGGCCGGTGCGGCCTTCTTGGCCGGTGCGGCCTTCGGCTTGGCCGGTGCGGCCTTCGCCTTGGTCTTGGCCGGTGCGGCCTTCGCCTTGGTCTTGGTCTTGGCGGGCGCGGCCTTGGCTGGTGCGGCCTTCGGCTTGGTCCTGGCCGGTGCGGCCTTCTTCTTCGCGGCCGACGTCTTCGTGGGCTTCTTCTTCGCCGTCGCCATCCGACGACGATACACCCGCGACCCTACTCCGGAAGGCTCTCGACGAACCGCGCCACGATCTCCGCGAACGGCTCGGCGCGATCGACGTACGGCCAGTGCCCCGCCGGCGACACGTCGGCGATGCGCACACCCGCGTCGGCGAGCAGCCCGCGCGACCGCTCGCAGATCCCGCGCGGGGCGCCCGCGATGAACAGGAGCGGCACCGAGAGCCGCGCCCGGCGCGCCGCCAGGGTCTCGCTCCGCGACAGCGCGACGAGGTCGGTCGCGTGGCGCCACATCACCCACGGATCGGCGAACGCCATCGACGCGGCGTAGCTGCGCAGCGCCGGATCCTCACCGGCCTCGACCCAGAGCTCCTGGCACAGGAGGTCGTAGCCGCCGGTGGTGAACTCGGCCTCGTCGACGGCCGCGATCCGGTTGGAGTACGTGCAGTCGCCGAGGCTCGAGTTGCCCTCGACGTCGATCACCGCGCGCACCGTGTCGGGGTTGCGCTCCGCCACGATCGTCGCGAGCACGCCGCCCAGCGAGTGCCCGACGAGCACGGCGTTGTCGTCGCGCGCCTCGAGCCACGCGGCCAGCTCGTCGGCGGTCGCCTCGATCGAGCGCGAGCTCGCCGGCCACGGCGAACGGCCGTAGCCGGGCAGATCGACGACGACGTGACGGTACGGCCACAGGTGCGGATGCGACGCGATCCGGTCGAAGCACCGGCCAGACTCCCCGAGCCCGTGCACCCAGACCAGGACGCGGCTGCCACTCCCGCGACTGCGGACGCTCATCCCGTTCTCGAGCGCATGGACGAGGCTGGGCACGAGGCTATCCTACTCTCATGCACGCCTCTCGTACCGTCATCGCCGCCGCTGCCATCGCCGCCGCTGCCGTGCTGTCCCAGGGCGCCTGTACCCGGGAAGCCGGCAACCTCGGGGCGTTGCCGCCCGACGAGGCCGCCGCCCTGCTCGACAAGCGCATCTGGCTCGATCGCGAGCCCCGCTCGCCGCGCGACGAGTTCCATGTCCTGGCCTTCAACCGCCGCTCGTCGACGGGCGTCTTCCAGCACGGGACCGTCTGGAAGGGCCAGTACGAGATCTTTCTCTACGAGGCGCAGAAGGGCCGCATCGACATGAAGCTGCCGGGCAGCCACAAGCGCGTGCAGACCGGCTTCACGGTCGAGCGCGTGCGCCGCGGCGACGCCGACGTCAAGCTCACGCTCGATCGCGCGCCCGTGGGCCCGACGGTCTACTACGGCTACAACTTCGAGGGCCACGACGCGGACGCGTGGCTCGCCGCGCGCTTCACGCACCTGCGCGACTGATCCGAGCGCTGGGGCCGGCGCCTCAGAGCGCCTGGATCTCGAGCTCGATGTCGATCTTGTCGCTGACCAGCACGCCGCCGGCCTCGAGCAGCTGGTTCCAGTTGAGGCCCCAGTCCTTGCGGTTGACGGCGACGCGCGCCGACCAGGCGACGCGATCGTTGCCCCAGGGGTCCTTGCCGCCGCCGAGCTCGTCGGCGATGAGGGTCACCTCGCGGGTGACGCCGCGCATGGTGAGCTCGCCGGTGACCGCGAGCGTGTCGTCGTCGGTGCGCTTCACGCTGGTCGAGTGGAACCTGATCGTCGGGAACTGCTCGACGTCGAAGAAGTCGGCCGAGCGGAGGTGGGCGTCGCGCTTGGGCTCGCGCGTGTCGATGCTGGCGGCGTCGATCTCCACCTCGACGGTCGAGCGCTCGATGCGCTCGGGGTCGTAGGCGATCGTGCCCTTGAAGGCACCGAACGTGCCGCGGACCTTGCTGACGACCATGTGGCGGACGACGAAGCCGACGGTCGAGTGGGTGGTGTCGATGGTGAGGCTCTTGATGCCGACGTTCTTCATGATGGGCTCCTTGGTGAAACCCACCATGCGCTCGGCGACCGCTCGCGAGAAGATCGCGAACCGGAAGGCACTGTTCGCCTCGCGGACTGTTCGACTCGTCGAACGGTCCGGTGCGCGGCGCCGGTTCAGCCCTTGGTCGCGGCCTGGTACGCGGGCCGGGCCCGCAGCCGGGTCATGTAGGCGTCGACGCGCGGGCCGGGCGTGATCGCGCCGGTGCGCTGCGCGATGTTGAACACCGAGCCGACCGCCACGTCGGCCAGGGTGAAGCGCCCGCCGACGAGGTAGTCGCCGGTGAGCGCGCCCTCGAGCAGCGTCGCGTAGCGGGTGAGCGCCTTGGTGGCGGCGGCGGCCTCGTCGGCGTTGCGCTGGTCGGCCGGCTTCATCGCCTGGAACATGAACTTCAGCGCCTGCGGCTGGACGTCGGTGGCCGCCCAGTACGACCACTGGTCGAGGTAGGCCCACTCCTCGACCGAGCCGCCGCCGAGCTCGGGCTTGTACTTCTCGGCGAGGTACTGGTTGATCGCCCACGACTCGAACAGGCGGACGTCGCCGTCGATGATGAACGGAATCGTGCCGGCGGGGTTGAGCTGCTTGAAGTCCTCGGGCACGTCGCGGGGATTGATGGTGACGTACTCGTAGGGGACCCCGACCTCCTCCAGCATCCAGCGGGTCCGCCCCGCGCTCGACATGGGCGCGCCGTAGAACGTGATCATCCTGGCCTCCTCGCGGGGAGCCTGCACGATCGGGGATGAAAACGCCATCGGGCTCGGGTAGGTTCGGCCACTTCATGCGCAGCTCCGTCGTCTGTCTCGCCTTCCTCGCCTCGCTCGTCTCGCTCCTCGCGGCCTGCGGCGCCAGCGCCGTCGCCGACGACGAGCCCGCCGGGATCGACGCGCGCGTCGACGCGCCGACCAGCGACGCGACCGACCTCGACTTCTCCAAGGTCTACGCCCACAGCGGCACCGTGCTCTACCGCCTCGACACGACCACGCTCCTGCCCGTCGAGATCGGCCCCTTCAACACGGGGAACCAGAGCATCACCGACATCGCGGTCGACAAGAACGACCGCATGCTGGGCGTCTCGCTCGACAACATCTACGAGATCAACCCCGCCACGGGCGCCGCGACCTTCATCACGGCGTACGCCGGCACGGCCAACCTGACCTCGCTCTCGTTCGTGCCCCTGGATCTCCAGAACCCGGACAGCGCCGAGCGCCTGGTCGCGGCGACCGACCAGGGCACTGTCCTCGAGATCAACCCGACGACCGGCGCGGTCACGCAGCTCGGCGCCTACGGCATGGTCGGAACCCAGCTCATCCGTTCGAGCGGCGACATCGTCGCCGTCTCCGGCTTCGGCATCCTCGCCACGGTCACCCTCGGCAACACCCTCTCGGACCCCGACTACCTCGCCCAGATCAACCCGACGACGTGGGCCGCCACGCCGCTCGGCACCGGCACCACCTACGACAAGATCTTCGGCGTCGGCTTCTGGAAGGGCAAGGTCTACGGCTTCGTCGACACCAGCACCGGCGGCGCCATCATCGAGCTCAACCCCAACACCGGCGCCGCCACGCCGGTCAACACCGGCTCCATCCACTGGTTCGGCGCCGGCGTCACCACCGACGCCCCCATCATCGACTGACGTGGCGCCCCTCACCGGCCGCGAGAGTCGCGCAGCCGGTGCACTCCGCCAGCCGCTTCCCGCAGGCCTTGCGCGAAAGCGCCGGAGAGTTCGTGGCAGAGCACGTGCAGTGGCACGTTGCATGAGCCACTTCACGCAGCCCGTCTCCGACTACATGACGCGCGAGGTCGAGTCGGTCGGCCCCGACGACCTGCTACCCGAGGTGGTCCGCATCCTCGAGCGCTTCAACATCTCCGCCGTGCCGGTGGTCGAGCGTGGGGAGCTGGTCGGGGTCGTGTCGCGCACCGACCTCCTGCACGTGGGCCGCCGCAACGCCGCCACCGCGCGCCGCGCGCCCTCGCTGCTCGTGCCGTCACACCGCGTCCACGGCCTCATGAAACGCTCGCCGCTCGTCGTCGCGCCGCAGACCCCACTCGCCACCGCGGCGCGCGCGATGGCCCGGGCGCGCGTCCACCGCATCTTCGTCGTCGAGAACGGCGCCGGCGTCGTCGGCGTGCTCAGCACCGCCGATCTCGCTGCCGCCGTCCGCGACGCGCGCGTCGAGACCCCGATCTCGGTCGTGATGTCGTCGCCGCTCCTCACCATCAAGACCAGCGATCCGCTCTCGCTCGCCGATCAGCGCCTCGAGCACGCCCACGTCACCGGCCTCGTGGTCGTCGAGGACGACTGGCCGGTCGGCCTGTTCTCGCAGGTCGAGGCGCTGGCGTCACGCGATCTGCCCCGCGACACGCGCGTCGACGACGTCTTCGAGCAGGCGCTCATCTGCCTGCCCGACTCCACCCGGATCCACCGCGCCGCCGCGTTCGCCGCGCGCCTCGACGTCCGCCGCGTGGTCGCCTGCCGCCAGCGCGAGGCCGTCGGCATCGTCAGCGGGCTCGACTTCGCACGCGTCGTCGCCGGGCCCTGAGCGCACGCGGCCCGCAGGCGGGCGTCAGTCGTCGCCGCTCACCGCTGCCCGGAAACGCGCGACCCGGATCTCGGGGATCTTGCGCGTGCCCAGTGTCTTCGCCTGGCCCTCGACCTTCTGGATGCGCTCGCTCGCCTTGGGGTGCGTCGCCGAGAAGCCGCCACTCCCCGTGTGCTGCTTCGCGTCGAGCGTCTTCAGGTAGCGGACGAACGCCTGCGGGTCGTAGCCGGCGTGGGCCATGATCGCGAGCCCGACCTTGTCGGCCTCGTACTCGGTGTCCTTCGAGTACCCCTTCACCAGGATGCCGTCGATCATGTCGTCCATCGCGCCCTCGAACACCTTCGTCAGGTCGCCGAGCGCCTGCTCGTCGAGCTCGACCGACGTGTCGAGCGCGGTCTTGGCCACGCCGGCCCACCGCCCCTTCTTGATCGATCCGAGCGCGTGGCCGCGAGCGACGTGCGCGATCTCGTGCGCGATCACCGCCGCCAGCTCGTCCTCGGTCTTCGCCGCCTCCACGGCGGCGGTCGTGACGAACACCCATCCGCCCGGCGCGGCGAACGCGTTGATCGTGTCCGACTCGACGACGAGGAAGTGCCAGCCGCCGATCGGCGCCGGCCGATCGCCGTCGCGGCGGGTCTCGAGCGCCGACGCGGCGAGCACGCCGCCGACGGCCGAGACGTACGCGGTCAGGCCCTCGAGCCGGCCGGCCCGGAGCGCGTCGGCGTCGCGGTACTGGTAGTCGTGGCGCGCGAGCAGGTTGGTCGCGACGCTGCGCCCGGTCCAGTACTCGTTCTCGGGCGTGAGGTCCTTGCGCGCGTCCTTGATCGCGTCGACGGTCTGCATGATGCCTTCCGGCGTCAGGTTGACCTTGCACGACAGCCCGCCCAGCGCGGCGGCGAGCGCGACGGCGACGATCCGTCCCCGGCGCATCACGGCGCACCTCCCAGCCCGCCCTCGGTGACGAAGGCCTCGAGCTCGGTGAAGTCGATCTGCGTCGCCTCGATCGCCTCGACGTGCGAGAAGTCGAGCTCGGGGTGGCTGCCGCGGTACTTCTCCTCGACGTCCGGCGTGAAGCCGCGCCCGGCGAGCTCGACCTCGTCTCGCGACGCGCCGCCGCCGCCGCCCGGCTTGGACGACAGCGCCACGCCGCCTTCCATCACGCTCGTGCGATTGATCCAGCCCGAGACCCGGCCCTCGACGCGGTACCAGTCGCCCTTCACTTCCTTCACGGTGAGCTGATCACCGCGGGACACGCCGCCGGACGCGGCGCCGATGAACTTGGGCGCCTTCATGACCTTGGCGCTCATCACCCGCACGGTCACCACCGAGCCGACCTTGGGCGCCGCCCACAGCAGGCTCGCCGTCGCGGCGGCGCCCGCCACCGCCAGCGCCAGGCTCGTACGCAGTCTTCGACGTTTCATCTCATTTCTCCTTCATGTGCCAGACGCCGTCCCAGTCCTCCCCGGGCGGTTCCTCCAGGAAGTAGCGGCAGCGCTCGACGTAGGCCTTGCTCGGTCCGTCGTCGGGCGCTCCCGACAAGATGGCCTCGAAGGCCGCCAGCGCGCCAGCGAAATCTCGCGCGCGATAGCGGCCGAGCGCGACGTGGAAGTCGGCGACGAGCCGTTCGGTCGCCTCGTCGAGATCGCCGGTGAGCCCGATCACCTCGAAGACGCGAACCGGCTGCTCCTTGCCCTTCACGGTCAGGTAGTCGAGCTCGCGCCAGGCGACCAGGTCCTTGACCACCGCGTGGCACGCCTCGCTGATCATGAGCCGCGTGCCGTAGGCCTTGTTGGCGCCCTCGAGCCGCGACGCGAGGTTCACCATGTCACCCATCACCGTGTAGTTGAGCTTGTGCTTCGAGCCCATGTTGCCGACGACGACCTCGCCCGACGACAGTCCGGCGCGCGCGGTCACGTCGACGCCGTACTCCTCTTGCCACTTCGGGCGCATCTCGTCACAGCGGCGGCGCATCGCGATCGCGCAGCGGATCCCGGCGGCGGCGTGGTCCGCGTTGGGCAAGGGTGCCCCCCAGAAGGCCATGACCGCGTCGCCGATGTACTTGTCGACCACGCCGCCGTGCTCGAGCACCAGATCGGTCATGTGGGTGAGGTAGTCGTTGAGCAAGGCGACCAGCTTGTCGGGTGGTAGCCCCTCACTGATCGAGGTGAAGCCGGCGATGTCCGAGAAGTACACCGTCATCTCCCGGCGCTGGCCCCACTCGAGCGTGAGGTGCTCGGGGTGCTCGATGAGCTCCTTGACCAAGGCCGGCGAGGTGTACATGCCGAGCGCGCCCTGCACGAAGCGACGCTGCCGGCGCTCCGCCGCCGACGTCACCAGCAGGACCGCGAACGTCGAGCCCACGACGCCGAGGCCGGGCGTCGCGACCGCGACCCAGAGGTTCGTCGCGTCGTAGAGCCAGCTCGCCAGCAGCCAGTAGCCGAAGACGACGGCGCCGGCGGTCAGGCTGGTGGTCACCAGCGCGAGCCCGGCGCGCCGGATCGCCATCCACACCGCGACCACGGCGATCGCCACCAGGACGCAGAGGAAGAAGGCGACGGCCGCGTCCGTCGCCGGCGACGTGCGGCGCACCGCCTCCCCGCGGACGAGGTTGTCGAGGATCGTGGCCTGCACCTCGGCGCCGTTCATCACGCGGCTCACCGGCGTGTTGCGGACGTCACGCAGGGCCTGTCCGGTGGCCGACACGATCACGTACTTGCCGGCGAGCGCCTCGAACGGCACCGTCGGCGGCTTGCCCTCGTCGAGGAGCGCGAGCGACTGCAGGAGATCGTAGGCGGCCAGCCGCGGGTAGATGTTCGTGCCGTGGAACCGGATCGCGATCTTGCCCTCGCCGTCGATCGGTAGCCGCCGTTCGCCGAGCACGAGCGCGTCGCCGTCGATGCGCGGCACCACGTCGGGGTGGGCGACGAGGTACGCCGCGAGCGAGAGCGACGGGTACATGCGGTCGCCGTGGTGGATGAGCGGGGTCTGGCGCCGCAGGATCCCGTCGGCTTCGTAGTCCTGGTAGACGTTGCCGCCGCGGCGCGGCGCCGCCGCGATCACGGCGAGCGGCGGATCGAGCCCCTTGCGCTCCTCGATCGAGACCGAACCCGTGCCGCCGGGGATGCCGTCGCGCTCGCGGATCATCGAGGCCGCGTTCAGCTCGCGCTCGAGCTCGGCGGGAGCGAGCTGCCGCGGCACCGGCTCCGTGGCCGGCGTCTCCTCCGTGACCCCGAACAGCGCCGCGATCTCCTCCGCCGACGACATCCGGCGCCAGGCCGCGATCACGTCCTCCGGCTTGCTCTTGCCGCCGTAGAGCACGCGCGTCGGTCGCTCGCCGACGAGGAACACGCGCGTGTTCCAGGCGAGGAGCTGCGTCCCCGCCTTCACGGCGTCCGCGCGTTCGTCGAACCCGCCCGGTAGCTCGGCGATCCACGTGCCCTCGAGCGTTCGCTTGACCAGCTCGGGGCGGGTGAACGCCAGGCCGATGACGACGTTGCCAGCGTCGCGCATCGCCTGCGCGAACTCCTCGGCGTCGTTCACCGAGTACTGCCCGCGATCCTGGAACAGCCAGTCGAAGACGACGACCTTCGCGCCCGCACGCTGGCAGTACTGGGTGAGGTAGCCGTACATCGCGCGGGGCCACGGCCAGGTCACGTCGAGGTTGTTCTCGGCGTCCTCGATGTCCTGCTCCGAGATGTCGACCAGGACGATCTCGCGCGACGCCTCGGCGGGGCGCGCCGCCGTCCGCGCCCGCTGGTCGTAGCTCCAGAACTCGCCGCGCTCGAGGACGAGCGGTCGCGTGTAGGCGAGCGTGGCGGCGATGACGCCGACCGCGGCTCCCACCAGCGCCGCGGTCACGAGCTTGCGAATACGCGGCGCCAGCGACCCACGCATCGGCGCCGACGGTATCACGAGCCGTGCTAGAACCCGCCGCGGTGCTCGACCGGATGTTCGTCTACGGGACGCTCCGCCGCGGCGAGCGCGCGTGGTGTCAGATCGAGCCGTACGCCGTCGGCTGGGAGCCCGCGCGTTGCCGCGGCACGATGGTCGCGTTCGCGGCCGGCTACCCCGGGCTCCTGCTCGAGGGCGAGACGCCCATCGCCGGCGAGCTCGTCACGCTGCGGGATGTTCCCGCCGCGCTCGCCTGGCTCGACGAGTACGAGGGCGACGAGTTCACGCGCCGCGAGATCGAGGTCACCGCCGCCGCCGGGCCCACGCACGCATGGGTCTACGCCGTGGATCGCGCGGTCATGGCGACCGGCACTCCCGTGCCCGGCGGCGACTGGGTCGCCTACCGGCTGGGACAGCACAGATCAGCCGCCGATGAGATAGCCAACGAAGGCCAGGGAGAGGGCGGTCAGCGCGAGGGCGAATGTGCCGAGGCTGACTTCGCGGGGACGACTACTCGGACCGTTGCTCACGGCCCCTAATCTGCTCCGATGGCTGAGGGAGTCAAGTTACTGCGGCGGGGATCGCATGGGCGAAAAGCTGAGCGAAATCTGCTCACTATCGACCGGACGAGCACTTGCGCACCGTCATTTCGCACCTGGTCCGACCGCGAATCCGGAGTAAGTGCCGAGACCCTGGTCGGGGCATGAATCGTGCTCTCGGAGTAGCTTCCCTGCGTGCTCCTCCGAGAGACCTTCCCCGCCGGCCCCTTCGAGTGCAACTGCACCGTGCTCGCGTGCGCGGACACCAAGGACGCGATCGTGATCGATCCCGGCGGCGAGGTCCCGCGCATCGCCGAGCTGGTCGCGCACTACGACCTCACCGTGCGCGCGATCGTCCACACCCACGCGCACCTCGATCACATCTACTGCACGCGCGACGTGAAGGAGGCGCACGGCGGCGACATCTGTCTGCACCCCGACGACCGCTTCCTCTACGACGGCTTCGCCACGCAGGCGGCGATGTTCGGCTGGAAGGCACGCCCCACCGCCGCCGTCGATCGCTGGCTCGCCGACGGCGACACCATCGCGTTCGGCAAGCGCAACGCGCTCGTCCTCCACACGCCGGGCCACACGCCGGGCTCGATCTGCTTCGAGGTGACGTCGCCCGGCGACAAGCCGCTGGTCTTCGCCGGCGACACGCTCTTCCGCCGCAGCGTCGGCCGCACCGACCTCCCCGGCGGCGACGCGCCCACGCTCGCGCGCTCGATCAAGGAGCGCCTCTACACGCGCGACCTCGACGCCCTCGTCATCCCCGGCCACGGCCCGTCGACGACGCTCGGCGACGAGGCCCGCCACAACCCGTGGGTGAAGGCGTAGCCGCGCGTGCTACGATCGCCGCGATGGTAGCGGTTCCTCGACAGAGCGTGCCGCCGGCGGTCGACGGCGAGTCGAGGTTCGTCCTCCACGGCGTCCCGTGGTCAGCGTACGTCGCGCTACGCGATGCGCTAGATGATCAGGGCGGCGTGCGAATGACGTATCTCGAAGGAACGCTCGAGCTCATGAGCCCGTCCCGGTTGCACGAGGAAGTGAAGCGGATCATCGGGCTTCTGGCCCAGGTGTGGGCCATCGAGCGCGAGGTCGATCTCCGCGGTTTCGGCAGCACGACCTTCCGCCGCGAAGCGAAGCGGGGCGGGCTCGAACCAGACGAGTGCTTCACGCTCGGCAAGCTCGAGGACGGCAGCGTCCCCGACATCGCGATCGAGGTGACCATCACCTCCGGACTGCTCGACAAGATGGCGGTGTACGCGCGCCTCGGTGTCCCCGAGGTCTGGGAGTGGCGCGAGGGCGCCGGCGGGCTCGTCGTGCACCGCCTCGTCGGCGCGACCTACGAGCCGCGCGATCGCAGCGAGGTGCTGCCGGCGCTCGATCTCGCGCAGCTCGCGGCGTTCGTGCGCCCCGGCGAGAGCCACACCGGGCTCGCCAGGCAGTACCAGGCCGCGCTGCGCGCCTGAGCTGCTCGTTCAACGGGCAAGCAGCGGCGCCGCGACCGTCACGATCCCGATCGCGAGCGCCGGCAAGAGCGACGGTGAGCGCGCCCACGCCAGCACGTCGGTCGACGCTGATGACGCGCCGCGGGCGGAGGTGGCAGTCGTCCCCGCGGGACGCAGGTGACCGTGGGGCGCTACGCGGCGCGTACGCCGGCGCGCGACGGGGCGCCGCGATCGAGCTCGGCGAGCATCGCGTCGCCGCTCAGCTGGTCGGCGGCCAGGCCGCCCGCGTACTTCATGAGGCCGACCTCGGCGTAGCGCGCCTGCACGCGCGGCGACAGGAGCCCGATCTCGCGCAGGTTGGGCACGAGGCGCGAGAACATGACGGTGCGGAACTCCTCCATGCCGGGCGCGGCGTAGATGAACTCGCGCCAGACCGAGCGCGGCAGGGCGCCCTGGAACCACTCCTCGTACACCTCGTACGCCATGAAGCGGTTGCGCATGAGGAGCGCGACCTCGAACGACCAGTCCTCGCGCTCGCGGCGCTCGCTCTCGGACAGGTGCTTGGTGATGTGCTCGCGCAGCGCCAGGACGCCGTAGTGCACGTGGCGCGCCTCGTCCTGGATGATCATCTTGAGCAGCTGCTTGAGCAGCGGCTCCTGCGTCAGCTTGTAGAGCGTGCCGAACGCGCCGAGCGCGAGGCCCTCGACCATGATCTGCATGCCGAGGAACTTCATGTCCCAGCGGCTGTCGGTCATGAGCGCGTCGATGATGACGAACAGGTTGTCGTTGACCTGGTAGAGCTTGTCGAGCTTGGTGTCGAGGTAGCGATGGAAGACCTCGACGTGGCGGGCCTCGTCGACGACCTGGGTGCCGCCGTAGAGCTTGCCGTCGAAGAACTGCACGGCCTCGGTCACCTGCGCGGCGGCCTGCAGCGCGCCCTGCTCGCCGTGGAGGAACTGCGAGAGCATCCACGAGACCAGCGAGTGGAGAAACTTCCGGTGCTCGGCGGGCGTGAGCTTGATGCCGTGGCGCTCGAGGATCGAGAAGTCGATGAACTCCGGCGGCAGGATCGGCACCTCGGGGTTCAACGGATCGACCGACGTGTGCCAGGGGAGCAGGGTCTCGCCGTCCCACTGCCCGGCCTTGGCGCGGCGATAGAGCTCGCGCATCTCGGGATGATCGGCCGGGTAGCTCCAGTCGAAGTACGCGGCGTGGCTGGCCGGGAACGTCGTCGGCGTGCCCTGCTTGCCGCGTCGGAGGACGAGGCCGCGCACGCCGGCCGGGCCGAGCGACCGCGCGACGCGCGGGTCCTTGAGCTCGCGGAAGATGTCGGCCATCTCGAGCCAGCGATCGACGGTGTCGCGGACGCGCTTGGGCAGCTTGGCGAGCAGGTTCGGCGAGATCATGCGTTCTCCTTGGTCCCTACGTTCGGGCGGCCCGCGGCGAAGACCGCGCGGATCGCGGCGGTGTGGAAGTGGATGATGGTGCCGTGCACCAGCGGCAACGCGCGCTCGATCATCGGCGCCACCTCGTGGGGCGGCAGGTGCGCGAGGCGCGCGAGCAGCATCTGGGTCTCGTGGGCGACGAGGTCGCGGGCCGTGGCGAGGAACGGCGCGAGGTCGTCGACGACGAAGCCGTGCTCGCGCGAGAAGCCCAGCGCGCGGAACTGCGTCCACAGGTCGAGCAGTCGCGCGGCGTCGCCGATGAGCTCGCGGCGCGCGCCGTTGCCGCGCGCGGCGACGAGCTCGAGCTCGATCATGCGCTCGAGCTCCTCCGGCGTCACGTCGTAGCGCGCGATCGCGTCCGCGAAGGGGAGGTCGCGCGCCGGGCCGCCGGCGAAGGTCGACGGCAGCTGGGTCGACACCTCGGCCAGGAGGTTGCGCTGGCCCTCGGGCAGCTCCGACGTGTCGCCGTCGAGGAGCGCGCGGATGGTCTTGAGCGGCAAGAGCCGCTCCTCCTGCAGGCGGCGGATGAGGCGCAGCCGCTCGACGTGCGCGGGCCCGTACCAGGCCATGTTCTTGCCGGTCTTGTCGCCCTCGGGCAGGAGCCCGTGCTGGATGTAGAAGTGGATCGCCTGGCGCGAGAGCCCGGTCTCGGCGCACAGATCCTTCATGCGCAGCCGCGCGCCGGGTTGCGCCGTCACGGCGCCTCCACCGTGCACGGGGACAGCGGCCGGGCCACACACGCGAGGACGGTGCCGGCGGCGCGCTCGCTCGCGCCGAGGCAGTTGGGCTCGTCCATCGCGACCTCGCCCGCGGTCAGCTTGACCGCGCACGCGCCGCAGCCGCCCATCGCGCACGACAGCTTGAGCGGCACGCCGGCGGCGAGCCCGGCGTCGAGGATCGTCGCGCCCGCGGGGACGATCACGTCGAGGGAGACGCCCGCCCTGCGGATCGTGACCGGCTGCGCCGAGGGCACGGCCGACGCCTGGCGGCGCGCGGGCGCGGTGAAGCGCTCCTCGCGGATGCGCGCGGCGGCCACGCCGCGCGCGGCGAGGGCGGCGCGCGCCTCGGCCATCATCGCCTCGGGGCCGCAGACGTAGTAGACCGCGTCGTCGCCGCAGTCGCCGGTGAGGGTCGCGACCATGGCGGCGTCGAGGCGGCCGGCGGTGGCGCCGTCGCGACCCGCCGGCTCCTCGAGCACGTGGCGCACGTCGAGGCGTCCGGAGGCGGCGAGGCGATCGAGCTCGGCGGCGAAGATGATCGAGCGCGCGTCGCGGTTGCCATAGACGAGCGTGACCCGGCTCGCCGGCTCGACGTCGAGCACGGCGCGGGCGATCGCCATGATCGGCGTGATGCCGCTGCCGCCGGCGATGGCCACGACGTGGCGCGCGGCGTGTGGATCGGGCGTGAGCGTGAAGTCGCCCGAGGGGCCGAGCACCGAGAGCCGCATCCCGACCGCGGCGCGCTCGACGAGGTGCGACGACACGCGGCCGCCGTCGACGCGCTTGACCGTGATCGTCACGCACGATGGATCGAGGTGCGACGACGACGCCGAGTACGCGCGGCGCAGCGGCGCGCCGTCGCCGAGGTCGACGAGCAGCGTGAAGAACTGACCGGGCACGAAGCTCAGGCCCAGGCCCGACGGATCGCGCAGCGTGAGCGTCACGGCGTCCGCCGTCTCGCGCGTCACCGCCGCGACCTCGAGCGTGCGCGCGCGGCCGGCCGAGTCGCTCGCGACGTGCGCGGGGTAGGCCGGCGAGGGAGGGCGCGTGATGATCGGGGGCGGCGTCCGGCCGCGCAGATCGTCGATGACCATCCGGACGTCGCGGCGGAGCTGGCTCAACATCGTCAGGCATCCTCCATGGTTCACCGTATAGTGTCAAGTGTTGATTGACGCTGGACGATAAGTGTCTGCAACGACTTCGCTCCCGGCGCGTGTCGTGCGTACCCGGCCGCGCCCCGTGTCTGGCTGGCGGCGTGCGCCTCACCGTCTGTAGGCTGGCGGGCCAATGCGTACCTCGATCGTCTTCGTATCGCTCTCCGTGCTCGCCGCGTGCGGCGGCAAGTCCTCGCCGGCCACCACCACCGGTGGCGGCGGTGGCGGCGCGCCCGCCGTCGGCCCCGCGCCGGGCATCCACGGCTGCTCGTTCACCACCAGCGACGGCTACACCTTCGGACCGCATCGCTGCGACGTGATCGCTGGTGATCCGGTCCGCGTCGAGAAGCTGAGCGGCATGGAGCTGTTCTCGGGCACGCTGGCCGCGTCCGGCGCGGGCGCGACGCTCACCGCCGAGGGCACGTGCGAGCCGAGGTCCGACACCTGCGGCACCTCGTTCGTCGTCGAGCTCGCTCGCGAGGGCGATGCGTGGCGAGGCAAGGTCGTGACCGACGGCCAGGACTGGTGGCTCGCGCACGCGACCTTCGAGATCACCGACCTCGCGGGTTACGGCGGCGATTCCTACGGCGGCGACGGCTATGGTGGTGCGATGTACGGCGGCGGCGAGTAAGCTCTCCGGATGCTCTCGCGGCGCGAGCTGGGGCTCCTGCTCGGCGTCTCGCTCGTACCGGTGCCGGCCTGCGAGCCGGACACCCCGGGCGCCGCGTGCTCGATCGTGCTCGACGTCGAGGAGGACCGCGCGCTCGTCGTCGTCTGGTCGGCCACGGCCACGGAGCTGTCGGTGACGGCGGCGACGATGGACGGCCGCGTCGCCGGGCGCTGGCAGGCCACGTTCGGCGAGAGCGGCCTGGCGGTCGTCGACGCGCGCGGGCTCGCGCCGGCGACGTCGTACGTGCTCGCGATCGGGCTCGACGACGGGCGCGTGCTGGCGCCGCACGTGATCGTCACCGCGCCACGCGCCGACGATCCGCGCCCGGTGCGGCTGGCGTGGAGCGCCGACATCGATCCGGATCCGGCGTACGACTCGCCGATCTTCGAGACCCTGGCCGATCAGGCGGCGGAGGTGTTCGTCTCGCTCGGCGACTGGCCCTACGCCGACAACCCGCCGTTCCCGGACACGCTCGATCAGTACCGCGAGCGTCACGTGATGGCGCGCAGCGCCGGCAAGCTCCAGCGCTGGCTGCACGGCACCAGCGTGCGCGCGATCCTCGACGATCACGAGGTGCGCAACGACTGGGACGCCGGCACGTACGCCGCGGACACGGCGCGGCACGTGGCCGCGCTCCAGGCGTGGGACGAGCACTTCCCGCGCCGCCCGTTCGCGTCGCCGCCGGTGCGCTACCAGCGCTGGCGCTGGGGGGCGCACGTCGAGGGCTTCCTCCTCGACACCCGCTCGCACCGGAGCGCGTCGGCCGACGTCGACGACGCGACCAAGACCATGCTCGGCGCCGGCCAGCGCGCCTGGCTGCTCGACGGGCTCGCCGCGAGCACGGCCACCTTCAAGCTCGTCTTCACGAGCGTGCCCCTCGACTTCGGGCATGGCGTCGACCACTGGGCCGGGTTCCGCACCGAGCGCGCGGCGATCTTCGACGCGATCGCCGCCGCCGGCGTGACCGGCGTCCTCTTCCTCTCTGCCGATCAGCACTGGTTCGCCGCGCACGAGCACGCGGGCGGCGCGCGCGAGTTCCAGGTCGGCCCGCTCGCCCGGGCGCCGGCGCCGCTGCCCGTGCTCCGGCCCGGCGTCCTCGGGCGCTCGGCGGAGTACTGCTTCGGTGTCCTCGACGTGTCGGCTGGCTCGCTGCGCGTGCGCGCGCTCGGCGCCACCGGCAACGTCCTCTGGGACGAGACCTTCACGCCCGAGCTGCTGACCTTGCGCCGATCTTGACTATGCTGCGCCGGTGCTCCGCCCTCGCCATGTCGCCGTCCTCGTCCTCGCCCTCGCCCTCGCCACGACGCTCCACGCCTGCGGCCCCCGCGCCGCCGGCCCCGGTGGTGGCGTGAGCGCCTCGCCCGAAGGCGCGCGCTTCGCCGCCCTCGTCGCCGGGTGGCTCGACGAGACCATGCGGCTCTCGCCCGTGAGCGCGACCGCGCTCGGCGATCACCGCTTCGACGCCGAGCTCGACGATCTGAGCGAGGCCGGGCGCCGCGCGCGCCTCGAGCTGGCCGAGCGCACGCTCGCCGCGCTCGACGCGCTCGATCGCAGCAAGCTCGATCGCGAGCAGCAGGTCGACGCGGCGATGCTGCACCTCGAGCTCCGCGGCACGATCTGGTCGGCGCGCGTCGACGAGAGCTGGGCGTGGAACCCGCTCCACTACAACAGCCTCGCCGGTGGCGCGATCTACAACGTCATGGCGCGCGAGTTCGCGCCGCTGCCGGCGCGCCTCGCCAGCGCCACCGCGCGCATGGAGCAGATCCCGGCGCTCCTCGCCCAGGCCCGCGCCAACCTCGACCTCGCGCGCGTGCCCCGCATCCACGCCGAGACCGTCGCCAAGCAGAACCCGGGGATCACCGGCCTCGTCGACGAGATGCTCGTGCCGCACGCCGGCACGCTCGCCGGCCCCGCGCGCGCGCGCTTCGACGCGGCCGTGGCCGGGCTGCGCGCCGCGGTCGCCGAGCACCAGGCGTGGATCGACGGCACGCTCGTGCCCGGCGCGAAGGGCGAGGCCCGCATCGGCCGGGAGAAGTACGACCAGAAGCTCGCGTTCGCGCTCGGCACGTCGCTCTCGCGGGACGACATCCGGGTGCGCGCCGAGGCCGAGCTCGCCCGCGTGCGCCGTCAGATGTACCAGGTCGCGAGCGACGTCCTGCGCGACCGCCCGGGCGCGCCGCCGGTGCCGCTCACGCCGACGCCCGACGAGCAGCAGCGCGTGATCGAGGCCGCGCTCGAGCTCGCCTACGCCGAGCGTCCGCCGCGTGAGGCCGTGGTCGAGGCCGCGACCCGCTCGCTCGAGACCGCGACCGCGTTCGCCCGCGACCGCGGGCTGTTCGACGTCCCCGCCGATCCGGTGAAGATCATCCTCATGCCCGAGTTCCAGCGTGGCACGGCCGTCGCGTACTGCGACTCGCCCGGCCCGCTCGACGAGGGGCTGGAGACCTACTACGCGATCTCGCCCATCCCCGACGACTGGACCACCGCCCAGGTCGACTCCTTCCTGCGCGAGTACAACGGCCGCATGATCCACCTGCTCTCGATCCACGAGGGCGTGCCGGGGCACTACCTCGAGGGCGCGGCCACGTCGCGTCACCCGTCGACGCTCCGCGGCGTCCTCCGCTCCGGCGTCTACGCCGAGGGCTGGGCGGTCTACACCGAGCGGGTCATGACCGACGCCGGCTACCTGGGCGGCGATCCGCTGTTCCGCCTCGTGCAGCTCAAGTTCTACCTGCGCACGATCGCCAACGCGCTCCTCGATCAGGGCGTGCACGTCGACGGCTGGTCGCGCGAGCGGGCGATGGACCTGATGGTGCGGCAGACCTTCCAGCAGGAGAGCGAGGCCGCCGGCAAGTGGGTGCGCGCCCAGCTCACCTCGGCGCAGCTCCCGACGTACTTCGTCGGCGCCCAGGAGATGTTCGATCTGCGCGCGGAGGTCGAGAAGCGTGAGGGCGCGGCGTTCGATGCCCGCGCCTTCCACGATCGCGTGCTCGCCACCGGCGCGCCGTCCCCCCGCTATCTGCGCCAGCTCGTCCTCGACCAGCCGATCCAGTGATCGGCCAGGAGGGGTGTCGGGTCATTCCCAGGCGATGTCGACGCCGTCCTCGCCGTCCTCGAGGGCACCCTCGAGCATGGCGAGCAGCTCCGGATCACAGTTGTTGTCGCTGAACAGCTCCAGCGTGTCCTGGTCGATGAAGTAGTCCTGGTCGTCCGCGTCCTCTTCCTCGAGCATGTCCACCAGGAACTTGAGCTGCTTCTCGTTGATCTGACCGATGGTGTCACCGGTGTCGACCCGATACAGACGCGCCATGCCCTAGAGTCTGCCGTGGGCCGCGCCCGCCGGTCAACGCGCCCAGGTAGGATCGGACGGAGGAGGCAAGCCATGCCCGTGATCGACGTCCACGCCCACTGGGAGCCGCGCATGCTCGACGTGCCGGCGATGCTCGCCAAGATGGACGCGAAGCGCATCGACAAGGTCGCGCTCATCCCGGCCATGAACGATCCCCTGCCCGGCGAGACGCCGGAGGCGCTGCTCAAGGTCCTGCGCTTCGCGATGCGCTCGTGTCACCCGCTGGCGCAGGCGCTGAACGTCGCCTTCATGACCGACGACGGGAACCTGCGCTACGGCGGCAAGGTCTTCCAGATCTACGAGCGACCCGACAACGCGGCGGTCGCCGCCGTCCTGGCAGGACACCCCGACCGCTTCCTCGGCTGGATCTTCCTCAACCCACGCGCGGCGATCGGCGTCGACGAGCTCGAGCGCTGGCGCCACGTGCCCGGCTTCGTCGGCGTGAAGCTGCACCCCCACTGGCACGGCTGGAAGGTGGAGGAGGGGATCCCGATCGCGATGCGCTGCGAGGAGCTGGGCCTGCCGATCCTCATCCACCTCGGGTTCGCGCGCAAAGGCGAGTGGCGCATCCTGGCGGATGCCTGTCCGCGGCTGACGATGATCTTCGCGCACGCCGGGATGCCGCACTTCGAGCGCATGTGGGGGGCGATCCGCGACTACCCCAACCTCTACCTCGACGTGTCGAGCCCGTACCTCGACGAGGCGCTGGCGCGCGACGCGGTGCGCGCGGTCGGCGCGTCGCGCACGCTGTTCGGCACCGACGCGCCGTACGGGTTCCACGACGACGAGGGCGACACGTACGACTACGGTGCGATCCGCGGCTGGGTCGAGCGTTTCCCGCTGGCGGCGCGAGAGATCGACGGCGTGCTCGGCGGCAACGTGGAGCGCCTGCTCCTCGACCGTTGACCGGTGTGGAGAGGAAGCGGCTCCCCGTTCACCCTGAGCGAGGGCGAAGCCCGAGTCGAAGGGAGACGAGATCGGGCACGGGCACGGGCACGGGCACGGGCACGGGCACGGGCACGGATCAGAACTCGTGCGCGGTGCGAGAGAAGTCGGCGGAGGACGGTGCGCCGGCGGTGTCGATGGGCGCGGTGCCGGGGGTGAACCAGAGGTCGACGGCGCCGCCGGCGCGAGCGGCCGCGCGCAGGCCGGTCTCGCGATCGACGCGCACGCGCTCGAGCCCGGGCGGGGGTGACGGTAGGGGCGTCGCGGGGCGCGTCCCCTCGGCGGCGCGGACGAGGCGCATCCAGGCGGGCAGGGCGGCGTGGGCGCCGTCGTCGCGCGGGCCCATCCGCGTCGTCGGCGTGTCGTGGCCGACCCACACCGCGGCGACGACGCGCGCCGTGAAGCCGACGAACCACGCGTCGCTGTTGTCGTTGGTGGTGCCGGTCTTGCCGGCGGCGGGGCGGCCGAGCGCGCGCGCGGCGGTGGCGGTGCCGCGCTGGACGACGGCGGCGAGCATGTCGGTGACCAGGAACGCCGTCGCCGGATCGACCAGCGGCTCGTGGCCGGCGCCGACGCGCTCGTCGGGGAGGAGGCCCGCGACCTCGGCGAGGCGATCGAGGCGACGCGACGGATCGAGCCAGGGATCTTCGGGGACGGCGTCGTCGGCGAGGAGCGCGTCGCCGCGGTGGATGCGGACGATCGCGCGCAGCGGCAGATCGCGGCCGCCGCGCGCGAGGATCGCGTACACGCGCGCGAGCTCGACCGGCTTCACGCACGAGGCGCCGAGTGCCATCGGGCGCAGGTCGGTGACCTCGGTGGTGACGCCGAGGCGGCGCGCGAGGGCGATCACCGCCGGCGCGCCCACGCGATCGAGCACGTCGATCGCCGGCGCGTTGAGCGAGAGCGCGAGCGCGTCGGCGGCGAGCGCCACGCCGCGGAACGCCTTGCCGGCGCGCGGCTTCCAGTGCACACCCGTCACCTCGTCGTAGGCGGCGATGGGCGCGTCGCGCAGCGGCGTGCCCTGCGTGATCGCGCCGCGCTCGATCGCGGCGGCGTAGACCAGCGGCTTCCACGCCGAGCCGGGCTGGCGGCACGCCTGGGTCAGCCGGTCGAACTGCGTCTCGCGCCACACGCGCCCGCCGACCATCGCCTCGACGTACGCGGTACGGTGATCCCAGATCACGGCGGCCAGCTCGGGCGGGCCCTCCTTGCCGGCGAGGTCGTCGCCCGCGCGCCGCGCGACGTCGACGGCCTGGGCGCCGAGCGCTGGCAGCGCCGCGGTCTCGATCGTGAGGCCGCCGCGCGCGACCTCGTCGGGGAAGGTCTCGACGAGGAGGCGGCGCACGTGCTCGGTGTACCAGGGGACGCGCGCGCCGTAGACCTCGGGGAGGCGGGCCAGGACGAGCGGCGCGGCGGCGGCGGCAGCGCGCTCGGCCTCGTCGATGAAGCCGGCGCGCGCCATGCGCGCGAGCACCTCGTCGCGGCGGGCGCGCGCGGGCGCCGGTGCCTGGGTCGGATCGAGCCGCGACGGCGCCTGGATCACCCCGGCCAGGAGCGCGGCCTCGCCGAGGTCGAGCGCGGCGAGCGGCTTGCCGAAGTACGCCTCGGCGCCGGCGGCGACGCCGTACGCGCCGCTGCCGAGGAAGACGAAGTTGAGATACGCCTCGAGGATCTGACGCTTGTCGAAGCGGCGCTCGAGCCGGCGCGCGAGCAGCGCCTCGCGCACCTTGCGGCGCAACGACTGCTCCTTGCCGATCTCCTGCGGCAGGAGGTTGCGCGCGAGCTGCTGCGTGATCGTCGACGCGCCCTCGACCACGCGCCCGGCCCGGTAGTTGACCCACGCGGCGCGCACGATCGCGCGGTAGTCGACGCCGCGGTGCGACGGGAAGCGGGCGTCCTCGGCGGCCAGCACCGCCAGCACCAGGGCGCGCGGCACCTCGTCGAGCGTGACCAGCGTGCGGCGGCCGACCGCCTTGCCGTCGGCGAACGGGAGCTCGGCGAGGAGCGTGCCGTCGGCGGCGACGATGCGCGACGTGCGCGGCGCCTCCGTCGTCCACGCCGCGAGGTCGGGCACCGCCGGCAGGTCGCGCGACCAACCGCGCAGCGTGCTCACCGCCCACGCGGCGACGACGATCGGCGCCGCGAGGATCACCCACGCGGCGAGCACCAGCGGCAGCCGCCACCAGCCGCCACCACGGCGCCGGTTCCCGACGACGACGGTCAATTATGCGCTCGCTTCCCGGCTCCTCGCGGGTGCTACCCCGGAAGTGCTCCCTTCGGTCGCACCTGCCCCACTCGTCGCCGGGCTCGCGCAAGTCACCGACCGATCATGACACGCTGCTCGGGAAAGAGCGCCATCTGGCGGTGCGGGCCCAGGCGCCGCGCGTGTGGGCCCACCGCCGCGGCGATCTCGTCGGCGTAGGCGCCGGTGACCGCCACCTCGCTGGCGCCGCTGCGCGCGATGTACGCGAGCAGCGCCGCGCGATCGGCCGCGGCGCTCCACGGGATGGCGACGTCGACGCCGAGCTCGCGCACCACCTCGCGCTCGACGGCGAGCCCCGAGGCGAGCGCCACCTTCGCGCGCGCGCCGCCGAGCGCCGCCCCGAGGCGCGCGCGATCGGCGAGCGGCCACACCAGCGCGCGGTCGCGCGCGACCGTGCGCTTGACGGCGAGCTCGGTGCCGGCCGCGGCCAGCCGGCGCGCGGCCTCGACGACGCCGCGATGCCCGGCGCACGCGATGCCGGCGCCGGCGAGCGCGGCGACCACGTCGAGCCCCTCGAGCGTCGAGCCCACGAGCACCACCGGCACCGTGCCCGCCGCGAGCGCGCCACGCGCCATGTCGACGACGTCGCCCGTGGTCGCTCCGAAGCGATGGTGCGCCGCCCCGTACGGCGCCGCCACCACCAGCGTGTCGCACCGGCGCAGCTCGGCCGCGCCGCCGAGCCCGGTCCCGTCGGGCGCGACCGCGCCGGCGTAGAGCACGCGGTGGCCGGCGTCGACGAGCAACGCCGCCGCGCCCACGCACCACCCGCTGCGCACGAGCTCGAGTCGCACCGTCCCCAGCGTGAACGGCCGCCCGGTCGGCACCGAGAGGTGCGCGTCACCGTGCGCGCCGAGCAGCGCGAGCGTCTCCGCCGTCGCGATCAGCTGTCCATGTCCGGCGCGGCCCGTGCGATCCGCCGACGAGACGAAGCACACCGCGCGCGCGCGCCGCGCGTCGCACCACACCGACGTGCCGAGCACGTGCACGCCGTCGCGCCAGCTGACGCCCGCCGTCGCTCGTGCCGCGCTCGCCGCCGCCCGCTTTGCTTTCGATCTCACGCCAGCGTGTCTTCGGGAAGCTCGCCGGACAGGAACGCCTTCTCGAGCGCGTCGACGGCGGCGGCGACTTCCTTGCGCTCGGCGTCGCTCAACCGGAACACGATGCCCATGCCGGGCACGTCCTCGTCCTCGGGCACCACCGTGTGCGAGACGATGCCGACCACCGACAGCGGCTGGGCGTTCCCGGGGAGCGAGATGAGCAGGTGGACCTCGGCGTCCTCGGGCAGCGGCTCGTCCGACAGGACGAACACGCCCTGGTCGTTGATGTCGCGCGTGTGGGTCTCGCACGGGCCCTTGAGGCCGCCGTAGGTCACCGGCAGCTTCACCGGCAGGCGCCGGTGCGCGCGCAGGTTGAGCAGGCCGCCGCGCACGAAGCCATTCAGGTAGTTCACCTTCTCGCGCTCGCTGGTGCCCAGGGCCGAGATGAAGCCCGGTGTCGCCCCGTTGGCCGACGTGCGGTGCCCCATCACCGTGCCGCGCAGGATGACGCGCGGGCCCTCGTCGCCGCAGGTGAGATCGATCCGCACGTCGGTCCCGATCGCCGGCAGCGCCGCCGTGCTGGCGACGAACACGGTGCCGTCGCGTGGATCGAAGACCTTGATCCACTCGGCCGGACTATCCAGGCGGAGAACGATGCGGTGCATCCCCTCCGTCTGAAAGTATCACTACTTGAGCGCGAAGCGCAGGGTGCCGCGGGCGTTCCCTCGCTCCACGTCGACGGCGAGCTTCTGCGCCGAGCCGAGCCGGGCGTACGCGCTCGCCGCGTCATCGAGCGTGCGCAGGGGCTTGCCGTCGATGGCGGTGACGATGTCGCCGCCGCGCAGCCCCAGCTTCCAGAAGTACGACGTGCTCGCGACCGTGCCCAGCTTCACACCGCGTGGCAGCCGGGTGAAGCCGATGTCCTTCCCCAGGCGGGAGAAGTCGGCGAGGGCGCTCTCGAGCTCGCGGCGAGACACCGTCAGGACCTCGCCCCGGATCGCCTCGGGCGCCGACGGTGAGCCGGGCGCCGGTGTCGCCTCGAGGGGCTTGGCCTTCTCGGGCGCCGCGACCACGACCGGCTCGCTCGACCGCGGCGCCGCGTAGGGATCGACCACGCCCGTTCCCCGCAGGCTCTCGCGCTGGCTCGCCGGGGCGAGGACCTCGCGCGGCGCGAGGTCGGCGTACGGGTCGATCGGGGCGAGGCCATGCTTGCCCAGCGCTGGCGGCGCCGTCGGCGCGTAGGGGTCGATCGTCGGCGCGGGCGCTGGCAGCGCGCCGTACGGGTCGACGACGTCGGGCGCCGAGCCGGCGACGGGCTGCGGCGCCCGCGGATCGGCGACGAGCACGACCTCACGGCCGTCGCGCGCGACGATCAGGTGATCGTCCTCGACCTGGATCACCGAGAACCCGGCGAGCGAGTCGCCAGCGCTGACGAGCACATGGGCACGGCGATCCTGGTCGTACACCAGCGCCTGGCTGGTCTCGGGCAGGAGCTTCACGACGCGGAACGGCACCCGGCCGAGCTTCTTCTTGGCCGGTTTCGTCTGTTGCGCCGGGACGTTGGGCGACTCGGCCTCGGCGCGCGCGCTTCCCGCGGCGAGGCAGAGGGCGAGCGCCAGCGTCAGTCGGCGAAGCATCACGCCCGATCTTGGTGCAATCGACGTTCCGGCGCCAGGACTCCCTGGGGCCGCACCCTTGGCCGACGTCGCCTCGCCGCCTGTGGACCCGTGGTCACAGGTAGGCGCGCGGGCGACACACGCACGGTTCTGAGCGAGGCCGAGCGAAGCGAGGCCGAGTCGAAGGGCCCTACTTCGCGGCCTTGGCGTCCTTGGGCTCGAACTCGGACAGGTCCAGATCCTGGAGCTCCTTGAGATCCTCGGCGGTGAGGCCCGACGCCGACAGCGTCTCGCTGACGCCCGCCGTCTCCTCCTTGCCGTCGCCGGCCTTGAGCTGCGGCGCGGCGGCCGCCTTCGGCGCCTCGAGCAGGCCCATCTTGGCCTTGAGCTCGGAGAGGGCGTCGTCCTCGCTGCCGCCGCCGGCCTCGAGCGCCATGAACTTGCTCTCGAGCGTGTCGCCCGACAGCTCGCCCGCCAGCTCGGCGCCGGCCTCGGCCTCGGCCTCCATCAGCGCGATGCGCTCGGACATGCGATCGAAGGTCTCGAACGCGCTCGTGTCGCCGAGGCCCTGCATCGTGTTGGCGATCTGCTGCTGCGCCTCCGCGCGCTTCTTGCGCGCGATGAGGATGTTCTTCTTGCGCTTGGCTTCCTCGATCTTGTTGTTGAGGAGCCGCAGCGCGTCCTTCAGCTTCTCGACCGCCTGCTTCTGCGCCACCCACTGCTGCTGGAACTGCTCGCTGATGTTCTCGTGCTCCTGCTTGCGCACGAGCGCCTGGCGGGCGAGGGCGTCGTCGCCGGCGCGCACGGCGACCATCGCCTTGCGCTCCCACTCCTTGGCCTTCTCCTGCTCCGCCGTGTACTGCTTCTGCAGCTTCTTCTCGTCGGCGATGGCGACCGCGACCGCCTTCTTGGCGTCGGCCAGCTGCTGCTGCATCTCGAGCAGCACCTGGCTGAGCATCTTCTCGGGATCCTCGGCCTTGGTGATGAGGTCGTTGATGTTGCTCTTGATGAGCGTGCCGAGCCTGGAGAAGATTCCCATTGGTTTTCCCGCGCCGAGGACGAGTGAGGTAGCTCCACGAGCGTACGGGAGAAGGTGCCTTGTTGCAACGTCCGCCCGGCGCGTGCTACCTCGACGCGGAGCGCCTCTTGCTGGCGCGTTCTCCTCGGATGAGCACCTCGCTGCCGCGCCACGTCGGCATCATCATGGACGGCAACGGCCGCTGGGCGCAGGTCCGTGGTCAGCCTCGCATCGAGGGTCACCGCGTCGGCGCCGAGAGCGTGCGCGACATCACCCGCGCGTCGCGCCAGCTCGGCCTCGAGGCGCTCACCTTGTACGCGTTCTCGTCACAGAACTGGTCGCGCCCCGCCGACGAGGTCAAGGCGCTGATGCAGCTCCTGCGCGACTACCTGCTCGACGAGCGCGCCGAGATCATGGACAACCAGATCCGGCTGCACGCGATCGGCGACATCGAGCGGCTGCCGGCGTTCGTCAAGGAGCCGCTCGACGCCCTGTGCCGCGACTCGGCGCACCACACCGGCATGACGCTCACGCTGGCGCTGTCGTACGGGGGGCGCGAGTCGCTGGCGCGGGCGGCGCGGGTGCTGGCGGCGCGGGTGGCGGCGGGCGAGCTCGCACCCGACGCGATCGACGTCGACGTGCTCGGCCAGGCGCTGCCGACCGGCGTGCTGCCGCCGCTCGATCTGCTCATCCGCACCAGCGGGGAGCAGCGCATCTCCAACTTCCTGCTCTGGGAGTCGGCGTACGCCGAGCTCGTCTTCGTCGACGTGCTCTGGCCCGACTTCCGCCGCAACGAGCTGTACCGCTGCCTCGAGTCGTACGCCGCGCGCGAGCGGCGCTTCGGGCTCACCTCGGCGCAGCTCGCCAACCCCGACAGCGACGTCGAGCCGACATCAGGTTAGTGCCCAGGTTGACGTTTGGCGCGGCGCGCGGTTAGCTGCGCCCTTCGTGGCCCTCGGCAACCTCGCGTCTCGCGTCCTGGTGGCGGTCATCGCCGCGCCGCTGCTCCTGCTCGCGTTCTACCAGGACTCGCACATCCCGACGTTCTTCATCGTCTTCGGCGCCTCGCTGATCGCGATGTGGGAGCTGTTCGCGATGATGCTCGAGGACAAGCGCGATCGCGTCGCCAGCCTCGGCTTCGGCGCGCTCACCGTCGCGGCGTTCTACTGGATGCACCCGATGTCCTTGCCCGCGCGGGCGCCGTGGGCGCTCCTCGGCGACAGCCGTCACCTCGTGCTCGCCTTCGCCGTCCTCGGGCCGGGCCTCTACTACCTCTTCCGCTTCGGCGACATGAACACGGTGGCGCGCCGCATGGCGGCGACCACGTTCGGCATCGTCTACGCCGGCCTCCTCCTCATCACCGCCGCCGAGCTCAAGCGCGACATCGGCGGCACCGAGGGCGGGCACATGATCGTGTTCGTCCTCGTCGTGGTCTGGCTCGGCGACACCGGCGCGTACTTCGCCGGCCGGTTCCTCGGCAAGTCCAAGCTCTACGAGGCGGTCTCGCCCAAGAAGACGTGGGCCGGCGCGTTCGGCGGCCTCGGCGGCTCGCTCGTCGGCGGCCTCCTGATGAAGGCGTTCTTCCTCGACGGCCTGAGCTGGGTCGACGTCGTGCTCCTCGCGCTGCCGGGCGCCGCGCTCGCGCAGATGGGCGATCTCGCCGAGTCCCTCATCAAGCGCTCGACCGGCGTGAAGGACTCGGGCGCGATCCTGCCCGGCCACGGCGGCATCCTCGATCGCATCGACGCCGTCCTCTACTTCGCGCCATGGGTCTACCTGTACATGCAGGCGCGCGCGTTCGTCGACGCGATCTGAGCCTCGAAACGCGCCAGGTCGGCCGAGGTTTTCGGTACCGTCCGGCGTGCCCAAGGAGACGCCCTGGTGGAAGAAGGCGCCGGTCGCGGCGGCCGATGCGCCACGCGCGGTCCGGCCCGCGGACGAGGAGGCGCCGGAGGCCGCGGGCGTGACGGGTGACCTCGCCGACGGCGAGTCGACGACGATGCGCGGCTCCGGGGCGCAGCCCTACGTGCTCAAGAACGTCGGCGGCGTGTACTCGTGCTCGTGCCCGGCGTGGCGGAACGCGGGCGGCGCCATCGATCGCCGCACCTGCAAGCACCTGCGCGCGTTGCGCGGTGACGCCGCCGAGACCGCGCGGGTCGGCGCCGCCGCACCCGTCGCGGCCGCGGCCGCGAACGCCGCCGCGGGCATCACCACGGCGCCGCCCATCCTGCTCGCGCATCCGTGGGACAACGCCACCGACCCCACGGGCTGGTGGGTGAGCGAGAAGCTCGACGGCGTGCGCGCCTACTGGGACGGCTCGCGCCTGATCTCGCGCCTCGGCAACGCGTTCCACGCGCCGGACTGGTTCGTCGCCGGGTTGCCGTCGACGCCGCTCGACGGCGAGCTGTGGGCCGGCCGCAAGAAGTTCCAGCGCGCGGTGTCGATCGCGCGCCGCCAGGATCGCGGCGACACCTGGCGCGAGCTGTCGTACGTGGTCTTCGACGCGCCCTCCTCGGACGGCCCGTTCGAGCAGCGGCTGGCCGAGGTCACGCGGTTGATCGAGGCGTGCGGGGCCGCGCACCTCCAGGCGCACGCGCACCAGCGCTGCGACGGCTTCGATCACCTGCGCGTCGAGCTGGCGCGCGTCGAGGCCCTGGGCGGCGAGGGCCTGATGATGCGGAAGGCGGGCTCGCGCTACGAGGTGGGGCGCTCGTGGACGCTGCTCAAGGTCAAGACGTTCCACGACGCCGAGGCGCGCGTGACCGCGCACGTGCGCGGCGCCGGCAAGCACCAGGGCCGGCTCGGCTCGCTGCAGTGCGCGATGCCCGACGGCACCGTGTTCAACGTCGGCACCGGGCTCTCCGACGACGAGCGCAACAACCCGCCGCCGGTCGGCACCATCATCACGTACCGTTACCAGGAGCTCAGCAACGATGGCGTGCCGCGGTTCCCCTCGTACGTCGGCGTGCGTGACGACGTCGCGTGGCCACCGGCGGAGGCGGCCACGCCGCGCGCGGCCGCCGCGGCCGCCGCCGCCGCTCCCTCCCTCGCTCCCGAGCCCGCGCCGGCGGAGCGACCGCGCCGCACCTTCGCGCGCGGCGACGAGCGCTGGACCATCGAGCTCGACGGGCGCGCGGTCGTCGTCTCCGAGTCCTCGGCCGACGGCGACGTCGACGCGACGACGACCCGGCGCTGCGCCAGCGCCTCCGCGGCGTGGCGCGACGCCGAGCGCCTGATCGCCGAGAAGCTTGCCGCTGGTTACCAGGAGATCGTCGCCTGACCGCGCCACGTGCGAAGGGCTTTGAGGTTAGGCTCGACCCCGATGGGTGGACAGCGCACGTATCTCGAGCTCTCGGAAGACGGCGGCAGCTCCCACAAGTTCTACGAGACCCTCGTCGACGGTCAGACGCTGACCATTCGCTTCGGGCGCATCGGTGACAAGGGCCAGACCCAGGTGAAGGAGTTCCCCAGCCCCGAGAAGGCGCTGGCGGAGGCCTCCAAGAAGCTCGCCGAGAAGCGCAAGAAGGGCTACGTCGAGGCCGTCATGGGCGAGCGCAAGAAGCGCTCGGTCACGCGCCGCGAGATCACCTCGCAGGCCGCCGCCAAGAACACCACCAAGGCGCCCGTGATCTGGCGGTTCACGCCGGCCGACAGCCGCGCCTTCGGCGTCTTCATCGACGAGTACCGCTGCTGGATGGGCAACGAGACCGGCGCCATCTACTCGCTGGATCACGAGGGCCGCGTCCTCGATCAGTTCAAGCTGCCGGACGGCGTGAAGTGCATCGTCGCCGACGAGGACTGGCTGTACGCCGGCTGCGACGACGGCAAGGTCTACGACCTGAGCGGCAAGGTGCCGCGCGTCGCGTACGAGATCTCCGACGACGTCGACATCTACTGGCTCGACATCAAGGACGGCGTGCTCGGCGTCTCCGACGCCGCCGGCAACGTCGCCGTGTTCAACCACGAGGACGAGTCGCAGTGGCAGAAGAAGTCGAGCGGCGGCGCCGGCTGGATGATCCGGTGCGACGAGCTGGGCGTCTATCACGGCCACGCCGACGGCGTGACCATGTACGACTGGGAGGACGGGAACAAGCTGTGGCACCACGGCAGCGAAGGCCCCGTGCTGTTCGGCTGGCAGGAAGAATCGACGGTGTACGTCGCCACCGCCAAGCACCTGGTCCAGCGCTTCTCCAAGCGCGGCACCGATCCGCGCTCGTACCGCTGCGACGCCGCGGTGTTCTCCTGCGCGGCGTCCGAGGACGGCAAGTACGTCTTCGCGGGCGACAACTGCTCGTCGGTGTACTGCTTCGACGAGGCCGGCGCGCGGCTGTGGAAGCTGAACACCGGCTGCGGCTCGGCGTGCTCGATGCAGTTCTTCCGGGACCGCCTCTACATCGTCACCACGGATGGCAGCTTCGCGGCGATCGACGCCAGCGAGGCGGCGATCGCCGCCGCCCAGGCCGGCACCGTCCCCGAGGCCCGATCGATCAAGGCGCCCAGGGCGGCCGCCGTCGTGCCCTCCGCCGAGGTCGAGACCGTGCGCGAGGCGGGCGAGGGCGTGGTCGTCGAGGTCTACAAGGAAGGCAGCAAGCTGCGCGTCCGCCCGGTCTCGACCGGCTACCACCGGACGTGGAACGTGCAGTTCCCCAAGGAGCTGCGCGAGCTGGGCGCCCACTACGTGGTCGACGAGCTGCGCGAGAGCGCCTCGGGTGGCTTCTACCGCGCGCACGGCGCGATCAGGAAGCTCGACCGCGCATGAAGCTGATCAAGCAGACCCGCCTGGCCTTCGTCGAAGGCAAGAGCGACAAGGTCTACGAGGTCGACCTCTGCGAGGTCGGCGCGAATCAGTTCGTCGTCAACTTCCGCTACGGCAAGCGCGGCGCCGCGCTCAAGGACGGCTCGAAGACGGTGGCGCCGGTGAAGCGCGACGAGGCCGACCGCGTCTTCGACAAGCTGGTCCGGTCGAAGATCGAGGCCGGCTACGTCGACGAGACCGTCGCGCCGGCCGCGCGTCCGGCGGCCCCGGCGGCGCGTACGTCGGCCCCGCCTCCGCCGGCGCCCGGCAGCGTCCCGGCGAGCCAGGATCCGCGCGCGCAGAAGATCCTCGAGCGGCTGTCGGCGACCGGCACCGCTCGGCGCTGGTTCCGCCGCGAGAACCAGGAGAGCACGTGGCCCCTCGAGCGCGCGATCTGGCGCGCCGGCGAGCTCCGCATCCGCGAGGCGGAGGCGCCGCTGATCGCGCTCATCGGGACGGCGCCGGCCGGCGCCGGCGTCGAGGGCGGCAGCCTGGGCATGCGCGACTACTGCATCGCGTGGGCGCTCGGCCGCTGCGGCGGCGGCGAGGCGTCGCTGCGCGCGCTGACCACGCTGTACGGTGATCGCAAGACGCCCGAGCACGTCCGCCGGATCGCGGCAGAGTCGCTGCTCCTCCTCGGCGACGAGGCCTCGAGCCAGGAGTTCAAGGATCACAACCTCGGCCAGCTGCCCGAGGTGCTGGCGCGCACGGCGCGCAGCGGCAACCCGGACACGTTCGCGGCGGCGCTCGACGACTTCCCGCTCGATCGCCAGCCGGGCGTGCTGTACCAGCTCTACCTGGTCGACTCGCCGGTCACGCGGCCGGCGTTCCTCGAGGCGATCCGCAAGGCGCCGCTGGTCAAGCCGTTCTTCCAGCAGCTCCGCCACATCTTCAAGGCGGCCGAGCTCCGCCGCGACGCGCGCGTGTTCGGCCTCCTCGGCTACCGCTTCGAGACCACCAGCGCGAACTACAAGCAGCGTTATCGCCGCCTCATGGAGCCGTACTCCACCGATACCCGCTCGTACCTGCGCCGCCGCGTGTGGCGCGTGCTGCGCCGGATGGGGCAGGTGGGCGACCCCGACTATGTCCGGCTGGCCGCCGGCGTGCTCCTGCCGTTCACCGACGCCGACGGCGGCGAGCCGCGGCACGTCGGGGGGACCCACTGGGATCGCTTCGCGTCGTACGTGGCGTTCAACCACATCCTGTACACCGGCTCGGCGCGCTACGAGCTGCCGCGCAACCGCCGCGCGTGGCGCATGCGGCGGCCGCACCGCCCGGGCGGGCCCGTTCCGTCGGCGCGCGAGGAGGCGTTCCCCGCGCTCTGGGAGCAGCAGCCGGGCGCGCTGATGCAGCTGTGCGCCGAGAGCGCCTGCACGCCGGTGCACGACTTCGCCGGGAAGGCGCTGCTCGCGTGCCCGGCGTTCCTCGACGAGCTCGAGCTCGACGACGTGCTGATGCTGCTCGGGCGACCGTACGACGCCACCGCGCGCGTCGGCTTCGTGGTCGCGAACAAGCGCTACGACGCGAGCAACCCCGACCTCGCGCTGCTCGGCGCGCTCGCCGCCTGTGCCCACGAGCCCGGCCGCGCCCAGGCCTTCAAGTGGATCGACGAGCAGCGGACCCGCGCGCTCGGTGACAGCGGTCTCCTCGCCGCGCTGGTGATGGCCCGGCCCGCCGACACGCGCGCGTTCGCGCGGCGCCTCCTGCGCTCGGCGACCCTGACCCCGCCGGTGGGCCAGGCGCTGATCGGCCGCCTGGTCGCCGGACTGCTCGCCCTCGGCGAGGGCGACAACGAGCTCGCGCTCGACGCGGTGCAGACCATGTCGACGACGCTCGCGGCGCACCTCGCGACGGTGAGCATCACCGTCATCCACGATCTGCTCGGCCACCCGCTGTCGGGCGTCCAGGAGCTCGGCGCCGAGCTGCTCCTCCGCTTCGACGCGCGCTCCGGCCTCATCCCCGTCGACCTGTTGCTCGCGGTCCTGCACTCGCCGCACGAGAACGTGCGAGCCGCCGGCATGCGCCTCCTCGCCGAGCTGCCGGAGCCGTCGCTGGCCACGATGGACCCGCTGCTCGTCCGGCTCTCCACCGACGGCAACGCCGATCTGCGCAACGCCTCTCGGCCGCTGGTCACGCGCATCGCCGCCGCGTTCCCCCAGACGCGCGATCGGATCGTCGCCGGCCTCATCGAGGCGCTCCTGCGCCGCAAGCTGGCCGAGGACGTGCCCACCCACGTCCTGCGCCTCCTCCGCGACGATCTGGTCGCCGGTCACCCCGCGATCGACGCGGCCACGGTGTGGCGCCTGCTCTCGTCGGGCTCCCCCCACGCCCAGGAGCTGGGCGGCATCCTCTTGCCGACCAACGTCACGCCGGCCTCGCTCGAGCTGGCGCAGATCATCAAGCTCGCCAGCCACGAGATCCTCAGCGTGCGCACCGCGGCGTGGCGGATGTACGAGCAGGACGTGCCGCGGATCCAGCAGGACATGGCCGCGGCGGTGCGGATCCTCGACGCCAGGTGGCCGGACTCGCGGCAGTGGGCCTTCGAGTTCTTCCGCCGGCCGGACTTCGCGAGCTACTTCACGGTGGACGTGCTGGTCGGCGTCATCGACAGCGTGCGCGACGACGTGCAGGCCTACGGTCGCGAGCTGCTGCAGCGACACTTCATCGAGGCCGACGGCCCGCAGCTCCTGCTGCAGCTCTCGGAGCATCCGGCGCGCGCGGTGCAGCTGTTCACGACCAACTACCTCGAGCGCTTCGCCGCCGGGAAGCCCGAGCGCCTCGAGTCGCTCGTGCCGTACCTGACCAGCGTGCTGTCGCGCGTGAACCAGGGCCGCGTCGCCAAGCAGCGCGTGCTCGCGTTCCTCGTCGCCGAGGGGTCACGCGACGCGGCGTCGGCGGCGATCGTGATCCCGCTCCTCTTCCGCATCGCCGCGACGATCTCGATCGAGTACCGCGCCCTCGCCATCGAGGCGATGATGGCGATCCACCGCGCGCAACCCACGGCGCCGCTGCCCATCGCGATCAAGCCGGTGCGCGTCGTCAACCCTGTCACCGCGGCCGGGGCGCGCTGATGGAGTTCCAGTACGCCTTCAAGCGCAGCTCGACCGTCGACAACGGGCCGGGGCGCACCGCGCTCTCGTTCTCGCCCGACACCAGGCGCGCGCCCACGTTCTTCTCCGGCGAGCTGCGCAAGGGCATCGCGTTCCGCGAGGCGATCAGCGCGCTGCACGACGTCGTGGTCTCGGACCTGCGGTTCAAGCCCAGGGACAAGAGCGAGTACAAGGCGTGGGCGGCCAAGCAGGAGGCGATCGACTGGGATCAGATCGCCGCGCAGCGCGCCGGCGTGGCCAGGCAGATGAAGACCCTGCAGGAGCGTCTGTCCGCGCTCTACCGCGAGTCGAGCGCGCGGCGTGCGCCGCTCGAGCGCGCCAAGCGGGCCTACTTCGACTACCTCTACGAGAAGGATCGCGACGCCTGGTTCGTCCTCGATCCGGTGATCACCGTCCACCCCGACGAGATCTTCTTCGAGTGCTTCAGCCAGGACGAGTCGTCGTACGGCCGCCTCGGTGCCAGCTACGAGGTGTTCCGCAACATCGGCGAATTCGCCTGCGGCACCACCAACATCGACTACTCGTCGGCGCTCTACGACGAGTTCCAGAAGATCCGCAGCTACAAGACGACGAAGTTCGAGGTCGATCCCTCGGGCTTCGACGTGCAGACCACCGGCGAGGAAGCCTTCAAGGAGGTCAAGATCGACCTCCCCGACTCGTGGGTGCGCGGCTTCCTGCAGGTCAACAGCGCCATGGGCCTGCCGGCGCGCACGTTCGATCTGCACCCGATGGACGTCCACAACCTGTGCTTCGTGCTGCGGCGCCACAAGGAGAAGAAGGGCCCGCGCTCGATGCGCTACTGCCTGACGCCGGGCCAGCCGGTGCGGGTCGTGTTCGATCCGTGGGGCATCGAGGTCGTGTGCCGCCGCAGCGAGTACCGCGGCGCGCAGGCCGAGGAGCTGCGGATCTGGGGGCGCCGCCGCCTCCACATCCTCGAGCGCCTCATCCCGATCGCCGAGAAGTTCACGGTGCACCTGCTCGGGCAAGGGCTGCCGTCGTTCTACGTCGCCGACCTCGGCGACATGACCTTCACGCTCGGGCTGTCGGGGTGGACCGCCAACGACTGGTCGAAGGCCGGCAACTTCGATCTGCTGGCGCCGCGCGCCGAGGTCGACGACTTCACCAGGCAGCGCGTGTTCGACGGCCTCAAGGAGCGGTGGCTCGATACGCCCGACGGGCTGGTCACGCGCCTCGGCATCCCGCGCGCCGCCGTGCTGGGCGCGCTCGGGGCGTACACGCAGGCCGGCCGCGCCATGTTCGATCTCGCCAAGGGCGTGTACCGCGTGCGCGAGCTCGCGCGCGATCCGCTGCCCATGGACAAACTTCGGTTCTCCAACCCGCGCGAGGAGTCGGCGACTCGACTACTGTCGCGCAACGCCGTGCAGTCGAGCGCACGGGCGCTCCCCGACGGGGGCATCGAGCTCTCGGGCTCGGTCAAGGACGGCAGCCACACGCACCAGACCTCGCTCACGATCGACGCCGACGCGCGCATCACGCGCGCCGAGTGCGAGTGCAACTACTTCCAGCAGAACAAGCTGTTCAAGGGACCCTGCGAGCACATCCTCGCGCTGCGCATGCACGACGCACGGCGGCGCCCGGTGGTGCTGGCTTCCTGATCTCGGCGAAAGGAGTTCTTCACGCGCGGAGCGTTCAGGCGAAAACATCTTGCAACCCGGGCGGCGGATCGCCGTCCATGCAACCTGGCCTGACATGCATCACTGGCCCGATCTCGACTGTGCGAGGTCGCCTCCACCCAGGGGATTCCGGATTCAATTCGGAGCATTCAATGCCCCCGGGTGGAGGGACCTCGCTTGAGTTGATCGAGCCAGTCCAGAGAGTGTTCGAAGGTTCGCCCGACGCTCCGCGCGTGATTTTTTCTACCCGTGTCGAACAAGCGCCAAGAGCTCTACGACCGCATCCGCGCGTCGTCGAAAGACTCGGTCATCCTCGAGGAGATGATCCGGCTCGGGTTCTGGCCCGCGCGCGGCACCATCCCCGACGACCCGGCCGAGGAGATCCACGAGCGCGCCGAGCTCGAGCGCCAGCTCGCGGCGCTGCGCACCGAGCAGTCGCGGCTGCACGACATCGACGCGCTCAAGAAGGCGCTCCGCCAGCAGCGGCTCGAGGCGTCGCGCGCCAAGCAGCAGGAGACCAAGGAGCGGCGCGAGCGCGAGCGTTTGGCGCGCGCGGCGGCGTGGAAGGAGCGACAGGGCCGCGACATCGTCTATCTCGGGCGCGGCGTCTCCGGCGGCCTCCAGTCGACGGCCTGCGATGCGGCGCGGCTGGCGCGCTTCGGGCTGCCCGTCCTCGAGACGCCGGCGCAGATCGCCGCGGCGATGGGGCTCACCGTCTCCGAGCTGCGGTTCCTCGCCTTCCAGCGCACGACCTCGACGGTCTCCCACTACGTGCGCTTCGAGATCCCGAAGAAGACGGGCGGCACGCGGCGCATCTCGGCGCCGATGCGGCGGCTCAAGGACGCGCAGCGCTGGCTCCTCGATCACGTGCTCGACAAGGTCACGTTGCACGACGCCGCCCATGGCTTCCGCAAGGCGCGCTCGATCGTCACGAACGCCACGCCGCACGTGGGCGCGGAGCAGGTCGTGAACGTCGACCTGAAGGACTTCTTCCCGACCCTCGAGTACAAGCGGATCCGCGGCATGTTCCGCGGCCTCGGCTACGGCGAGGCCGCGGCGACCATCTTCGCGCTCCTCACCAGCGAGCCCGAGGTCGACGAGGTCGAGCTCGATGGCCAGCGCTTCTACGTCGCCAATGGCGTGCGCAAGCTGCCCCAGGGCGCGCCGACGAGCCCGGCGATCACCAACATCGTGTGCCGCCGCCTCGACGCGCGGCTGGCGGGCGCGGCGGCGAAGCTCGGCTTCACGTACACGCGTTACGCCGACGACCTGACCTTCAGCGCGCCCGCGACCGCCGACGCCGGCACGATGCTGGCGCGCGTTCGCTGGATCGCCGAGCAGGAAGGCTTCGCCGAGCACCCGACCAAGACCCGCGTGCTGCGCAAGGGGCGGCGCCAGGAGGTCACGGGTGTCGTGGTCAACCGCCAGCTCGGTGTCGAGCGCGACACCCTCCGCAAGTTCCGCGCGCTGCTGTTCCAGATCGACAAGGACGGGCCGGCGGGCAAGACCTGGGGCGCGTCGCCTGACCTGTTCGCCTCGGTGATCGGCTACGCCAACTTCGTGCGCATGGTCGATCCGGAGAAGGGCGGCAGGCTCCTCGCCACGGCGCGCGCCCTCGCGGCCCGGCACGGATGGACGCCGCCCAGGAAGCCGCCGCCCAGGCCGCCGAAGCCGCCCACAGGCGGTGGTGGTCCTGGCGGTGGCGGCGGCGGGCCGACGACCTCGCCGACGACGCCGACGCCTGCCCCCGCGGCCGAGACGCCGCCGCCCGAGACCCCGCCCGCCAAGAAGAAGAAGTGGTGGCAGATCTTCTGAACCAGGGTGGCCGTCCCTGCAGCGGGACAACTTCCTACGCCGCGACCTGCTGCAGGTACTCCTTGGCCCGCGCCGCCCACTCGCTCTCGGTGTCGAGCTCGAGGTAGCGGTGCAGGTGACGGCGCGCGCGCGCCTTCGAGCCGGCGCGCACGAGCGCGAGGCCGAGGTTGTAGTGCGCGTCGGCGAAGTCGGGCGCTTGCTGGCAGACGCGGACCAGCTCGGAGATCGCGAGGTCGGTCTCGCCCAGGTCCTCGAGCAGGTTGCCGAGGTTGTAGCGGGCCTCGGCGAGCCCCGGGTCGTGATCGAGCGCCTGCTCGTAGAGCCTGCGCGCCTCGGCGGTGTCGCCGGCCCGGTGACGCAGGTTGCCGAGGTTGGTCATCGCGGCGGCGAGGTGGGGGTCGACCTCGAGCGCCTTGCGGTAGAGCCGCTCGGCCTCCTCGTCATCGCCGCGATCCTCGGCGGCGCACGCCTCCATGAAGCTGCAGTAGGCGGTCGGGCCGAGCGTCGCCTCGGTCGTCTCGGTGTCGATCGCACCGGGCGCCGCCGGCGTCACGCCGCGCTCCGCCTCCTCGACCTGCTCCTTGCGGAGGGTCGCGATCTGCCCGCCGAGCGCCGGCAGGTTGAACGCCATCACGACCTGGCCGGTCGCCGGCACGAAGGCGACGTCGTCGGCGAGCGCGACCACGTTCTCGCCGTCGGAGCACACGCGCATGCGCAGCGCGGGGTGGACGTCGCCGGGCAGCGAGCGGCGCAGCGCCTCGAGGTTCTTGCGCACCTTCTGCGGCGTGAGCCCGGCGGCGAGCAGGTCCTTGGCCGCCTTCACCGCGCACAGATCGCGGAACGTGTAATAGAAGCGGTTGTTCTTCCGCACCGTCGGACCGACGAAGCCGGTCTGCATCCAGTAACGCAGCCGTGACTCCTGGACGGCGAACAGCTTGGCGACTTCGGGGATGCTGTAGAGCTCGGTCACGGGTTACCTCCTCAACAGGGCTTCGACGTTCAGGGCGAAGTGAACGACGGGTCCGCGGGCGCGGACCTCGAGGTCGATCTGGGGCTGGATGAGCGTGGCGCCGGCGATGCGGCGCGCCTCGGCGAACGCGACGGCGCGGGCGCGCTGGCGCACGCGCGGGTCGTCGGGGGCGAGCTCGGCGAAGCGCCGCGCCGTCGACGCGTCGGCCTCGTCGGAGAGTCGGGGCGCGAGCGCGGCGAGGTCGAGCGTGATCATCGTCGACCCGGTGTAGTCGTCGCCGTCGAGGCCGCCCTCGCTGGTGACGCGCATCTCGGCGAGCACCATCTCGAGCGCGGTCGGCGACAGGCTGGTGTCGACCTTGCGCTGGAACACCGAGAGCCGGCGCGCGGTCACCATGCCCTTGCGCACCGCGGGCAGCGCGGGCGCCGCCGGCGTCGGCGAGGTCACCGCGGGCGCGGCGTGCGGCGCGTGCGACTGACGCTGGAGCCGCAACGGTCGGCGCGAGGCTCGAGGCCGAGCAGGCGCTGCAGGGACGTCCATGCGATCACGGTACAGATCGCCTTTCGGGCGGGCCACTTTTCTCTACATGTAGGATACGGCACGCAATGTCCTGCAATCATTCCCCGACGGCGGCCGGACCATGATACGCCCGTTATCCGGTGGGACGATGAACCTGGACCCGCGGCAGTACCCGATCCTCGTCGTCGACGACGAGCAGGACAACCTGGACGCCTTCCGCTTCAACTTCCGCAAGGTGTTCGACATCGTCAGCGCCTCGAGCGGACCCGAGGCGCTCGACCTCCTGCGCGAGAAGGACGTCGCGGTCATCATCACCGACCAGCGGATGCCCAGGATGACGGGCCTCGAGCTGCTCAAGGAGGCCAAGGCGCTCCGCCCCGACGCGGTGCCGATCATCCTCACGGCCTTCACCGACGTCGACGTCCTCATCGAGGCCATCAACCTCGGGCAGGTCTACCGCTACATCACCAAGCCGTGGGACGCCAAGGAGGTCCGCGGCCTCCTCCAGTACGCGATCGAGCGCTACCACCTCCAGCGCGAGAACACGCGCATGGCGGCGCAGCTCGCCGAGTACACCGGCTACCTCAACCAGCAGCTGCACGGCCAGTTCGACTTCGGCAACATCATCGGCGACTCGGCCGCGCTGCGCGAGGTGCTGGGCAAGGTCGAGCAGGTCGCGCCCACGGCGTCGACGGTGCTCCTGCGCGGCGAGACCGGCACCGGCAAGGAGATGGTCGCGCACGCGATCCACATCAACTCGCCGCGCGAGCACAAGCCGTTCGTGCGCGTGAACTGCGCCGCGCTCGCTCCCGGCATCCTGGAGAGCGAGCTCTTCGGCCACGAGAAGGGCAGCTTCACCGGCGCGATGCAGCGGCGCCCCGGGCGCTTCGAGCTGGCCGACGGCGGCACGCTCTTCCTCGACGAGGTCGGCGACCTCCCCATGGAGGTGCAGATCAAGCTCCTGCGCGCGCTCCAGGAGCGCGAGTTCGAGCGGGTCGGCGGTCACGAGACCATCAAGGTCGACGTCCGCCTGGTGTCGGCGACCAACCGCAACCTCGAGCAGATGATCGAGGAGGGCGAGTTCCGCGAGGACCTCTACTACCGGCTCAACGTCTTCCCCATCAACCTGCCGCCCCTGCGCGAGCGCCTCGACGACATCCCGGTGCTCGCCCAGCACTTCGTGTCGAAGTTCGCCCGCTCGATGGGCACGCGGCCGGCGGGCGTGGCCATCGACGCGGTCCAGAAGCTGCGCGAGTACACGTGGCCGGGCAACGTGCGCGAGCTCGAGAACATCATCGAGCGCGCGATGATCCTGGCGCGCGGCGGCGAGCTGCAGTCGTCGCACCTCGACTTCGGGCGGCGCGCGCAGCAATCGTCGGGCGGCTTCCCGACGGTGGCCGCCGATCAGGGCAGCGGCCCGGCGCAGATCCCGCCGCCGGGCGCAGGTGGCGGCGGCGGCGGCGGCGGCGAGGACGGCCGCTCGCTCGCCGAGCGCCTGCTCGACAGCGAGCGCAAGGAGATCATGGCCGCGGTCGAGAAGAGCAAGGGCAACATCGCGTCGGCGTCGCGCATGCTCGGCATCAACCGCTCGACCCTCTACTACCGCCTGCGCAAGCACGGCCTCGAGCACCTCCTGCCCACCAAGGTCGCCGTCGGCGGCGACGAGGGTGGCACCGCGACCACGCCGCCGGCCGGGGCTGGCGACGGCGGCCCGACGGGCTAGCGTTCCTCATGCGCGCGCTCTTCATCGTCGACCCGCTCGAGCGCCTGGGGCTCGCCGGAGACACCTCGTACGCCCTCATGCTCGAGGCCCAGCGGCGCGATCACGAGGTGTGGACGTGTCAGATCGAGCACCTCGGGCTCGAGCACGACGACCCGATCGCCGAGGCGCAGCTCACGCTGGTGCGCCCGGCGTCGACGCCGACGGAGGCGTTCTCCTCGGAGCCGCGCGTCTCGGTCCCGCTCGAGGCGTTCGACGTCGTCCTCATGCGCAAGGACCCGCCGGTCGACACCGCGTACCTGCACGCGACGTGGATCCTCGAGCAGGCGCGCGGCAAGACCCTGCTCGTCAACGACCCGCGTGGTCTGCGCGAGCTCAACGAGCACCTCGCCGTCCTGCGCTTCCCCGACCTCACGCCGCCGACGATCGTGACTCGCAGCGCGCGCCGCCTGGCCCAGTTCCAGCGCGAGCAGGGCGGAGCGATCGTGGTGAAGCCGGTCGACGGCTACGGCGGGCTCGGCGTGTTCGTCGTCAGGGACGGCGACCCCAACACCTCGTCGCTCATCGAGAACGCCACGGCGGCCGGCGCGCGCTGGACCGTCGCCCAGCGTTACCTGCCGGAGGCGGCGGCGGGTGACAAGCGCATCGTGCTCTGGGACGGCGAGCCCATCGGCGCCGTCCTGCGCGTGCCGGCCAAGAACGAGGCGCGCGGCAACCTGCACGTCGGCGGCAAGCCGGTGAAGACCGAGCTCGACGACGACGATCGCGCGATCATCCGCGCCGTGGCGCCGGTCCTGCGCGAGCACGGCCAGCTCCTGGTCGGGCTCGACGTCATCGGCGGCAAGCTGACCGAGCTCAACATCACGTCGCCGACCGGCATCCGCCATATCGAGGCGCTCGAGCAGCGAAACGTCGCCGCCGCCGTCCTCGAGGGGATCGAGCGGTCGGCCAGGATCCGCGCGGAATCGCGGGCTTGAGCCGAGCTCACGTGGCTGTTGCGCGGGGGGCGATCCGGAGAGAAGGTGCCCCATGACTCCCGAGCTCTCCCTCGAGTTCATCGAGAAGCTTCCCAAGACCGACCTCCACTGCCACCTCGACGGGTCGCTGCGCCTCGACACCATCCTCGACCTGGCGCGCAAGCAGCACGTCAAGCTGCCCACGTTCGATCGCGGCGAGCTGTTCAACCTGCTCTACGCCGGCGAGAAGTGCGCCTCGCTCGAGGACTACCTCAAGGCGTTCGACATCACGCTCTCGGTCATGCAGACCGAGGCGGCGCTCGAGCGCACCGCGTTCGAGCTCGCCGAGGACGCGTGGAAGGAGAACGTGCGCTACCTCGAGGTGCGCTACTCGCCGCTCCTGCACACGCGCGAGGGCCTGCGCCCGGCGACGGTCGTCGAGGCGGTGATGCGCGGCCTGCGCGCCGCCAAGCGCCAGTACGGCATCCGCTACGGCGTGATCCTGTGCGCGATCCGCTCGCTGTCGAGCGAGTCGAGCCTGCGCATCGCCGAGCTCTGCGTCGCGTTCAAGAACCGCGGCGTCGTCGGCTTCGACGTCGCCGGCGCCGAGGTCGGCAACCCGGCCAAGGTGCACCGCCAGGCCTTCCAGCTCGTCATCGACAACAACATCTCGTGCACCGCGCACGCCGGCGAGTCGTTCGGGCCCGACTCGATCCACCAGGCGCTGCACAAGTGCGGCGCGCACCGCATCGGCCATGGCACGCGCCTGGTCGAGAACGGCGACCTGCTCAACTACGTCAACGACCACCGCATCCCGCTCGAGGTGTGCCCGTCATCGAACGTGCAGACCAAGGCCGCGTCGAGCTTCGAGACCCACCCGGTCGACTTCTACGTCGACTACGGCCTGCGCGTGACGATCAACACCGACAACCGGCTCATCACCGACACGACCGTGTCGAAGGAGACGTGGCTCTGCCACAAGGCCTTCGGATGGCCGCTCTCGACCCTCAAGGAGATCATCATCGCGGGGTTCAAGAGCGGCTTCATGCCGTACCGGGAAAAGGCCGACCTGCTGGCCGAGGTCAGCGCCGAGCTGGCGGCCATCCAGGCGCCGACCAACGGCAAGGCCGCGGAACGGCAAGCGGAACGGCCGGTTACGGGGGCTGCGTCGCCTGCGGCGCTGGCCGAGGCGCCGGCTGCGACCCGCACTCCCCAGTGACGCCGATTTCCGGCGATCCCTGGTGAGGGTGGGCCGATTGCGGGGGCGCGCGGCGGCGGTCTACGTTCCGAAGATGCAGGCTCGTATCGTCGCCGTATCACTGGTCTCGCTCGTCGCAGTGGTCTCCTGCGCCCAGGGCACGAGCGGCGGCGACGGCGATGACGACGGCGTCGACGCGCCGGGCGCCGACGCCAAGGTCGACCTCGTGGACGCGCCGGCGGTGGACGCGCCGCCGGGGGCGATCGACGCCGCCGTGGACGCGCCCCCGGCGGCGATCGACGGCGGCATCGACGCGCCGCCGGGGGCCGCGCCCGATACGTGCGCGCAGGCCCTCGACGTCACCGCGGGCGCGATGCAGGCGGGCGGCATCACGGTCACCGGCGACACGACCGGGTACGCCGACGACGTGCGCCCCGCGTCGAGCTGCACCGGCTTCCTGCCCGACGGTCCCGACGCCATCTACTCGGTGACGGTGAACGCCGGCGTCACGATCACGGCGGTGGCGACGCCGACCACCGGCTGGGACATCTCGCTCGAGCTGGTGCAGCCGTGCACCGCGACGCCGACGTGCCTCGACGGCTCCGACGCCATCAGCGGGCCCGAGACCGTCACGTACACGACGACGGCGCAGGGCACGTACTTCATCGTCGTCGACGGCTACAACCCCGGGATCGCCGGGCCGTTCTCGCTCAACGTCCGCCTGCAGTAGATCAGCGGACGGTCAGCTGCATGTGGTCGACCGCCGTGGCCTCGAGGCCGTCCTCGTCCGTCACCGTCAGGACGATGGTCGCGGGCCGGTTGCCGAAGAACCGCACGGTAGGCGCGGGCGAAATCGCCCGGCTGCCTTCGAATCGGAACTCGTCGTCGATGATCTCCCACGCGAAGGTGAGGCGCGCGGTCCCACCCGGGTCGTCCAGGGGATCGGCAGAGGCCGTGCCGTCCAGGGTCACGAGGGTCTGATACCCGTCGTTCTCGACGATCGCGGGCGGGGTGATCTCGATTCGCGCGAGCGGCGGGCGGCCAGTTTCGAGGGTGCAGCCCGTCACCGACGCGACGAAGACGACGAGGATGGACGTAAGGCGCCGCACGCCTCCGTGATATCATGCCGCCCGTGCTGTCGAAGAACCGGCGAGAGAAGTTCAAGCCTGTCATCGGCCAGCACCTTCGGCGCGTCTACAACTTCTGCTTCCGGATGACGCTCGACCACGGGCGCGCGGCGCGGGTCGTGGACGAGGTCTTCCACCGCGCCTATCTGGGTGGCGACGATCTGCCGGCCGAGCCCGAACGCGCGGAGCTGTGGCTGCTCCACATCGCGAACCACGTGCTCGAGAAGCGCCTGCCGCGCACGCCCGAGGTCAACTTCGACCTGCTCGACGACACCCTCCGCAGCGAGGCGACGCGCACCGACGTCGTCCGCTCGCTCTCCGATCCGCAGCGCGACTTCCTTCTCTGGGAGCTGAAGCAGGGCTGCATGACCAGCGTCGTCAACTGCCTCTCGCCCGGCGAGCGCGCCGCCTTCGTCGCGGCCCAGGTGATGAAGCTCCCCGACGAGGACGCGGCCAAGGCGCTCGGCGTCACCGTCTCCGCCTACAAGGTCCGCCTGTCGCGCGCGCGCCAGAAGGTCGGCGACTACCTCGCGCCGCGCTGCGAGCACGTCGACCCGATGAACCCGTGCCGATGCCCGGCGCGCGTCGGCACCGCGCTCAAGAAGGGCTTCATCACGCCCGCGCCGCAAGGCGGTAGCGGTGGCCAGGTCTCGCTGCGCAAGCCGGCCCAGCCCTACGGCCGCTACGGCGCCACCGCCGACGGCGACGACGCGCCCCAGCGCGACATCGCGACGATCTACGGCAACCTCCCCGAGCCCGAGCCGCAGCCCGGCCTCCTCGAGAAGCTGGTCGCGAACCTCGAGGGCGGCGTCTGGGAAAAGAAGTAGCGGGGGCGGGCGGCCGGGCGAGGCGGGCCGATGTGACCGAGGCCGCGGCGCGGCGCGGTTCCGGAATAGCTCCGTCGATTCGCGACGTCCCTCGGGATATGACCCTGGCCATGGACCTGAGGACCGGAGCTTGTCTCGCCTGCATCGTCGCGACCGCGTTCGGCTGCAAGGGGAAGGAGGAATCGAAGCCTCCGTCGTCGCCGTCGCCGGTCGCTGCGGGCTCCGCGGCGGCCCCGAGCGAGCCCGCGGCACCCTCGGCGACCGCCCCCGCGGCCCCGGCCGCGCCGCCCGCCCGGATCGCCACCGGCGAGCCCGCGTTCGGGTGCTTCGCCTGGTCACCCTCGCTTCGCGCGGCCGCGTGCGTCACCGGCACGATCGATCGGTCCGACGGGCCGCCGAAGCTCGCCGTCACGTTCGTCGGCGCCACGAGCGCGCCGGCGACGCTGAACGAGACGGTCGACGACGCCGCCGCGAAGCCGATCGACGCCGCGCTCGCCAAGGATGGCTATGCAGCGCTGCCGCCGGGGCAGAAGGTCGAGGCCGGCAAGCCGTTCGATCTCGGCCGCGGGGCGAGCGTGACCGTGACCGAGAAGGAGACCGACGCGGGCGGTGACAACGTGGCGCCCACCACCAAGATCACGGCGACCCTGACCTGCGGCGGCAAGCAGATCTCGCTCTACGACCACGAGGACGAAGGCATCGGGCTCGCCGTCCACGTCCACGCGGTGGGCAGCCACGTGATCCTGGGACTGGCCTCCGGTCAGCACCGGGAGGGCGAGTCGATCGACGCGTTCGAGGCGGTCGTGCTCGACCCCTCGAGCTGCGAGCTCGTTCGCTGAAGGCGTCTTCTACGGCGCGGGATCGTCGAGGTCGACGCGCGCGGCGGCGCCCGGCTCGACGGTGACGGTGCGATCGACGAACGAGCCGTCCGTGGCGTGCAGCGAGACGACGTAGGTGCCGCCGGCGACGGTGAGCTCGAAGGCGCCGTCGGCGCCGGTCGTCGCCATCGACACCGGCGGCTCGTCGCCGCGGCGATCGAGGAGGACGAAGCGGCCGGGCGCGGGGCGGCCGGCGGCGCGCACGACGCCGGTGATCCGGCCGGTGCGACCGAAGCGTAGATCCACGGTGGCGTCGGCGGTGCCGGCGCGCACCAGCACGGCGGACGTGGCGCCGAGGTCACCGGCCGTCGCCGAGACCGAGCAGTCGCGGTCGGTCGGCAGCGCCCGGCGATAGCGGCCCTTGCGATCGGTGTCAGCCACCAGGCGCCCGGGGACGCCGACCGGCACGAAGCTGACCTCGGCCGCGGCGATCGGGCGGCCGCCGGCGTCGGTGACGGTGCCTGACACCTCGCGGCCGCGGCTGAGGACGAGGTCGCCGACGTCGGTCACCTCGCCGGCCGTGACGACGACGTCGCCGCGGACCAGCTCGGGGACGCCGCGCGCGTCGACGCGCAGCGCGTGACGTTCCGGTGGCACGCCCTCGATGAGGAACGTGCCGTCGGCGCCGACCCGCTGCGGCGTGCCCTCGAGCCGGACGCGCAGATCGGCGGGCGGTGGGGTGCCGTCGCTCATCACGACGCGGCCGCGGATCGCGCCGTCGGCGGGGAGCCGGATGGTCACGTCGTCGCCGGCGCGCACGCGCTGGCCCACCGACCGCATCGCCAGGGACACCGGCGCGAAGTGGCCGGGGCGCATCGCGGTGAGGACGTAGTGCTCGCCGCGGGCGAGGCCGTGCAGCTCGAAGCGGCCGTCGTCGCCGGTGAGCTCGGCGCCGGCGGCGGTCGCGCGATCGTCGTCGCGCGTGTCGTGGACGAAGAAGATCGTGACGTCGGGGGCCGGCTTGCCGGCGGCGTCGACGACGACGCCGCTGATGAGCTCGTCGTCGTCGAGCACGAGCAGCAGGTCGTCACGGCCGTTCGCCCCGCGGGTGTCGAGCGTGAGCGGTGCGCTGGCCGCGCGGTCGTGGCGGGCCACGAGCTGGAGCTCGTCGTGCGGCAGCCCGCGCGCCTCGAAGCGGCCGGTGCCGTCGGCCTGCACGGTGCGGAAGACCCGTCCGCCGGCGCGAAAGCGCACGTCGACCTCGGCGCCGGGCGCCGGCTCGAGCCCGCGAGTCGCGACCACGCCGGCGAGGACGACGCCGTCGCCGACGACGACGGTGATCGGCGGCGGCGCGGTGCCCGCGGCGATCTCCACCGGCGCGACGCCGAGATCGTACGCCGGGTGCACGGCGTGGACGAACCAGGCGCCGGGCGCGACGCCGGGCACGAGGAACGCGCCGTCGTCGCCGCTCGTGACCGAGCCCTTCACGCCCGCCAGCCCCGGCATCGGCGCGGGCGCCACCTCGATCGTCGCGTGCGCCACCGGCGCGCCGCGCTCGTCGACGACCACGCCCCGCACGGGGACGCCGGCCTCGACCTCGACGGTGACGTGCCACGTGCCCTCCTGCGTCGAGTCGATCCCGACGGCGCCGACCTGGTACCCGATCGCGGCGCACCAGGCCTCGAGCCCGGCGGCGGGCATCCCGGCGAAGCGCGCGACGCCGTCGGCGCCGGTCACCGCCTCGAGGTCCACGGCGCCGGGAAACATCGAGCTCATGCGCACGCCGGCGCGGGCCTTCGCGAGCGGCGCGCCGGTGGCGGCGTCGAGGCAGCGCACCTCGACGCGACCGGCCTCGTACAGGCGCAGCGTCACGGCGTCCTGCGCCGCCGTGAGGTGCACGCGCACCGGCCCTGCGTAGCCGTCGTCGCGCCGGGCCTCGACGACGAACGTGCCGGCGGCGAGGCGCTCGAAGCGGAAGCGTCCGTCGGCGTCACTCTTCGTCGCGGCTGGCGGCGCCGCGAGGATCACGTCCGCACCGGCCACCGGCGCACCGGTCGCGTCGATCACCACGCCGTGCAGCGCGAGGCGCGGCAGCCCCGGCTGGAGCCCGCGCCGGCGCTGCTCGACGATGCGGCGTCGCTCGCCGTCGTCGCGCGTGGCCGTGGCGGCCGGCGCGCCCCCGTCCGCCTCGCGCCGCGACGTCGCACAGGAACGCCACACGACCACCAGTCCGACGAGACCCGCGAGCGCGAGGACGAGCGCGGCGCGACGAGCGGATCTCCGGGTCACCGCTCCGAGGCTACAGCCAGTTCGAGATGAAGCCGGTCACCTTGTCGCGGATCTTGCCCTTCCACGAGTGCCACGAGACGCTGTACCAGGAGCGCGCCGCGTTGCCGAGCGAGCCGACGCAGTTGGCGTGCGCGCTCCACGTCGACCTGCCGTTGGCGAGACCGTTGCGCACGCACCAGTCGTGCGTCTGGCACGCGCCCGTGTAGCGGTTGCCCAGCCAGCTCCAGCTGCACCCCGGGCCGCACCGCCCGTAGCAGCCGCCGGAGTAGTTGCCGGCGTACGAGGTGTCGCTGTTACACGACTGCCACGTGCTGCTGTTGTAGCTCTGGGCGGTATCGCACCCCGCCTCTGCTGTGCGGGTGTGGATCACCAGGGCGACGACCAGCGCGAGCAACGTGACGACGGACTTGGTCATGGAGCCTCCTCTCGAGGAGCCATGAGCGAAGCGTGTGCCAGGTCACCAAACTTGCAGAATCACGGCGAACCGGTAATTCGTTGGTGTTCAAACGAGTTCAGATCTTGCGCTGCCATGAACACTTCTGTTCAAGCGATGAACGCAAACAAGCGTGCGCAGTCGCTGGAGAATCCCTGAGACCGAGCGTCACGGTCCAAGAAACGGACGTCCTTGCGTGGTCGTTCAGCCCGCGGCACGCGCGGCGCCGGTCGCGTCGGGGGTGCGGGCGCTGAGGAAGTCGAGGATGGCGTGGGCGCATCCGTCGGCGCCGTCGACGCCGGCGTAGTGACGGCTCGCGCGCTCGGCTCCGGCGCGGAAGGACGGCTCGCGGAGGAGGCGCGCGACGGCCTCGGTCATCTGCGAGGTCCCGCCGACGAGAGGCGACTTCACTCGTGATCGCTTCGCGCCGCGTGCGCGGTCCACGTGCAAGGCGTGCGCGCGCTCTCTTGCCGCAGGGCCTCGGCGCGCGCCAGGGGCTAGCGTGGATCCAGACAACCACCAGGAGTCGGCCATGGGCGCGGCAGTCATCGGCTTCGCGATCGGCTTCGCACTGGGCGCGGGCACGGGCACCGGCGGCGGCGCGTTCGTCGGGGGCATCCTCGGCGCGATGCTCGGCGTCTCGATCCACGCCATCCGCTGGCTGTGGGCCCATCGCGGCGACGCGCCCACGGTCGAGCGTCACCGCGTGCTGTGCACGCCGTACGGCCGCGTGGCCGACATCGACTTCGTCGGCGACCTCGACACCAGGCGCTGGCTCGGCGTGAAGCGCTGCTCGCTCCTGCGCGTCGCTGACGAGGTCGCGTGTGACAAGCGATGCCTGAACCGCATCAAGCACTCGGGCGTGAAGCCCGGCGATCCCTGCGACTGCGAAAGCTGAGCGCGGCGTCGCGCGCGTCTCAGCGGGCGTCGATCCTGATCTCGGCGCGAGCGACGCCGGTCGGCACGATCGTCCGGCGATCCTCGCCCGGCTCCCAGCGTGTGCTGCCGTCCGCCGCGAGCGTGATCGCCTTCCACCGCAGGTGGCTCCCGGCGGGTAGCTCGACCTCGCCGGTCCACAGGGGCCAGGTCGCGCCGTCGAGCCGTAGCGCCGCCGCCGGTGACCACGCACCGAGCTCCGGCAGCTCGCCGACGATGGCGACGGTGTCACCCCACCGCGTGCGAGCGTCGTGGACCGTGAACGTCACCTTCACCCGCGGCCAGTCGTCCGGGCGCCACGCGGGATCGTACTCGCGCGCCAGCGCGGCCAGCTCGCCGGTCACCCGGGCGGCGAGCGCAGGATCTCGCACGACCAGCTGGTCCTCGTCATTGCGGTAGGCCGCGTCGAAGTACCAGTTGAACGCGCCGGCGACGACGATCTCGCCGTCGATCACCGCGAGCTTGTGATGCATCGACGCGTAGGGGCCGCGCGGGTTGTCGGCGCGGACCACGCGGATGCCCTGGGCCTCCAGCCACTCGTCCGCGGGATCGTCCTCGGTGATCACGCCGCGGTACTCCGACGCCTCGTGCACGCCGTGGTCGAGGATGATCCAGACGTCGACGCCGCGGCGACGCGCGGCGGCCAGCCGCTCGAAGAGCGACGTGCCGTCGTAGGCGACGTCCTTGCACGTGAACATCGCCACGTGGATCGAACGCGTCGCGCGGTCGATGAGCTCGCCCAGGATCCGCTGCGGCGCCTCGTCGGGCGCGAAGCTGACCGAGCGCGCGGCGGCGGGGTCGGCGGCGGCGGCGCGCGGCACCAGCGGGCCACCGGCGAGCGCGGTGAAGCGCTCGGCGTACGCGGTCACCAGCGCCGGGTCGCCGCTGGTGAACAGCGCTTCGTGGTTCTCGCGGCGCGCGCCGGGCTCCCAGTTGAACGAGCCGGTGGCGAGGCGCTTCCCGTCGAGGAGCACGAGCTTGTCGTGCATCGCGCCGCCGGGGCGGAAGGCGCCGACGATGGGGACGCCGGCCTCGATCAACCGATCGTCGCCGCGGTACCACGCGTACCAGGGGCGCAGCTTGCGCCCGTCGAAGACGACGCGGACCTCGACCCCGGCCCGGTGGGCCTCGATCAGCCGGTCGACGAGCTCGTCGTCGGTGACGTTGAACACCGCCGCGTGCAGGGTGTGGCGCTCGCCGGGCGCCGCGCGCTGGCGCGCGACGAGCTCGTCGATCGCCGCGAGCAGCGTCGCGCCCGGGTCCTCGAAGGGCGCGAACACGACGTCGATCGGTGCGTCGTCGGGATCGATCGGCGAGTCGGTGGTGAGCCAGCGCTCGTCGGGCGGCGCCACCGCCTCGCCGACCCCGGCGATGCGACGCCACGGCGTGACCACCATCTCGTCGACGCCGTCGCCGTCGGCGTCGTGCTGCAGCCGCACGCGGGCCATCACCGGCCCCGCCGCGTCGCCGCCGAACAACTCGAGGGTGTCGGCGCCCCAGCGCTCGGTGCCGTCGCCCAGCGTGCCCTCGTAGGCCATCGGGTGCAGCGTGTGCGCGGCGCCCGCCGGATGCGGCGCGATCACCTCGGCGAGCACGCGCTTGTGGTAGCGGCGGTTGGCCACGCGCGCGTCGATCCACCCGCGCGCGAACGGGGTCCCGTCGGGCGCCGTCGCCGGCCACGTCCCGCTGGCGTCGATCGCCAGGAGCTCGGGCGCGGCCAGCAAGCCGGCGGCGCGCGCGGCCTCGTCCGCCGGTTCCTCGGAGGCGACACAGCCGCCGGCCAGGGCGATCGCCCCCGCCAGCGCCGCGCTACGGGCGGAAGACATCGTCGACCTCCGCGCTGGCGACGCCGGGATCGGTGGGCAGCACGATCTCGCGGTCCTCGCCCGCCTCCCAGTCGACGCGGCCGTCGGCGCGGACGATCACCAGCTTGTAGCGCAGGCGAGCGCCGGCTGGCACCGTCACGCGCCCGGTCCAGCGGGGCCAGCTCGCGCCGTCGAGCCGGACGCCGCGCGTCGGATCCCATGCGCCCAGCTCGGGCGCGTCGCCGACGACGACGAGCTGATCGCCCCACGCGGTCCGGTCACACGTCGCGCCGAGCGAGAGCTCGACCGTTGGCAGCGGCAGCGCGCCGTCGCCGCCGTAGCGCCGCCACAGCCGGCCCATCTCGCCCGCATACGCGGCCGCGACCTCGGCGTCGCGGATCACCGCCAGATCCTCGTCGTTCGAGAAGGTCGCGGTCGTGGTCCAGTTGTAGGCGCCGACCAGCACGGTGTCGTCGACGACCGCGAACTTGTGGTGCATCGCGGTGTACGGCCCGGTCGCGTTGAGCGCCTCGATCACCGGGATGCCCGCCGCGCGCAGCCGATCGTCCTCCGTGGTCTCGCTCGACTGCTTGGCGTCGGTGACGACGTAGACCGGTACGCCGCGGCGGTGCGCGCGCAGGAGCGCGTCGGTGGCGCTGCGCAGCCGCAGCGAGAACACCGCGACGAAGACCCGCGAGCGCGCCTGGTCGATCGACGCGGTCACGACCCGGTCGAGCCGGTCCTCGGGGGAGAAGTAGAGCTGCACCGGCCCCGGCAGGTCGCCGGTGCGTGGGCGCTTGACCTGCGTGCGGATCTCGTCGAGCTGCGCGGTGACGACCGCGCCCATCGCCGGCGAGCGGAACACGAGCAGCGACTCGTCGTTGTCGTGGAGCGCGCTCGTCCCCCAGTTGGCCGACCCCATCGTCACCAGCTCGTCGTCGATCACGGAGAGCTTGTCGTGCAGCGTCGCGTACTCGGACCGGGTGTTGGTCACCGGCGTGATCACCAGCCCGGCGGCGGCCAGCTCGTCGTCGAGCGTGTTGTGCGCCTTGGCCATCTGCTTGGCGTCCCACAGCACCTCGACCGCCACGCCGCGGCGTTGGGCGTCCAGCAGCGCGTAGCCGAGCCGCGCGCTGGTGACGTTGTACATGGCGACGCGCACCGAGCGCCGGGCGACCGCGATCTCGTGGGCCAGCCGGTCCTCCGCCGCCACGCCGCCGGGGATGAAGTAGATGTCGAGCTCCGCGTCCTCCCAGCCGTCGATCGTCTCGACCGCCGCGGAGCCGACGGACACCCCGCCCGCGGGCGCTTCGGCGGTGCAGGCGGTGGCGACCAGGCTGGCGAGCAGGGCGAGGCGGCGAAGCGACGGGAGCAGCACGCGACCCCCATCAGCAACCGCCGCGCCAGCGCCGGCCACCAGCTGTCGCCGGGTTGCGCCGTCCGGACGTTGTCACTCGCAACACTGGCTGACGGCGGTGCCAGCCACCGCGAACGCCGCTTGCCGGCAGCGCCGGGACGGCGTATCGGAGGCCATGCGCCGCCGCGCCCTCGCCCTGCTCGTCGCCGCCGCCTGCACCGGCCCCTCGTCCGGTGAGCCGGACGGAGGGGCGGAGCCCGACGGCGCCGGCCCCGACGCCGACGCGCCGGCGCCGCTGGTCGTCGTCACCCTCAACCTGCGCTGCCTGATCGACGACTGGGAGGCCCGGCTGCCGGTCATCGTCGACGGCGTCGTCGCGGCCGCGCCCGACGTGATCGGCCTCGAGGAGGTGTGCCTCGAGCCCGGAGGCCGTGACGCCCTCGAGGCGCTCGTCGCCGCGCTCGACGCGCGCGGCGTGTCGCCGCTGGCGAGCGCGCGCACGGTGACGCATCGCGCCTGGGACGCCTACGACGAGGGGCTGGCGATCCTGTCGCGGCATCCCATCGGCGAGGTCCACGTCGCGGCGCTTCCACCCGGCGCCATCCCGCGCAAGGTGCTGGTCGCGCGCATCGAGCGCGACGGCGAGTCGGTCGTGTTCGCGACGACGCACCTCGATCACCAGGACGCCGCCGTGCGCGCGCGCCAGGCGTCGGCCGCGTCGTCGGCGGTCGCCGCCGTCGCGAGCGCGGGACCCCGGGTGCTCGTGGGCGACCTCAACGAAGGCCCCGGCGGCGGCGTGACCTCCGCGCTCGCGGCGGACGCGTGGACGGATGCGTGGGCCACGGTCCACCCCGGCGACCCCGGGCCGACGTTCCCCGCTGCGAACCCGACGGCCCGCATCGACTACGTCTGGTCCGCGGGCGGGCTCGCGCCGCAGGCGATCGAGCGCACGTTCGCGCTCCCCGTCGCCGGCGTGCGCGCGTCCGATCACCTCGGCCTGCGCGCGGTGCTCGTCCCTCCGGACTGACGCGCTACTCGAACAGCACGACCGAGGCGGCCCAGCTGCCGGGGTCGGCGCGCAGGCGCTCGGCGCGCAGGTCGGCCAGCGCCTTCGCCGGGGGCTCGCCGCGCGCGACGCGCTCGCGCAGCTCGGCGAAGAAGGTGGCGGCCTCGGCGTCGGGGACATCGACGGTCGGCGCGATCACGGCGCGCGCGCCCGCGGCCAGGAAGGCGTCGGGCAGGCTCCAGCGCTGCACCAGGTAGGGCGCGACCTCGGCGGCGCGGCACGCGGCGAGCACGATCACCGGCGCGCCGCGCAGCTCCGCCTTCTTCAGATCCGCCGCGGTCAGCGCCCAGCGACCGTCGGCGCCGGGCGAGAGCGCGAGGTACGACTCGTCGGCCACCGCGAGGTCGACCTGGCCGTGCACGTGCAGCTCGGCGTAGGTGGCGTCGCGCAGGGCCGCGAGCACACGCGGCGGCGTCGCGTCGACGCCGCGCAGCGCCGTCGCACCGGGCGGCGCCGCGACCGGCGCCAGCGCCGGCAGGCCCAGCGCGGCGGGCGGCACGACGTCGCCGATCACCAGCTCGCGGCGCGGCGCTGCGGCGGCGGCCACCGGCGCGCGCACCGTGAACGACCACGGCACCGACGGCGGGAGCAGATCGGCGCGCCCGTGCAGCGGCGGCCGCGCATACACCGCGACGTGATCGCAGCCGGCGAGCCGCGCGCGCAAGCTGTCGGGAACCAGCTCGGCGCCGGTCCACGCGGCCGGCTTCGCGAACCGGGGCCGCGCGCCCGCGAGCGCACCGGCGGCGTCGACGACGACCGTCGTCCCGCGCACGTCGTCGAGCGAGGCCACGAGCGCGCAGCGCGCGGGTGGCGGCGCGCCGACCTCCTCGGCCGCGATCGCCACCACGTCGGCCCAGGCCTCTCGTCCGCCCGCCTCGTCGATGCGCGTCGAGAAGAGCCAGGTCCGCTCGTTGGTGGTGGACGCGTCGGCGAAGCGCGGCACCAGCGCGCGGAGGCGCGCCCCGGCGTCGGGTGCGTCGATCTGCAGGCGAGCCTCGGCGAGCTCGGCGACGTCGGTGTACCGCCCGCCGACGGCTCGCCCGGCCGCGATCCACTGCTCGGCCCGCGCGCGGTCGTCGGGGCGACCGGTCATGCGCGCGCGATTGACCATGGCGCCGATCTCCTGCGGCGAGGGGCCCAGCTGGCAGCCGTCGGGCTCCGGGACCGAGACCGTCGCCGCGGCGTCGGCGATGTCGAGCATCGCCAGCCCGAGCTCGGCGAAGCGCCGCACCTGGCAACCGCCCGGGCCGCTGTCGGCGCGCGCCGCCAGCTCGGTGAAGGTGGCGCGCGCCAGCGCGTCTTGTTGCCGCGCGCGCTGGATCTCGGCGATCTGCCCGAGCGCGTCGTCCTCGAGCCCGACGGCGCCGTCGGCGGCGAAGCCGCGCGCGGCCTCACGGCCCCAGCGCTCGGCGGCCGGGTAGTCGGGCCGCGCGCTGTACAGCAGCATGAGCTTGTTGGCGATGCGGGCGCAACGGAATCCCCACGCCGCGCGATCACACGTGCGATGCGCCTCGAGCAGGAGCACCTCGCCGCGCTGGGGATCGCCGTCCGAGATCAAGCGCACGCCCCGCTGCTCGATCGCGAGCAGCTCGAACCACGGATCCTTGGTCGCGGCGGCGTACGCGTCGAGCTCCGCCAGGCGCTCGCCGGTGACGCCGAGCCAGTAGAGCGCGCCGTAACGGATGTCCGCGGCCACGTCGCCGGCCTTGTCGAGGCGCGCGAGGAGCGTCGCGCCGTCCGCCGGATCGAGCGTGAAAGTGACGAGCTTCCGGTAGTCCGCCGCGAGCGGCGCGCGGCGCGCGAAGTCGGCGGCGGCGACGCGTTCGACCGCCGCGCTGGCGCCGGTGTGACCGCTCAGCCGATCGAGCTCGGCGGCGAGCGGCGCGAGCGCGAGCGCCTCGTCGCGGCTGGCCGACGCACGCAGCGCGTCGAGGAAGTAGAGGCGGGTGAGCCCCGGCCGCGTCCGGGCGTCATCGGCCGACAGCGGCGGGCCGCTGCGATCGATCATCGCCATCGCGGCGGCGTTGTAGCGCTCGAAGGCGGCGAGTCGCTGCTCCAGCGGCGCGCGCAGAGCGGCGGCGCGCGCGCGGGCCTCGTCGCTCCAGCCGGCCTCGCCGGCGGCAGCGATCCGCTCGAGCTCCGTGACGGCGGAGGCCGGGAGCCCCAGCTCGCGCAGCGCCAGCGCGCGGTTCCAGCGCGCCGCGGTGAGCGGTGCGACGGCGAGCGCCTGGTCGGCGGCCTCGAGCGCCGCCTCGGGACGGTTGGCGAGGAGCGCCAGCGCCGCCAGGTCGCTGTCGCGCTCGGCCGACGGGGGCAGCTCGCGCAGGAGCTTCTCGGCCCGCGCCAGCTCGCCGCTCAGCGCGTGCGCGGCGGCCAGCGTTCGCCGGTCGCCACGTTTCTCCAGCTCGGCCAGCGCGGCGAGCGGGACGTGCTCGGCCGCGCCCGCGCCGCTGCGCTTGACGTCGTACGGGCGGTGCCGATCGAGCGCCGGCGCGGTGAAGCGCACCTCGGCGCCCCGCGTCGGCGCCAGCGCCAGCGCCACCGGCGCCTCGCCGGACGAGCGCGTTCGCGGCCACACGGCGAACGCGAGGCCGGCCGCCGCCGCGAGCAGCGCGACGCCGCCGAAGGCGAGCACGACGCCGCGGCGTCGGGAGGGCGCGCTCGCCGCCGCGCGTGAGGTCGGCGTGGCCGCGCGCTGCTGCTGCAGCGCCACGTCGACGCCCATCAGATCGCCGAGCTCCTCCTGGCAGCGCGTGCAGCTCGCGAGGTGTTCGATCGCGGCCGCCTCGTCCTCCGGACCGGCGAGCTCGCCGTCGAAGTAGCGGGCCGTCTGGCCGCAAGGGTCGCGATCTGCAGCTTGGTCTGTCATCTAGCGCACCGGATCTACTCGGTCGACGAGCGCCGCCCCGGATCTTCCCCGGAAACTACCAGCCTTTGCTTCACATCCCGCGCCCGGCCGCCTCCTTCCGGCGACCGTCCTGCTGCCGACCTCATTGGCCGGTCCTTTCCCTTGCTTGCCGTTCGCTGCCAGATCCGTCCGGGGAAGATCGAGCTCGTTCGTCGTCACCCATCAAAAACCAGTCTTGTCCGGGCTCACCCGGTGAGATATTCCCCCGCCTCTTCGTAAGGAGCCACACCGTGAACCGTCTCATCGCTCTCGCCGCACTCGCCATCCCCTTCACGTTCGCCCTCGGCTGCACCGAGATCGATCCCACCGATTCCACCGACCTCGGCACCACGTCGCAGGCGGTCAAGGTCGAGTGCACGAGTGACGTCGTCACGACCGGCCAGTGGCCTTCGATCCAGGCGTGGAACGGCAAGGTTCCCCCGTCGGCCGGTCCGAGCCAGGTCTTCGTCATCGCCCCGCTCGCCGGCTACAACAACCAATACATCCTCATCACGCAGGTCAACTGGGAGCAGGGCGTCATCCCCTGGGCCGCCTGGGCGCCCGCGTCTTCGCGCTCGCAGGTGATGGCCACGTTCTCGGGCGCGCCCGGCGACATCGACGCCCTCGGCGGGACCCGCGTGCCGCCCATCGGGATCAAGTTCCCGCCGGGCACCGACGAGTTGCGGTTCATGATGAACCGCGCGGCGATGAACTTCGCGCCGCTCCCCACGCCGATCGGCGGGTGAGCCGGTCGACGTCTCCTCAGCGGGCCGCGGCGAACGAGCGCTCGAGATCGGCCTGCAGGTCGGAGAGGTCCTCGATGCCGACCGAGAGGCGGATGAAGCCGTCGGCGATGCCGAGGGCGGCGCGCCGATCGGCCGGGATCGAGGCGTGGGTCATGATCGCCGGGTGCTCGATGAGCGACTCCACGCCGCCGAGTGACTCGGCGAGCGTGAAGACCTGACACGTCGAGAGGAAGCGGCGCGACTCGTCGAGGCCGCCCTTCAGGACGAACGAGATCATCCCGCCGAACCCGCGCTGCTGCTTCCTCGCGAGCGCGTGCTGCGGGTGGGACTCGAGGCCGGGGTAGATGATCTTCTCGACCTGCGGGTGGGTGGCGAGCCACGCCGCGATCGCGCGCGCGTTCTCCTCGTGGCGCTGCATGCGGACGTGCAGCGTCTTGGTGCCGCGCAGGACGAGGAACGAGTCCATCGGCGACGGCACCGCGCCGACCGCGTTCTGCAGGAACGCGAGGCGCTGGCGCAGCTCGTCGTTCGCGACGACCAGGCAGCCGCCGACCACGTCGGAGTGGCCGTTCAGGTACTTCGTCATCGAGTGGCAAACGATGTCGGCGCCGAGCTCGAGCGGCCGCTGCAGGAACGGCGTCATGAACGTGTTGTCGACGGCGAGCAAGACGCCCTTGCGCTTGCACACCTCGGCGACCGCCGCGATGTCGCACAGCTTGAGCATCGGGTTGGTCGGCGTCTCGATCCAGACGAGCTTGGTGCTCGGACGGATCGCGGCCTCGACGGCGGCGGCGCCGGCGACGGGATCGACGTAGGTGAAGTCGAAGCCGAGGCGGCGGTAGACCTTGTCGAACAGGCGGAACGTGCCGCCGTAGAGGTCGTCGCACGCGACGACGTGCGCGCCCGCGTCGAACATCTGCATCAGGGTCGACGTCGCCGCCAGCCCGGACGCGAAGCACAGGCCGGCGGTGCCGCCCTCGAGCGACGCGAGGTTGGCCTCGAGCGCGAAGCGCGTGAGGTTGTGGGTGCGCGAGTACTCGAAGCCCTTGTGCACGCCGGGCGCGCTCTGCGCGTAGGTCGACGTGAAGTACACGGGCGTCATCACCGCGCCGGTCGTGGGGTCGGGCGTCTGGCCGGCGTGGATCGCGCGCGTGCCGAAGCCGAGGGTCGGATCGTCGTGGACGCCCATCTCAGTGCCCCAGGTCGAAGTCGCGGGGGTGCTTCTCCATCAGCGTCTCGAGCGCCGCTTCCTCGAGCAGGTCGAGCATGCGCTGGCCGCCGTACTTCGCCATCAGCTTGTCGTCGTACTCGTCGGCGATGAGCGCCACGTCGCGCAGCGTCGCCAGCAGCTCGTCGGGGTCGAGCGTCGTGCCGCCGAGGATCGAGTGCACGAACAGGACCGTCTCCTGCTGCGCGTCCCACGCGAACGCCCCGAAGCGCAGGAAGCTGTTGAGCTCGAGCAGCTGGATCGCCAGCCGCTGGTCGAGCTTGATGCCCTTCACCAGCTGCGCCGTGCACCGCACGCACGCCTTGTCCTTGCCCCACGGGACGACCGCGACCATCACGTACGCGGAGCCCTGCTTGATGACGTACAGCGAATCGTCGACCTTGCGGTAGGCAGGGCTCGACTCGAGCGTGCGTTCGATCACGAGTGACGTGGCGACCTCGGCGGGGTTCATGGAGCGCGTCATATCACGGTATAATGTCCGCGTGAGGCGACTCGCCCCGGTCCTGATCGTCGTGGCGATCGGGTTATGGAGCCGCGACGCGGCGGCCGAGAAGGTCGTCGACATCCGCGTCGACGGCAACACCAAGACGACCGACGACACCGTCCGGCTCATCGCCGGCATCGAGAAGGGCGACGAGCTGACGCCGGAGCGCGTCGAGCAGGTGCGCCGCGATCTCGTCACCAGCGGCCTGTTCAAGGACATCCAGGTCTACTGGGAGCCCGCGCCGGGCGGTCAGCGCCTGGTCATCATCGCGCGCGACAAGCACTCGTGGGTCATCGCGCCCGCCGCCTACAACCAGCCCACCAACAAGGGCGTCGGCGCCGGGTTCGGCGAGAACAACCTGTTCGGCGAGAACAAGAAGCTCCTCCTCTATGGCCAGGTGGCGACCGGCGACAGCTTCCTCGTCGCCGCGTACGTCGATCCGTCGATCGCCGGCACGCGCCTGCGCTGGCAGGGCGATCTCTTCCTCAAGTACGGCCGCGTGATCGAGTACGCCTCGCCGACCAAGTACTGGCGTGACGATCCCAGGCCGCTCCGGATCTCGCGGCTCACGTACCTGAACGGCGGGCTCCGGCTCGGCACCCACCTGTGGAAGGGCGTGACGCTCGACGGTCGCCTGCGCGGCGCCAAGGTCGGCTACTCCAAGCTCGAGATCGCCGAGGGCGCGACGCTCGAGGAGATCACCGGCGATCCCGCGGCCACGACGATCCCCACACCCGGCGCCGAGGGCTGGGACGTCTCCGGCGAGGTCTCGCTCGGCGTCGACACGCGCGCCAACTGGTACGGCATCTCGTCGGGCTATCGCTTCGTCGCGTCGTTCGAGCACGCGCTGCCCGGCCTCGGCTCGGACTTCGAGTACTGGTACGGCGGCGTGAACCTCCAGCGCGCGATCCGCTTCCTCGAGCGCCACAACCTCGTGCTCCGCGGCTCGTTCGGCTACGGCCAGGACATGCCGTTCCAACAGGAGTACGTCGCCGGCGGCACGTCGCAGCGCGGATGGAAGAACAACCAGTTCCGCGGCGACCTCCGCGTCACCGCCAACGCCGAGTACTCGGTGCCGATCGTCACCATCAAGGGGCTCGCGGTCCGCGGCCTCACCTTCTGGGACTCGTCGTACATCACGTTCAAGAACGCCGACGATACGGCCGGCGTGCGTGACTACCTGCCGGGCGCCGACGCGCGCGGGCTGGCGCCCTTGCGCAACTCGGTCGGCGTCGGCACGCGCCTCTATCTTCGCCAGATCGTGCTGCCACTTCTGGGCCTCGATTTCGGGTACGGTGTCGAGCGCGGTGACTACGAGATCTACCTGGCTATCGGCCTCACTGATTAGCATCGCGATCGCCGGCGGCGGCGCGGCCTGCGGCGGACCACCGGCGCGCCCGCCCGCCGACAAGGCGACGCTGATCTTCGTCGGCGGTGACGTCGTCACCAACAACCCCGAGCAGCCGCGCGTCACCGGGCTCGCGCTGCGCGGCAACCGCGTGCTCGCGGTCGGCGACGACGCCGCCGTGCGCGCGCTCGCCGGGCCCGACACGCGCGTCGTCGAGCTCGCCGGCCGGACGGTGACGCCCGGGCTCGTCGACGGCCACTGCCACCTCTACGGCATGGGCACCGCGGCCGAGCTGGTGAACCTCAAGGGCACGGCATCGGAGCAGGCGGCGGCGGACGTGGCGAAGGCCGCCGCCGCCGGACGTCCGCCGGGCGAGTGGCTCCTCGGGCGCGGCTGGGATCAGAACCCGTGGGGCGGCGAGTTCCCGACCCGCGCCTCGCTCGACGCCGCGCTCGGCGAGCGCCCGGCGGCGTTGCGTCGCGTCGACGGCCACGCCATGTGGGTGAACACGGCGGCGCTCGCGATCGCCGGCATCACGAAGGCGACGCCCGATCCCGCCGGCGGCAAGATCGTCCGCGACCCGAGCGGCGAGGCGACCGGGGTGCTCGTCGATGCCGCGATGGATCTGGTCGACAAGCACGTGCCCGCCGCCTCGCGCGAGGCCCGCGAGCGTCGCATCCGCGCCGCCGCCGAGCTCGCGGTCTCGGTCGGCCTCACCGGCGTGCACGAGATGGGCATCGACGACGAGACCGTCGCCGTCTACCGGCAGCTCGCGGCGGCCGGCGAGCTGCCGCTGCGCGTGAACGCGTACCTCGAGGGCTCGCCGGCGATCGCGAGGTCGCTCGCCGAGCGCGAGGTCGAGCCCGACGACGGCGACGCGTACTTCGCGCTCGCCGGCATGAAGCTCTTCGCCGACGGCGCGCTCGGCTCGCGCGGCGCCGCGCTCGCCGCCGACTACACCGACGACGCCGGCAACCGCGGGCTGTGGGTGACCGAGCCGGCGGTCCTGCGCGACGCCGTGGTGGCCGCGTCGAGCGCCGGCTGGCAGGTCGCGACCCACGCGATCGGCGACGCCGCCGTCGCCGCGACGCTCGACGCCTACGAGGCGGCGCAGGCACAGCAGCAGGGGACGGACCTCCGGCTGCGCGTCGAGCACGCGCAGGTCATGACGGCCGCCGACATCGAGCGGCTGGCCCGGCTCGGCGTGATCGCGTCGATGCAGCCGACCCACGCGACGAGCGACATGCCGTGGGCGGAGGCGCGGCTCGGTCCCGAGCGGATCAAGGGCGCATATGCCTGGCGCAGCGTCTTGTCGGCCGGTGGGCTCATCGTCGCCGGCAGCGACTTCCCGGTGGAGGAGGTCTCGCCGATGTTCGGGCTCTACGCCGCCGTCACGCGCCAGGATCCGAAGGGAAGCCCGGCCGGGGGCTGGTATCCTGCGCAGCGGATGACGCTGGACGAGGCCATCTTCGCGTTCACCGCCGCGCCCGCGGTGGCGGGGTTCGTCGACGAGCACCGCGGCCGCCTGGTGCCGGGCTTCGTCGCCGACGTGACCGTGTTCGAACGCGCGCTCGCGCCCGACGCGAGCCTGCTCGACACCGGGGTGACGATGACCGTCGTGGGCGGCGAGATCGTCTTCGAGCGATAGCGATGAGGTTCTGCCCGTTCTGCACCGCGGAGAACGTCGCCGACGCGACGACCTGCGTGCAGTGCGGGCGCCGCCTGCCGCCGCCGCCGACCCGCAAGCGCGCCGCCGGCGCGCCGCCGACGGGGATCCAGCCCGTGCCCTCGGGCGCCGTGACCGCGCCGACGCCGGCGACGGCGGGCAACGACGACAAGCGCGCGCTGCGCGCCAGCCTCCTGCCGCCGCCGACGGCCGTGCGCCGCAAGGGCGTCACCGGCGAGGTGCGACCCGCCGGCGGCGACGCGCGGCGCAGGGACGACGTGATCCCCGGGGTCAGCGCCGAGCGCGCGCGCGATGCGACGGCGACGACGGTGAGCGCGCCGCCCTCCGGCGCAGGTGCGGACGACACCCGCACGACGACCGTGAGCGCGCCGCCCGGCGAGGCGACGACGACGACCGTCGCCTCACCCCCGGCGCCGAGCCTGCCGCCGCAGGAGGCGACCCGCCCGATCGACGCGTCGTGGCTCATCGAGACCGGCGACGATCTCGACGACGTGATCGCGCCGCCGCCGTCGCTGGCGACGCCGCCGGCGGCGGACCTGCCCGGCGCGCACTACGCCGGCCCGATCGCGGCGTCGGGGCAGATCGGCGACGACACCAGCGCCAAGACGCTCGTGGCGGTCGAGCCCGGCGCGCGCGGGGCGTCGCCGTCGTCGGTGGCGCGCGCGGCCTCGCCGTCGTCGCCGCGGCTCGCGCCGATCGATCCGAGCGCGCCGCGCCGCAAGCCGACCACGCTGCCGCCGCCGGTGCCCACGATCACCGTCTCGCCGTCGGCGACGGCCAGCGCCACGGGCCCCACGCCCATGCCCCCGAAGCTGCCCCCCGCGCCGATCGCGACCCCGTCGTCGGTGAAGATCGCCGGGCGCGACGCGACGTCGCTCAACCCGCCGCCGACGCGCATCCTCCGCGACGAGGCGCTGGCCGATCGCCCGTTCACGCCCCCGGCGGTCATCCCCATCCCGCCCGTCCCCGATCCGGGGCTGGTCAACGTCGCGCGCTACGCCATCACCTTCGGCCGCGCGCGCTGGCAGCGCCGGCGCGCCGTCAAGCTGCTCCACGTCGAGATCAAGAGCGACACCGACGCGCTCGACGGCGTGCTCCTCCAGCTCGGCCGCGACGCGCGCGGCCTCGGCGTCGAGAACCGCGTGCTCACCGCCGAGAACCAGGCGATCACCGACGCCGAGAAGCGCCGCGATCAGGCGGTCCAGCAGGGCGTCGACATCAACAACCGCAAGCTCGAGGAGACGGCGAAGTACGAGGAGCTCGAGCGCGAGCGCACGATCAAGATCACCGACGCCGAGAAGGTGCTCGAGGACGCGCAGCGCGAGCTGTCGACGCTCGAGGCCCAGCGCCGCGGCCTGCGCGACAAGCGCAAGGAGCTGGAGCGGCGGCAGTCCGCGTACCTCAAGGCCGCGGAGCAACGCGACACCGAGGCCGGCAACGCGCCGCTCGGCGAGACCCGCGGGGAGCTGCGCCGCCTCGCCGACGGGCATCGCCGCGAGGCCGCGTCGATCGACCCCGAGCGCCAGGATCTCGAGCGCCGCCTCACCGCGCTCGAGCGCCCGATCAGCCAGGCCCAGGCCCAGGTCGAGCAGTCCAAGGGCGAGGTCGACCAGCAGCGCCGCGCGCTCAACGACGCCCGGGAGGGGCACCGGCTACGCCTGGCCGAGCTCGACGCCGAGGCCAGCCGCAAGAGCCGCGAGAAGGAACTGGTCGAGGGCGAGATCAACCGCCGCCTCGTCAACCTGGGCACCCTCATCAACCTCCACCGCGTCGAGCGCCCGGAGTTCGAGGAGCTGTACCGCCGCATCGACCGCCTGCGCCACGCGATCAACGCGCGCACGATGGAGATCGATCGCCTGACCGCCGAGCGCGACGCGTACGATCGTCCGTCGATGCTCCGTGGCTACGCGGTTCTCGGAGGCGTCGCGGTCCTCGTCATCACCTTCGTGGTGATCATCCTGGCGCTCGTGTAGGCGTGACGGACCGGTAGAATCCGGTGGGATCGCGAGACCTTCCGGAGCGGACGCTGTGTTACCGTAGTTGACGTGCCACTGGTCCTGGTGTCGAACAACAGCGAGCTGCTGAGGCACCTCGCTGCGCCGACGTTTCGCCGGCTCGAGCTGGAGCAGAAGGTGGCCTCGAGCGGCGAGGAGGCGTGGGCGATGTTCGAGCTGCACAAGCCGCCGATCGCGCTGCTCGACGCCGAGATGGCCGGCATCACCGGCTACGAGCTCGCCGAGAAGATCAAGGCCGCCGCGCCCGCGACGCGGGTCGTGCTCGTGATCGGCAAGCGGCTCACCGGCGAGCAGATGCGCAAGGTCGGCGCCTGCGGCTGCGACGAGGTGCTGGTCGCGCCCATGAGCGCCGACGAGCTCTACGACGTCGTCGCGATCCAGCTCGGCCAGCCGCGCCGCGGCGCCGAGCGCTACCGCACCGAGGTGCTGTTCGAGGGCAAGCCGCTCGACGCGATCATCACCAACCTCTCGGTCGACGGTGTCCGCCTCGTCAGCAAGGCGCCGGTCGCCGAGGGCGCGACGCTGGCCGTGCGCATCACGCCCGAGGACGGCGGGGGCGCGGTCGACATCCCGGCCAAGGCGGTGTGGACGCAGGCCGCGACGTCGTCGTCCGGCGGTCAGAAGACCGTGGTCGGCGCCGAGTACCCCAACCTCGACGAGCGCGCGCGCGAGGTGCTGGCGCGGCTCACGCAGTGGGAGATCGTCCACGAGACGCAGCGCATCCGCGTCGTGCTCAAGGGCGACTTCACCGAGGCGACGCGCTTCGACGAGCTCCGCGACTCGATGGTCGGCCGGGTCGACTTCGACATGGCCCAGGTGCGGTACATGAACTCGCTCGGCGTGCGGGCCTGGTGCGAGTTCCTGCGCGCCGCGCCGATCCAGGGCTACGAGTTCCACGCCTGCTCGGTGCCGTTCGTCCTGCAGGCGTCGATGGTCGAGGACGTCGTCGGGCGGGGCACGGTCACGTCGTTCTTCGCGCCGTACCACTGCGCGTCGTGTGACCACCAGGAGGAGCGGTTGCTCCAGTCGGCGGCGCTGCTCGCCGCGGATCTCGAGCCGCCGGCCTTCCAGTGCTCCAAGTGCGACGGGCAGCTCCAGTTCGACGACCTGCCCGAGCGCTACTTCGCGTTCCTGCAGCGCGGCGACTGATCGCGACGTCGCGCGGCTCGGGTGCGTCGATCAGGTGCCCTGGCGCTCCTGGTAGATGCGCAGGATGTCGGCGGCGGTCTCCTCGATCGCCCGGTTGGTCACGTCGATGACCGGCCAGTTCGGGTGCTTGCGGAAGACCTCGCGCGCGTAGTTGATCTCGGTGTCGATGTGGTGGCGCTTGCCGTACTCGGAGTCGGTCGACATGCCGAGGTGCTTGAGGCGCGCCTGGCGGATGCGCATCAGGGTGTCGGGGTTGATGATGAGCCCGAACACCTTGCGGTCGTCGACCTGCGCCAGCTCCTCGGGCGGGTCGATGCCGAGGACGAGCGGCACGTTCGAGACCTTGAGGCCGCGCTGGGCGAGGTAGGTCGAGAGCGGCGTCTTGGACGTGCGCGAGATGCCGACGAGGACGAGGTCGGCCTTGGGCAGGTTGCGCGGCTCGGCGCCGTCGTCGTTCTTGACCGCGAACTCGACCGCCTCGATGCGGCGAAAGTAGTCGTCGGTGATGCTGTGGAGGAGGCCGGGGACGCCGGCGGGGGCCGAGCCGAGGAAGCCGGCGAGCTTGCCGATGAGCGCGCCGATGAGGTCGACGGACTCGACGTTGTAGCGCTCGACCAGCTTGGCGATGAGGTCGCGCTCCTCGGCGTTGACCACGGTGAAGACGACGAGCGCCTTGAGCTCCGCCGCCTTCTCGATCAGGTGCTCGCACTCGGTCTCGAGGCGGACGCGCGAGTAGGTCCGGACGTTGACCGGGACGTCGCTGAACTGGAGCGTCGCCGCGCGCACCATGCGCTCCGCGGTCTCGCCGGTCGCGTCACTGATGATCATCACGGTCTTCATGTGGGCCTCTCTATACCACCGGCAGGCGGACCTTGCGCGGGCTGCCGTGGTCGACGACGCGCGGGCACTCGGGGTCGGGTGAGCCCGCGTCGCCGGCATGGGACGAGACGACCCGGCAGCCGCCGCGGCACAGGGTGTGGTAGGTGCACGAGCGACACGGCTCGGCGGCGTCGCGCCAGGTGCGGAACACGCCGAAGGCGTCGTCCGCGCGCCAGTACGTCCCCAGGTCGGTGACCCGCGGGCGGGTGGTGGTGCCATCGGGGCCCGGCGTCGGCGGTGGCGGCGCCGCGAAGCTGCACGCGGTGAGCGCCCCCGACGGCTTGGCGCCGACCAGGAAGTCGCCGCCGGTGCAGCCGTAGACCGCGAGCTGGGCGAGCAGCTCGCGCCCCGGATCGTGGTGGGCGAGCATCGGCGTGTAGGAGCAGTCGACCTTGACGCGCACGCGGTGGCGGCGCGCGGCGGCGAGCACGTGGGGCAGGAAGCCGCGGTGCTGCGCGTCGGTGCAGCGGAGCGCGGCGTACGCGGCGGCGCCGCGCCCCGACGGCTTGAAGCGGAGGAGCTCGACCTCGGAGAGGCGGCGCTTGCGCGCGTGGGCGAAGATCGCCGGCAGCTCGTCGTAGTTGGCGCGCGTGACGACGACGTTGATCCCGATCTCGCGCTTGATCGATCGCAGCGCGCGCAGGGCGGCGTCGGCGCGGGCGAAGCCATCGAAGCCGCGGACGGCGGCGTAGGTCGCGCCGAGGCCGTCGAGCGAGACGTTGATCTGGCCGAAGAGGTCGGCGATCGGCAGCAGCCGGTCGAGCCCGGCGAGGCCGCTCGTCGTCAGGTTGGGGACGAGGCCGCGGGCGCGGGCGTGGCGCGCGAGGTCGCCGAGCCACGGTAACGTCGCGCTCTCGCCGCCGCCGAGCGCGACGTGGAAGACGCCCCGGCGGGCGAGCTCGTCGATCGCGAGCTTCCAGCCGTCGAGGCCGAGCTCGTTGGCGCCGGCCGCGGCGCTGGCGCCGGTGTAGCAGCCGGTGCACCCGGCGGTGCAGTGGTTGGTGAGCTGGAGGTGCGCCTCGAGCGGGGCCGACAGCGGCGCCTCGCCGAGCGCCCCGTCGGCGCGTGGGTCGGCCCACTCGTCGCCCTTCGCGTCGAGGCCGAGCGCGCGCGCGCGATCGCGGTCGACGAACACCAGCGCGCGCGGGCGGGCGAGCTGGACGATCGCCCCGAAGGCCTCGAGCCGGCTGTGGCGCTCGGTCACTCGCCCGTCACTCGCTCGGCCCGGCCGATTCGGCCGGCTTCTTCTTGAGGCGGAGGAGCGCGGCGATGACCGGCGTGGCGAACGCCAGCGCCGAGGCCCCGAAGAGCAGGAAGGTCACGTCGACGCCGAGGCTCGACGAGTTGGGGTTCATGCCCCACTTCGTCGCCAGGATGCGACCCCGGGAGTGGCCTCGCGCCATGGTCGGAACTCTACGCTGTTTTTCTCCTGGCGCGATCGCCGACGGTCGAGTAGCCTTAGTGTCATGAGTACACCAATGGGGATGCGCGTGCGCGGCGGGCACCTGGCCGTGCCGCCCGGCAAGACGACGACGTGGGCGGCGATCGACATCGAGGCCGTGGGCGCGGCGCTGGAGCGCGAGCGGGCGCCGCTCGCGGTCGCGCTGGTGATCGACGTGTCGGGGTCGATGTCCGGTCCGCCCCTCGAGCACGCGCTGGCGAGCTGCGAGATCGTCGCCGAGCTGCTCGACGCGCGCGACCTGCTCGCGATCGTCACGTTCGGGTCGCACGCGGGCGTGCGCTGCGGGCTGACGCGCACCGACGACGCCGGCAAGGCCGCGGTGAAGGCGGCGCTCGTGGGCACGCACACCGACGGCAACACCAACATGCAGGGCGGGATCGAGGTCGGCGCCGGCGTGCTGATGACGGCGCCGGCCGGCCTGCGCCGCGCGATGGTCGTCCTGAGCGACGGCCAGCCCAACGTCGGCTTCTCGTCGGCGACGCAGCTCGCGCAGCTGGTGTCGAGCCTCGGGTCGATCGGCGTGTCGTCGCTCGGCTTCGGGTTGCACCACGACGAGGACGTGCTGTCGGCGATCGCGACCGCCGGCTCGGGCAGCTACGCGTACGTGCCCGATCCGCGCATCGCGCGCGTCGACCTGGCGCGGGCCGCGCTCGCCCACGGCGGCATCGTCGCCGACCAGCTCGAGCTCGCGATCGAGCTCGGCGAGGGCGTCGAGCTGGTGCAGCTGCTACCGGCGGCGCCGCTCCGTCACGGCAAGGGCGGCGTGCGCGCGCCCGTCGGCGACATCTTCGTCGACGTGGGGCGCAAGCTCGCGGTCGAGCTGGCGCTCGATCTGGGAGCGCGGTCGACGCGGGGGCAGCTCGCGTCGTTCGTGCTGACCGGGCGCTCGCCCGACGGCGCGACCCACCGCGTGACGGCCACGCTCCAGGTCGACGTGCGCGCGGGCGCGCCGGCGATCGACGTCGACGCGCAGCGCGACGTGCTCTTCGTGCAGGCCGACGGCGCCCGCGCCGAGGCGCGCGCCCACGCGGATCGCGGCGGCACGCCGGCGGCGGTGACGCTCCTGCGCGCGATGATCGCGAAGATCGACGCGCTGCCCGGGTTCGTCGCCGACGACGGGTCGCCGCTGGCGGAGCTGCGCGAGCAGCTCGTCGACGAGGCGCTCAACTACGAGCGGGCGTCGAGCGACGCCGAGAAGATGCACCAGCGCAAGGCGACGATGATGGCGAAGATGTCGCGCGCGCAGGCGAAGGTGCGGGCGGCCGTGCCCGCGCGGCTGGTCGGCGTGAGCCCCGACGTCGCCGGCCAGACCTTCGAGCTGTTCACCGAGACCGTGATCGGCCGCAGCGCCGGCAACGAGATCCAGATCGCGAGCTCGTCCCTGTCGCGCGCGCACGTGCGCGTGCTCTTCGTCGGCGACCGCTACGTGCTCCAGGACCTGGGCTCGACCAACGGCGTCCTGGTGAACGGCGCGCGGGTGAACTCCGCCGAGCTGGCGCCCGGCGACCTCGTGCGCATCGGCGACGTGGAGCTGCGCTTCGAGCTGGCGTCGTAGCTCAGGGGTCCGTCGGCGCCTTCGAGAGCTCCGCGATGTCGGCGAGCGGGAGGTCGCCGGCCATCTTGCGGGCGAGCTTCTCCGTCGGGGCGGAGAGGTCGACGGTCAGGCGGTCGGGCAGGTCCCAGTGGAACGCGGTGCGGTCGGGCTTCACGATCACGCACGCGACGTGGCCGGCGACCTTCTCGGTGCGCTTGCACGCGCGCATGAGCGCGTCCTCGAGCTCGATGCCGCCGCGGCGGAAGGTGTTCTTGATGTCGAGGTTGGCGTAGGTGCCGTCGTCGAGCTGGTAGGACGCGGCGACGGCGAACACCTGCTCGAGCCGGTGGCTGCGATCGATGCCGGCGAGGCGCTCGGGCGCGAAGCGCATGAGGCGCGCACCGTCGACGGCGCCGGCCGTCATCGCCTCCATCTGGCGGCTGGCCTCGGCGGCCTCGGGATCGACGAGGGAGGCGTCGACGGTGGCGGCGTCGGCGGCCGTGGTCGGCGGCTCGGGGACGGGGAGCTTCTCGGCCGCCGGCTCGCGCTTGCACGCGGCGAAGGCCAGCGCCGCCGCGGCGATCGCACGCGCCTTCAACGACACACCGGGAGCTGCGCCGCGCCGGCGACCTCGGTGGCATCGCCGAGCGGGACGTTCGTGTCCTCGACGACGAGCCCGTGGATGTCGGTGACGCGCAACGTGTACGGACCGTCGCCGAGGCCGGATGGATCGACGAAGTAGTTGTAGCTGAGCCGTTCGATCGACTTCCACGTGCCGTCGGCGAGCTTGGCCTCGAGGGAGCGGACCGCGTGGCGGTGGTTGAGGATCTGGATGCCTACCCAGAACGGGTTCGAGCCGTCCTTGAAGCGGTAGCGGATGGGCCCGGTGACATCGCACGGCACGGGGCGCCACGCGACCGGCACGCGTCCCGCCGACAGCGCCGCGATCCGCCCGAACGCCTCGCGCGAAAGGTCGAGGTCGCCCTCGGCGCACCCCGGGCACCGATCGACGATGCGCACGGTGACCGAGCCGTTCGGCCCGTCGACGGCGACGCACTGCCCGCAGACGGCGGACCCGTCGTAGTCGGCCTCGTTCATCGCCGCGACCATCAGGTCGCCGGGCGACGGATCGAAGCTGCAGTTCCCACTGCCGTCGGCGTCGTAGTACGTCGCCTCGCCGCCGTGCTCCTCGACATCGCCGCACGCGATCGGCGCGTCGCCGCCACCGTCGCCACCGCCGCACGAGCAGTTGCTGCAGCCGGCGATGACCGCGAGCGCGAGCGCGAGCGGGAGTCGGAGCAGGAACCGGGCCGGGAACCGCATCGAGCGAGCATGCCAGGGCGCGGCGATCGTTTGGGCGTCGGGCTCGGTCTCGGTTCCGGTTTCGGTTCCGGAATGTGTCAACGATTCTGAGACAGCTCAGAAGGAAAATTAGAGAACCAAGG
>ERZ761602.686-NODE-686-length-69754-cov-6.793426_pt1 | contig 69754 bp, 59 predicted proteins | sample MGYA00512165_ERZ761602 | MGnify/ENA primary metagenome ERZ761602 (study PRJEB28899, sample SAMN02445085) | bioreactor sludge metagenome | biome: EBPR sludge; isolation source: Thorneside wastewater treatment plant | place: Australia: Brisbane, Thorneside Wastewater...
TGCGCCGAGCGAAGCGGTTTGCGCCGAGCGAAGCGGTTTGCGCCGAGCGAAGCGGTTTGCGCCGAGCGAAGCGGCTTGCGCCGAGCGCGGCGGCTCAGGAGCGCCGGGTGGGTGTGGCCTCGAGCTCGCGCGCCGTCAGGTCGAGGCCCTCGTCGAGCGGGGTGCTCGGCGCCGAGCCCGTGAGCGCGCGCAGCTTCGTCACGTCGAGCCGATAGTCGCTGGCCTCGTCGGGGCGCATGGGTAGAGCGCCGATGCGCAGCTCCATCGGTCGGCCGAGGCGCTCCCAGAGGCGCGAAGCGAGCTCACGCACCTGCACGCCTTCGCCGGTGCCGACGTTGACGATCTCGCCCCGCGCCGCGGGCGTGCTGGAGAGCTGCACGAGCGTCGTGGCGACGTCGCGCACGTAGACGAAGTCGCGGAGCTGCTCACCCTGGCTCATCTCGAAGGGCCTGCGCTGACGGGCGGCCTCGAGCAGGGCCGGCACGAACATCGGCGAGCCGAGCTGGCCCGGCCCGTAGACGACGCCCATGCGCACGACGACCGCCGGGAAGCCGCGCGCGCGGAACGCCGCGAGAGACAGCTCTTCGGCGAGCAGTTTGGCGATGCCGTAGCCCGACCTCGGCGAGGCCTCGGCGCTCTCTCGAAACGGCGCGGGCACCGCGCCATAGACCTCGCCCGACGAGGCGAGCACGAAGGCCTCGAGCTCGGCGCGGCGCGAGAGCGCGGCGATGAGCGCGGCGGTGGGAGCGAGCGAGAGGCGCACGTTGGCGTCGATCGACTCGAGCCCACCGGGCGCGCGCCCACCGGCGAGGTGGATGACCGCGCGCACGTCGACGCCTTCGAGGGCAGCGTCGACGGAGCCGGACGTGTCGAGCTCGGCGCGCACGATGCGCAGCGCCGGGTGCTCGGGCAGGAGCGCGACCGTGGGCTCGTCGCGCACGAGCGCCACGACGGCTCGGCCCGCGGCGAGCAGCGCGCTCACGACGTGGCGTCCGAGAAAACCGCTCGCGCCGGTGACGACCGTGGACCGCACTTCGGGCGGCAGCCTACCAGGGAGGCAGCCGCGCTCGCCACGAGAGCGCGCAGCGCTACGAACCTCGTGCGCGCCGCGCCGACGATGGGCTGCGAGCGTCGAGCCCGAGTCCGACCCGCTCAGTCGTCTTTCGTCGTGTGCCAGAGCCCGATGTGGCCCGCGATGTCGACGTCGGGACTTCGGTCGGTGAGCCAGGTGTAGCACTCTCCTTCGTCGCGAACCCTCTTGGTCTCGTGGATCGCGACCCAGGAGCCGACCGCCGGCTTCCTCTTGCACCTCAGCGTGTGCGCCTCGATGCGCCCGTCCTTCAGCTCGAGGAAGGCCGACGAGGCCGTGTTCACGTAGTGGAGCTTGCGCACCTCGAGCGCGCGCAAGGCGGCGCGCAGACGCAAGGAGTCCTGCCCCCAGTCCTCGCCCACGACGCTGATCTGCCGGCCGCCACGGCGCCCACCGACGAGCCAGTTGAAGTCACCGATGTAGTCCGGGAAGCCCGTGGCGACGCCGCCGACGTGCACGACGGCGAGGCCCGCGAAGCACCAGCGCACGACGCCGCGCGAGCCCCAACGCTCCCAGGCCAGGGCGAGCGCGCGCCCGCCCAGGACGCTCAGCGGGACCACGATCGGCATGACGTGTCGCACGCCGATGTTCAGGTTCGACGCCACGCCGGAGAGCAGCACGGTGGCGGCGTAGCCCACGAGCACCCATGAACGAGCGCTCGGCGCGCGCCGCAGCCCGACGAGCAAGGCGAGCGCCCCCGCGAGCGTGAGCAGCAGCGAGGTCGGGCTCTTGATGAGCAGGAGCACCGGAAAGTAGCTCCTCCAGCCGCCATCTCCGGCTTCACCCCAGTACCAGCTGCTGTGCCCGTCGTCGCTGTGATCGGCGACGGAGATCAGCCCGTGCACGTAGCGCGCCGGAAGCGGGATCGGCAGCGAAGCAGGCAGCCGGGCGAGCGGCGAGTCGGGGCGCTCGAGCTCCTCCACGAAGGCGCGCGATCCCTGATCGCCGCTCACCGCCGCCGCGCGCAGCTCGTCGCGGGTCATCAGCGTCGCTTCGAAGCGATAGACCGCGTTCACCACGCCCACGCTCACGAGGCCCGCGAGCAATACGACGCCCGCCGCGGTGAGCACACCACGAGCGCGATCTACGCCGTGGAATCGACCACGACGCGTCAGCGCGAAGAGCGCCGGCGCACAGAACAGGACCGGCAGGAAGTAGACCGCGCTGAATTTCGTGGCGAAGGCGGCACCGCAGGCGAGCGACATGCCGAGCGCCCGCCACGCCGCCCCACCCCGCAACCACGCGACGAGCTCCAGCAGCGCCACGCCCAAGAAGCAGGTGAGGGGCGCGTCGGTCGTGACGAGCTTGCCGTGACCGAGCATGAACGGGTGGAGCGCGACGAAGGCGAGCGCGAACTGGGCGCTCCGGCGATCGAGCTCGCGCGAGCACACCACGTAGACGTAGGCCGCGAAGAGCACGGCGAGCGCGGACATCATGGAGCGGCTCGCGAACATGCCGCGCCGCACGGTCTTCCAGTGCGCCTTGAAGAACGCAGGCGCGAGGCGCGCCGTGTCGGAGCGCGCGTAGCCCGCGACCTGGGTGATGTCGACGCCGTCCCGGTTGGCCCTGTGGGGCAGGCCCGCGAGCGCGTTGGAGAGCGGCGGGTGGGCCCAGGAGAGGTTCGCCGAGCCGGTCCACCAATACGCGAGCCCGCGCGTCACGTGGTAGGGCTCGTCGACCGTGATGCCCTCGGTCTTCGAGGTGACGCCGAGCAGCCCCGCCATGGCTGCGAGCACCACGATCGCGAATCCGTGGCGGGCCATCCATGCCCGCAGCTTCACGGCCGCTTCTCGGCGAGGAGGACGGTCCAGGGGAGCGGAGTGCGGCACGCGACCACCTGGGCCTGCGCGCTCACGAGCGAGATCAGCCCCCGCCGACCCCAGTGCTGCACGTGCCCAGGAGTGTTGCCGAGCTCGGCGAGGTACTTGCCGCGTGCCATGTTCATTGCGCGCCAGATGGGCTCGCGCGGTGTGCTGAGGAGCACCGGTCGCTTCGAGACCCGCAGCACCTCGGCGAGCCCGCGGGCAGGGTCCGACAGGTGCTCGAGCACCTCGCAGCAGACGACGAGATCGAACTCGCCAGCTTCGTAAGGCAGCTCGTAGATCGACGCCTCACGGAAGACGATGAGCGGATCGAGGCCAGTCGCGCGCCGGTCGAGCGAGAGATCGCAGGCCTCGAACCTCTCCGGACGGTGCGCCTCCGTGACGAGGTGATGCGCGAGCATGCCCTCACCGCAACCGACCTCGAGCACGGTGCGCGGAGCGACCTGTCGGTAGAGCCCCGATACCGCACCGAGGAAGCCCTTCATCAGCGCGCGCGCGATGGGGTTCTTGGTGCCGTACTTGTCGTAGTGGTTGCCGAGGACGTTCCCCGGGTCGCCTTCAGGGCGCTGCAAGTTGGCTCTCCTCTTTCTTCTCGGAGTCGGCTCCTGGCTTCGAGCTCGCCCCGGCCTCGCCGTGCCAAGGCGGACGACCGGTCGACTCGATGTCGTCGCGTGGGCGATCGGGAGGCGCGAGCACGGCGTCGATGCGCCGCGTGCGCGCGAGCAGCTCCTCGAGCAGGCGCCGGTTCGTGGCGAGCAGCTCGCTCAACATGGCCACCAGCCCCACGATGAAGGCCAGGATGATGCAGCCCACGCCGACGAGCAGCGACTGGATGTAGCCGCTGTAGCCGGGGTTCTGCACGTAGTAGTAGAGGAAGCGCACGCCCACGGCGGAGCCTGCGACGAGCAAGAGCGCGGCGATGTAGAGGAAGGTCTGCGCCGGCCTGTACATCGCGTAGGCGCGCAGCATCACGGGCGCGGCCTTGCGCAGGTAGTCGGGGATCGAGGTGAAGAGCCTGCTCTCGCGCGACTTGGGGTTCGTCGTGATCTTCACGCTCTCGACGACGAGCCCGCTGCGCCCCGCCTGGATCACGGTCTCGAGCGTGTAGGTGAAGCGGTTGTGTACGAAGAGCCGGTGCACCGCGCGACGGTTGAAGGCGCGGAAGCCGCTCGGCGAGTCGGCGACGTCGGTGCCCGAGAGGGTGCGCGTCATGCGTGAGCCGAGCTTCTGCAGCACCTTCTTGATGGGCGAGAAGTGCGGGACGAGGTCGGTCTGCCGATCGCCGATGACGATGTCGGCGCGCCCTTCGAGGATCGGCGCGATGAGCGCGGGGATGTCCGCGCCGCGGTATTGGTTGTCCGCGTCGGTGTTGACGACGATGTCGGCGCCGAGCCGGATGGCCGCGTCGAGGCCGCGTGTGAAGGCGTTGGCGAGCCCGCTCGTGCGCTTCACGCGGACGATGTGGTGCACGCCGATCTGACGGGCGATCTCGCTCGTGCCGTCGCTGGAGCCATCGTCGATGACGAGGATCTCGATGGCGTCGATGCCTGGGATCGAGCGCGGGAGGTCGGCGACCGTCCCGGGCAGGTGGTCACGCTCGTTCAGGCACGGGATCTGGATGATGAGCCGCACGTCCACTCCAAGGGCCGGCGCCGTGTCGATGTCGGCACGTCCCGCAGCGTCGTAACGAGGCAATTGTCGCGAAGAATGCGCGTGACACTACGACCCTGCGCGAGCCGAAGTCAACGGGGCAACCGAAGCGCCGGTGCCTGGCTTGCCCTGCTGTCGACGCCGTCGGAGCGGCCGTGTAAGAGGGCGCTCAGTCGTTGATGGCCACCGCACCGAGCCCCAGCCGTGAACGCATCCAGGCGGGGTTCGTCGAGGTCCGTCGGGTGGTCGGCGCGTCGTGGCGCAGCGTGCTCGCCGGCCTGCTGTGCCTCGCCGGCGTCGCCGTCTACGCCGCCGTCGTCGACGAAAAGACCCCGCTCGAGAGCTGGCTGTCGCTCAGGCTCGGGCTGGTGTTCGGCTACGTCGCGCTCTTCGAGCTCGCGTGCGTGAGCACGGGTTGGGTGGTGGTCGCGCGCGCGCTCGGCATCCGCAAGGCGCCGCTGGTCGAGGCGGTGCTGATGTCGAAGATCGTCGGCTTGTCGATCTTCGGAAGCCTCTACTACGTGGCGGGCGCGCTCGGTCTCTTTCGCGGGTGGTTCGCGCTCGTCATGGCGTCGATCATGGCGCTCGTGGGCCTGCCCGACTTGGTCGGGCGCATCCGCATGGAGCGGCGCGTGCGTCGCCACGCCCGGCCGGCTCGCCCGGTGGCGCACTGGATCGGCGTGCTCGCGACCTGCTTCGGCGGCATGGGCCTCTTGCTGCTCTATCTCCAGAGCATGACGCCCGACGCGATCAACTTCGACGCGTCCTGGTACCACCTGCCGATCGCGGAGGACTACGCACGCGAAGGGCGACTCGTGCCCTTCTACGGCGACTACAACCGCGCGTTCCCGCACCTCATGAGCGTGGTGTTCACCTGGGGCTTCGTCTTGCCGGGCCTCTCGAAGCCGCTCGCCTGGATGATGGCGACCCACCTCGAGCTCGCCATGGTGGTCTGGAAGTGCGTCGGCGTCGCCGCGGCCGCGCGCTGGATGCTGGGTGGGCGACGCCTGACAGGCTCCTGGGCCGTGTTCTTCCTGTTCCCCGGCATCTTCGTCTACGACCAGAACCCGGGAGGCTCGGCCGACCACTTCCTCGGCGCCTTCGCCGTGCCCGCCTTCCTGGCGGCGGTGCGCGCCATGCCCCGGCTCGACAAGCGGTATCTGGCGCTGCTCGGTGTGGTGCTCGGCGGCGCGCTGCTCACGAAGACGCAGTCGATCTACCTCGTCGGGGCGACGGGCGCCTTGCTCGGCGGGCGCGCGCTGCAGCTCACGGCGCGCGCGCTCATCCGCCGGTTTCGACCCGTCGACGACGGAGCCTTCGTGCCCACGTGGAAGCAGCTGCTCGCGGCAGTGGCCATCGTGGCTGGGCTCGCGGCCGCGATCTCCGCGCCGCACTTCGTGAAGAACTTCGTCTACTACAAGAACCCCCTCTACCCCTTCGCGATGAGGTGGTTCGAGTCCTTCCCGGAGCACGCGCGCTCCGCCGACATCTTCCGAGAGCTCTACCCGAACCTGCCGCACAAGCCGAAGGGGGTGGGGCTCGAGCGGCACCTCAATGCGCTGAAGCTCTTCTTCACCTTCGCGCTGGACCCGCACTATTCGTTCACCAAGGGTGTGCCGGTGACGGGCGCGCTCTTCAGCCTGCTGCTCGCGCCCGCCGTCCTGCTCAGGCGCGCCGGCCGCATCTGGCTGGGCGTCGCGGCGTCGTTCGTCGCCATCCTGATCTGGGCCGAGACCTACACCGGCGATCGCTACCTCCAGGGGCTGCTCCCGATCCCGATCGCGACGACCGCGGCGCTGATCGTGCGATTGTGGAGCGTCGGCTACGCTGCGCGCGTGGGAGTCACGGCGCTCGTGCTCTTCCAGGTGGTCTATGGCGGCGACGCGCCATTCTACTCGGGCGACAAGCGCATCCAGGCCTCGATCCGCCTCATCAACTCCAGCTACGAGGGCCGTCGTACCGACGAGGCCCGCTTCGGAGGCTTCCGTCGGGAGCACCTCGCGATCGCGCGACACCTCCCGCGAGGGGCCTCGGTCTACGCGCGCAACTACCGCACGACGCTCGGCGTCGACCGCGCGTGGACGCCAGACAACCAATCCTGGCAGTCGTGGGTGTTCTACGAGCCGATGAAATCGCCGGGCGAGCTCTGGGACGCCCTCCGGGAGCGAGGGTTCACGCACCTCGCGCGCGTGCGCAACAAGCGCCCCTCCGAGACGCTGCAAGGCACGCTGCTCCTCGCGGAGCTGATCCGGCAGAGCAAGGACTGTCGCGGCTTCGGCGCTGTGGAGATCTGCGGCATGCCAGAGCAGCGCCCCGAGCTGGAGAGCCCCTACCTGGTCGCGGTCCGTGAGGTGTCGGGCTATCCCGACGGGCTCTACGAGCTCGGCCAGCTGATCCGCTACGACCGCGATACCAAGGGCACGTTCAACGCGCCTTCGGTGCCGCTCGAGCCCTTGAAGCGAGGCGGATCCTTCGAAGAGCTCGCCGCGCGCGCGCAGGCGGTCGTCGTCGGCCCGAAGAGCAAGACGCCCATTCCGGACGCTTTCGTCCTCGTGGAGCAGCTTCCCAAGCAGACCCTGCACCTGCGCAAGCTCGACGACCGGGCCCCCGAGACCGACGCGCCTGCGCCAGCGGGCGACGACGACGACGACGAGCAGCGCCCCCCGGACGACGGCGAGGCCCGCTGACGCCCCGGAGGCGCACCCTCGAGTGACGCTCCCACGGCCCCGTGGTACCCGAGCGGCCCATGAAGCGGGCTCTCGTCACGGGCATCACCGGCCAAGACGGCTCTTACCTCGCCGAGCTCTTGCTCGCGAAGGGCTACGAGGTGCACGGCGTCGTGCGGCGCTCGAGCTCCTTCAACACCGAGCGCATCGACCACCTCTACGTCGACCCGCACATCGAGAACGCGCGCCTGCGCCTGCACTACGGCGATCTGAACGACGCCTCGAGCCTGCACAGCATCGTGGCCGAGGTGAAGCCCGACGAGGTCTACAACCTCGGCGCGCAGAGCCACGTGCGTGTCTCCTTCGACATCCCCGAGTACACGGCCGAGATCACCGCGCTCGGCGCGGTGCGCCTGCTCGAGGCCATCCGCAAGCTCGGCGTGCACTGCCGCTTCTACCAAGCGAGCTCGAGCGAGCTCTACGGCAAGGTCGTGGAGACGCCGCAGAAGGAGACGACGCCCTTCCACCCGCGCAGCCCCTACGCCGTCGCCAAGGCGTATTCGTTCTACATCACGCAGAACTACCGCGAGGCCTACGGCATGTTCGCGTGCAACGGCATCCTCTTCAACCACGAGAGCGAGCGCCGCGGCGAGACCTTCGTGACGCGCAAGATCACGCGCGCGGTCGGGCGCATCAAACACGGGCTGCAGCAGGAGCTCTACCTCGGCAACCTCGACGCGAAGCGCGACTGGGGGCACGCGGCCGACTACGTCGAGGCCATGTGGCTCATGCTCCAGCAGAGCGAGCCCGACGACTACGTCGTCGGCACCGGCGAGACCTACGCGGTGCGCGAGTTCGCCGAGAAGGCCTTCGCGCACGTGGGCCTCGACTACCTCGACTTCGTGAAGATCGACCCACGCTACTTCCGCCCGGCCGAGGTCGACTTGCTGCTCGCCGACCCGAGCAAAGCGAAGGCCAAGCTCGGCTGGCAGCCCAAGGTGGGCTTCGACGAGCTCGTGCGGCGCATGGTCGAGAGCGACCTCGAGCTCGCCGCGCGCGAGAAGCGGGCTCGAGCTGTCTGAGCGCGCGCCGAATGCGCGCGGTGGGCTGAGCGTTTCGGCGGAGCCGCGCGCGCTCGAGGTCCGGCCGGCTGCGAGAACGCACCGGGCCGGCCTGGCTCGAGCCGTGGGCCGACCCTAGTCTTCCGGGGTGAAGCTGCGCACGACGCGCGCGACCTACCGCTACGAGCTGCGCTCGCTCGCGCTGCTCGCGCGTCACGCGCTCGTCTTCGTGGGGCTCCTGCTCGCGACGAGCTTCGCCACGAGCGTGCGCTACGACGACGCGGACATCGCACGCGCGGCGTGGATCAGCGGCGCGGAGCTGCTCGGCGGCTGGGGCCTCCTCGCCGCCGTCTTCATGCCCTTCGTCTGGGTGGCGACGGCGCTCGCGCGCCGCGGCAGGCTCAGGCGACTCGCGTCCTTGGAGCTCTCCCCGGAAGCGCTCGTGCTGCGCCACGACGGCGGCGAGACGCGCCTCGGCTGGGCGCAGATCCGCAGCGGCTTCGTCGAGCCACGCGACGACGGTCGGGTGCGCCTCAGCCTGGAGATCGCCGGCGGCCTGCGCGAGGGCGATCGTGTGGAGCTCGTCGCCGAGCCGGAGCTCGGCGAGGCGCTCGGCCCGCGGCTCGAGCGCGCCCCGGCCCGCTACGATCTCGCGACGCGCTCCTACCGCTACGGCGCCGCGCTCGCGAGCCTCGCGCTCGTCGCGGGCAGCGTCGTGGGCCTCGCGCTCTTCGACGCGCTCGAGGCGCGCGTCGTCGAGTGGCACGGGCACGCCGGGCTCGGCCTGCTCGGCCCGCAGTGGGCCCTCGGCCTCGTGGCCGCCTCGGTCGGGGCGATCGCGCTGGCGCTCCAGCTCGCCTCGATCACGCCGTCGATCGTGCTCGGCGCAGACGGTGTGATCGTCGAGCGCCTGCTCGGCAGCCGCTTCGTGCCCTTCGCGTCGATGCGCGCGGTGCACACGAGCCCGCTCGGGCTGCGCATCGAGCTCGCGAGCGGCGCATCGGTGCGCGTCTGGGCGCTGGGCATGAGCCCCGAGCGCTGCCTGGCGCTGGCCGCGCGCCTCCGCGGGCAGATCGCCGAGAGCGGCGCGAGCCTAGCCACGCTGCCGCGCCTCGAGGCGAGCGGCGGCGGGCGCTGGGCCGACGAGGTCGTGCACCGCGCGACCGCGAGCGACTACCGCACGAGCACGCCCTCGGACGACGCGCTCCTGCGCGCGCTCGACGCACCCGGGACGCCGAGCGATCTGCGCGTTGCGGCGGCCGTCGCGCTGCGTGCGCGCGAGGGTCGACGCGCCGCGACGACGATCCGCGTGGCAGCGCGGCGCCTGGCCGACGAGCCCACGCGCGCGCTGCTCGAGCGCCTCGCCGAGGAAGAGGCCGACCTCGAGGAGCTGGAGGCCACGCTGTCGAAGCGCGGCGCTCGCGGCGCCTGAAGGCTGCTCGGCGCGTCGTTCGACGAGGAGCGAGCACACCAGAGCGAGCTATGCTGCCGGCCGTGAAGCTCCGCGCGCGCTCCCGCTCCCCACGCCCCTTCGCTTCGTTCGTCTCCGCCAGCCTGCTCGCCCTCGCGACGCAGGGCCTCGCCTCCTGCGGCGACGACGGCTCCGACGGCTCGACTCCGCCGACCGGCGTGAGCTTCGTCTTCGATCTCGCGGCCGAGGTCACGAGCCCCGAGGCCTTCTTCGATCAGCCCTACCCGAGCGATCTGCGCCTCGACGCCCAGCGCCGCCCGGTGCTCTCGGGTCTGCCCAACCCGGCCAACAACTCCACGGTGACGCAGCTGCGCGACTCGGCCGCGCTGCGTGTGGGTTTCCCCGTGCTTCCGGTCGCCTTCTTGCGCTTCACCGGACCGCTGCCCGCGCAAGAGCAGACGACGCCCCAGGGTCGCGACACCGACGCGCCGATATGGCTCGTCGACGTCGACGAGAGCTCGCCGGATCGCGGCAAGCTCGTGCCCGTCGTGGCGAAGGCGCTGCCCGTCGACACCTTCACGCCCGAGAACGTGCTCGCGGTCGCGCCGGTGCCCGGCTTCGTGCTGCGCCCTTCGACCACCTACGCAGTCGTCGTGAAGAAGAGCCTCGGCGACGTCGAGGGCAAGCCGCTCGCGTCGAACGCGCTGCTCGAGCGCCTCGCGAGGCGCGCACCCGCGGCCGGCGAAGAGGCCGCCGACGCGCTCTACGCGCCGCTCTGGGCCACGCTCGAGACGCTCTCGATCCCCGCGAGTGATGTTGCAGCAGCCACGGTCTTCACGACGGGCGCGGTGGTCGCGGAGACGGCCGCGATGGGCGACGCGGTGCTCGCCGCGCACGACGTGACGATCGAAGGCCTCGAGCTCGACACGAGCGAGCTCTACCCCGAGCTCTGCGTGCTGCGCGGCACCGTGACCTACCCGCAGTTCCAGCGAGGCACGCCTCCCTTCGACACCGAGGGCCTCTTCGAGCTCGACGGGAGCGGCGTGCCGATCGTGCAGCGCACCGAGACGGCGCCCGTCGCGATCGCGATCCCTCGCGCCACGATGCCCGAAGCGGGCTGGCCGCTCGCGATCAACGTGCACGGCTCGGGCGGCTACAGCATCGCGATGGTGCGCCCGGTGGGCGACGACGGTGTGCCCGGCGACGCCAACGGGCCGGCCTTCCCGCTCGCGACCAAGGGCATCGCGATGGCGGGCAGCGCCATGCCGGTGAACCCCGAGCGCTTGCCCGGCGCCTCCGAGACGGCCTACCTCAACCTCAGCAACCTGCCCGCGATCGCCGACACCTTCCGCCAGGGCATCTTCGAGACGCGCCTCTACGTCGAGGCCCTCTCGAAGCTCAGCATCGACCCTGCGCTGCTCGCGGGCTGCGACGGCGCCGCGCTGCCGAGCGGCGTCAGCGCTCACCGCTTCGACGTCGAGCCTCTCTTGCTCACGGGGCAATCGATGGGCGGCATGTACGCCAACCTCATCGGCGCCACCGAGCCGCTGGTGCGCGCCATCGTGCCGACCGGCGCCGGCGGACACTGGACCTACTTCATCCTCGAGACCCCGCTGCGCAACGGCGCGATCCCGGGCTTCTTCCAGCTGTTGCTCGGCACGAGCGAGCCCTTGAGCTTCTTCCACCCGGTGCTCTCGCTCGCCGCCGCCGGCCTCGAGCCCGCCGACCCGGTGGCCTACATGCCGCACGTCGCGCGTCGCCCGCTGCCCGGGCACCCCACGCGGCCCATCTACGAGCCGGTCGCGATCGGCGACTCGTACTTCCCCACCTCGATCTACGACGCCGCCGCGCTCGCCTACGGCCACCAGCAGGCAGGCGAGGAGATCTGGCCGCGCATGCAGGAGATGCTGGCGCTCGCAGGTCTCGACGGCTTCATCAGCACGCCCGCATCGAACAACCTCGAGAGCGAGAGCGGCGAGGCCTACACCGGCGTCGTCATCCAGTTCGAGGCCGACGGCCCCTACGACCCGCACGCGATCTACAAGTACCGCGACGACGTGAAGCGGCAGTATTCCTGCTTCTTCGACAGCTTCCTCCGCACGGGCACGGCCACGGTCGTGGCCCCGACGAGCGATTGGGCTGCACCCTGCCCCTGAGCTCGGCGAGAATGGGCGCGTGAGCGAGGGGGACCGGAGAGACGACGACGCGGCCGGCTGCGCTGGCCGCCGCGCCACCGCGCGCGACGTCTCGGCCCGCGCCACGCAGTACGTCGTGCGCGAGGCGGAGCGCCGAGGAGTCGAGCGAGCGGCCATCGTCGAGGGTACGGGCTACTCCTTCGAGGCGTTCACCGACCCGAAGGTCTGGCTGCCGTGGTCGGCCTACGAGCGCATGATCGACAACATCGGCGACGCGCTCGACGAGACCGCGCTGCGCGAGTTCGCGCAGACCGTCGTCGACTGGCCCATCTTCCGTCCGTTCTGGATCGCCGGCTGGCTCCTGCCGAGCACGCACCAACTCCTGCGGTGGTTCGCCAGGTATACGATCGGGCCGGCCGGCACGCTCTTTCCCACCTCGATGGTGAAGGTCGAATCGACCGACGAGGCTTCGTACCGGGTCCACTTCCGCGCGCCACCCGGCGGAGGCATCCCACGCACCTGGGAGCTGCTCGCGATCTGCGTGACCGAAGAGATGCCGCGCTTGCTCGGTCGGTCGAGAGCGCGCACGCGCAGCCACCGCCCCGGGCCCGGAGAGCTCGTGCTCCAGGTGCGCCAACCGGCCACGAAGCAGGGCCTGAGGAAGCGCTTGCTCCAAGGGCTCGCGGCGCTCACGCTCGCTCCCGCCGAGGTGGCTTCACTCATGGACGACCTGGTGGAGCGCAACCTCGAGCTCACCGCGCTGCTCGAGGAGCGAGACCGGCAGCGCGCCGAGCGTGAGCAGCTCGAGCGCGAGCTCGAGCGCGCGCAGCGCCTCGAGGCCCTCGGGCGCTACGCAGGCGGCGTGGCGCACGACTTCAACAACCTGCTCGCGGTGATCTCCACGAGCAGCGAGCTGCTCGCGCGCAAGCTGCCCCGAGACGACCCTCGGCAGGAGGAGGTGCTCGCGATCCAGGCGGCGACGACGCGCGGCGCGCGCCTGGTGCGCCAGCTCCTGAGCTTCGGCAGCCGCGGCTCCAAGCCGACCGAGGTGGTCGATCTCGTCGACCTGGTCGAGCGCTTGCGCCCAGTGCTCCAGCGAAGCGTGCGCGCGCCTTCGCAGCTGTCGATCGAGCTGCCGGAGTCGCGTCGCGCGTGGGTCGTGGGCGACGAAGCGCAGCTGGAGCAGCTCGTGCTGAACCTCGTGCTCAACGCGCGCGACGCCGTCGAGCCCGGAGGGCACGTCGTCGTGCAGCTCTCGGTCGACGAGCGCGCCCAGGCCGAGGCCGACGCGAAGGCCCGAGTACGCAGCGTCGAGCTCCTCGTGCGCGACGACGGCGTCGGCATGGACGAAGCGACGCGCAACCGCGCTTTCGAGCCCTTCTTCACCACCAAGCAGGCCCGAGGCGGCTCGGGCATCGGCCTCGCCACCGTGCAGGCCGTCATCGAGCGGCACGCGGGCAGCGTCGAGCTCGAGAGCGCGCCCGGCAGGGGCACCACGGTGCGCGCGCGCTTCGCCCAGGCGTTCTGAGGCCGGCCCGCCTGCTGCCGAGCTACCTGCGGCCGACCTCTTCGCGGATCGGCAGATCGCTCGCGCGCAGGCGCTTCTGGTTCAGGTAGGTGAGGAACTCGCCGAGAAAGCCCGTCGACACGAACTGGATGCCCAGCACGATGAGCAGCGAACCGAAGGCGAGCAGCGGGCGGTCGCCGATCTTGTGGCCGAGCAGCCAGAGCACCGAGAGGTAGAGGTCGATGAGCACACCGACGGAGCCGAGCACCAGGCCGACCAGGCCGAAGAGGTGCATCGGCCTGCGCGAGTACTTCGTGAGAAAGGTGATGCTCAAAAGATCGAAGAAGCCGCGCAGGATGCGCTCGAGGCCGTAGCGCGAGGTGCCGTGCTTGCGGGCGTGGTGCTGGATCGGCACCTCGGTCACGCGGAAGCCCTCCCAGGCGGCGAGCGCCGGGATGAAGCGGAAGAGGTCGCCGTAGATCGGCACGGTCTTGATGACCTCGCGCGTGTAGGCCTTGAAGCCGCAATTCATGTCGTGGAGCTTCACGCCCGTCACCCAGCGAACGGTGGCGTTGAAGATGCGCGTCAGCACGAGGCGGTTGGCCGGGTCGAGGCGCTTGACCTTCCAACCGACGACGACGTCGTTGCCCTCCTCGATCGCGGCGATGAACTTCGGCAGCTCGGCCGGGTCGTCCTGCAGGTCGGCGTCCATCATGATGACGATGTCGCCGCGCGCGCGGCTGAAACCAGCCGAGAGGCCCATGGCCTTGCCGAAGTTCTTGCGCAGGCGGATCGCGCGCACCTGGGGCCGCTCACGCGTGAGGCGCTGCATCACGGCCCAGGAGTCGTCGGTGGAGCCGTCGTCGACGAAGACCAGCTCGTAGCTCTCCTTGCCGTCGAGCGCCTCGGCGATGCGGCTCGAGAGCTCGGGCAGGCTCTCCGACTCGTTGAGCGCCGGGACCACGATCGAGATGCGCGGGCGCGCCTCACCGCCGCGCGCGAGGCCACGCTGGCTCGAGCGAGACGAGGGCGCGAGCAGCGCGGCGCCACCCGAGCTGGGCGCCTCGGCGTCGGTGCGATCGTCGGCGGCCGCGTCGCTCAGGGCGGGGTCGCGCGATTCCAGGGTCGACATGCGAAGAGAAGCTCCGAAAAAGGGGGCCGAGCAGCGCCCGGAGGGCGGCGCAGTCTACCCGGAAGGGGCGCGCGTCGAAACCGCGATACCGGGGCGTTTCCGGGGCCCCCTGTTGCCTCGAGCCACGCGCAGGACTAGCGTTCTCGGCTCGAAAGCGTGAAGGAGCGCGCCCGCGCGCCCCCCGCCCCACAGACGAGGCGCCTCTCCGGGGGTGCCCCCCGACGAACGAGCGAGCACCGAGAAGCATGAGCGGCCACTCCAAATGGGCCACGATCAAGCACAAGAAGGGCGCCACCGACGCGAAGCGCGGCAAGCTCTTCACCAAGCTGATCAAGGAGATCACCGTCGCGGCGCGCATGGGCGGCGGAGAACCCAAGAACAACCCGCGCCTGCGCAAGGCGATCGACGACGCCAAGGGCCAGCAGATGCCCGCCGACACGATCAAGCGTGCGGTGCAGCGCGGCACGGGTGAGCTCGAGGGCGCCAACTACGAGGAGATCCTCTATGAAGGCACCGGCCCCGGCGGCACGCTGTTCCTGGTCGAGGCCATGACCGACAACCGCAACCGCACGGTCGCGGAGCTGCGCAAGATGTTCGAGCGCCACAACGGCGCGCTCGGCTCGAGCGGCACGGCGGCGTGGGCCTTCGATCGCAAGGGCATGCTCACGGTCGCCAAGGCCGACGCGACCGAGGACCAGCTCATGGAGACGGCGGTGGCCGCGGGCGCCGACGACTACTCCGACGACGGCGAAGAGTGGCTCATCCTCTGCGATCCGACGAGCCTCGAGGCCGTGAGCAAGTCGCTCGAAGACGCGAAGATCGCCGCCAAGAGCAAGCTCGGCTACGTGCCGAAGACCAAGCGCGAGGTCAGCGGCCGCGACGCCGAGCTCTGCCTGAACCTCGAAGACGCGCTCGACGACTACGACGACTCGCAGAACGTCTTCGCCGACTACGACGTCTCCGACGAGGAGATGACCCGGATCGCGGGCTGAGCGTGGCGGCGCGCCGATGAGCGGAGGGGGCCCCGGAGAGAGCGAGCGAAGCGGCTCGAGCTCGGGGCCTCGCGCAGCCGGCGCGCCCGCTCCCGCCCTCGCGCTGCGTGCGCAGCCGAGGCCCGAGCTCGCGCTGCGCGAGCCGCCTCACCCCGGCCCCGTCGCGGGCCTGCCGGCCGTGCTCAACGCCCTGCGCTACACCGGGCGCACGGCGGGCATCGTGCGCGGCGCGCGGGCGCTGCTCGGCGTGAACCAACGAGAGGGCTTCGACTGCCCGGGCTGCGCCTGGCCCGACCCCGAGCACCGCGCGATGGCCGAGTTCTGCGAGAACGGCGCGCGCGCGGTCGCGCACGAGGCCGATCGGCGCAAGGTCGACGCGCGCTTCTTCGCGGCGCATCCGCTCGCGCTGCTGCGCCAGCAGAGCGACCACTGGCTCGAGAAGCAGGGTCGCCTCGTCGAGCCGATGATCAAGCGGCCGGGCGCGACGCACTACGAGCCCATCGCCTACGACGAAGCCTTCGCGCTCGTCGGCGCGGCCCTCACGAGGCTCGCGTCGCCCGACGAAGCCGCGTTCTACACCTCGGGGCGCGCGAGCAACGAAGCGGCCTTCCTCTACCAGCTCTTCGCGCGCAGCTACGGCACGAACAACCTGCCGGACTGCAGCAACATGTGCCACGAGTCGAGCGGCAAGGGGCTCGGCTCGACGATCGGCGTCGGCAAGGGCACCGTCTCGCTCGCCGACTTCGAGCTCGCCGACTGCATCCTGATCCTCGGGCAGAACCCCGGCACGAACCACCCGCGCATGCTGCCGGTGCTCGCCGCCGCCGCGCAGCGGGGCGCGAAGATCCTGAGCGTGAACCCGATGCGCGAGCGCGCGCTCGAGAGCTTCGCGCACCCGCAGACGCCCGCCGGCCTGCTCGGCATCGGCAAGCCCATCAGCACGCACTACGTGCAGCTCAAGATCAACGGCGACGTCGCCTTCCTCAAGGGCGTGATGAAGGAGCTCTTCGCGATGGAGGCGGAGGGCCGCGAGGTCTTCGACCACGCCTTCTTGCGCGAGCACACGACCGGCTTCGAGGCCTTCGCCGAGGCGCTCGCCGAGCAGGGCTTCGACGAGCTCGAGGCCTCCAGCGGCGTCGCGCGCAACCAGATGCGCGAGGTCGCGGAGATCTACGCCTCGAGCAGAGCCACGATCGCCTGCTGGGCCATGGGGCTCACGCAGCACAAGAACGGCGTCGCCAACGTGCGCGAGCTCATGAACCTGCTGCTCCTGCGCGGCAACGTGGGCCGCCCAGGCGCGGGCCCCTGCCCCGTGCGCGGGCACAGCAACGTGCAGGGCGATCGCACGATGGGCATCTACGAGGCCCCGAGCGAGGAGTTCCTCGCGAGGCTCGATCGCGCGGTGGGCATACGATCGCCGCGCGCGCACGGGCACGACGTCGTCGGCACGATCGACGCGCTCGAGAAGGGCGAGGTGAAGGTGCTCGTCGCGCTCGGGGGCAACCTCGTCGCCGCCGGCCCCGACACCGAGCGCATGAAGGCCGCGCTCGCGAAGGCCGAGCTCAGCGTGCAGATCGCCACCAAGCTGAACCGCAGCCACGTCGAGACCGCCGACACGGCGCTGCTCCTGCCGTGCCTCGGGCGCACCGAGATCGACGCGAGGCCGGGCGGGCCGGCCTTCGTCACCGTCGAGAACTCGATGAGCGTCGTGCACCGGAGCGAGGGCAGGCTCGCGCCCGCGTCGCCCGAGCTGCTCAGCGAGCCCGAGATCGTCGCGAGGATCGCCGCCGCCACGCTCGGCGCGAAGACGCCCGTCGACTGGCGCTGGCTCGCCGAGGACTACGATCGCATCCGCGAGCTCATCGAGAAGGTCATCCCGGGCTTCGAGCGCTACAACGAGCGCGTGCGCGAGCCCGAGAGCTTCGTGCTGCCGAGCGGCGCGCGCGAGCGCCGCTTCGAGACCGCGAGCGGCAAGGCCGAGCTCACCGTGCAGCGCATCCCGCGCCACGAGCTCGCCCCGGACCAGCTGCTGCTCATGACGATCCGCACGCACGACCAGTTCAACACCACCGTCTACGATCTCGACGATCGCTACCGCGGCATCTACGGCGAGCGCCGCGTGGTGCTGCTCTCGCGCGCCGAGCTCGAAGCGCGCGGTCTCGATGGCGGCGAGCTCGTCGATCTCACGAGCTACCACGGCGACCAGACCCGCAAGCTCGAGGCCTTCCGCGCCGTCGCCTACGACCTTCCCCCTGGCTGCGCCGCCGCGTACTTCCCCGAGGCGAACCCGCTCGTCGTGCTCGAGCACCACGCCGACGAGAGCCGCACGCCGGCGTCCAAATCGATCGTGATCCGCGTGACGAAGCACGCGCCGTGAGCGAGCTCGTCACCTCGCTCCAGATCCTGCGCGTGCAGGGCGCGAACGCCGAAGTCGCGCACGACGAGCTGATCGTCGAGGAGCCGCTCGAGCTGCAGCTCGGGGGCCTGAGCCTCGCCGTCACGATGCGCACCCCGGGTCACGACGAGGAGCTCGCGCTGGGTTTCCTGCTGAGCGAGGGCGTGGTCGCGAGCGCCGACGAGGTCGCCTCGATCCGCCACTGCACGACGGCGCCGAGCCCCGAGGCGGAGGGCAACGTGGTGCGCGTGGTCATGCGCGAGGGCTTCGAGCTGCCGCTCGAGCGACTCGAGCGGCTGAGGCGCAACGTCTACGCTTCGTCGAGCTGCGGCATCTGCGGCAAGGCCACGATCGAGCAGGCGCTCTCGCTGCTCAGGCCGGTGGAGAGCGCGTTCGGCGTGCCGGCCTCGGTGATCCATGCGCTCGGCGAGCGCCTGCGCGCCGAGCAGGGCGCCTTCGAGCGCACCGGGGGGGTGCACGCCGCAGGGCTCTTCGACGCGCGCGGCGAGATCTCGCTCGTGCGCGAGGACGTGGGCCGGCACAACGCGGTCGACAAGGTGGCAGGCGCCCTCTCTCGCGCGCGCCTCGACGCCGGCGCGCACGGCCTCGTGGTGTCGGGGCGCGTGGGCTTCGAGATCGTGCAGAAGGCCGCGGCCATCGGCCTGCCGATCGTGGTCGGCATCTCGGCGCCGTCGTCGCTGGCCGTGCGCTACGCCGAGGCGCTCGGCGTCACCGTCGTGGGCTTCGCGCGCAAGCGCTCGTTCAACGTCTACAGCCACCCGGCGCGCGTCACGGGCCTCTCGCCACGCTGAGCTCGGGCCGGACCGAGCCAGGCGCTCAGGGCCGGGTGCCCACGAGCATCTGCTGCGCGCCCAGCGCGAGGTGGCGCAGGTGCGGCTCGAAGCGCCGCAGCATCGCGAGCGGACGCGGGAAGAAGACGATGTAGTCGAGCGAGATATCGACGAAGCCGGCCGCTCGCAGCGTCTTCTTCGCGGTCCACGGCGGGAGCAGGATCGCGTCGTCGTCGAACTCGCAGGCCTTCACCGCGCGCACGGTGAGCGGGTTCAGCGGGTTGTGCTCGAAGACGACGACGCGCCCTCCGGGGCGCAGCGCCCGCCGCACCTCTTCGAGCACGCCGCCTCGCGCTCCGGGCACGATGTGGTGAAGCACGCCCGAGAGGATCGCCGTCGCGAAGTGCGCAGCCGGGAGGGTGTCGGTCGAGGCGTGGATCACCGCACCCTTCGCCCGCTGCTCCGCCTCGGCGCGGCTCTCGGGCGAGAGGTCGTAGCCGTGTACCTCGCTCGCGCGTGTGACGAGCCGCTCGGTGAGGTTGCCCGTGCCGCAGCCGAAGTCGAGCAAGGGGCCGCCGAGCAGGCCGCGCCGCGCGAGGCAGTCGATCTTGTAGTCGTGGAAGTAGCTCGGGTCCTCGCCGCTCGAGGAGATGCTCGCGCGGTGGAGCGCTTCGTAGGACTGGGCGTAGGCGTCGAACTTCTCGGACACGGTGCCGAACTCTAGCAGGGTGTCGGTGACGCGGCCGCGCGATGAGGCGCCCGCGACCGGGCTCCGCTCAGGCCGGCGCCGGCTCGTCGTCGACGCAGCCGCAGCGGCGCACCTCGACGGTGAGGTGCTCGACGTGGACGCGAGAGCGTACGGCGCGGCGGTAGAACTCCGTCGGGCGAGGCGTCGAGGTCACGATCGTCACGATGCAGGTGCGGTGGCCGGGCGCGATCTCCCAGAGGTGCAGGTCGGCCACGCTCACGTCGTCGATCTGCTCGAGGTGCTCACGCAGGCCCGCGACGAGCTTCGCGGAGGGCGCGGCGTCGAGCAGCTGCCTCGCCGAGGAGCGCGTGAGGCCCCAGGCCCAGCGGAGGATCACGAGCGCACCGACGATGCCGACGACCGCGTCGAGGAAGCCGTAGCCGAGCAGGCGACCACCGAGCAGCGCGACGATCGCGAAGAGGCTCGTGAGGGCGTCGGCGAGCACGTGCAGGTAGGCGGCGCGCAGGTTGTGGTCGTGGTGTGCGCCGACCTCGGTGGAGCGCTCGGAGACCTCGCGGTGGTCGTGGTCGTGCTCGTGGTCGTGCTCGTGCTCGTGCTCGTGATCGTGATCGTGATGGTGGTCGTGCTCGTGCTGCTCGCCGTGCTCGTGCTGCTCGCCGTGATCGTGGGTCTGGAGGCCCGACTCGTGGAGCAGCTTCGCGCTCACGAGGTTCACCACCAGACCCAGCACGGCGACGCCGAGCGCCTCGTCGAAGCGGATCACGTGCGGGTGCAGCAGCCGGTCGACCGACTCCACGATCATCCACAGCGACGCCACCGCGAGCGCCAGCGCGCTCGAGTAGCCAGCGAGCGCGTAGACCTTGCCCGTGCCGAAGCTGTAGGAGGGGTCGTTCGCTCGGGTGCGCGCGAACCAGTAGGCGAGCGCGGTGATGCCGAGCGCGCCCACGTGCGTCGCCATGTGCACGCCGTCGGCGAGCAGCGCGATCGAGGAGGTCCACAGCCCTGCGACGATCTCGAGCACCATCATCGCCGCGGTGATCACGATCACGAGCCAGGTGCGCCGCTCGCGACCACGCTCGCGCGCTTCGGGGACGTGGTGACGCTCCTCGAAGTCGCGCAGGTGGTCGTGGTGGGCGCGTCGCATCGGGTGAAGGAGAGCGCTCCCCGCGGGAGGCTCAAGGGATCCAGAGCGGGAATTCCACGATCGCCCAGGTGAAGAGCGCGTGGGAGAGCAACACCGGTACGAGCCGATCGACCCGCCAGCGCAGGTAGGTCCAGGCCGCGCCGCAGCCCAGGGCGGCGACGACGAGCAGGGGGTTGAGCCCTGCCGTCGGGTCGGCGAGCCGGTGGAGCGTCGGCAGGTGTGCGGCCGCGAAGAGCAGCACGCTGAGCACCGCGGCGCGTAGGCTGCCGAGGCGCGACTCGAGCGCGGGGAAGACGAGCCCGCGCCAGCAGAGCTCCTCCAGCGCGCCGATCACCGCGACGCTGATCGCGACGAGGTGTCGCCCATCGGAGAAGGGGTCGCCGAGCATCAGGTAGACGCGCACGATCCACCCCTCACCCGTGTTGCCGGGCGCCGTGACGAGCGCGTGGAACGCGTAGGCCATGCCGTAGAGCAAGAAGGCCACGAGCGCGCCGATGCTGAGATCGCCGGAGCGCGGCCGCAGCAGCGACAGCTCGCCGCGCGCGCGCAGACGCACGACGCTCACGGCGCCCAGCACGAGGTAGGCCGCCCCGAGCACGACGAGCAAGCTCGCGGAGCCCTGCACCTCCGGGTCGAAGCCCACCCAGGTCGCGAGCCCGATGAGCAGCGTCGCCACGGCAGCGACCGCCCAGGGCCCGAGACCCGCGTCGAAGGGCGAGACCGGCGGCGCGTCGAGAGAAGCGGAGGCGGGCTCGTCGAGCCGCTCGTCGAGCTCGCTCGCGTCGTCGAGCTCGTCCTCGCCCGCTCGGCTGGACTCGTCGCCCTTCACTTGGCCCCGATCCGGTCGCGCGCGGCGTCGAGGATCGCGTCGGCGAGCTCGCGTTTGTCGATCGTGCCCGTCCACGTGGCGTCGAGCTCGCTCACGACGACCGCGCGGTTGGTGGCGTGACCGAAGGACTCGCTCGCGTGGTTGCCCACCACGAAGTCGACCTTCTTCTTGCGTAGCTTGGCGCGCGCGAGCTCGACGAGCTCGTCGTCGTCGGCCGTCTCCACGGCGAAGCCGACGAGCAGCGGGCGCTCGCCGTGTCGCATCGAGGCGACCTCGGCGAGGATGTCGGGGTTCGCGCGGAGCTCGATCGACGTCGGCGCCTCGCCGCGCTTGAGCTTCATCTCGTGCTGCGTCGCGAAGCGGTAGTCGCCCACCGCGGCCGACATCACGAGCAGATCGGCGTCGGCGAGGCGGTGGCCCATGAGCCGGAATAGCGCCTCGTGCATCTCGACCGCCGTGCGCACGTCGACGCGCCGTACGCCGTGAGGGGTCGGCAGCGAGACGGGCCCCGTCAGCAGGACGACGTGCGCGCCGCGCGCAGCCGCGCGCTCGGCGACCGCGAAGCCCATGCGCCCGGTCGAGCGGTTGCCGAGGTAGCGCACCGGGTCGAGGTCTTCGTAGGTGGGCCCGGCCGTGACGACGACGCGCAGGCCACTGAGATCCTTCGGTGCGAGCGCCGCGAGGATCGCCGAGGCGATCTCCTCGGGCTCGGCCATGCGCCCGAGACCCTGCTCACCGGAGGCGACCGGGCCGTCGACCGGCCCGACCAGCCGCGCGCGCCCGTCGCGCTCGAGCAGCTCGAGGTTGCGCACCACCGCGGGGTGCGACCACATGCGTGGGTGCATCGCCGGCGCGAGCACCACCGGCCCACGCGCGCAGAGGTAGGTCGCCGACAGCAGGTCTTCCGCGCGCCCCGAGGCGAAGCGCGCGATGGCGTCGGCGGTGGCGGGCACGACGGCGATCACGTCGGCCTCGGCGGCGAGCTCGACGTGCAGCTCGCCCGTCTCCGCCGGATCGAAGGCGTCGGTGTGCACGGCCTCGCCCGTCAGCCCCGAAAATGTTGCACGACCGACGAACTGCTCGGCCGCGCGCGTCAGTACGGGCACGACGCGCACGCCGCGCTCGAGCAAGCGGCGCGCGACGATCGGCGCCTTGTAGGCCGCGATGCTGCCCGTCACCCCGAGCACGACCGTAGGGCGCTTGCTCATGCGGCGGAGCATACCGCGCAATGGCTCGTCAGCGGCGACAGCCGTTGCCCTTCGCCTGGAGCTTGCGCCAGCCGTAGGCCTCGGCGATCGCGTCGACCAGCGCCGCCGCCACCGGACCCTCGCCGTTCGCCATGGCGACGGCGCCGAAGCCGTCGGTGCGCCAGACGAGCATCGTCGAATAGCCGGCGTTGCCGCCGTTGTGCATCGCCTCGATCACCTGGCCCCGGGGCTTCACCACCCAGCCCAAACCGAAGGCGCCATCGGTGCTCTGCGGCGTGAGCATGGCCGAGACGGCGGCGCGCGAGAGCGGCGCGGGCAGGCCGTGGAAGCCCCGGATGAGCCCCGAGGCGAGCGTGAGCAGATCGACCGGCGTGGTCCAGAGCCCCGCGGCCGCCTGCTCGGGGTAGGTGTGCCAGCCGCCCTCGACCATGCGCCCTTGAGCGTCGAAGCCCGGCCCGGCGAAGCGCGCGTTGTCGGGCGAGAGCGGCTGCTCGAAGGTCGAGCGCTTCATGCCGAAGGGGCCGAGCAGGTAGCGCCGCATGACCGTCGCGAAGCTGAGATCGAGCTCCTCTTCGATGGCGGCCTGCACCACGGTGAAACCACCCCCCGAGTAGGTCGTGCGTGTACCGGGGGGCGCCTCGAGGCGCACGGCCGGCGAGTTGCCCTTGCCGAGCAAGACGCTCAGCGTGCTCGGGATCCGCTCCGGATCGGTGGTCGCGTAGCCGCGGAAGCCGTGCACGTTCAGGCCCGCGCTGTGCGACAAGAGCTGCCTCAGCGTGATGCGCGCGGGCCGCCCGCCGAGGCTGGGCTCCCAGTCGTCGACGAGCTCGCGCACGTCGGCGTCGAGCCAGAGCTCACCCTTCTCGACCAGGCGCATCACCCCCACGGCCGTCACCGCCTTGCTGATGCTCGCGGCCTGCAGCACGGTCTCGGGCCGCATGGGCAGGTTGCGCGCAGGGTCGGCCGAGCCGAAGCCGCGCGCCCAGACGATGCGACCGTCGACCATGGCCGCCGCCGAGACGCCTGGCACGCGGAAGCGCCGCATCGCCTCGGCGAGGCTCGTGCGACGACCCTCGATCGGCAAGGAGCAGACGATGCCGTCGATGCGCGCGGCTTCACCCGGAAAGTCGGGCAGCGCGTAGGGCGCGTTCGGGAGCAGGTAGGAGGACTCGGACGCGCAGCCGAGGCCCGCGCAGGCGAGCGAGAGCGACAGCGCGATCGAGCGCAAGGAGCCCAGGATCGTCACGGCTTCTTCTTCGCCTCGGTCTTCTTGTCGGGCTTCTTCGCGTCGCTCTTCTTGTCGGTCTTCTTGGGCTCGGTCTTGTCGCCCGGCTTCTTCTTCGCGGGCTTCTTCTCGTCCGCGTGGCCTTCACGCCCGGGTTTGTCTTCGCTCGCGCCCTCCTCCTCGCTCTTGGCGGGAGGCGTCTTCTCGAGGCCGAGCTCCTTCATCCAGCCGGCGTTGCCGGTCTTGCCGGGCTCGCGGGTCTCGAGCATGTCGCCCTGAGGCGAGCGCACTCCGAGGCCCTGCGTGATCACGAGGTACTCGTCGACCGTGTACTCCGCGTGCGTATCGGGCTTCAGCGCGGGCTTCGTGTCTTCGGGGGCGGTGCCGACGGCGACGATCTGCGTCGTCGGCGGGTACTTTTCGCGCCACTTCGTGCGCTCGGCGTGCGCGCCCTCCCGGACGACCCGCGAGGCGGTGGCGACGAAGCCGGGGATGCCACGTTGGATCACCACGCGCTCTCCGACCGGCAGCTTCGGCGACTCGCGCTCCACCTCCTCGAAGGGGAGGATGTCGTCGATGCGCCGGAAGTAGCTCACGGTGCGCTTGCGCTCCGGGCCGAGGATCTCCGCGCGCACGACGCCGCCGGCGACCTTCTCGTGCAAGACGACCGGGAAGTCGTAGGGGTTCTTGAAGCGGTAGTTGATGTTCGGGTAGGACACCGTCGCGTCGAGCCCGAGCTTGATGTAGCTGCTGGGCCTGGAGTGCGGGTAGCGCTCGACGATGTCGAGCCCGGCGAACATCGCCGCGGCGTGCAGGGTGCCGCTGATCTGGCAGGTGCCGCCGCCGATGCCGTCGACGAGCTCGCCCTGGGCGATCACGGTCGCGACGCGGTAGCCGTGCGCCTCGTCGCGCGGGCCGACCACGCCGTTGAAGTCGAAGACCTCGCCCGGCATGAGCACCGTGCCGTCGAGCTTGGAGGCCGCGAGGCGAAGGTTGTAGCTGCGATCTTCGTAGCGCCGCGAGGGGTTGTAGCGTGTCTCGAACCAGCCGAGCACGGCGTCGAAGCGCACGCCCTCGAGCTCCGCCGCGGTGCGCTTGGGCTTGATCTCGTCGACCACGGCGTCGACCTCGGTCCCGCCCGCGCGGAAGGCGGCCTCGAGGCGCGCGAGCGTCCCGTAGACGTCGAGGCGGTAGCCGACCTGCTCGGGTCGCACGACGCGTTTGTCGAGGTCGATCGTCGCGTCGACGGCGAAGCTGTCGACCTCGGCCTTCAGGTCGACCAGCTCGCCCAGCGCGCGCTCGCCGTCGATGCGCAGCGGCAGCGGCACGTCGAGCGGCTCGCCGGCGCGGCGCTCCGCGTGCGCGCGCGCGAGCGGGCTGCCCGGGCGGAGCGCCTCCTTCACGAACTCGCCGAGGCGCATGCGATCGATCTCGAGCCCCAGGTCGACGCGCGAGATCTCGACCACCCGCCCGCCAGGCAGGCGCAGCTTCACCGCGCCGACGGCGTAGCGACGCACCAGATCGAGCGCCTCGCCGATGACGTCGTCAGGGCTCTCGACGAGCTGGCCCGCGACACGCAGCGCGGGCGCGGGGATCTGGGCCGGCGCTGGCGGCGGCGGCTCGGGCCAGGCGAGCCACGTCGCAGCGCCGCCGCCCGCGAGGGCGACGACGATCATGGCGGCGACGCGCCTCCGGTCCCGGACGAAGCTCCACGGCATCGGCAGCGGGCATCTTGGAAACCCGGGGCCGCGAGGTCAAGCCGTGGCGTCGCCTGGTTCCGCATCGCGCGGCCCCAGCTCGCTCGAGTCCACGTCGCCGAGAGCCTCGCCGTCGGGCTCCACGAGCGCGCCCAGCACGGTGCGCACCGCAGCGAGGCGCGCTGCGCTGAGGCCGGGCACGGCGAGCAGCTGCGCGTCGCTCGCGCGCCGGATGGCCTCGACGCTGCCGAAGCTCGAGAGCAGCGCCTTGCGCAGCTTCGGGCCGATTCCCTCGATGGAGTCGAGCTCGGAGCGTATGCGCCTCGCCTTGCCGCGTTTGTCCCGGATGTGGTTCGCGAAGCGGTGCGCCTCGTCGCGCGCGCGCGCGAGGTAGAAGAGCGCCGAGCTCGAGGAGCGCAGCGGGATGCCGTTCTTCTGGCCGGGCAGGTACACGCGGTCGACGACCTTGTCGCCCGCGAGGTTCTCGCGCTCCTTCGCGAGACCGACGATCGACAGCTCGTGCAGCCCCAGATCCCGCGCGGCGGCGAGCGCGACGCCGAGCTGCCCACGTCCCCCGTCGACGACCAGCAGGTCGGGCAGCTCCCAGTCGCCGTCGCGCTCGCGCTTCTTCGCCGCCCCTCCCTCGGCGCTCTCCTCGGCCTCGGCTTCTGCGGCCTCCTTCGCGGTGCGCGCCCTGCGGAAGCGCCGCGCGAGCACCTCGTACATGGCCGCGTAGTCGTCGCCTCCGGACACACCCTTCACGTGGAAGCTGCGGTAGCGCTTCTTGTCGGGCGCGCCGTCGGCGAGCGCGACGATCGAGCCCACGGTGTCGCCGCCGCCGAGGTGCGAGATGTCGCAGCACTCGATGCGGCGAGGCAGCGTGGGGAGGCGCAGCCGCTCCTGGATCTCCGCGAGGCGCACCTCCACGTCCTCCGCGGCGCGCTGCTTGGCGGCGAAGGCATGACGCGCGTTGTCGCGCGCCATGTCGCCGAGCTTCTTGCGTGGCCCGCGCTGCGGCACGAGGAGCTCCACCTTGCGACCGCGGCGATCCCCGAGCCACTCGGCCACACCCTCGGCGCCGTCGGGCAGCACCGGCAAGAGCACCTCCGTGGGCAGCGGCCCGCTCTCGCGGTCCTCCGCGTAGAACTCGCGGAGGAAGTCGCCGAGCACCTCCTCGTCGGGCATCTCGATCCTGCGCAGCGAGTAGCTCACGGTGTCCGTCACGCGCCCCGCGCGCACGAAGAGCACGGCGATCTCGACGACGCTGCCCTCGCGGTAGAGGCCGACGACGTCCTGATCGACGTCGCTCACCGCGACGACGCGCTGCGATTCGCGCACCGAATCGACCGCGCGCAGCTGGTCGCGGTAGATCGCGGCCCGCTCGAACTCCATGGCGCGCGAGGCCTCGCGCATGAGCTCTTCGAGCTCGCTCGAGAGCTCGTCGTGCCTGCCCTCGAGGAAGAGCGACACGGCGCGCACCTGCGCGTCGTAGCTCTGGCGGTCGACCTCGTAGACGCAGGGCGCAGGGCAGCGCTTGATCTGGTGCTGCAGACAGGGGCGCTTGCGTGAGGCGAAGTCGGCGTCGCTGCAGGTGCGAAGGTGGAAGTGTTTGTTGACGAGGTGCAGCGTGCGTCGCGCGCTCGTCGCCGAGTGGTAGGGGCCGAAGTAGCGCGCGCCGTCGGGCGAGGGCCGGCGCACGGTCTCGAGCCTGGGCCAGGGCTTCTTCGCGTCGATGCGCAGACAGAGGAAGTCTTTGTCGTCGCGCAGCTTCACGTTGAAGCGCGGCTGGTGCTGCTTGATGAGCTCGTTCTCGAGGACGGCAGCTTCCTTCTCGCTGCCGGTGACGATGGTGTCGAGGTCGGCGCAGGCGCGCCGCAGCACGGGGATGAAGTAGCGCGTGTCGCTCGAGCCGGCCTGGAAGTAGGAGCGCACGCGCGCGCGCAAGCTCTTCGCCTTGCCGACGTAGAGTGCCTTGCCGTGCTCGTCGAGGAAGAGGTAGCAGCCGGGCGACGGCGGCAGACGCGCGAGCTTGCCCGCGAGCGCCTCGCTCAGGCCTTCGGCGAGATCGCCCTCGCCAGCTCTGGTCGGGGAGTCGGAGGTACCCAGGTCGCTCGCCATGTCACACGCGCCTGAGGTTGGAGCGCAGACCGCGCTTCGTCCAGTGCGCCGCGCTCGCTCAGAAGCGACCCGTGAGGACGAGGCCCGGAACGACCTGCGCGCCGTCGCTCACGGGCGAGGGCACCACGAGCGGCGAGGGCGTCGGCGCGGGCCGGCGGCTCGAGGGCACGATCTCGATGACCTCCTCGTCCGACTCGGGCGGCACGGCGACCGGCGCTCCCTCGGGCTCGGGCGGATAGACGATGTCGAGCTCGTCTTCCTCGTCGGACAGGGCGGTGACGAAGAGCGACACGATGGCGTGCGCGCCGATCACGCCCGACCACGCGGTCATGGCGATCCACGTGCCGCGCTCGTTCGGGTCCTCGGTGGCGCGCACGGCGGTGTAGATCGCCGAGGGTGTCGTGGCAGCGATCGTGGGGATCGCGATCCACGGCGACGAGAAGCGCTCGTCGACCGCCGCGCCGAGCGCCGCGGAGCTGAGCGCGCCGTTCATGCCGACGAGCCAGCTCGTGCCGAAGCGCTGCGCGATGTCGCCGCGCTCCTCCGCCACCGACCAGGTGCCGAAGGTCGCGAGCGCCGTCGTCCAGGAGGCCACCGGCACCACGAGCAAGGCGAGCGGCGCGTCGTCTTCGTCGGCGGCCGCGGCGGCGACGACGCCGTTGAGCGCGACGGCCTGCGGCACCGTCAGGATCGTCTGCGCGGTCATCCAGGCGAGGTCGGGCGTCTTGCCGTCGCGCACGCGGCCGACGTCGTAGGCCGTGAAGGCCACGTCGGAGCCGACGGTGAGCGCGAGCACCGACAGGCCAGCGACGATCGTGCTGCCTTCGTCGGCAGAGGCCTCGAGCGGCGCGGCCACGAGCAGCGCCGTGATCGGAGCGAGCGTGAGGAGCTTGGCGAAGCGCATCGCGGAGGAGCCTACATGAGAGGGTGCGAGGCGTGGCTCGCGGTGTCGAGAGGCCGTATCGAGCCCCGCCGCTCAGGCCTGCGAGCTCGGGGGCTCTTCGAGCAGACGCTCTTCCACCAGGCGCAGATGGAGCTTGGCGAGCTTGTTCGCCGGCTCCAGCTGGAGCGCCTCGAGCAAGGCGCACTTGGCCTCGAGGTTCTTGCCCAACAGCGCGAGCACGATGCCGAGCTGCACGCGCGCGGGCGCGAAGTCGGGCCGCGCCTCGGAGGCGGCGACGAAGGCCTCGCTCGCCGACTGGAGTCGGCCGAGCTCACGCCGGAGCGCACCGAGGCGCACCCAGAGATCGGCGAAGCCGGGGCGCAAGTGCACGGCCTTCTCGAGCTCCGCCGCGGCCTCCTCGGGATAACCCGACTGCGCGTAGGCGTCGGCGAGCTCGGCGTGCAGGTTGGCGAGCCGACCGAGCGCGTAGGGGTCGCGCACGCGCGTTTCGCCGGAGGGGCGGGCGAGCTCGCGCACGCGCTGGTGGATCTCCTTGGCGCGCTCGTACTCGCCCAGGTCGTTCAGGCAGACGACGAGGCTCAGCGAGGCCTCGGTGTAGGCGGGGTTCAGCTCGACGGCGCGTTCGAAGTGCGCGCGGGCGCGGAGGAACTCGCCTCGCCCGTGGAGGATCATGCCCATCATGTGATGCACGTCGGCGTGCTCGTCGCTCAGCTCGAGCACCTGCGTGAGCGCGTGCTCCGCACGATCGAGCTCGTTGCGATCGTATTGCTCGCGTGCGCGAGCGAGCAGCTGCCTGAGTCGATCGTCCATGGTGCCTCGCCGCTGCGCAGGCGCTCGCTCCGGCGTCTCGTGGAGCCCGCGCGCTGCGCCGTGAGATTTTACGATGCCACCGCTACGCGGAGGCCGCCAGAGCGCGCCCGCGCCGCGCCGGCGTTCAGGTTGCCCCTCTCCCGGCCCGCTGGTAAGCCCTCGCCGTGTCCGAGGAAGTACCGCCCGCGAGCTCGGACCGAGCGCTGCAGGCCGACGACGGCCTGCGGGCCTCCCCGCCGAGGCCGGCCGTCGGTGCTCTGGGTCCGAGGCGTCTGGTCGCGCCGCTGCGCGAGGCCGACGCCACCGCGAGCGCGCGTCGCCGGGTGCTCGAGGCGCGCAGCGTGTCCGAGGTCGAGCCCGAGGCTTTCGACCCCCCGGGGAGCGAATCGAGCGCGCGCGTCTCGGCGCCAGGCTCGAGCCGCGCGCGCGAGCTCGACGTCGGCCTGCCGCGCCCGCTGATGCCCGCCGCGGAGCCCCATGGGCCGGCCACACCCAGGCCTCCACGCGCGCTCGAGGGACGCTCGGCGGCCGTGCACAGCCGCCGGCTCGGCACCGCGCCTCCTGCGATCGACCGCGCCGCTGCGGCCTTGTCGCTCTCGCCTCGCATGACCGCGGTCTTCGGTGGCCTCTTCGGCCTCGCCACGGTCACGACGGTGATCGCCCTGCTGATCCAGAGCACCGCGCCGCGCGACGACCGCGCGATGGTCGCCTCGGCGAGCTCGGCGAACGCCGAGCCTTCGGCGAGCGCAGAGACCGCCGAAGTCCCCACCGAGCAAGGTCCGAAGAAGCGGCAGCGCAACCGCATCCCCGGGCCGTGGCGCATCGCCGATGCGGCGAAAGACGAAGCGACGCGGGTCGTCGAGGGCAAATTCGATCGGCGCAGCTTCATCGTCGCGCTCGGCGAAGCCGGCATCCCGAAGGACCAGACCTACCGCGTGCTCAAGGCCTTCGAGGGCCAGCGCAAGCTCGATCGACTCGGCAAGAACGACCGCTTCGTCGCGCTGATCGACCGCGCGAGCAAGCGCCTCGTGGCCTTCGAGCTCGTCGTCTCGGCGCTCGAGATCTGGCAGGTCCGCGAGCAAGACGGCGTGCTCACGGGCGGCAAGCTCGACCTCGCGGTCGGCACCGAGGAGGTCGCCGGCGCCTTCTACGTCAGCAAGGATCTCGATCGCTCGATCGCCTGGGGCGGCTTCGAGCCTGGCCTGCTCGACGTGATCGACGACGCGCTCGCCGGCCGCATGTCGCGCGAGGGCTTCGAAGAGGGCGGCATCGTGCGCGTGATCGTCCACGAGACGACCGCGCTCGGTGACTTCGCGGCCTACGACAAGGTCGTCGCGCTCGAGTATCGGCCGCCGGATCCCGCGGCCAACCCGGTCCGCGCCTACAGCTTCCAGGGTCGCAGCGCGCGTGGCTACTTCGACGACCGCGGTCGTCAGCCCGACGGCGGCGGCTGGGTCTCGCCGGTGCCCGGCTCACCGATCACCTCGCGCTTCAACCCCAAGCGCCTGCACCCCGTGCTCAAGACCGTCATGCCTCACAACGGCACCGACTACGGCGCACCGACGGGCACACCCGTGTACGCGGCCTTCCGCGGCAAGGTCGTCTCCGTGGGGCCTGCCGGCGCCTGCGGCAACATGGTCCAGGTGGCTCACCCGGGCGGGATCGAGACGGTCTACTGCCACCTCTCGCGCTTCGCGAAGGGCATCAAGGCGGGCGACAAGGTCGGCACGAAGCAGCTCGTGGGCTACGTCGGCAGCACGGGTCGCTCCACGGGGCCGCATCTGCACTTCGGTGCGAAGAAAGACGGCAAGTGGATCGACTCCGAGACGCTCAAGGTCGACGGCTTCCGCGTGCTGCCCGTCGACGAACGCGCCGCCTTCCAGGCCCACAAGGCCGAGCTCGACGCCCGTCTCGACGCGATCCCTCTGCCCGAGCCTCCGCCAGCGCCTGCACCCAAGAAGGGCGAAGACGCCGAGCTCGCTGCGCAGGCGAAGGCGGCGAAGGGCGACGACAAACCAGGCGCGGGGCCGGACTCGCCCATCGCCGACGAACCCTCGGGTGACGAGCCCTCGAGCGACGCGGCCTCGGCCAAGGCGCCGAAGGGCGCGAAGGCCGGCGCCGAGGCGGCTGTCGGCGACGACGAGGGCGAAGACATCGTCGGGCCGGATCTGCGCAAGTAGTCTACGGCGTGGGCCGAGCGGGCCCGCGCTCGAGCACCTGCGCATGGAACGCTTCGAGCGCGGTACCCCGAGGGGGGTGCCGCTCGAGCACGGACGCATGGAACGCTTCGAGCGCGGTACCCCGAGGGGTGCCGCGCTCCGCGAAGCATCGCGAAAGCGGCGGCTCCGTAGAGCCGCACGCACTCAGCGCTTCGAGTACTGGAAGCGCTTGCGGGCGCCGGGCTGACCGTACTTCTTGCGCTCCTTCTTGCGCGCGTCGCGCGTGAGGAAGCCAGCACGCTTCAGCGAGGAGCGCGACTCGGGATCGACGACGCAGAGCGCGCGCGCGATGCCGTGACGCATGGCCTCGGCCTGGGCCGAGTGACCACCGCCAGCGACCGTCGCGACGACGTCGAACTGGTCGAGGACCTCGATGAGCTCGAGCGGCTGCCGCATGATCATGCGGCTGGTCTCGCGCTCGAAGTAGTGGTCGGCCGAGCGGCCGTTGACGGAAACCTGGCCGGAGCCCGGCTTGAGCCACACGCGCGCGACGGCGGTCTTGCGCTTGCCCGTGGAGTAGATGCGTGTGTCGGTCATGTTCAGCTCTTCAGCTCACTTGAGGGGCTCGGGCTTCTGCGCCGCGTGCGGATGATCGGCACCGGCGTACACCTTCAGCTTGGTGATGAGGTCGCGGCCGAGCACGTTCTTCGGCAGCATTCCCTTCACGGCCTTGGTGACGGGGAACTCGGGGTGGCGCACCATGAGGTGCTCGTAGCTCTCCTCGCGGAAGCCACCCGGCGAGCCACTGTGCCGGTAGTACTTCTTCTGCTGGAGCTTGCGGCCGGTGAGCTTCACCTTGGACGCGTTGACGACGATCACGAAGTCGCCCGTGTCGACGTGAGGCGTGTAGGTCGGCTTGTTCTTCCCACGGAGCACCGTGGCGACGCGCGACGCGAGGCGCCCGAGCGGGATGTCGGTCGCATCGACGACCCACCACTTGCGCTCGGCTTGGGCCTCGGCGGGCTTCGCCGAGAAGGTCTTCGGGGTGGGGGACTTCGGCGCCGAAGGCGCGCTGGGCTGAGCGTTCATGTCGTTGCAGCAGTGCGAAATCGTTCAGGTTCGTTCAGTGGACGTTCAGTGGAGCGCCACGCTTCCTCGAACCCTGGCGAAAATGGGCGCCGTTCTTACCCCCCAGGGCAGGGACTGTCAAGGGGGTTTGCCGGAGCGCTCTCGGCAGGGTTCGATCGTGCTTCGCGCAGCTCGCGGTAGCGAGGCGCACGCTGAGGCGTAGACGTGACTCAGGGGCCCGACGGAGGCAAGGGGGGGCTCGCGCCTCCAGGAGCCGTGGGCCGCGGCTCGCTCGCCCCGTCGCCGCTGCTTGGGGGTGCGCTGCTTGGAGGTGCGCTGCTCGGTGGTGCGCTGCTCGGTGGTGCGCTGCTCGGTGGTGCGCTCGGCGCACCCGAGGGCGCCGAGCCGGGCTTGGTGGCGTCGTTCTCGGGCGCCCGGGGGGACTCGTCCGGCGACTCTGCGGCGTCGGCGCCCTCGGCCACGATCGACTCCGCGAGCTCCCTGCAGGAGCCCTCGGGGAACTTGGCGAGGAAGCTCTTCGCCTGCCCGACCAGCCCAGCCGACGGCGGTGACTCACCACCTCGCGCGCGCAGCTCGCGGCAGAGCACGTCCTCCTCGAAGATGGCGCTCTTGCCTGCCTGGGCGAAGTACTTCGCCGCGAGGGCCCGGTTGCCCATCGACTCGTACATGCGCCCGAGCGTCATCGCGGCGACCGTGGCGTTCGGGTCCGAGGGGAACTCGCCCACCACGCGATCGAGCGCTCGCAGCGCCTGCGCCGTCTGGCTCTTGGTGCGCGCGATGTCCGCGAGGGCCATCAGGTCCGAGGCGCGCTGTGCGGTGTCGATCGCGGAGGCCAGACCTCCGCCCGACTCGAGCATCCGGTAGGCCTCGTCGAACTCGTAGCGGTGGTAACGCTGGAGCCAGCTCGGTGGTGCCGCAACGATCGCGAGTTCGCCCGGCGGGTCGTCGACCGCAGGGGAGCCGTCGCTGCGCGCGGGTGAGCGCTCCGCGGTGCGAGCACGGTCGGCGCGCGCGTCTTCCCAGCGCGAGGCCTCCCAATCCTTCGCCGAGGGCTCGGCTGGGTCCTGCGCGACCTCCAGGCGGCTCACCGCCGACACGATCGGCACACGCAGCTCGCCATCCGAGTTGGACACGACCCTGCGCCCGCTCGGCGTGACGATCTCCACCGCGCCTCCGGCGACACGCACGTCGACGTCGCGCTCGTTGCGCCGGACGGACACGACCGAGCCGGAGGGAGCCGACAAGCGCGCCTCGCCAGCCAGGATGGCCATCGGCCCGCTCGCGCCGCTGGCGTCGAAGGCGGCCATGCCGCGCATCAAGCGCAAGCTCACCCCGCCGTCGCCGTGCTGCGCGACCTCGACCAAAGCCTCGGGCTCGAGCATCACACGCGCTCCGCTCGGCAGCACGAAGGTGCGGCGCTCGGAGCCGGCGGCGAGCACGTCGATCGCCGGAGACTCCGCGAGAGAGGTGGCCGAGAGCTCCGTCTCGCTCGAGCCGCCGCCCGCGAAGTGCCCCACCGCGAGGCCCACCGCGAAGGTCGACAAGGAGGCCGCCACGAGCAGCTGGACGAAACGAGGCCGCGCCGCCGCGTGCAGACCCGCGCTCGCGGGCGCCACCGGCAGCTCGGGAGCGAGCCGAGCCCAGATGCGATCGACGCGCTCGTCGTCGGCGAGGTCACGGAGGTCGTCGGGTGAGATGCGGGGCAGGCGGCTCATCGGGAGGGGCTCCGATTCGTGTTCGGTCGCGGGCGGCTGGGGCTCGGGGCCGCGCCGGTGGAGGCAGGCGCTGGGTCGCTCGGGGCTCTCGCCGTGGCGGAGTCTTCATCGCCGCCGAGCGCCGACGCGGCGATGCCGTCGGCGCCATCCAGCGCCGACGCACCTACGAAGTGTTCTTCGAGGAACTTCTGCGTGCGCGAGATGCGACGCTTCACGGTGGCGAGCGAGCACCCGACCAGGCGGGCGACGACCTCGAGCTCGTTGCCCTCGACGTAGCGCAAGGTCCACGCGATGCGGTCGTCGGTGGGCTGGGTGCGCAGGAGCGCGTAGACCTGGGCGAGCTGCGCCCGCAGGTGGGGCGAGGCGTCGGTGCTCGCCAGCGAGTCGAGCTCGACCGGCTCGCTGCCTCGACCCAAGCCGAGCATGCCGAGCAGCCCCTGGCGCCGGAGCCTCGAGCGCACGGCGAAGACGACGATCGACCCGAGCCAGGCGCGGAAGGACGCCGGCTCGCTCAGATCGCCGATGCGGCTGAAAGCCTTGAGGAAAGCGTCGTGCACGACGTCCTCGACGTCGCGCGAGGAGCCCTCGATGCGCGCGGCCAGGTGCAGCGCGAAGGCGACGTGTCGCCTGTAGAGCGCCTCGAAGGCGGCGCTGTCGCCCTCCCTGGCGATGCCGACGAGCTGCGCGTCGCTGAGCTCGCCGAGGCCTCCGGCTCGGCGCACCGAGGCGGGGCTCGACGGCTCCGAGGCGATGCGTGTCGCTTCGGCGCGAGCGCGGCGCGGCTGGGCAGGTGTGGCCTCGGCGACCTCGGGGGGTGCGTCCGAGCTGCGATCGTGCGCACCTCGCTCGGCGACCACCCCGGCGGACCGCACGCCCACCGGCTCCGGTGTACGTGCGGGGACCAGCTCGTCGGACTCGGCGGAGGCTGAGCCGGCGATCAGGCGCAGGTGGGAGGGCTGGGGGCGGGGGCGCAAGGGGTGCTCGTCGTGTCGGTCCATGCTGGACGCTCGAGGACGCCTCGGGGGCTCACCCGAGACGTCGAGCGCAGGCAAGGTCGCGACGCACCCTGGGCGGGCTCGTCACTGGTCCGCGTCTCTGCCCAGGTGATACGCTCTTCGTCGGTGGTGGGCCACCTGGGGCGAGCTCCCCCGAGCGGTCGGTCCCATCGGCTTCGAGGGGGCTCCTGGCTCCAGCGCTTCCACGGACTTCTCCTTGAACCACGACTCCGCCCCTCCCCAGAGCGTCGCCCAGGGCACGATCATCGGCCAACGCTACCGGATCGAGCGCAAGCTCGGGGCGGGCGGCATGGGCGAGGTCTACCTCGTGCAGCACGTGCACACCGACGAGCGCTTCGCGCTCAAGGTGCTGCACACGACGATCATCAGCGACACGAACGCGCTCGAGCGCTTCCGCCGCGAGGCGCGCACCCCGGCGAGGATCGACAGCGAGTACGTGGTGCGCGTCACCGACGCCGACGCGGCGCCCGAGCTCGCCGGGGCGCCGTTCATCGTCATGGAGTACCTCCGCGGCGAAGATCTCGACCACCACATCGAGCAGCACGGCGCGATGGACCCGCGCGACGTCGTCACCTACCTGCGGCAGGTCGCGCGCGCGCTCGACAAGGCCCACGCGATCGGCATCGTGCATCGCGATCTCAAGCCGGAGAACCTCTTCATCACGAGGCGCGAAGACGGCAGCCCGCACCTGAAGGTGCTCGACTTCGGCATCGCGAAGTTCACCTCGCACGCGACGAGCGACCTGGTCCGCAAGACGGCGACCTCACCCGGCGAGATCTTCGGCACACCGCTCTACATGGCGCCGGAGCAGGCCAAGGGCGAGTCGAACGCGATCTGCGCGCAGACGGACCTCTGGGCGCTCGGCCTCATCGCGCACCGCATGCTCACCGGGAAGGACTTCTGGGACGCCGAGACGCTCACGGCGCTCATCGCGCAGATCGTCTACGAGCCGATGCAGAAGCCGAGCGCGAAGGGCTGCGATCTCGGGCCAGCCTACGACGCGTGGTTCCTGAGGTCCTGCAACCGCGACCCCTCGGCGCGCTGGGGGAGCGCTGGCGAGGCGATCGCGGCGCTCGGGCAAGCCCTCGGGCTGAGCGAGGCGGAGCTCGGCCCGGAGCTGGCACGCCTCAGCCGCAACACTGCGCTCCCGGTGTCGCAGCCCCACTCGGCCCACGCGGCGCAGGCCGTCTCGTTCGGCGGTGCTGCACGCTCCGGCGGCACGCAGGCGCTCTCGAAGACCGAGCTGCAGCTCGCGCAGACCGGCATGATCGACGCTCCACATCCGCCGCAGGAACGCTCCCCGGTCGCGAAGGTGGCCGCGGCGGCCCTCGTCGTCGGCGTGCTCGGGGCGGGCCTCTGGGTGTGGTCGCGGCCGGCCGCGCTGCCCAACGGCGGAGGCACGAGCACACCCGCTGGCAGCGCCGGTGAAGCGCAGCCCGCGAAGCCGGAGCCTGCGCCCGAGGTCGGCGAGCCGGAGGTCGTGCCCGTCGTGAGCCCCGGCACGAGCGCGAGCGCGCAGCCCATCGCGTCGGCCGAGGCTTCGGCGAGCGCGGCGAGCCCGGCGAACTCCGCGGCCCCGAGCGCTCGACCCGGCACGAGCGCCAAGCCCGTTCGGCCCCCACCGAGCAACGGCACGGCGACGGCAGCGACCGCAGCGACCGCCACGGCCACGACGGCGCCCGTGAAGCCTCCGACGACGGCCGCCCCCATCGACGACCCGCTCGGAACGCGCCGCTGAGATCGAACCGCCGATGCCTCCCCTCGCCCCCTCGAACCGAGCGCAGTCGCTCCAAGACACCGGGCTCCGTCACGCCGCGCGGCGCCGCGCCATCGCGCTCGCGTGCGCGCTCGGCGGCCTCGCCCTGGCCGCACCCGCCCAGGCGGGCGACGCCGCCGCCGCCGACCAACTCTTCCGTGAGGGCAAGGCGCTCTTCGACGCGGGGCGCGTCAGCGAGGCCTGCCCCAAGTTCGAGGCGAGCCATGCGGCCGACCCCGCCCTGGGTGCGCTGCTCAACCTGGCCAACTGCCTCGAGACCGAGGGGCGTACGGCCTCCGCCTACGGCAAGTGGAGCGACGCATCGGACCTCGCGCGGCGCGCGGGTGATCCACGCGGCGCCTACGCCGACGAACGACGCCGCGCGCTCGAGCCCCAGCTTGCCCGGTTGAAGGTGCTCGTCACGGGCAAAGCCGACGATCTGCAGGTGTACCGAGGCGAGACGAAGCTCCAGCCCGGCGCCTACGGCACGCGCCTGCCGACCGACCCGGGCACGGTCGTCGTGCAGGTCGTGCGCGGCGACGACGTGCTCTGGGAACAGTCGGTACAGGTGCTCGCAGGCAAGGACTCGGAGCTCTCGGTCGACCTCGACGCGATCAGCGCGAGCAACCCTCCGCCTCTCGGTCAGCGCGCCAAGCGCAGAGCCGCCGTCGGTCCGGCCGTGACGACCGAGTCTGCCGGCTTCTGGACCACCCCACGCATCGTGGGCACCGCCGTCGGCGCCGCGGGCATCGTGGCCGTCGGCGTGGGCCTCGGGCTCGGCGGCATGGCGATGGGCGGCGTGAGCGATCTCGAGGCGATGTGCACCGCCGAGATCGACGGCCGCCGCTACTGCTCCGGCGACTACGAGGACACGCGCCAGAGCGCGGCGACGCTCGCCGACGCGGGGCAGTGGCTGGCGATCGGTGGCGGCGTGCTCGCCGCGGTGGGCGTCACGCTCGTGATCGTCGGAGGTCAGGGCAGCGCGAGCGAGCTGGAGCAGCGCGCGAGCGCGCCCACGCTCGTCGCTTCACCGTGGCTCGGCCCGAGCGGCGCCGGCTTCGGGCTCGGCGGCAGCTTCTGAGCGGGGCGGAGCGCGCGTCGACGCCGGCTCGGCGCGCTCAGACCTGGAAGAAGCGGCCGAGGATGTCTTCGCCAGGCTGCCCCTCGAGCATGCGCGCGAGGCCGTCGAAGGCAGGCGCCTTCAGCCCGTGGCTGCGCGCGAAGTCGCAGAGCCGTGGGATGAGCTCGATCGCCTCGACGCGCAGCTCCGCCTCGGCGATCGCCTCCGCGACGCTGCGCCCCTGCGCGAGCACCCGACCGACGACGACCTCCGGGCGCTTCTCGAGCGCGATCGACGCGAGCAGATCGCCGTAGCCCCCGAGCCCGTAGATCGTCTGCTCTTCGGCGCCCGCGAGCGCGGCGATGCGCCCAGCGTCGTGCATCGCGCGCGCGATCAACGCGGCGAGCAGACCAGGCCCCGCGCCGGCGGACTCCGCGAAGCCGACGCCCAGCGAGACGCAGCCCACGAGCGCCGAAGCCCACTCGAGCCCGCGCAGATCGTTCGTCGAGAAGACGCGCAACCACGGCCCGCTGAAGCCGCTCGTCACCGCGCGGATCACCTCGGGGTAGGGCGATCCGACCACGATCGCAGAGGCGGTGCCGTGGTGCAGCTCGGCCGCCTGCACCGGCCCACCGAGCGCTCCGAGGCGGCGCACCGGCGTCTCCTCGCGCACGATGTCCGAGATCGTCTGCAGGCCCTCCGGATCGAGGCCACGCACGCCGTGCACGATCATGTGCGAGCCGTCGACGTGATCACCGAGCCCGCGCGCGACCTCGCGCGCGACCTGCGAGGGCACGGCGAGCACGATGAGCTTCGCCCGCGCTGCCGTCTCGAGCGAGCTCGTGAGCTCGACGAGCCGCGACTCCTTCGTCTCGCGCCGTGTGTAGTGGATGACGCTCGCGCCCGTTCGAGCCGCCGCGCGCGCGAGCGCGATGCCCCAAGGCCCACCCCCGACGATCGCGACCTGGCTCATCGCAGACCTCCGAGCGAGGGCGCCGCAGCGTCGAGCTTGGTCGTGCGCGCCGGGCCGCCGAGCGTGTCCCAGGCGACGCCGTGCCCAGCGAGGCGGTTCTGGTAGTAGTAGAGCAGCTTCGGATCGGTGATCGCGATGCCGTCCTCGCGCGGCGAGAGCACCGGCGTGGTGTGGTAGCCCGCGAAGGCACGCAGCGCCCGCTCGACGATGTCGCCTCCGGAAGCCGCGCGCACGAACTCACCACAACGGATCTCGCCTCGCTTCTCCATGTCGAGCAGCGTGTCGCGCAGCTCGCGCACCTCCGCAGCGAGCTCGTCACGAGGGACCACCACCGAGTCGCGCTGGCGCAGCACCGTGAACAGATCCGGCCGCGGCGAGGCCTTGCGCAGCCGCGCGAAGGCCACCGTGGCGACCAGGTGCGTCGACATCACGACCGTCTCACGCAGGTAGTCGGCGCAGATGCGCGTCCCCAGCTCGCGCGTGTACTGCGCGTCGCGCGCGGCATCGAGCACGACCTTGCCCTGCTCGTCGCGCACGTAGCTCGAGGGATCGACGACGCGTCCGCGCGCGTCGTGCGACTCGCCCTCTTCGTCGACCGAGTTGCCGAAGGGATCGATCGGCTTGCCGAAGCGGATGACGACCGAGCCCTCCATGCCGAGCAGCTTGCGGATGAACGCCACCATGCGGCCGAGGCGGCTCGATTCGTCGTCCTCGATGATGTAGCGGCTCTTGCCGGTCTCGGCGAGGTAGTCGGCGATGAGCGTCTCGGCTTCGAGCGTGATGAGGTAGTTGATCGTCGCGGGCACGAAGAAGACGCGACGCTCGCGGCCGGCGCGCACGGTGCGCGCGTAGGCCTCGATCGCGCTGCCGACGAGCCCGAGCTTGAGCCTGCGCTCGACGCCACCCGAACGGGAGCGCGTGCCACCCGGGAAGAACAGCGAGTGGTAGCCGTGCTCGAGCAGCACGCAGGAGTAGGCCTTCAGCACGTCCTTGTAGAGCTCGTGCCTGAGGCGCCGATCGACGCGGTAGGCGCCGAGGTTGTGCATGAAGAACGACAGCACCGGGTTGGTGAAGAGGTTCTTGCCCGCGCCGTAGGTCGCGGGCGGCAGGCCGGCGCGCTCGAGCGCGTAGCCGAAGACGATCGAGTCCATGTTGGACAGGTGCGTGGGCACGAACACCAAGGTCCCGCGCCGCGCGAGGCGCTGCAGCTGCTCGAAGGGCCCCTCGACGACGACCTTGTCGTCGAGCGCGTCGAGGCTGAGCAGCTCGGCGGGGTTCTGCACCATCGTCGCGAGCGTGCGCGGCGCGAGCAGCCCGGTGACGAGGCCGGGCACGAGCCTCGTCGAGACCCCGTAGACCTTCGGGTTGAAGTTGCCCGCGACGTCCCATGCGTAGGTCTTCGCGAGCTCCCGCAGCTTCTCCGTGCGCTCCGAGGGCGACATGCGCCCCAAGGTGCGCGCGAGCTTCTGCCACTCGGCGTAGCGCTCACGGTCCTTCTTGCGGCGGGCCGACTCGAGCCGGCGGATCTCGAAGTAGGCCGCGTCGTTCAGGTAGAAGAGCGGGTCGCTCGTGGACTCGGTGACGCGATCGACGACCTCGCGCACGAGGCCCTCCCTCGCCGAGTTGAAGCCGAAGATCGGAGCGGACTGGTCCATCGTGGCTCACCTTCGCTCGGGGGCCGTCTGGAGCCCGCCTTCGAGGAACGATGTGTAACAGGTTTCCCGAGCCCGTCGCAGCGCGACCACGGGGCAGGCGCTCAGCCTCGGTACGCGTCCTTGGCGGCGCGCACCCACGCGAGCACCCCGACCGGGTCGTCGGTGCCTGCGCGCTCGCGCAGCGTCGGCGAGTCCGAGCGCATGAACGGGTTGTGCTCGAGCTCCGCGCCGATGGTCGACGGCACCGTCGCTTCGCCTCTCGCGCGCGCCTCGCGTGCGCGCTCCAGAGAGGCGCGGATCGGGGCGTGCTCGGGCTCCATGGCCGAGGCGAAGCGGAGGTTCGCCTCGGTGTACTCGTGACCACACCAGACCCGTGTGTGGAGCGGTAGCTTCGCGAGCACGCCCGAGAGCGAGCGGTACATGTCCGCCGGGGTGCCCTCGAAGAGCCGACCGCAGCCTGCGACGAAGAGCGTGTCACCCGTGAAGAGCTCGTCGCCGATGTGGAACGCCAGCGCGCCGAGCGTGTGCCCGGGCACCGCGAGCGCGCGCACTTCGAGCCCGGCGAGCACGGCGGTCTCCCCGTCCGCGAGGGCGCGCGTCAGACGCGGGATCCGCTTTCGGTCGTGCGCGGAGCCCAGCACCTCGAGGCCGCCGTCCTCGCTGACGAGCTCGTCGATGCCCCCGACGTGGTCGTGGTGGTGGTGGGTCGCGAGCACGCCTCCGAGCGAGAGTCCCTCCCGCGCGAGCGCGGCGCGCACCGGCTCCGCCTCCGAGGGGTCGACCACCAGCGCCTCCCGCGCGCCCTCGGGGCACACGAGGTAGGCGTAGTTGTCGCTCAGGCAAGGCACGGGGACGACGCGCATGCATCTATGTTTGCCAAGCTCCGTCCCGGTGGGAAGATGCGTCCCGAGTGTCCGCGATCAGGATCTTGCTCGTCGACGACGACGCCGACACCCGTCGCCTCTTCGGCATGGCGCTGAAGGCGCTGGGCGAGGTCGTCCCGGCGTCGAGCGGAGCAGAGGCGCTCGAGCACCTCCGGCGCGAGATCTTCGACCTCGTCGTGCTCGATCTGCACATGCCGAACGTCGACGGCTACGCGGTGCTCGAGGCCCTCGCCGAGCCGAGCTCGGTCAACAAGGGCACCCCGGTCATCGTCGCGACGGCCGACTCGACGGCCGAAGCGCGCGCGCAGGCGCTCAAGCGCAGGAGCGTCTACTTCCTCTCGAAGCCGGTCCCGCTGAGGGTGCTCTCCGAGCTCGTCAGCGAGACGCTCGCCAAGTCCGCCTCGCGCGTCAGCCGCTCCATCAAGCCCTGAGCCTCGCCGAGCCCCGAGCCTCGTCAGGCCCTGAGCCTCGTCAGGCCCTGAGCCTCGTCAGGCCCTGAGCCTCGTCGAGGCCTGAGCCACGTGCCTCGCACACCGCGTCGCGCTTGACGCGCGACGCTCCGCGGCCGAGTCGTGCCCGCCGTGCGCCACCGCATCGGCATCGACGAGAACGGGCTCGGCCCTCGCCTCGGGCCCCTCGTGGTCACCGGCGTGCTCGCCGAGCTCCGCCCGGGTGGACACGAGGCCGCCGAGCGCCGCCTGCGCGGCGGCCGCGCCCAGCGCCTCGGCGACAGCAAGGCGCTCGTCGCCCACGGCGACGTCGCGCTCGGCGAGTCCTGGGCGCGCGCGCTCGCCGAGGCGGGCGCCATCCCGGGCGGCGGCGCGAGCGTCGCGGCGCTCGTCGGTGGTCTGTCGCTCGACCCCACCGAGGAGCTGCGCCGCCCCTGCCCGCGCGGGCTCGAGGCGCAGTGCTGGGGCGAAGGCGCCGACGCCTTCGAGTCCGATCCGCCGCTGCTCTCCGCCGTGCGCTCGGATCTTCGCGCGCTCGAGCGTTCCGGGATCCGGGTCGTCGCCGTGCGCTCGGTGATCGTGTGCACCAAGCGCCTCGACGACGCCCTCGACGCGGGGCGCTCCCGCATGCTCGTCGACCTGCACGCGATGGAGCGCCTCGTGCTCGGGCTACGCGCGCTCGCGGGCAGCGACGTGCTCGCCGTGTGTGGCAAGGTCGGCGGGCTCACCAAGTACACGCCCGCCTTCGGCCCGCTCGGCGGGCGCCTCTGCACGACGCTCCGCGAGGAGCGCAGCCACAGCGCCTACGCCATGCCCGGCGTCGGCGAGCTGCGCTTCGTGCAAGACGCCGACGGCAACGATCGCCTCGTCGAGCTCGCGTCGCTCGTCGGCAAGTACCTGCGCGAGGTCTTGATGGGGCGCATCGTGAGCTTCTATCGAGCGCACGACGCGTCGCTCCCGATCGTGAGCGGCTACCACGACCCGAAGACGCTGCAGTTCGTCGACGCCACGAGCGCGAGGCGCGCCGAGCTCGGCGTGCCGCAGAGCTGCTTCGAGCGACGCAAGAAGGGTTGAGCCGGGCCGCGCTCCTGGCGAGCGCGGCGCCCGAGCTCGACCCCGGCCCTCACTCGACGTCGCTGCCCTCGGCGCCAGAGCCCTGCGGCGGGCCTTCGGGGCGCTCTCCACCCGTCATGTCGGGGCCGACCGACTCGAAGAGGCAGTCCGACACGGTGCGGAAGGGCAGCGTGTAGAGGAAGCCACGCGGCCTGTAGTCGACCGGCACCGGCGCGCCATCGAGGCTGATGTCCATGCCCTCGGCGTCCCAGCGCGCGTAGACGGCGTCGTTGTAGCTGGCCGCCTTGGCGAGCTGCGCGAACCACGCGGAGGCGCCGTCGGCCGGCGCTTCGCCCGAAGGCAGCACGTTGCCGAGCACGCGCCTGCGCGCGAGGCGCACCCACTCGGCATCGAAGACGGCGAGGTTCAGCTCGGCTTCGTAGATCATGCCGCGGTTGTTCTTGTTCGCCGAGCCCACGCTGAGGAACTTGTCGTCGACGATGAAGAGCTTGCTGTGCACGTCCATGTCCTGGAAATGCGCGTCGGTCTCGTCGACGCCCCAGGTCACCTGCGTGTCGAAGGCGCGCAGCTGCAGGAAGAGGAACCTGCCCGGGAACTCCTTGGCGAAGAGCCCGGCGCTCTCGTAGGTCCAGCGGCAGCCCGGATCGGTCCACTCGTTGATGGGCTTGGTGATCACGACCAGGCGCAGACCGGGCTTCTCACGCATGCGCGCGATCAGGGCGTCGTTGAGGATCGGCGCGCGGAAGTACTGATCCTCGATGAAGACGTAGTCCTCGGCCTGCTCGATCGCGTTGAGCCAGGTCTCCGCGATCGAGTGCTCCCACCAGGGCTGGGGGAGCGTCGCCGTGACCTGCGCCTGCACGCCACCGCTGCGCTCGGCGATCTCGCGCTTCACCTCGAAGGTCGAGGCGTTCTGGTGGAACTCCACGCGCTCGCCCTTCGCGATCTCCCAGCGCTTCTGGAAGACGTCGGCGGCGTCCTGCGCAGCCGGTCCTTCGACGCGCGCGATGTAGTCCTTGCGCGGGCCGGTGTCCGGGAGGCGCGTCTTCGCGGCGACCTCGGCGCGGGCGTCGTTCGTGGCGTCGATCAGCATGCGACGAGGCTCGAAGACGAGGTGATCCGAGGTGTCCCAGTCGACGCGCCGCAGGTTCATGCCGCCGATGTGAGCGACCTCGTGATCGATCACCATGAACTTCTGGTGCATGCTCGCGTGCTCGGTGTCGATCTCGATGGGCCACTGGGTGAGATCGACGTCCTTCGCCTTCATGGTCGACGCGATGAGCGGCTCGTCGTCGTAGAGGTCCTTGGGGAAGTTGGGCTCCACGCGGTCGCCGAAGGCGAAGGGCGAGACCTCGAAGCGGAACTTGCCGCGCGTCCTGTTCGCCTGGCCCATGAACTCGAAGCCGTCGTTCGCGGCGGCGCCCTTGGCCTTCAGCTCGCCGTCGACGGTGAAGCCCGAGAGCACGCCGTCTTGGCCCCAGAGCTGGCCCACGAGCACACGCTTCGTCGCCGGGCTCGCCGACATCACCGACATCACCGTGTTGGCCCGACGCGCCTCGGGCGACATCGTCGCGTGCGTCGCCTTCGGGCGGACGAGCTCGAAGCTCGACTCCCACCACCACGTCGACGCGAGCACCTCGCTCTTGGCGGCGATGAGATCCGAGTGCACACGTGCGTAGGCCTCCTCGCCGTCGAGCAGCAGATCGACGTAGTTGCCTCGGCGCGCAGGGCGCCCAGAAGCGGAGAACCACTTGTGTCGCAGCCCGAGCTGCACACGGTGGACCGGCTTGCCGCCCGACGGCGTCGCGTGCGAGACGGTCACGCCGTGGCCGGCGTCGTCGGCGCCGCGGCGCGCGGAGAGCGCGGTGGGCAGAGAGCTACCGTCGAAGCGCAGCTCGGTGCGCAGCGCGTGGTGCTCCGGAGCCGAGAGCAGCACCTCGTAGGTGGCGGCCGCGCTCAGCGGCAGGCGCAGCGTGTGGGCGTCGACCCAGGTGCCCGAGACCTGCTGACCGTCGCGCAGCACGACGAGCTCCAGGCCATCCTCCGGGAGCGGCTGACCCCAGAGATCGAGCGCATGCAGCTCGAGCGTGGCCTTCGCGGAGGTCTGGTTGGAGCTCGTGCTCTCCGGGTCGTCGGAGCAGCCCGCGAGTGGGAGACCGAGGCCGAGCAGGCCGACACCGAGGAACAACGAGCGGAGCGTGCGCTTCACGGCAGGCCAGTGTGCACGAGCGATGCCAGGTCGGGGCAAGTGGTTTTCTGGGAGAGAATGCAGGTCGATGTCGCACCTCGGCCCGGTCTGGATCACCAACGATCCAGCCGGGCCGACCAGGACACGAGCCCGTGCGGCTCAGCGGTTGGCACCTGAGCCGCGTCAGCGGCTCGGCGATTGGCACCTGAGCCGCGTCAGCGGCTCAGCGATTGGCAATGTGGATCGCGTGGCCCAAGGCGTGCGCGGCGGCCTCCATGTAGGCCTCGCCGAGCGTCGGGTGCGGGTGGATCGTGAGCGCGACGTCGTCGAGGAAGGCGGCCATCTCGAGCGAGAGCGCGGCCTCGCTGATCATCGTGCTCGCCTCCGGTCCCACGATGTGGACGCCGAGGATCTGCTTCGTCTTCTTGTCGGCGACGACCTTCACGAAGCCCTCGGTCTCGTTCATCGCCATCGCCTTGCCGAGCGCCGCGAAGGGGAACTTGCCGACCGAGACCTCGTGCCCCTTGGCCTTCGCCTCCTCGGCCGTGAGACCGGCGGTGGCGATCTCCGGGTCGGTGAAGATCGCGCCCGGGATCGAGACCCAGTCCATCGCGGCCTTGTGACCTGCGATGACCTCCGCGACGATCTCGCCTTCCTTGCTGGCCTTGTGCGCCAGCATCGGCGGGCCGCTCACGTCGCCCACGGCGTAGATGTGCGGCACGTTGGTGCGACCGTACTTGTCGATCGGCACGAAGCCGCGCTCGTTCGTCTTCACGCCGGCGGCCTCGAGGCCGATGCCCTTGGTGTGCGGGCGCATGCCGACGGCGACGAGCACCGTGTCGACCACGACGGACTCCTTCTTGCCGGCCTTCTCGAAGGACACGGTCACCGAGCCGTCGGCGTTGCGCTCGTAGCCGAGCGCCTTCGCGCCGACGTGGATCGTGCCGCCGAGCTTGGTGATGCGGCGCTCGACGATCTTGCTGCACTCCGGGTCGACGCCGTTCAAGATCGACGGCAGCGCCTCGAGCACCGTGAGCTCGGAGCCGAGCTTCTGGTAGACCATGCCGAGCTCGAGGCCGATGATGCCGCCTCCGATGACGAGCATTCGCTTCGGGATCTCGCGCAGGCTCACGGCCTCGCGCGCGCCGATGATCTGCTTGCCGTCGAACTTGAAGGTGGGGATCTCGATCGTCGTGGCGCCGGTGGCGATCACGATCGCCTTCTTCGCCTCGTAGACCTCCTTCTTGCCGTCGGCCGTGGTGACCTCGACCGTCTTCGGCCCGGTGAGCTTCGCGTCGCCCTGGGCGTAGTCGGCTCCGTTGCTCTTCAGGAGCGACTTCACGCCGCCGGTGAGCTTCTTGACGATGCCGTCCTTCCAGTCCTGCAGCTCGTTCGGGTCGATGCTCACGCCCTGGACCTTCAGGCCCATGCCGCCGTGCTTCACCTTCTCGTAGGTGTGCGCGGCGTTGATGAGCGCCTTCGACGGGATGCAGCCCCAGTTGAGGCACACGCCGCCGGGCGACTCCTTCTCGATGCAGAGCACGCTCTGCTTCAGCTGTCCGAGGCGGATGGCGCAGGGGTACCCGCCGGGGCCCGCGCCGATGACGATCGCGTCGTAGGTCTTCATCGCGGCGAGGGGATACCGCTTCCCGCGAGCAGATGCCAGCGGGAGCGCCTCGACGCGGCGCGGCGCAGGGCTCGATCGCGCTCAGCCGTGGTTGGGCGCGGGCTCGTGCCGCAGCAGCTCCTCGCGCTGCTCGCGAAGGTGCCAGGGCAGCTCGGCGTAGACGTCGTCGAAGATCGTCTCCCGCGCGGGAGGCCCGTGCTTCTCGACCTCGACGACGGCCGCGCCGATCTCGGCGTTCAGCTCGGCCTCGAGCGCGGCCTCGCGCTCGTCGTCCCACGCGCCCTCGCGCACGAGGTGTTGACGCAGACGCAGGAGCGGGTCGCGCTTCATCCAGCGGTCGACCTCCTCCTGAGAGCGGTAGCGCGAGGGGTCGTCGCTCGTGGAGTGGGCGCCGATGCGGTAGGTGAGGCACTCGATGAAGGTGGGGCCTCCCCCTGCGCGCGCACGATCGACGGCCTCCTTGATGGTCGCGTAGACGGCGAGCACGTCGTTGCCGTCGACGCGCACGCTGGGCACACCGTAGGCGCGCCCCTTCACCGCGAAGGTGGGCGACGCCGTCTGCTTCGAAGAGGGCACGCTGATCGCCCAATGGTTGTTCTGGCAGATGATCACTGCCGGCACGTTGAACACGCCCGCGAAGGTCATCGCCGCGTGGAAGTCGGGCTGGCTCGTGGCGCCGTCACCGACGAAGCCGAGCACCACCGTGCGGTCGCCGCGCAGCTTGGCGGCCCACGCGGCGCCCACCGCTTGCGGCACCTGCGGGCCGATGCAGCTCGACCACGAGACGTGGTTCACCTCGCGGCCGGCCATGTGCGAGGGCTGCATGCGCCCCTTGAGCACGTCGAGCTCGTTGCCGAAGATCTGCGCGACGTACTTCGTGAGCGGGAAGCCGCGCACGAGCATGATCGAGGGCTCACGCAGCGCCTGGAAGACCCAGTCCTGCGGCTCGAGCGCCAGGCCCGACGCGATGGGCGTGGCCTCCTGCCCGGTGCACGCGCCGTAGAAGCCGATGCGCCCCTGTCGCTGGAGCAGGATCATGCGCGCGTCGAGCACACGCAGGCGCTTGATCTCGCGGTAGGCGCGCAACAGCAGCTCGCGCGACAGCTTGGGGTCGTGCGAGGGATCGATCGAGCCGTCGTCGCGCAGCACACGGAACAGGCCGAGGTCGGGCGCGTCGCCGTGGATGAGGTCGGCGTCACTCGACGCGCTCGCCGAGGCGCTTGCGGGACGATCCATGGCCCGCAACGCTAGCGGAACGCGGGATCGCGGGCCAGGACGATGAGGGGCGGCCCTCCTGACGCGCGCTCCGCGATCGCTCAGGCACTGCGCTCCGCGCCGCTCGCTCTACGACGCGCGTCGGGGCTCCGCGCGCAGCCTCCAAGACCTGACGGCGTGCGACGCAAGCGGGGCTGGGTCCCCGCGCGCAGCTTCAGAGCCGGGGGCGCGCGGGGCTCCGGGGCCCCGCGCCATCGACACAGCGGGGGCTGCGCCCCCCCAATGTCACAGCGGATCGCAGAAGCCGACGTTCGTGAAGCCGAGCTCGATGTTGAGGTTGCAGGTGTGGTTCGACGGGCAGCCACCGAGGCCGGGCTGGGCGTTCGAGCCACCCTGGCAGAGCCAGTGACACTCGCCCGGGTCGGCGGGGTTCTGCCCCGAGAGACAGACCTGCATGCTCCCGCAGTCGTTGACGAACTCGCAGGGGTCGCCGGGCTCCGCCATGTCGCCGCTGTTCGAGCCGCAGATCGCGAAGCCGTCGCTCACGATGTTGCACTGCTCCCCGGGGCAGGCGTTCGGGTCGAAGAGCGTGCACTGGTCGCCGAAGCTGCAGCCCATGATGAAGCTCGACGAGCTCGCGATGGTGACGTTGACGTTGCAGAGGCCGCCGCCACAGGGCTCGTCGCTGCCGGCGTCGGGGCAGCACACGGGCGTGCACTGGCCGCCGATGCAGAACAGGCCAGCCGAACACTCGCTGGGCGCGGCGCAGTCCTGCGCGAGGCCCTTGAGGCCGTTGGCGAGCACGCAGGCCGTCGTGTAGCCGCCGTTGCCGTCGTCGACGAAGGCGCAGGTCTGGTTCGCCTGGGGGCAGTTCTGCTGGAGCAGATCGCACTCGGCGCTCGCCGGGATGTTCGAGTAGTCGGACGAACACTGGATGATGCCCGAGCCCGTGCTCGTGGTGGTGGTCGTCGTCGTCGTGGTCGTCGTGGTCGTCGACGTCGTCGTGGCGCCCGCGCCGCCGTCGCCGCCACCGCTCGAGCTGCTCGACGGGGAGCTCGACCCACCTCCGCCGCCCGTACCGTCGCTCGCACTGTCGCCACAGCCGACGAGGGACGTGACCGAACCGAGCACACACACCACCAAAGCAAGTCCGCAGTGCCTCATGCGACCAGGCTAGCAGGAAGGGCGCGCGAGGCGCACCCAGCGGCGAGGCCTGTCGTGAGGAGAGCAGCTCAGCGACGGCTGGCGGGGCCCGGCGGCAACGGGGCGAGCGCCTCGTCGTCCTCGTCCTCGGGGCGGCGGGTGCGCACGGTCCACACGTGGAGCAAGGCCGCGAGCAGGCCGGCGGCCACCTCGATCTTCGCGATCTGGCTCGCCCTCTGGTGGATCGCGTCGAGCTCGGCGTTCTTCGATCCCTGCGAAGCGACGGGGGCCGCCTCGGCGGCGGCGTCGCGGCGCGCCCCAGCGGCGTAGAGCTCGACGATCGCCGGGCTCAGCGACATGCCGCTGTAGGCGACGCAGCCAGCGAACACGATCGCGGCGAAGCGGCGCACCCGGGAAACGAGGCTCGGCCTCTGCCTGCGGTCGATCCAGGTGCGCAGCATCTCGACCGCGAGCACCACACAGGAGGCGGCGAGCGCGATGCGGTCGAAGCGCATGAACGCCGCGCCCATGGCCTGACCGCTGAAGGGAGCCGGGGTGAGGCGGAAGACGAAGGGCGCCGCGCAAGCGCCGAGCGCGACGATCCCACCCGCGACCAGCGCGAACGACATCACCGCGAGCGCGACGGCGACGCGCTCGATGCGGTCGTCGCGTTTCGCGCGGCGCTCGTCGTCACTCGGCGCGAGATCGGCTTCGCTGAAGGTGTCGTTCATGCCGCGCGTTCCTCGTCGAGCTGGGCGAGCGCCGCCTCCACCGTGGAGGGGTCGGCGCGCCGTGGGTCGTCCTTCATCGCGAGCACGCGGTCGTAGGCCTCGAGCATGCGCGCCCTCCCTGCGGCCGAGACGGCGAGCGTGCGCACGTCGGGGCTGCGCGCGTCGAGCTCGGCGAGGATCTCGCGCCGCGCCCGCTCGTCGCCGAGCCTCGCGAGCGAGGTGCGCGCGTTCCAGCGCAGAGGGTCGCGCCCGAAGCCGAGCAGACCTCCGAAGGCGCGCCTCGCGAGCGCCGCTCGAGCGCGCTCGAGGCGGCGGTCTCCACAGAGCTCGATGGCCGCCGAGACGTCCTCGAGCTCGGGCGTCGCGAGCGCACCCGAGACGAGCTGGACGAGCAGCTCGTCGGCCTCGCCCCGCCCGCTGCGCGCCACGATCACCGCGGCCACGGCGCGCACGCGGGCGCGCTCGTCGTCGAGCGCCTCGAGCGCGCGGCGCAGCACCGCCGGATCGACGACCTCGCCCTCGGCCGCGAGCGTCTCGGCCATGCGGAAGGCCATGTGCGCGACGTGCTCGTCGGGGTCGCGCGAGGCCTTCACGAGCGCGCGCACCGCGTGCGCCGGCTCCGACACGACGCGCGGATAGGCCATCACGGCCTGGAAGCGCAGCTCGGGGCGTGGGTCCTCGAGCGCGCGCTCGAGCCGCTTCTGGGCGCGCGAGTCGCCGATCATGCCGAGCGCGTAGATCGCGTGCTGGCGGACGAGATCGATCTCGTCTTCGACCGTCACGAGCAGGGACGGGAGCGCCTCCACGGCCTCGAGGTCGCCGAGCAGCTCCGCCGCCGTCGCGCGTACCTGACCGGAGTCGTCGCGCAGCGCGCGATCGAGCCCGGAGATCACCCGGGCGCGGTCGTCGTCGACGTGCCGCGCCAGATCGCGCGCCGCCGACAGACGCACCTGTAGCTTCGGATCGCCCAGGTCCCGGAGCGCCGCTTCGAGCGTGCGCGGCAGGGGCACCATGCCGAACATCGCGCTCGACCCCTCAGTCGTCGCCCGCGGGGGCCGTCGGGTAGCAAGAGGCGGGCGGCTCGTCGGGAGGCTCGTCGACGGGCACGCTCGACGCGACGAAGCAGACCTTGGAGCCCTTGAGCTCGTTCTCGAGATCGATGCTCACCGCGCGGCGCTCGGTCGGGCTGACGCACGCGTAGCCCTCGCGGCAGTCGCTCGAGTCTTCACAGGCGAGCATGCAGAAGCTCCGCTCGAAGCGCGTCCACCTCGGGTCGTAGACCTCGCCACAGACCGGGTCGAGCTCGAGCCCGAAGCCGACGCACACCGCCTCGGAGGGGCACTGGTCCGGCTCGCAGTTGAACACCGTGCAGTAGCCTTCCGGCTGGGAGGTGTCGCAGAGGCGATCGCCCTGCTGCGAGCAGTCGATCGAGGTGACGCAGTCGTCGCCGATGTCGGGCCGGCAGCCGAGGACGCCACCCCCGAGCAGGGCGACGAGCGAGAGTGCCGAGAGACCGAGACGAGGCATGTCGGCGGGACCGTAGTGGGCCCAGGGAAGAGGGGCAACCCGAGCGACGGAGCGGCGCGAGGAGCTTGCGGAGTGAGCGAGCCGCCCCTAGGATTGTTCCGTAACGGAACATTCGCCTCGGGCGGAGCTATTTGACAACCTGGAGCGCGCCCCTTAGAGGACTCGCCGACGCCTCCCAGGAGACCTTCATGTCGACGTACATCACCGACGACTGCATCAACTGCGGCGCTTGCGAGCCGGAGTGCCCGAACGAGGCCATCAGCGAGGGGGACGAGATCTACGTCATCGACCCCGACCTCTGCACCGAGTGCGTCGGTTTCTACGACCACGAGGCCTGCCAGGCGGTGTGCCCCGTCGAGTGCTGCCTGCCCGACCCGAAGAACCGCGAGGAAGAAGCGGGCCTGGCCGTGAAGGCCGTGAAGCTCCACCCGGACGACGGCGAGCTCAAGAAGCGCATCGACAGCAACGATTACCCCTCGCGTTTCAGGAAGTGAGCGGCTCGGCCCGCCACGGACGCGCGGGCCGAGCTCGGACGAAGAGAGCGGGGTTCGCTCTCTTCGTCCTGGGTGCTGCTGCGCTCGCTGGCTGTGGCGGAGCGGCGCCGCTCCTGCACCCCGCCAAAGTGCTCTCGCCGGGGCGCGTCCAGGTCGCGGGTGGCGTCGCCGGTCGGCTGGTGGCGCTCGATCGATCGGCGCTGCTCGACGAAGCGAGCGGCGTGCTCGAAGACGTCGCCGTGGCGCCGGGCATGGCGCCGTTCGTGGGCGCGCGCGTCGGCATCGACGGCGACAACGAAGCGGGCCTCGCCTACATGGGCCGTGCGATCCGGCTCGACGGCCGCCACGCCTTCGATCTCGGCGACTCGTGGCGCCTCTCGGTCGGCGCGGGCGCCTCGGCGCTGCTCCCACGCCCGCGCGGCGGCGACGCCGATCTGGGCAGCGTCTACGGCGGCGGAGGGGATCTGCCCGTGCTCGTGGGTTGGTCCAGCGAGGCGGACATCTACTCCGTGTGGATCGGACCTCGCGGAGGCTTCGAGCTCTTGCGAGGCCGCATCCTCGAGACGGAGCTCTCCGCGAGCGAGGCCGCGAGCGCCGATTTCGTCGCCATCAGCGGCACCCACGCCTTCGTCGGCGGCGTGCTCGGCATGCGCGTGGGCTTCCGCAGCATCCACGTCGCCCTCGAGCTCGATCTCGCCTACCACCGCGCCTGGGGCACCCTGGGCCAGCGTGAGGCCGACATCGAGCAGCTGGGGATCGCGCCCGCGAGCGCGCTCGCACTGAGCTTCTGACCAGCACGCGGTCCCCACGGCGAGGCGACCGCGCGGCCCGAGACCTTGCGAGCGGAGCGCCGACTTTCTACAGTGTCGAAGTCGATGTTCGCGCGTCTCGCCCATCCCCTCGTGCTCGGCCTCGTCGCCTCGTCGGCCGTGGCTTGCGCGTCTCAAGCGCCCGACGAGAGCGCGGCGAACGACGCGAGCTCCCAGCTCGTGGCGCTCGTGAGCGTCGAGCAGCTCGAGGCGGGTGGCTCGACGCGCACCAACGTCTCCGCGAAGTTCCTCCGTCACGGCGACACCGACCGCGACGCGATCGATCGCGTGATCGGCGGGCGCCCGAACCTGCCGAGCGCGGGTGAGTGCGTGCCGCTGCGCGAGCTGGATTGGGAGTCGCGCCCCGGTGAGCCCCGCGACCTCGAGAGCGCCGTCTCGGATGCGAGGAGCTTGGCCGACCTCGTGCGCCAGCTCGACGGATCCCGCGGCTTCGAGGGCGTGCGCGGCGGGCTCGAGCTGCTCGACGTCGGCGACGTGATCCTGAGGGTACGCGACGCCTCGAGCGATCAGGGCGACGGCGCGCGGGCCGACCTCTGGCTCGCGCCGCGCGCCTTCCCAGACGTGGGCGAGGTCGTGTCCGGCGTCTTCTACACTTCACCCGACGCCTCACAGCCGATCCCGGTGCCCGCGCGCTACGCGGTGAGCGGCACGGGCTCGAGCTCCGCCGATCCCTTCGTGCTCGAGCTGTCTGCGCCGGCCGCGCTCGACGGGCTCACGATCGACGGCGCGAGCGTGTCGCCGCCCCGCGCGCCGGCCGAGCCGGGGCTCGAGCCAGCGCCCACCGAGCACGCGCTCGTCGCACGCCCGGGCCGCGACCTCGTCCTGGCCTGGAGCCCGGCCGTCGGCGCGAGCGACCTCGTCTACGTCGACATCGGCGGCGCCGAGCCACATCGTTGCACCTTCATCGATGACGGCCACGCCATCCTGCCCGGCGCGCTGATCGACGCCGACCCCAGGGCACCTGCGAGCGAGCTACAGCTCTCGGTGCACCGCTTCCGCGAGCTGCGCGAGTCCATCGCCACGAGCGAGCCTCGCGCCTCGGGCGACGAGCCCGCGACCGCGCTCGTGCGCTTCGATCTGGGGCGCACGGTCCGGCTCGACCTCTCGGCGACCGGCGCGGAGCCCGTGACGCGCGAGCCGTGACGAGCGCGCTCGAGCGCTCCGCGTTGCCCGACGGCTCCGCGCCACTCGAGCGCTCCGCGTTGCCCGACGGCTCCGCGCCGCTCGAGCGCTCCGCGATGCTCGAAGAGGCCTGCGACTTCGCAGGCGCCGCGCGGGCTGCGCTCGAGGGAGGCGAGCCCAGGCGCGCCGTACGGCTCGCCGTCCTCAGCGGCGACGAGGAGCTGGTCGAGGAGGCCGTGGGCGCGCTGGGCGGCGCCGAGCTCGAGCTCTGTGCCGCGGAGCTGCTCGACCGCGGCCAGCCGCTCCACGCGGGGAAGATCTTCCTCCGCGCAGGAGACGAGCTGCGCGCCGCGGAGTGCTTCGCGCGGGCGGGCGCGGCGATCGAAGCCGCCTCGGCCTTCGAGCGGGCGGGGCGACCCCGAGACGCCGCGCGCGAGCTCGAGAAGGCCCTGCGCTCGGGCGGAGGCGACGGGCTGCGGCTCGCCCTGGCCGAGCTGTGCGAACGGCACCATCGCTACGAAGCCGCCGCGAGAGCCGTGCAGGGCATGCAGGCCGGATCGCCCGAGCGACGCCGCGGGCTCGGGGTGCTGGTGCGCTCACTGCGTGCGCTGGGCTTCGAGGAGGCCGCGCGCGATGCCGAGGCGCAGGCACGCGCCGAGGGAGCGGCGCTCGAGCACGAGGCGCCCAGCGCGGGAGGCTCCGAACAGGCGCGCCCGAGCGGGGGCGAGCTGCTCTTCGGGCGCTTCGAGCTGCGACGTGAGATCGCGCAGTCCCCGCATGCGCGTGTGCTCGAGGTCTTCGACCGCATGACCAGCCGCTCGGTCGCGCTCAAGCTCCTGCGTGGTCACGCGAAGGGCGCGGGTCGCGACGCCGTGCTGCGCTTCGAGCGCGAGGCCCGCGCCCTGGCGCGCCTCGCCCACCCCACGATCGTGGGTCTCGTCGACTACCTACCGGACGGACCGGCGCTCGCGCTCGAGTGGATGCCAGGCGGAGACCTCGCGAGCTTGCTGAGCCGTGAGAGCTTCGCGCCCGCGCGCGCCGCGGAGGTGGCGTCGGCGGTGCTCGGCGCGCTCGGCGAGGCGCACCGCATCGGTGTGCTGCATCGCGACGTGAAACCCAGCAACGTGCTGTTCGACGCCGTGGGCGCCCCTCGGCTCTCGGACTTCGGCGCGGCGCACCTCTCGGACCAGTCGAGCACCGCGACCGCCGGGGCGATCGGCACCTACGCGTACATGTCCCCGGAGCAGCGGCTCGGACGAGCAGCGACCGTCGCGAGCGATCTCTACGCCGTGGGCGCGCTGCTCTACGAGATGCTGACCGGACAGCCGGCGAAGCCCTCCGTCGACGGGGCCCTCGCGCAGCCGGTGTCGGCGAGTCATCCCGACCTCGACGAGAGGCACGACGCGCTCGTGGCGAGCTTGCTCGCCCAGGAGGTCGAACGACGGCCCTCCGACGCCTTCGCCGCGCGTCGCATGCTCGAGGCGCTGCCGTGGTCCGCGCGCATCGTGGAGCACGAGCGCGCACCGCTCTCTCGTCGGAGCGGCAGGCCACCTCCGGGCGACGTCTCCGAGCGCTTCTCGGCTGCGCGCGATCCCGGCGATGGTCGCGACACCGGGCGCTGCTTCGACCGCAGCACCGCGCGGGACGTGCTGCGGCTCCCACTCGACGAGCGTCTGCTGGCGCGCGCGCGCGGGTTCGCCGCGGCCTCCCCACGGCACGTCGCGCTCGTGCTGCGCGCGCTGCCCGAGCTCGGCGAGCTCTGGGTCGAGTCGCCCCGCGGGATCTCCCTCGCAGACCGCGGCGAGCCGCTCGGCCGGGCGCCGTTCGAGGTGCTCACGCGTGAGCTACGAGCGCTGCACGCCACAGGCGCGGTGCACGGCGCCGTCGACGCCGAGCACGTCTACGTCGACGAGCAGGGCGCGCCCTTCCTCGCGTGGCCCAGGCGCGAGGCCCCCGATGGCCACTCTGCGGACGACGACCTCGCAGCGCTCCGCGCGCTCGCGAGCGACGTGACCGAACGCTGACAGGGCGTGACGGTCGCCCGATGGGGCCCATGCGACGGTCCCGCCGTGGCCATCGTCCTCACGTTCTTCGTCGCTCACTGGGTGCTCAGCGTCTTCATGCAGACCTTCTTCCTGCATCGCTACGCGGCGCACCGCATGTTCACCATGTCGGCGCGCGCCGAGAAGGTCTTCCACTTCTTGACCTTCCTCTTCCAGGGCTCGAGCTACCTGCGGCCCGGCGGCTACGCGATGCTGCACCGCGAGCACCACGCCTTCAGCGACACCGAGCGCGATCCGCACTCGCCGCACACCTCGAAGGGCTTCGTCGACATGATGACGAAGACCGCGCTGCGCTACGTCGGCCTCTACCGCGGCACGATCCAGACCGAGCCCCGCTTCCAGGGCGGCTACCCGACCTGGCCCGCGCTCGAGCGCCTCGGCGACTCGTGGCTCACGCGCCTCGCCTTCGGCGCCGCATACACGATCCCGTACTTCCTCTTCGCGCCGCACTGGGCGTTCTTCCTGCTCCTGCCCTTGCACTGGTTCATGGGCCCGCTCCACGGCGGCATCGTGAACTGGGGCGGCCACAAGTACGGCTACCGGAATTACGCCACGAACGATCGCAGCGTGAACACGCTGCCCTTCGACTTCCTGACGATGGGCGAGCTCTTCCAGAACAACCACCACAAGTACGGCCAAGCGCTGAACTTCGCGGTGCGCTGGTTCGAGATCGACCCGACCTACTGGGCCATCCGCGCGCTCGCCGCCCTCGGCTTCGTGACCATCGAGAAGGAACAGAAGGCGCGCTACGAGCCGAAGCTCGACGCGCTGGCCCTACGCGCCGAGCCGCTCGACGAGGCCGCCGACGAGGAGCTCGCGCCCGCCGCGGAGTGAGCGCGGGCCCGCGGCTCACGCCGTCGCTCTCTCGCGCGTCGCCATCGCGTATGCTGTGGCGATGCACCGCGATTCGTTCCGCACCGCCCAGCGACTCGGCGCCCTCGTGCTCGTCGGCGCCGCGATGTCCCTCTACTCGGCCGCCTGCGGTGGTGATCCCGATCTGAGCGACCCCGAGGAGGCCGGCGTCGCGCTCGGCGAGGCGCTCTGCGGCTACCTGGCCGGCTGCTGCGACGAGGGCGCGCTGCCCGGCGGCAGCGAGGGCGCCTGCGTCGAGCAGATCAGCGCGAACTTCAAGCTCGTGGTCGATCAGGGCGAGAGCGAGGGCTACACCTACGATCCGCGCTGCGTCGAGACGCAGATCACCGTGCTCGGTAACGCGGAGTGCTCACCGAACGGGCTCTCGCAGACCCAGTCCGCCGGGAGCTGCATCGCGACCTGCTACGGCGGCTTCGTGCACGGCACGGCCAAGCAAGGCGAGGCCTGCGAGGATCCCCGCGACTGCGACTTCGGACTCGTGTGCATGGGCACCTGCGTCGATCCTTGCGGCGCGCAGGTCGGCGAGCGCTGCGGCAACGTCGGCGAGACCTTCGTGGTCTGCCGCATCGACGGCTTCTGCCAGCTCGACGAGGGCGACCCGAACCAGGGCACCTGCACCGCGCTGCCGAAGCGCGGCGAGGACTGCACCAACTCGGTCTGCACGCCGGGGCTCGCCTGCATCGACGGCAGCTGCGCCGACCCCCAGCCCAACGGCGCGAGCTGCCGCTCCCCCAACGATTGCACGTCCAAGTATTGCGACCCGAGCGATCCGCAGAACCCCATCTGCGGCGAGGCGCCCGGGCCGGGGCAGCCCTGCACCTACCTCTGCACCCCCGACGCGGTGTGCAACGGCGAGGTCTGCGTCGCGCTCCCGAAGGGCGGCGAAGCCTGCCCGGGCTCGCAGTGCGCGCCGGGCTTCTTGTGCCAGAGCGAGGTCTGCGTCTCCGAGAGCGAGCTGCTCTGCTCCGCCTTCACGGCGGACTGAGCCCGAGCGCAGGGGAGCTCCGAGCCCCGATGCGCTCGGCCCGGGCGCTCAAGCCTCGCCGCGCGCGGCCTCGATCGGCTGGACCGAGACCGCGCGGCCTGCGCCGGTCGTGCTGCCCTGCGCATGCTCCTGTGGAGCCGACGCCCCGGCCTCGAGGTCGACCTGCTCCGGCGTCGGGAGCCCCACGAAGGCGCGCAACGCCTTGACGACCGCGCCGATGGCCTCGCGCCCGGACGGTGAGCCGAGCGTCAAGGCGACGCCCGCTCCGACGAGCACGCCCGCTCCGAAGGCGCCTGGCACCGCGTAGGGGCTGCGGCGGCGCTCGAGCCCCACACGGTAGAGCAGATCGTCGACGCCGAAGCCGCGCACCACGCGCGCCACGCGAGCGACCTGCTCGAGCCTGTCGGTGAACGAAGCCTTCGCTCCGGACGCGACCGCACCGGTCGATGCCCAAGCGGCGCGGGCGCCGTCGCGAACGTCTTCGATGATGGGCTTGTTCATGGCAGCTCACCTCCAGCACGGCTCAGAGGCGTCGACGGTCGCGGCCGGAAGCAGAGCCCTGCCCGGCCGCGTCCGACGACGCATCCCACACCGAGCAGGATGTGCGCCACGCCCTCGGCGTCGCGCGATCGCGCCGCGCGCGACGGCCCTGGCCACGCGGCGACGTGGCGAACCGCCACGACCGTGGCGTTCTGCAGCACGAAGCCCTCCCCAGCCGATCGACGCCTCGAGCCGCGCGCTCGTCCCTCTCTCTGCGCAGCTTCTGCGCGAATCGCGCGCCCGCATCCGACGGAGCGCCTCGAATCCCCGAGCATCGTGGGGCCTGCACGGTGAGGCAATTTGCATCAGGGCCAACGCCATTCCGAGGCGTTATGCTGAGAGCGATGACTCCGTGGGGGGGTCGCACATCGCGGGGCTGGGTGCCGCCGCGCCATCCGCTCGGATGGGGTCGCTGCGTATGGATCGTGCCTCTCCGAGGGGATCCAAGAGAACGGAGTACCGAGTGAGCGCACACGGCAACATCCTCCTCATCGACGACGACCAGGAGCTGCGCGACGTGATCCGCGAGGAGCTCGAGCGACGAGGCTACGGCGTCGTCGGCTTCGACTCCGCGGAGCAAGCCCGATCACGCCTGGAAGACCCGGAGATCGGCGTCGTGCTCACCGACGTCGACATGGGCGCCGGCATGTCGGGCATCGAGCTCTGCGAGTCGGTCGCCGCCATCCGCGAAGACCTGCCCGTCGTGGTGATGACGGGCTTCGGCACCGTGGAGACCGCGATCGCAGCGATCCGCGCGGGCGCCTACGACTTCATCGTGAAGCCCTTCGAGATCGACGCGCTCACCCGCGTCGTCGATCGTGCGCTGAAGCTCCACGCGCTTCGCACCGAGGTCCGCAGCTTGCGCAAGGAGATGGCCGGCGCACGCGCGATCCCGAACCTCATCGTAGGCGACAGCCCGCCGATGCGGCGCATGCTCGAGCTCATCAGCCGCGTGGCCGGGAGCGACGCCACGACGCTGGTCATGGGCGAGAGCGGCACGGGCAAGGAGCTCGTCGCGAGGGCCATCCACGGCGCGAGCGCCCGGCACGCTGGCCCCTTCGTCGCGATCAACTGCGCCGCCATGCCGGAGAACCTGCTCGAGAGCGAGCTCTTCGGGCACAGCAAGGGCGCCTTCACCGACGCACGCACCTCGAGGCCAGGGCTCTTCCTCAACGCCCACGGCGGCACCCTGCTGCTCGACGAGATCGGCGAGATGCCCCCCGGCATGCAGGCGAAGCTGCTGCGCGCGCTGCAGCAGCGCACCGTGCGCCCCGTGGGCAGCGACGACGAGGTCCCCTTCGACGTGCGCATCATCGCCGCGACCCACCGCGACCTCGAGGCCGAGGTGCAAGCGAAGCGCTTCCGCGAAGACCTCTACTATCGCGTGAACGTGGTGTGCATCCACGTCCCTCCGCTGCGCAGCCGCGGCCACGACATCCTCACGCTCGCGACCCAATTCCTCGTGGGTTTCATGAGCACCTCGAACCGCGGGCCACTGCTCGGCTTCACGCCGGCCGTCGCCGACAAGATGCTGAACTACCCCTGGCCGGGGAACGTGCGCGAGCTGCAGAACTGCGTCGAGCGCGCCTGCGCGCTCGCACAGGGCGATCGCGTCGCCCTGCAAGACCTCCCCGAGAAGGTCCGCGAGTACAAACCGACTCGCTCCGAGGTGCTCCCGATAGGAAACGACCCGACCACGATGCCGCGCATGGACGAGATCGAGCGCCGGTACATCCGCCAGGTGCTCGACGCCGTCTCGGGCAACAAGTCGCTCGCCGCCCAGATCCTCGGCGTCGACCGGCGCACGATCTATCGAAAGCTCGAGCGCATCCGCTCGGAGCCTCCCGAGAACGGCGGCAGCGACGTGCTTCCCTTGCGCTGAGCGCGGGCGCCGGCGTCGCCATCGACGAGAGCGAGAGCGAGCGGCCCGCGCTGCGGCTCGGCACGCTCGGTGCACCGCCGCGCGCCGACGCCGAGCGCGAGATCGCGATCGCGCAGATCGCGGCCCACGGCTGTGGCCTCGAAGCCACATTTCCAGCGCGAATTGCGCTCATTGCGCATCGCCGATCGCGACACCAAGTCGCCCCACCTTGGGGAGTATCGCCTCGCGTGCGCGGCGGGTTTCCGGCGGATCAGCGCGATCCCAGGGTGGCGTGCGACTTGCTCAGTATCTGCTCGACGTCGAGCCGGGGGGGGCTCGCGTCACTCTCGCCCGGCGGCTTCGCTGCCCGGGCGGTGGAGAACACCATGAGCATGATCCTGTTCCTCGTGTCTGGCTTCGCCGTCGGCCTCATCGCGTGCGCGCTGATGCCGGGCGAGCGATCGATGGGCGTCGTGCTCACCGTGGGGCTCGCCTTGGCGGGCTCCTTCGCCGGGGGCTCGGTCGCGAGCCTCATCACCGACAAACCCGTCGCAGACTTCGACGCGTCGAGCGTCGCCGGGAGCATCGTCGGTGCCCTGGTGGTGCTGTTCATCGTCGGCGCCGCGACCGGCTACGAGTCGAGCCTCTGAGCGCGGACGAGGGGCACCGAGGCACACGTTCCGATTGACCGTACGAAGCGCAGAGCGCGAGGGGGAGAGGGTTCGATGAAGCAGTCGCTCACCATTGCATGGGTCCTCATCACCGACCGCTCGGGCGAAGCTCCGCGGCGCGTCGACCGGGCGCGCATCGTGGCGCGCCCCGAGTCGGACGCCGCGCGCATCGCCGCGCTGGAGGCGTCGAAGTCTCGACCGCGCGCCGAGCTCGGCGCGAGCGTCGAGCCCCGCGCCTTCGACGAGAGGCGACCCGAGCACCGGGTCGAGACCACGGCCCTCCCCCAAGGAGGATGAAGAGGAGGACACCATGGCAGCGAACAAAGCAATCGTCGGGCTCGTGGCGACGCAGCGCCAAGCCGAGAACATCGTCCGGACACTGCAGCTCGGTGGTTTCGCGAACGACGCGATCTCGGTGCTGCTCCCCGACAAGCTGAGCGAACGAGAGCAGGCGCTCGAGCCGCACGCGTGGACGCCGGACGGCACGCTCGCGCGCGCGGGCGCCGGTGGCGCCATCGGCGGCACCCTCGGGCTCTTGCTCGGGCTCGGCGTGCTCGCTGTCCCCGGGCTCGGCCCGCTCATCGTGGCCGGGCCGATCGTCGCGACGCTGACGAGCGCAGCCACGGGCGCGGCCATCGGTGGCATCACGGGCGCCCTGGTCGGGCTCGGCATCCCCGAGCACGACGCGCGCAACTACGAGGGCAAGATCGTGCGCGGCGGGAACATCCTCATCTCCGTGCACACGGTCGACGCCGAGGAGCGCGCACGCGCCAAGTACATCCTCGAGGCGGGCGGCGCCGACGACCTCGTCACCGTGGGGGAGCAGAGAGCGCCCCGCACGCAGTGGCTGAGCGCGCAGCCCTGAGCTCGAGCCGACACGAATGGTGCGGGCACCCCGACGACCGAGCACCGACCTCAGGAGGTCGATCCTCGATCACGCAATCGCATGATGAGCGGAAGGACACTCCGATGGCGACCTCGACTTCGAATCCACCTCAGGACAGCCCGCACCGCGAGCGCAGCGGCGCCCGCGGGCGTGGAGCCCCTCACCTCTCGACCTTCGACGACGTGGAGCTCGTCACGAGCCACGCACCGAAGGTCGAGAGGCAGCTGCCGGAGCCGCGGAGGATGTTCGAGCGCTTCGCGGCGGTCGACATCCGCTTCGTGGCCGAGCCCGAGCCGGCACGCTCCGACGGCTTCGAGCTCTTCGGCGACTCGGACGATCCGCCCTACCCCGGGTTCTCGCGCACGCTCTTCGCGCACATCCACGCGCAGCTCGAGCAGATGGGCGGAGCTCGGGGCGAGCGCGAGCCCATCGAGCAAGCCCCGACGTGGTCGTATGGCGAGCGCGACGTCGTCGAGCTGCGCGCCCTGTCGAGGTTCGCCGCCGAGCTCTGCGAGGTCGAGCCGACCGAACGCCGCCGCCTCTTGCTGCAGGAGCTCGCCTCGATCGACGCGAGCCACGCGAGCGAGGCTCCCGAGCAGCCCGAGCGGGTCGTCGACGAGTCCTACGCGATCGACCCTGGCTCGGAGCTCGACGACCTCTATCCTCCCTTCCTGGGCATGCTCGCGAAGGCCCCGCCCAACCTGAAGGGGCGCAAGGTCGGTGTGCTCGTGAGCGCGGGCACACCGGCCCACCTGCTCGAGGCCCTCGAGAGACAGCTCCTGCGCGCAGGCGCGCGCATGGCGATCATCGCACCCAGGAGCGCGCGCATCCGTGACGACCGCGGCCACGTGGTCCCCGTGAGCTACGAGCTCTCCGCCACGCCGTGCGTGCTCTTCGATGCCGTCGCCGTCATCACCTCCGAGAGCGGCGCCGAGGAGCTCGCGCGCGATCGCGCTGCGCGGTCCTGGGTCTTCGAGGCCTTCCAGCACTGCAGGGTGGTCGGCTATTCGGCGGGCTCGGCGCTGCTCTTGCTGCGCTCGGGCATCGACGAGCTCGGGGGCCTGATGCTGCTCACGTGCGAGCACGACGCCTCGCTCTTCGTGAAGCTCGCGATGGCGAGCCGCTCGTGGGAGCGCGAAGGGAGCGCGGATCCGGATCGCTCGGGCAAACGCGAGCGCGACGTGCCTCCGCCGCCGCCCTCGCGACCGGCGAGGTGGGCCTCCTGAGCGCGCGGCGGAACGTGCTCCTGCCGTGCCCGCTTCAGGGCGAACGGTAGGCGAAGTAGGTGGCGGCCACCGACCACGAGCCGCCCTCCAGCATCTCCGGCACACGCCAGCTGAAGTCGTGCGCTCCCGCGGGCAGGCCGAGCTCGAACACGTAGGGCGGCGTCACCGAGCCGGGGCACCAGTTCGCGCGTGAGGCGCGCACGCTGGCGGGGTGTCCGCAGGGGTTCTCGAGGCAGTAGTCGAAGCCGCCGTCCTCCGGACCGTAATGGGTCATCGTGCAGCCCTTCTCGCAGTCGCTGCGCCAGGGCTCGAGCGTGGTCGCCTCGGCGCCGTCGACGAGGATCACGTGCTCGCGCAGGCAGAACTCCTCCGCCGGGCCATTGCATCCGGGGCCGGTGTTCGGTCCGCCGTGCCCGGTCACGCGGTATTCGACGCGCCCCGTCGTGGCACCCTCGGGCACCATGAAGGACAGCGGCCCTGGACCATTGGGATCGGTGTCGCTCCCGTCGAAGAGCGGCACGATGGCGAGCACCTCGCGCGGCGCCGGGCCCGGCACGACGCTCAGGCTGGCGCTGACGTCCCAGCCGCCGTTCGATCCGCTCACCTGCCCCGCCCCGTCCGACCACGTGGTGATGTGGATCTCGAGCCGGTGCTTGCCGGGCCGGTGGTTGGCCACGTCGGTGAGATCGGCCTCGACCTGCATCGGCCCACCGAAGGGTGTGATCGCGCGCACGAGCTCGACGCCCGGCATGCCTTCGGGCGCGCTCGGATCGTGGATCGAGATCTCGAAGTTGCGATCGTAGGCGTCGCAGCTCGGCGGCCAGTTCTGGCCCTCGGGGGGCGGATCGTCTTGCCACTTCTCGAAGGGGTAGCAGCTCGTGTCGAGCTTCACGTCGAGCGTGACCGAAGCGAAGGGCGCGCCGACGAGATCGATCTCGGCGCTGATCGTCTGGAAGTTCGGCTGCGCGCTGTCGCTCGTGATGCGCGCGTCGACGAAGGCATCGATCGTGTAGGGCTCGGCGACCGGTGCGGCGCCCCCCTGCCCGCCGCCGGCGCCTCCCGTCGACGAAGCCGCCGAGCGGTCGTCGCAGCCGGCGTGGAGGGCAGCGAAGAGTGCGAGCAGCACGAGAGCAGGCGAGCGAGGGCGAGACATCGTCTGCCAGAGTAGCCGAAGTCTGCTGCCACGCCGCCTGCGCAGAGGCCGCCCCGAGGCGAGCTCAGGGTGCGCAGTCGGGCACGCCCGTCGCCGGGTCGCTCGGGTCTTTGCCTTGTGCGCAGACGTTCTCGGGCGCCTCGCCGTAATGCGCGTCGACGAAGGCGCTGAGGCTCGGCAGGTCGATGCAGGTCGCCACGTAGGTCGCGCGCCAGGCCGAGAGCGCGATCGGCGCGTCGAGCTCAGGGTCGGGCGTGATGATGAAGCGGCTCGTGACCGTGGGGTCGACCCCCGCCGCGCAGATCGTGTCGACGCCGTGCGCCGTCACCACCTCTTCGAAGGCCGCGAGCACCTCGGGGCACTCGCCCTGGCAGCGGTGGCTCATCACGACCGCGCCGTGCTCGAGGTCGTGCACGAGCATCTCGCGCGGGACCGGCTGCTCGTAGGTGCCGAAGGCCGCCCAGATCGGCCAGTGGTTGCCGCTCGCCGGTGGGTTCGTCGCGTAGGCGACCTTCGTGCAGACCGCGACGTGCGTCTGCCCGTAGTTCGGCAGCCCTTCGGTGATGGTGACCTTGCACTCGCTCTCGCCCGGCAGCGGCTCGCCGCCCGGCCTGAGCACCGTCACGACCGGCTCGGGCTCCCCGCCACCCGCGCCGCCGGCGCCGCCCGTGCCATCGGAGGCGTCGTCGCCGCAGCCGAACGCGAGAGAGACGAGGAGCGTGGCGCAGACGAGGCTTCGCATGACGCCCGAGTGTAGCCGCGTTCGGCGCCACACCGAGCTGCGCGCAGCACCGCGATCGGGCGAGCCCTTGACAAGCATCCGCTCCGGGCGCAGCATCATCCAGTATAACGGATGCGCCGTCGCATCCCGTCCAGCGAGCGAACGAGGAGCCAAGAAGCCATGAACCGTGCAACGGAGTCTGGGTCGGTATCGCCATGCGCATCGGCATCGTCGGTGGTCGCGAACGCAACACACTGAGCCTCGAGCGCCACGCGCGACGGCGCGGGCACGATCTCGAGGTCCACGCAGGACACACCGCGGGTCGAGGGGTCGAGGAGATCCGCGCGCTCGTGGGTCGAGCCGATCTGGTGATCGTGCTCACCGACGTGAACAGCCACGGCGCCGTACACATCGCGCGCCAAGCAGCACGCCGCCTCGGCAAGCCGCTCACGCTCATGCGCAAGGTCGGCCTCGGCGGGCTCTCGCGCGCGCTGGAGGAGGGCTCCGAGGGCGAGTGGCTGCACGCCGCCGGCCAGGCGAGGGCGGCGTGATGGGCCCCGTGCTCGTCAGCGAGTTCCCCGCCGCGCCGGCGAGCATCGAGCTCCGCGACGGCTGGTTGCTCCTGCGGGTCGCCGGCGAGCGTGAGCTCGCGCTCCACGAGCGCTGGCTCCGGATCCATTGCGATCTCGATCGCCACCCCGAGACGCGCGAGCGTACGCTCGACTCGAGCGAGCTGCCCGACGAGCTGCGCGCGACCCACGCACGCGTCGACGGTGACGCGCTCGAGGTCCAGTGGAGCCACGGCGGCCGGCGCAGTCGCTACGCGCTCGCCTGGCTCGAAGAGCACGCGCCACGCGCGCGCGAGCACATCGACCCGCCCCCGAGCGAGGTCGCGAAGCTCGAGCTCAGCTGGCGAGGGCCCTCGCTCGCGCCCCTGCTGCCGACCTTGCTCGAGCGCCTCGAGGCGCATGGCGCGGTGGTCGTGCGCCGCGAGGGCGAGGCCCCTCCGCCCGAGGCAGAGACCGAGGCCTGGATCGAGGCCCTCGGCGCGACGGGCCTGCGCGTCATCGGCACGCACTTCGGGCGCATCGAAGATCTGCGCACCGACAACACCACGAACCAGAACACCGACCAGCTCGGCTACACGAACGCCGCGGTCGACGTGCACACCGACCAGCCCTTCCTCGATCACCCTCCCCGCTACCAGCTCTTGCAGGGCATACGCGCGGCGACACGCGGCGGCGAGAACGCCTTGGTCGACGTGCGCGCCGTGGCCCGCTACCTCGACGCGACCGACGCGCACACCGCGGGCCTCTTGCGCAGCACGCCGGTGCACTTCCACCGCAAGCAGAAGGCCTTCGAGAGCCTCGTGGTCGCGCCGATCTTGTCGGATGCCCCGGGCAAGCCGCTCGTGCGCTACTCCTACTTCACCGCGGGCCCGCCGCCGCTGCCCTTCGAGCGCCTGCCCGAGTGGTTCCGCGCCTACGACCGCTTCGGCCGCTTCGTACGCAACCCCGCGCACCAATACCGCTTCGCCCTGCGACCGGGCGACGCCGTGCTCTACGACAACCACCGCATGTTGCACGCACGCACCTCCTTCGAGGGCCCTCGCTGGGTGCGAGGCGTGTACTTCGATGCAGCCTGAGGCCCTGAGGCGGAGCGCCACGGCCGCCCTCTCGCTCGCGTGCTTCGCCTGGAGCACGCCTGGTTTCTCGGGCGATGCCCGAGCGGAGACGGCGAAGCCCGAGTCGCGCGGCTATGGCACCAAACGCGAGAGCGAGCCGCCTCGCTACGTGCACACGCTGAGCGACACGGGCATCGAGGCCCTGCGCGGGGTCGACTGGCTGGACTTCGGCGCGGACCTCCGCTTCCGCTTCGAGCTGCGCGACAACGACTTCCGCCGCGATCGCGAGGCGCTCGACCTGCCGATCCTGCTGCGCACGCGCGCCTACCTGGGCCTGCGCGAGCTCGTCGACCCGCTGCGCTTCGCCGTGGAGATCGAAGACGCGCGCATCGCGAACACGCTCTTCGAAGAGACGGACCGCGACGTGAACACCGTGGAGCCCATCCAGCTCTACGGCGAGCTCTACTTCCGCGATCTGCTCGGCCGCGGCACACCCGTCGTCGTTCGAGGCGGGCGCGTGGCCTTCGAGCTGCTCGACCGCCGCCTGGTGGCGCGCAACGAGTGGCGCAATACGACGAACACCTTCCAGGGAGTGCAGCTCTCGCTCGGCGAGCGACGGAGTGAAGTGCAGGCCGAGCTCTTCGCGCTGCAACCGCTCGACCGCGCGATGCACGAGCTCGACGCACCGCACCCTGGGCAATGGTTCTTCGGCGCCGTGGGTGCGCTGCGCTCCTGGTCGGAGCTCTTCACGCTCGAGCCCTATGCGATGCGCCTCCGGCAGGAGCGCACGGCCGACGATGCCCCACGCGACGTGCAGCACCTCGGTCTGCGCAGCTTCGGCGTCGTGGGCGACACCGGGCTCGACTTCGACGCGCACCTCGCGGGGCAGCTCGGAGTGGTCGACGGGCGCGATCACGCCGCAGCGGGCATGGTGCTCGAGGGTGGCTACACCCTGCCCCACCGCACGAAGACGCGCCTGAGCGCGCAATACGGCTACGGCTCGGGCGACGCCTCGCCGGGCGACCGGCGCAGCGGGCGCTTCGACCGCTTCTACGGCTTCGCGAGGCCGTGGTCGAACGACGACTACATGCAATGGGAGAACCTGCACTCGGCGAAGCTGCGCGTGGAGATGTGGCCCGCGAAGTGGCTCCAGGCCGACGCGGGCCTCAACGCCTACTGGCTCGCGAGCGCGACCGACCGGTGGAACGCAGCCGGCTTGCGCGACGAAGCCGGCGAGAGCGGCAGCTTCATCGGGCACGAGCTCGACGCGCGCGTGATCCTGCGGCCGGCGTCGCGCGTCGCGCTGAACCTCGGCTACGCCTATTTCCGCGCGGGCGAGTTCACGCGCAACGCGGGGCGGGCAGGCTCGTCGAACTTCGGCTACGCGGAGCTGTCGCTCTCGGCGCTCTGAGCCCCGGCCGCGCCGGTCGCAGCCGCGGCTCGCTCGAGCGCCTCAGTCCTCGCGTGTGCAGCTCATGCGGACCGCGCGGCCCTCTTCGCCCCACGGCGTGATGTTCGTCATCTGCAAGACCAGCTCGCCGGTCGGCGTGCGCAGGCAGAGCGCCGTGCGCCAACCCCAGTCGGCCTCGGGCCCGTAGGCGCCCAGCGCCTGGAAGATCCCGCCGACGTCGCGCAGGCGGCGGCACTTCATCGGCTCCGGCTGGTGCCAGGTGTCGACGAACTCGACCTCCTCGTCGCGCGGGGTGAGACGGCCCTCGTGCGCCTTGCCTTCGTGGCTCCAGGTGTAGTGCACCGCGCCGCCCTCGATGCGCATCGTGCAGTCGCTCCGGATGGCCTCGTTGCCCAGGGGGTCGAGCCAGAGCTCGCAGCTGCCCTTCCACTTCGTGCCCTCGAGGTCGGCGATCGAGCTCATGAGCCGGAGGATAGCGCATGCGCGACGGCGCGACTGCGAAGCCTCGCCACGCCCCGGCGCGAAGCGCGCTCTCGATGTGCGCACCTTCGCGGCTGAATTCAGGTCGGTTTCAGGGCGGGACTCGACCTCGGCTCCGTAGCTTCACGGCACATGGAGGTACGCATGAACGATCGACTTCGACTCGGTGGCTTCGGGGTGGGACTGCTCGCTTGTGTCGCGCTGCTGGGCTGCCAGCAGGCGTCCGACGATGGCCAAGGCGGCGCGGGCGGAGGCAGCACGAGCACGAGCTCGAGCGGCGGGAGCGACCAAGGCGGAGGCGGAGGCGGCGTCGGCGGCGGCGCCGTGGGCGGCGGGGGCGAAGGCGGCGGCGGTGAGGGCGGCGGCGCCGCGAGCGGCTGGACGCTGCGCACCCACGGCTGCGCGGGCTTCAACCGGACCGACGCGCTGCTCGTCGAGCCCGACGGCAAGCTCTGGGTCGGCTGCGGCACGAACACGACCGGCTTCGGGCTCTACACGAGCAGCGACGAAGGCCTGAGTTGGTCGGCCGTGAGCACGAGCCCCGCGAACGAGCTCACGAGCTTCCGCGTCAGCGGGATCGAGCGAGGCGACGACGGCCTGCTCTACGTCGCGGGAACCAACAACGGCAACAGCGACATGATCCTCAGCCTCGACACCTCGAGCACACCAGCCGTGACCGCCAAGGTGCTCCAGGCGGGCAGCTTCGTCGGCACGAGCTTCCACGTGGGCGACCTCTCGGTGCTCTCGGGCGGGCGCATCTTCGCCGAGTCGCTCACCGGCCACGGCGCGCTGTGGCGCCCCAACGCGAGCACACCCGCGAGCGGCAACTCGTGGACCGACGCCTACTACTGGTCGACGGGCGCCGAGCCGGCCTACCAGATCCTCGACCTCTACACCCACGAGGGGAAGATCTACGGCGCGGGCTCGACGATCTCCGAGCCTCCCTACGTCTTTCTGCCGCCGCGCGGCGCGAGCAAACAGCCCTACGAGATGGAAGTCGTCGCGCTTCCGAACACGGGCGGCTGGATCGGCGAGATGTGGGGCGTCGCTGCGAACGACGAGCGCGTCGTGGTCGTCGGCATCGACCAGCTCGCCAACGTGGGAAAGATCTTCGTCTCGGGCGCCGATCCTTACGCGCCCGCCGGCTACACGGTGCACGACCTGCCCGATATCGTCGGCTCCGGCGGCGTGGGCACCTGGGCGCGCGGCGTCTGCATGCGCGGCGACCAGATCGTGGTCGTCGGCGAGCGGCAGCC
>ERZ761602.687-NODE-687-length-69648-cov-12.106462_pt1 | contig 69648 bp, 53 predicted proteins | sample MGYA00512165_ERZ761602 | MGnify/ENA primary metagenome ERZ761602 (study PRJEB28899, sample SAMN02445085) | bioreactor sludge metagenome | biome: EBPR sludge; isolation source: Thorneside wastewater treatment plant | place: Australia: Brisbane, Thorneside...
AAAGTCTCTTCAGTTTGACTTCTTATGGAAGAAATTCTTGGGGCACTACCGGCTGACCGCAACCGGTCCGGTCCAAGATTTGGGGATTTATCCTCCCTGTGCAGAAAACAATGCCTTGATCTTCTCCGCATCGATGGGCTTGCTATACAAATACCCCTGTGCTTCCTGACACCCGGCTTTTTTGAGGAAGTCGGCCTGTTCCTGGGTTTCCACCCCCTCCGCGATGACCGACAGGTTTAGGCTTTTTCCAAGAGCAATCACCGCATTGGCGATTGCTGCGTCGTTTGGATCGCCGGGTAAATCACGCACGAAGGACTGATCAATTTTGATTTTCTGGATCGGCAGCCGCTTCAGATAGCTCAGCGAGGAATACCCGGTACCGAAGTCGTCGATAGCCAAGGCCGCTCCCAGGCGCCGGATACTCTCTAGCTCACAGATGCCAGATTCGGCCTGCCGCATGATGAAGCCTTCCGTAACCTCCAACTCCAGCCGGGCAGCGGGAAATCCGGTCTTGGCCAGTACCGTTTTTAGAGTATCCGCCAGCCCGCCGCGCTGGATCTGGGTGCCCGCTAGATTGACGGCAATTTGCCCGATTTCGATGCCTTGCTCCAACCATGTTTTGCCTTGCAGGCAGGCGGTGAACAGTACCCAGTCGCCGATGGGATGGATCAGACCGCATTCTTCGGCCATAGGGATAAATTTGATGGGGGAGACCATGCCGAGTTTTGGATGCTGCCAACGAACCAGGGCCTCGACGCCAATGAACCGGTTGTTTCGCAGATCGACCTGGGGCTGATAGAGCAGCAGCAATTCGCCCTTGGCAATCGCTTGGCGCAGGTCATTTTCCAGCGACACCCGCTCAAAGGCATTGCGGGTGAGCTCTTCGGTATAAAAACGGTAGGTGTTACGCCCCTCTTCCTTGGCGCGGTACATGGCGGCATCGGCGTTACGTAGCAGGGTGGTGGGGTCCGTGCCGTCCTGCGGGTAAAGGGCGATGCCTACACTGGCGGAGATCGTGATCTGCCGTTCCTCCAGATGGAAAGGCTCGGTCAAGGACCCCATCAGCTTTTGCGCCGCGACGGCGGCCTTTTCCGGTTCGCGCACATCCTCCAGCAGCAAAATGAACTCATCCCCGCCAACCCGGGCCACGGTGTCTTCCTTGCGGAGGCTGTCCAGTAGGCGCTTTGCAATGCTCTTCAACAGCCAGTCTCCGACCGGGTGGCCGAGACTGTCGTTGATATGCTTGAAGTGATCGAGGTCGAGAAAGAATATTGCCAGATGAGTGGCATGGCGTTCAGTGCGTTTGATGGCTTGCTCTAGCCGTTCGTTGAACAACAGCCGGTTGGGGAGGTCAGTGAGGGTGTCGTGGTGGGCCAAGTGATGCAACTGTTCCTGGGAGTGCTTGATCCCACTGATGTCCTCGGTAAAGATGACGATGCCGCCAATGGCTCCATCATCCGTGTGCCAGGGCCGCACGACCCAATGCAACCATTGCACCGTGCCGTCCGGGCGTTCAAAACGATCTTGGTCGACCTGCACAACTTCGCCTGCCATTCCGCGCTGATACACAGCTTTCCAGTAGTCCGAAACTTCTGGAAAAACCGTGTAGTGGGATTGGCCGATGACGCTATCTTTTAGGCCATAATCGTTCATCCAGCGGCGACTGACAGCAAGGTAGCGCATCTGGCGGTCGAACATGGCGAGGGCCGCGGGGGCATGTTCGATAAAGATTTGCAGTCTTTCCTCGCTTTCGCGCAGGGCGATCTCGGCCTGCTTTCGCGCTGTAATGTCCAGTGCAACCCCCATCATCCGGTGCGCTTTGCCGTTTTTGCTGTGCTCAATGTTGCCGAGTGCGGCGACCCAGCGGACCTCGCCATGCGGTCTCACCACGCGAAATTCGATATTGTATTCTTTGCCGTTCTCGACACAGGCACGTACATTTTCCCGCCAGCGTGCCCGGTCATCGGGATGCACCCGTGTCTCTACGTCATTAAAAATGCCGCTGAATTCATCTGGCTTGTAGCCCCAGATCGCCAACATCTCATCCGACCGGTAAACTTTGTTGGTTACGATGTTCCATTCCCATAAGCCTATTCCGGACAAGCGTTGCGCTATGCGGTGACGCTCTTCACTCTCCGCGAGCCGACGATAGCTGATTCGAAGCAGCCCGTAGAGACCGGCGCTGGTCACCGCGACGAACAACCCGCCCTTGATGGTTTGCAGCGTTGACAAGGTTTCCGCGCTGGTGCTGATGACTTCCAATAGCCGGTCGGAGAGCAGAATCCAAAGCAGGCTAAAAACGAAATAGATGAGAGCAACCCGTAGCGCAGCGTTCTTGGTAAGGGCGATCATGTACATATCCTTGGCAAAACGGCGGACGGGGTAGAGGCCAACCTCACGAGTACTTTGTCAGCCTTGTTTTTCATGGTTTACTACAAATTATAGCTCTGTCTCATTCAATCGGATTTACCGGATGGTTTGACAGACTAGAATCCGCTTTGTGGAGCTAACGCCACAAAAAAGATCGAAGAACCTGAGTTTTTATATGCAAAATTGTTGGAGAAAAAGCAAGAGAGCGGAATGCATGTCTTCTGAAAATTTGATCTGGATTGATTTAGAAATGACCGGTTTGGCTTCCCAGACCGACTTCATTATCGAAATCGCCACCATCGTGACCGATAGCCAGCTTAATATTCTCGCTGAAGGTCCGGTATTCGCAATTCATCAAAGTGACGAGACTCTGGCAGCGATGGATGACTGGAATCAGAAGCAGCATGGCGAATCCGGTTTAGTCGCCCGGGTTCGCGCCAGCCGCATTGACGAGCGCGAGGCTGAATTATGCACCCTGGAATTCCTGAGTCATTTTGTCCCTTCTGGCAAATCACCAATGTGTGGTAACAGCATTTGTCAGGACCGGCGATTTCTAGCGCGCTGTATGCCCGAACTGGAAGCGTACTTTCATTACCGCAATCTGGATGTCAGCACGGTCAAAGAGTTGGGCCGGCGCTGGTATCCAGAACGGGTCAAGGGTTTCAACAAGACCTCGACCCATCTAGCGCTTCAGGATATTCGTGATTCCATTGAGGAACTGCGCTTTTATCGTGAGCGGTTGTTTATCGCGACACAGTAAGCGTTCATTCTTGCTTCCTAGAGGGAGAGCTGGGGTGAGGGCTGAATGAGCAGGAGAAATTCAGATTTCGACCGGCAACGCAGGATCGTTGCCCCATTCCGACCAAGCGCCAGGATAGCCACGCACCCGTGAATAGCCGAGATAACGCAGTACCCAGTAGGTGTGTGCCGAGCGGTGATGCGTTTGGCAATAGACAATCACTTCCTTGTCGGGAGTGACGCCGCGTGCCTCCAGCATTTCGCGCAATACTGGATCAGGCTGGAACCGCCCTTGCCGTTGCGGGTCCATGGCGTCAGTCCAGTTGAGATTCACTGCACCGGGAATATGGCCGCCCCGGGCCGCGCGCACATCAGCACCCGCATATTCCGCAGTGGTGCGGGTGTCCAACAGCGCCAGATCCGGTTGGCCGAGTCGCGATAGAATGTAGTCCCGGTTGGCGACCGCCGCCGGATTCAAGATCCGGGCTTGATAGGCGCTGCGTTCTGGGTGGTGGAACTGGGCTTCCAGCGCCCCGCCGGCGGCATCCCAGGCATGAACGCCGCCATTCAGCAGCGACAACTGCGCATGACCGAGCGCAGACAGCGTCCACAGCAGCCGGCTCGCACGGCCATTGCCTTCCTCATCGTAGGCGACAACCTGCTGGCCTGGGGTCAGCCCGAGCCGGGATAGTACTTCACTCAGATGGCTCTCGGGCGGCAATAAGCCCATCATCGGTGGTTTGACCCAGATCAACTCCGAGTAAGCCAGATGAGCCGCACCGGGAATATGGCCTGCGGCATAACTAGCCGGATCGCACAGATCAACGATCAGAACGGTTGGATCGGCTAGACGGGTTTGCAGCAACTCCGGCTCGATCAGCAAGGGCAAGTGGGATGCAGAGGACATGGCAGGCATACTCCTGAAAAGGTTTCATGCTATGGTTGATAGGGTTCGGCGCGGCTGATCCGATCGAGGCCCCAAATATGACGAATACCCCACATCATCACAAGTTGCCGCCACATACGCAACGGTATGTGGTTACTGGTATTCTTACCATATTCCAATTTGGCTCGCAGTAAACCCTGAAAAGCCGTTTGCAGGGTATTTAATAGCGGCTTGATAAATTTAGCCCCTGTGTCATGGCCCATGAGACCATCTGCCGATTAGTACCTACCCATGCCGCTCGACCCCTCCAGAATTCTCGGCGCCGCATTGATGGCCACGCTGGCGATGACTTCATTAATCATCGGCGTGGTGATCGGCCTTTACGGGCGGCCCTCGCGGCGGACCAACGCCATCATCATGGCTTTCGGCACGGGGGCGCTGATCCAGGCGCTGGCGCTCGAACTGGCTTTCGAAGGTGCTGAACGTTTGATCGTGGAAGATCATTTGAGCGGTATCGCTAGCTGGTGCTGGATCGCAGCGGGCTTTATCGTGGGAGGCGTGCTGTATTATCTGGGAAATCGCTGGCTGGAACGTTACGGCGCGGCGCTGCGCCACCCGGCATTGGCCAAATTATATCTGCTGCGCCAGAAACGCGAGCACTCGGCAGAGCTGCTGTCCCGGTTGGCCCAGGTCGATTTGCTGCGTTCGCTGCCGCCTGAGGAGATGGAGGCGGTGTTACTCTGCGTTCAGCCGGTGCAGGTTGCGGCGGGTGAAATCATTTTTCATCAAGGCGATGCCGGCGATGCGCTGTATTTGATCGGCCAAGGTAAAGTCGAGGTATTCGCCCATTCCAGGCCAACAACGTCAGCAATCCCGGAAGTTGTTCCCTTGGCGCGCTTGTCAAATGGCCAGTCATTCGGTGAAACCGCGCTGCTGACCGGTGAATCGCGTACCGCTACAGTAAAGGCCATCACCGATGTCACCTTGCTGAAAATCAGTAAAGAGCATTTTGACGAATTGCTTGATGAGTCGCCCCGGCTGCGCCACGCGGTCGAAACCCTTAATTCTCAACGCCTCTTGCAAAATGTGGCCGTCCTGCACGAGCGGCCTGATGCTGCAGCCTGGCAAAAGATGGCGCTGGCGAATATCCAGCGTTTGAGCCGCAAAGAACAAGAGGCGCTGCTCGCGAAACACGGGGCCACAGGTTCGCCGCTGGCGCTGTTTCTTGGAGCCACGCTCGATGGAATTCCGGCATCGGTGGTCATCGGCTCTAACTTTGAAACCCTCGACGCTTTTCGCTACACGTTTCTGGTGGCGATCTTTCTATCGAGTGTGCCGGAGGCGATTGGCAGCACATTGAGCATGAAACAAGCCGGTTTTAGCACACGACGGATCTTTACCCTGTGGAGCCTGCTGGTGCTGGCGGCCACGCTGGCGGCCGCGTTGAGCAGCATTTTTCTCGCCGAAGCACCGCCAGTACTGCTCACGTTGGCCGGTGCGATTGCCGGAGGTGGTATTTTAGCGATGGTATCATCGGTGATGATGCCGGAAGCCTACGAAGATGGTGGCCCGCCGGTCGGGCTGGCGACTATCGCCGGCTTTCTGAGCGTGTTCCTGTTTGCTTTTATCTAGCCAGCACGGACTTTGGTTGAGCGCGCGTACTGAATTTGCGTCGGGTTTGTGCCCTACCTCTATCCCTGGCATTCGATCTTCACTACAAAATCGCGGGCCTCGGCAGCAATCTCGGCAGTGCTGCGGGCAGGACGGGCCGCGCGGCTCTGACAGTCCACTCCCACCGCATCCAGGAAGCTGCACGCCAACGCCGCTTTAATCGCGAAATTGACGTTCTGTGGAATATCGCCAGTCATTTCGTGAACGCGCACGGCGTTCAGCTTCGAGCTGACAACCCCGACAACCGCGCCGTCGCTGTCCAGCACCGGACCGCCGCTATTGCCGGACTGAATTGGAGCAGTGAATTGCAGCGAGCGGGTATCGTCGCCCGGACCGATCAGTGAACTGACATTGCCGGTGGTCACCTGTGGCCCCGAACCGAGCAATCCACCCAGCGGATAGCCGACAACGATCACCGCCTCGCCGAGTTGCGCCTGCCGTCCGCTGCGGAAAGCCGCGACGCCCGGCCATGATGTATCAGCCCGCAGCAGTGCCAGGTCGTTGGTAGGATCGGCGAACACCGGCTCCAACCGGCAACGCTGACGTGGCGAGCGGGCCAGGATTTCCCGGGCGCCTTCGATCACATGGTGATTAGTCAGCACATAGCCCTCCGGGTGAACGCAAAAACCGGTGCCGCTGAACGCAGCGGGACCCGTGGATTGACCGGAGCCGCGCCGCGATTCTGGTCCAATGATGGGGGGCTTTTCTGGCACCGGTTGCGGTACACGCAAACCGAAATGCGCCGCCAAGGCAGGCAGACCGGCAGCAAACCCTTGACCGACTGCCCGGAATTTCCATTGACCTTGATGGCGATACAGTTCCGCCATAATCATCGCCGTCTCGCCGCGGCTGGCCGGTGGCAGCGGAAACAGCAACAGCGGCTGATCTGCAGCGTCAGTTAGCCAGGATCGAATGGCGGTGAAGACGCTAAACGTCACGCCCGGGGGCATGCCCGGCTTAACCGCCAGCACGATAGCAATGCGGGTGATAGCAGCCGGTACGGCGTCCAGTTCGATGCGGAACTCGGGCGGATAGCCCGTGAAGGTCACTGAGTTGTCTGGGGAATGGGGTTGCTCGGCGCTTACCAGATCAGACAGATCACGCGCTTGCCCGCCCGCGCCAAGTAATACCGCCCCGATCTGGGTTCTGGCTTCGAAGTCCTCGCGCGGCTCGCCACTGACGCCGACCACGACCCGGCCCCCGCCGATGGGTTGATTTTGTCCCGGTTGCAGCTCGCGCATGAATATCTCCTCACCATTGATTCCTCTCCACTAGAGGGAGACAGGCGTGATTTTGCTAAACGATAGGCAACAAATCGGAAAAGTCTTGAATCGCTGGAAACCGGTCCAGTGTCCGGGGTGGATCGATGGAATCCGGCCGTAGCACCGATACGACATATGCGATTCCATAGTCCTGCGCTGTATGCAGAATCGATAGGTTATCGTCTACCAATAGAGTCGCTGCTGGGTTAAATGCCTCGATCTGTTGCAATCGAGGCCAGAATTCCGGCTGTTCCTTCACCAATCCCAGGTCATGGGCGCAGATCATGGCGTCAAAGTGTCCTGTGAGCTGGGTCTTTTCCATCTTCAGACTCAGACTGTGTGGATGCGCATTGGTCACCAGGATGACTCTTTTGCCGGTTGCGCGCAGCGCATCGAGAAATTCCAGGGCATAGGGATGGACAGCAATCAGATGCTCGATTTCGCGCTTCAGCGCAACAACATCGAGTGCTAATTCCCGGGTCCAGTAGTCCAGACAATACCAGTCTAACGTTCCTTCGACCGCCTGGGTGCGGGCCTTAACCTCGGCATGCGCTTGGTCTAGGGACAAGGCATGGCGCTCAGCGTAGCGTTTTGGAATCAATTCCCACCAGAAATAATTGTCGAAATGCAAATCCAACAGCGTACCGTCCATATCGAGCAGGACAGTGCAAATCTCTGGCCATGGTAGCCACAACGTCATGAAAAGGCTCCACCGGCAAGCGGCTTGGGCTAAATTTTGTGTAGAATTTAGTGTGTGAATGCAGTGGTTCTGAATAGTTGATATGCACTCCACACCATTATCATAACGACCCGTGAGGTTCTTCACGTCATGAACGACGTCCCTCCTATTCAATTGTCCGCCCTGGCGGAGCCGGTTCAGGCGATCGCCCGGGAGGCGGGACGCCGTATTTTGGATGTGTATGCCGGTTCCTTCAGTATTACAGAAAAAGCCGATCAAAGCCCGGTCACTGAGGCCGATCTTGCGGCCCACAACTGTATTTTGCGTGGCCTGATCAGGTTGACTCCCCAGATTCCAATCTTGTCCGAGGAGGCATCGGATATCGGCTTTGCTGAACGCAGCCGCTGGGAGTGGCTATGGCTGGTCGATCCGCTTGACGGCACGCGTGAATTTATTCGGCGTAGCGACCAGTTTTCAGTCAATATCGCGCTTATTCATCAACATGAAGCAGTCTTTGGGCTGGTTCTATCGCCTGTGGATGGCGTTTGTTACTACGCTTGGCGTGGCGGCGGTGCGTGGAAAAAACCCCGTAGCGGTAAACCGGCTTGGCGCATTCAAGTTGCCCGCAGCAGCCATCAACCCCCGCGAGTTACCAGCAGTGAGGCTTCTTACCGTAGCCGCCGCTTGCAGGACTACCTGCAACAACTTGGCGATTATCGCCATATGTTTCTGGGTAGCGCCCTGAAATCGTGTTTGATTGCCGAGGGTAAGGCGGATCTTTATCCTCGCTTCGGGCCGACCGGCGAGTGGGACACGGCTGCCACGCAAATCATTATCGAGGAAGCCGGTGGTCAGATGACCGACATGCAGTTGCGGCCCCTGCGCTACAACGCCCGGCCAGTGTTGATTAATCCGGATTTTTTCGCATTTGGCGACACAGGCCGCGATTGGTCCCGTTATCTACCACAACGCCAATCTCTGGGACGGACCGTTCCATCATCGCATTAATTTTAATAAAATCAATTTGATCCGAGTTCTGCCATGCCTTACGAACGTTATCGTCTTGATCTGGAAAGAGAGGGATTTCAGCATGACCCTGCCCAAGAGCGGGCCATTCTGCATCTGCAAAAAATCTATGATCAATTGATGGCTCAACCAGCGCCAGCGCCAGCTAAAAAAACAAGCGGTTTGTTAAGCCGATTAACAGGCCGCGATAAACCGGCTGCCGCCAGCGGTCCCGCGGTTCGAGGTCTATACCTGTGGGGTGGAGTGGGGCGCGGTAAGACTTATCTGGTGGATACCTTTGTCGATGCCCTGCCTTTGGAACGCAAGCAGCGCATTCATTTTCACAGTTTCATGCGCGCAGTTCATGCCGAACTCAAGCAGCTTAAACAACAGCAGGAACCGTTGCGGCTCGTGGCCCGCCGTTTCGCCGAAAAAGCGCAGGTGATCTGTCTGGACGAATTCTTTGTTTCCGATATCACCGATGCCATGCTGTTGTATGGCTTACTGAAGGAATTGTTTGCTCTGGGCGTTACGTTGATTACCACCTCCAATATTTTGCCTGATGATTTATATAAAGATGGTTTGCAGCGCGCCCGGTTTCTGCCGGCAATCGACTTGATCAAGCAGCATTTGGATGTTCTGAATGTGGATGGTGGCGTGGATTACCGGTTGCGCTATCTGGAAAAGGCTGAGATTTATCATTATCCGCTGGACGACCGGGCTGAGCAGATTCTGAACGACGTGTTCAACAATCTTGCGCCTGAACCGGGTCATCGTGGTGGTGATTTGGAAATCGAGGGCCGGTTTATTCCTACCCTGCGCGAGGCAGATGACATTATCTGGTTCAACTTCCGGGCGATTTGCGATGGCCCGCGCGGTACCGCCGATTACATCGAGATCGCCCGCTGTTTTCACACGGTGTTGATTTCCAATATCCCAGTGATGGACTGGCAGATGGAGAACCAGGCGCGGCGCTTCGTGAATCTGGTCGATGAATTCTATGACCGGAGTGTGAAGTTGATTGTCTCCGCCGCTGCGCCGCTGCATGAACTCTATACCGGCCAGAAGCTGAAGTTCGAATTCCAGCGCACGGTAAGCCGCTTACAGGAAATGCAGTCGCATGAGTATCTGGAACGGCCGCATGTGCCGTAGGCATGAATGCTCGCGATGGATGAGGGGGCTATGCCATGAGCATCTTGTCTATCGCGGATGCGGGAAAGCAGTGAGAGAGAATACCGCCAGGATGATGATTCTGGCGTCTCTCACAAGTGATTCAAGGTCATGAGGCCGTATGCGTACCCTGCATAGCTCCCTGCTTCATGGTTCATCCCAATAGTGGCGGTTATCGTGCCGCTCACGCACGGGTTCCAGCGGTTGTCCCGGCTCCAATCGAAAGGTCAGCGCGCCTTCATAGGAGGAATCGAGCAGGGTAGCACCGGTGGCCTGATAGCGCGCCACGGTATCAGCACGGGGATAGCCGTAGCGGTTGTGATAGCCCGTTGCGAATAGGATGTAACGGGGGTCAACGGCATTCAGGAAGGCCGGGGTGGACAGATTGCGGCGGCCCTGATGCGGGGCAACCAGCACCTCAGCGGCTAAGCGGTTTCCATACGCTTTCGCCAGCGTGACTTCAGCGCGGGTTTCAATATCGCCGGGCAGCAACACGCGGCCTGCAATGCCTTCGACTTTCAGCACGCAGGAGGCGTTGTCATCGCGGAAGCCGTGCGGCGGTGGATGCAGCATCTGAAAGCGCACCCCATCCCATTCCCATGCCTGGCCCGCCCGGCACGGTTCCACGCTGCCGATAGGTGTTTGACCGGGAGCTGAGGTCAGAATACGTTCCACGGGCAATAACTCCCGTAGTGACCGTACCCCGCCGGTATGCTGACTGTCAGCATGACTGATGATCAACATATCCACATGCTCCGCACCTTGCCAGTGCAGAAATGGCGCCAGCACGGCGCGACCGGTATCCAAGGTGGTGCCGAGCCGCCGGCCGGTATCGTAGACCAGGACATGGCGGCGGGTCCGCACCACAGCGGATAGTCCCTCGCCGGTATCAAGCAACGTGAACCAGAATCCGCCTGCTACTGGTGCGAAAACTGGCGGCCACAGCAGTGGCAGGCAGAGGGGGATGCCCAGCCAGCGGCCTGGCAGGCCGCGCGGAGCAAGGAGCAAAACGATACCGGGCAAGGCCAAGGCCAGCGTCCAGAGCGGCGGGATCGGGCGATGCAGCACCAGACCGGGCCATTGATCCAGCCAACGCAGGATCTGCCATAGCCCTTCCATAGTCACTGCTGCCAGTTCCAATACAAATGTCTGCAAAGTTGCGCTCACAGGGGTCAGCAGTGCCGCTAGCAGACTCAAGGGCAACACGGTCAGACCCATCCAGGGAATGGCGATGAGATTAGCCACGGGCGACAGCAGGGGGAATTGCTGGAAGAATAGCAGGGTCAGCGGCAACAGCCCCAGGGTAATATGGAGTTGCAAACGGATGGTTTGACCGAGCGGATGGCGGGGTTGCCACCGGCCAGTGACGCTGTAGAGAATGATCGCGACTGCGCCGAATGACAGCCAGAACCCTGCGCCTCGTGGTGCGCCGGGATCGGCAAGCAACACCACCAGCAACGCCAGCGCCAGAATTCGTCCAGAAGCTGCCGGGCGCAAGGCGATCAGCGCCAGCATTGCCACAGCCACCATGAGAAAGGAACGCTGGGCGGGTACTGCCAAGCCAGATAGCAGGGTATAACCGCCAGCGCCACATAATGCCGCCAGTGCGGCTACGCGGGTGGCCGGCCAGCGCAGAGTCCATGCCGGGATACGGCTCCATAGACTCCAAACCAGTGCGAATACCAGACTGGCTATCAAACCGATATGGGTGCCGGAAATAGCCATGAGGTGACTGGTGCCGGTACGCCGGAAGGTTTCCCATTGCCAGGGGCTGATGCCGCCTCTTTCCCCCACGGCCAGCGCCGCCAGAATGCCAACAGAGGGATTGCCGGGTAGCGCCTGGTTGAAACGGTCAGCGATGTATTGGCGATGGCGATTCAACGGATAGCGTTCGGCTTCAGCCAACCGGCGTGGCGGGGGGTGCGAACGAATCGAGCCGGTTGCGATGATACCTTGGGCGTACAACCAGCGTTCGTAGTCGAAGCCGCCAGGGTTGCGGAGTCCCCAAGGCTTTTTAAGGCGCACGGTAAGCCGCCAGCGGTCGCCGGCCCGCAATGCCAGGCCCGCGGTAGCGCCGGCGGCTGCCTCGGAATTGGCTCTGCGGTCATCCTCCCACGATAGACGCAGCCGATGACCTGCCAGGGATGCTGACTGTTCCCGGTCACCGGCCACCTGCGCGACCTCGAATACAAAACGGATGCTACGGTCTTGGCGGTCCGGGATGGTGGCGATCCAGCCCTCGACCAGGAGTTCAATACCTTCCAGCTCAGCCGGTAGCACCGCGACGGCTGGGGTCAGTAGCAAGGCCCATAGGAAGCCTGCCGCGCTCCAGGCCGGCAGTTGCAAACGAGGAATGCGCCATGCCACTAGCGCTATGCCGGGCAATGCCAGCACCCAGCTTCGATGAGGCAGCTCCGGCAGGGCTTCTAGGAGCAGAATGCCGATTAGAAAAGCAACGGCGCTTAAGCGCATGCGGTGTAAGAGGTGACAATTGAGTTAGTTTCAGCTACAGATAACGGTCAATAATTAACATAATATTACGGTGGTCTTGGTGCTCTCGCTAGTGTTCTTAATGGGTGCTTGAATTCCCAAGAATACCCGAGCCTGAAAGCTGGAGTAGGGGTGAATGATGGCCCTGAAGCGTTTGCAGGTCTCCCAGAAAGCCAATGAAATCATGAATCCTAAGGTAGAATGATGTTGAAAAAACAAACCTTTGGCAAAAAAACAAAGGGTGTACTGGCTTTGGCAGCGGGGGTGGGGCTGACTGCTAGCCTACCGGGCGGGGTTCAAGCGGCTGAAATACCCGATCTGACCTATTTCAGTATCGAAGAGTTGATGCAGATTAAAGTGGTATCGGCAACGAAGGTCGAGGAAGCCTTACAAGACATTGCATCGGCAGTTTTTGTCATTACCGCCGATGATATTCGACGGTCGGGAGTCACCAACGTGATGGAGGCGTTGCGGCTTGCACCCGGTGTGGAAGTGGCTCGGGTTGATTCCAGCCGTTGGGCGATCACCATTCGTGGTTTCAACGGTCGTTTTGCCAACAAATTGCTGGTACTGATCGACGGCCGCTCGGTTTACACTTCACAGTTTTCCGGCGTGTATTGGGAGTTGCAGGATCTATTCCTGCCTGACATCAAACGGATTGAGGTGATTCGTGGCCCTGGTGGCAGCCTGTGGGGCGCCAACGCGGTGAACGGCGTCATCAATATCATCACCAAAAACAGCGAGGATACCCAAGGCGGATTGGTGACACTGACCGCTGGCAATGAAGAGCGGGCTATCGCCGGGGTTCGCTATGGCGGCACACTGGGTGATAACACCCAGTATCGGGTTTACGGGCAGTTCTCCGAGCGCGATGGCTTGGCAACGCTCAATGGCCGCGATGCTGGCGATGACTGGCGCATGAGCAAAGGCGGATTCCGCTTGGATTGGACGCCATCGGCCCAGGATAAGATCGCCGTGCAAGGTGATCGTTATGAGGGCAACTTCGATCAGAACTATGTATTCCCCACCTTGGACTCGGAGTTTTCCAAGCAGGAGTTAGCGAAGATCAATGCCACAGGTGGCAGCTTGCAGGCACATTGGGAACATCAATATTCCGCGGCATCGCAGATAGGATTGCAAGTGTATTACCAGTATGCGGACCGTGAAGAACCGCTTTATATTGCTGACACGGATACGTTTGACATAGATTTTCAACATAATTTCACGTTAGGTGACCGGCAGAACATTGTCTGGGGATTGGGCTATCGGCGCAATTGGGATCAGTTCACCGATACCGCGCTTGCAACCGTTAATCCTAAGAGTGCAACGACAGAATTATTCAACGCCTTCGTTCAGGATCAAGTTGACCTGATTCCGGAGCAATTGCGCTTAACGGCCGGTGTTAAGCTGGAGCGCAACGATTTCACGGGGTGGGAATGGCAGCCCAGCATCCGGATGTTATGGACGCCGCGTCCCAATCATCATCTTTGGGCAGCGATATCGCGAGCTATCCGCACCCCTTCACGTGGCGAGGAGCACGCGCAAACAAGCTTGTATGCCTTACCACCGTCACCAATAACGGGAAATTTGCCAACACTGATCACGACATTCGGAAACAGCCAGCTTGACACTGAAAAACTCATTGCTTACGAAGCCGGCTACCGTGTGCAATTGGCCGAGCGATTTTCCATCGATACCACTGCCTTCTACAATGATTATGATCAAGTAGTCGGCACAATTCTTGGGACACCGTTTTTAGAAACCGGAATAGTTCCGCCCTATCTGGTCCTGCCACTGCAGCTGGAAAATGCACAGTCGGGCTATGACACCGGATTTGAGCTGGCGGCGGATTGGCGTCCGATGCCGGCTTGGCGGATGCAACTCGCTTACTCGTATTTACATAGCGATATCAAGCGGCTTGGTGATCCAGCCGACTACAGCTTTAATCTGAATCAGATTTCAGTGCTTTCATCTTGGAATTTATCGAATGATCTTGATCTGGATGCATGGGGGCGCTACGTCAACCGGGATGGCTCAATTTTAACGCTCTCTCCGTTTAACCGGGTCAAGATTGATCCGTATTTCAGCCTGAATCTGCGCCTGGGATGGCGGCCCCGCAAGGATTTGGAATTTTCGCTAGTGGGCGCCAACTTGCTGGATGGCGGTGGAGGTCATCTGGAATACGTACAGGAAGCCTACACGTTCCCGGTCGAAGTCCAACGCAGCCTGTACGGCCAAATGAAATGGTCATTTTGACAGCTCGCTTGAGGTCAAGCACCCCAGCAAATTGGCGAAGATGAGTAAAGCACATGCGCCATTGGCTGGTATGTTTGATCATAGCCCTGTTGATGAGGCCATTGGGGGCAGAAGTCTACAGCGAATATGTGCTCAAGGCCGCCTATCTTTATAACTTCACTAAATTCGTCGAGTGGCCACAGGGAGCATTCCCCACTACCGACTCGCCGTTGGTGATCTGTATTGCCGGGGCTGATTCATTCGGTGACGCGCTGACAACCCTCGATGGCAAAATGGTGGAAGGCCATCCGGTGGAGGTGCGCCTTTTTTTCTTGGCGGCTAGACCCGATCAATGCCATGTCGTCTTCATTGGCCGATCGGAACAGGGGCAGCTCAAGGCTGTGCTAGCCAAACTTGCCCGCCTGCCGATCCTGACGGTCAGCGATATCAGTGATTTTGCCCAGGCCGGTGGCATCATTGGACTTTTTGAAGCCGGGAAACGCATCCGATTCAGCATCAACATCACTGCTGCGGAGCAGGCCAATCTCAAATTGAGTTCCCAATTGCTTAAGCTAGCGGTCATCGTAGGTGATCCTCGGAGGGCCGATCCATGAATGCCCCTTTGAAGCTTTTTCAAAGGATAGGGAAGCGGTTCGAGCAAGAAAAAAACCAGTTTAACTGGATAGTAATTGGCCCGGTTTTTCCTCCTGAAATACTGGTTAAAAGGATGACGTGCCGTATATTGGGCGTGGCCGCCTTGTTCGTATCGCTCGATACAAGCATGGCGGCCGCTCAGGACGCGGATCTTGATCTGACTCAACTCAGCATCGAAGAGCTGATGAATATCGAGATCTTCTCAGCGACGAAAAATACTCAACGGTTGTTCGATACCGCAGCGGCAGCATTCGTGATTACCCGCGAAGACATCCGCCGTTCGGGCGCGACCAGTATTCCAGATGCGCTGCGCATGGTTCCAGGTGTGCATGTAGCCCAGATTAGCGCCAGCGAGTGGGCCATCAGCATTCGTGGCCTGAATAATCGCTTCGCTGGCAACCTGCTAGTGTTGATCGATGGGCGCAGCGTGTATACGCCGCTGTTCTCCGGGGTTTACTGGGCGGCGCAGGATGTATTGCTGGAGGATGTCGAGAGTATCGAGGTGATACGGGGGTCCAGCGGCGCGCTATGGGGCGCCAACGCGGTCAACGGCGTCATCAATGTTCGCACCCGCCAGGCCCGCGACACGCAGGGAGGCTTGGTTACTGCACTGGAAGGTAATCAGGAATCAGGCGCAGCATTTCGTTATGGCGGCGGTTTGGGAGAAAATGGTCATTATCGCGTCTATGGCAAGGGTTTCCGGCGTGACGCCTTTTGGGATGCCGAAGATGATTCAGCACACGATGCTTGGGATCAGGCACAGGGAGGATTCCGCGCCGACTGGACACTCTCCGGACGAGATGAGTTGACCTTACAAGGTGATTTCTACCAGGGCCAGCTAGATCAGACGCTGCAAATCAGCTCGTTGACACCGCCCTCGGCGCCGCTTATTGAAGACACGGTCGACTCATGGGGTGGTAACCTGCTATTTCGCTGGAAGCGGCCATTGGAAGCAAATTCCGAATGGATTCTGCAAACCTATTATGACGCCACCAGACGCCGTGAAGACATACTGAATCAACGGATCGATACTTTCGATCTCGAATTTCAACATCGCTTTCCCTGGGGCGATCGCCAGAACATTACCTGGGGTTTCGGCTACCGCCACATCTGGGACAACCTGGATGGCTCTTTCACAGTTTCCTTCGATCCACCAGACCGGCGCACGGACGTGTATAGCGCGTTTGTACAGGACGAAATCCATTTACTGGACAACATGCAGTTGACCCTGGGATCGAAATTCGAGCATAACGGCTATACAGGTTTCGAGATCCAACCCACAGCCCGCCTGCTCTGGCAAATCGATCCCCAGCAGAACCTTTGGGGAGCGGTATCGCGCGCTGTGCGCACGCCCTCGCGATCGGATACGGATATCCGCATCAATTTAGCAGGTATTCCCGGTGTGCCGCCTACATTGCTTTCCATTCTCGGCGACGAAGATATGGACAGCGAAACATTGGTCTCTTTCGAGCTGGGCTACCGTAGCGAGCCGAGGCAGAATATGACGTTGGATGTCACTGCTTTTTACAATCGCTATGACAAGGTCCGAAATAGCGAAAGTTCAGCCAGTTTCGAACTGACCCCGTTGCCACCGCATCTTTTGATTGCGCAAACCCTTGGCAATCTGACCAAATTAAATACCTATGGCCTGGAAGCAGCTTTGACTTGGCAGCCTTGGTCCCATTGGCATCTCAACGCCGGTTATGCCTGGCTTAATATCGATGCCCGGGATGATCCTGCACGCAATCTTGCGTTTTCTGAGAACAGACTCGAAAACAGTGACCCTACTCATCAATTTTTGCTTCGTTCGCAGTGGGAGTTTGCTAGGAATTTGCAACTGGATCTGGCGCTGTATTATGTCGATGATCTGCCGGCATTAGACATCCCAAGCTATACACGGCTGGATTTGCGCCTAGGCTGGCGTCCCCGTAAAGATCTGGAATTTAGCTTGGTTGGGCAAAACCTCCTTGACGACCGCCATGTAGAGTTCACCACCTTCGATCTGGTGGGCAGCGAGATTCCTCGTAGTATCTATGGCAAGGTTATCTGGCGATGGTAGCGATAAAACTGAGAACAACGCTAAAGCAAATTCTATTGATTTGTTTGATGGGGATGGCGGTGAATCCAGCGAAGGCGGCCTCGCCGGATTTGACTCAACTCAGCATCGAAGAATTGATGAATATGGAGGTGGTATCGCCCGCCAAGCAAGCGCAGCGATTAACCGATGCCGCTTCGGCGGTTTTTGTCATCACGCAGGACGATATTCGCCGTAGCGGCGTCACGAATATTCCAGACGCGCTGCGGCTAGCGCCCGGTGTGCAGGTGGCGCAAATTGACAGCAACCGGTGGGCGGTTTCGATCCGCGGGTTTAATGGACGTTTTTCTAACAAATTGCTAGTGCTGGTGGATGGCCGCTCGATCTACACCCCGACGTTTGCTGGCGTGTACTGGGAGTTCCAAAATTTTTTACTCGAAGATATCGAGCGAATCGAAGTCATCCGGGGACCGGGAGCGAGTCTGTGGGGCGCTAACGCAGTCAATGGCGTGATCAATATTCTGACCCGGCGGGCTGCCGGCACCGAAAATTTGGTCAGCGTCACTGCTGGCAATGAGGAGAAGCTGATTGTTGGCGTGCGTTTCAGCGATCAGTGGGGCGAAGATGCGCACTACCGGCTATACGGCAAGTATGTCAACCGGGATGAATTGCTGGACCTTCAGGGACGCGATGCTGAGGATGAATGGTATTTAAGCAGTGGCGGATTCCGGCTCGACTGGACGCCTTCAGGCCGGGATAGTTTTTCCCTGCAAGGCGATGTATACGGTGGATCGCTGCAACAAAATACGATCGTACCTGCCTTGACTCCCCCCTACCAGCAACAAGTTCGCGATACCACCGGGGATTCTGGAGGCGATTTGCAGGGAAATTGGCGGCACGTTTTTTCCTCCACCTCGAACCTGGATGTGAAGTTCTATTACCAGTGGGAACGGTATTCCAATGCCTTGCTGGGGGTGGATCTGGATACCTTCGATCTGGACTTACAGCATACGTTCGCCCTAAACGAACGCCATGCGCTGCTCTGGGGACTGGAGTATCGCCATCACCGGGATCGCTACTTTGCTACAGAAGTCAGCACGATGGTCCCCTCGGCGCTGGATTATGATCTGTTCAGCGCTTTTCTCCAGGATAAGATCGATTTGATCCCCGACGTCCTGGAGGTCACACTGGGAGCCAGCCTGGAGCATAATGACTTTACCGGTTGGGAGTTTCAACCGAACGCTCGTCTGTTATGGGAGATTCATCCGCAACATCGGTTGTGGGCAGCGGTGTCTCGCGCTGTGCGTACCCCCTCGCGGGTGGACAATAGTATCCGGCTGAATCTGCTCACGCTACCGCCCCAAACCCCGGAAAATCCACTGCCTGTACCCGTCTTGCTGATCTTCCAGGGTAACCCCGCCTTCGGATCGGAAAAGCTCACCGCGTATGAGATCGGCTATCGTGCCTTGCTAAGCGAGCAGTTGTCGTTGGATGTCGCTACGTTCTACAACGATTACGACGATCTACGCGCTATCGATATCCGCAGCGACCTTGCCACAGTCGTAGAAAATAGCTACGTGCAGGTGCCCGGTTTATTCGTCAATGCGAGCCAAGGTCACACTTATGGGTTTGAAGTTGCAGTCAATTGGCAAGCAGCAGAGACGTGGCGGCTGCAAGGGGCTTACTCGTATTTACGGGCTCACTTACGAAACCAGCCAGGATTTTCCGGCGTGCTGCCGGTCGTGCGTGATGGTTCACAACCACGCCATCAACTGTCGCTCCGGTCCAGCTTCGATATCCGTCACGATCTAGAATTTGATCTGTGGCTGTACTATGGGGATGAGCTTTCTGATCTGGTTGTTGTTGAGCCAACGCTTATATCGGCTGTTGACGATTATGTTAGCGTGAATGCCCGCCTCGGCTGGCGGCCCCGCCGGGATTTGGAACTGTCGCTGGTAGGCGCCAATCTGTTGGGACCGCCACATGTGGAGTTCGTGCAGGAAATCTATCCATTCCCCGAGCAAGTGGAACGGCGCATTTATGGCCAGATGAAATGGTCGTTTTAATGAACGACTGAATTTCTGGCGGTGCTGATTCGGGGGTAATACCGAATTTCGAGGCAACTATACTTGGTATCAACTTTGTTTGGTTATTACACTATATATCTGTAGGTTGATCAAAAACGAAGCATACCCAGTAATGACTCAAAATATTTGGTTTTACTTCGTTTACATCAGCTTACTGAAAATCAGTTCTATGAAAATCAGTTCTATTCAGCAATGGAATTAGACTGTGTTTTCAAAAGTGACTTATGAGTCGTCCATGATTGTATTTATATAGTGAGAATATACAAAATGAATGTTCTTAATCGATTAAGAATCTGGCAAAAACTCGTTTTGCTGGTAGCAGTGCTTTTCGTCCCTATTATGTTACTGACTTACTTGCTGGTCGCCGAAAAAAACCTGGCCATCGACTTCGCCCGCCAAGAAATCGTGGGCGTGCAATACCTGCAACCCGTGCGTACATTGCTACAACATCTTGCCGAACATCGTGGCATGAGCACCGCCTATCTGAGCGGTGAGGCCTCGTTTCGGGAAAAAATCATGGCGAAACAGAGTCAGCTTGCCGAAGATGTCAAGAACGTGGGCGCTGTTGATGCCCAATACAGCGGCGTGCTGGATAGCGGTAACCTATGGCAAGTGATTAAGACGGATTGGCAAAATCTCAACACCCATACCCTTCAGTTGACGGTTCAGGACAACTTCGCGCGGCATACCGCGATCATGGAAAAGCTGCTTGAGCTGATCTCTCATGTGGGGGTTACTTCTAACTTGGTTTTAGACCCTGATCCGGACAGCTACTACCTGATGGATGTCGTCGTAGGCCGGGTACCTTTTCTCGTCGAACACCTCGGTCAAATTCGGGGCATAGTGACAGGTATCGTCGTGCGCCAACAGATTTCGAAAGACGATCCTATTCGGCTCGCGAAGTCGCTGGGGCAGCTTGAGATGGTGCAACAAGGCATCCAGAACAGCTTGGATACGGCATTCACGAACAATGCATCGCTCAAACCGGCTTTAAGCGCCCAGTGGGACGCCCTCGTGGCGCCAATGAAAGCATTTCTGACTATCGCGGAACAACTCGCTCGTAGCGAGCAAGTGGATGCCGCGCTATCCCCCCGTGAAATTTTCGCGGCCGGTACCCAGGCCATTGAAGCCAGCTTTGGTCTCTATGATGCCACGGCGCCTGCTTTGCTGACGTTATTGCAGAACCGTATCGCTGGCTTCAATGAAAAGAAATTCATCGCCTTGGCCGGTATTCTGTTTTGTGTGGTGTTAGCCTTCCTGCTGGCCTATGGGATTACCCGTGTTCTCGTCCAGTCGCTGCGGCAGGCCCAAGAAGGGGCTCGCTGCATTGCGGCAGGTGAGCTGGACAGCGGCGCCATTACCATCACTGGCAGTGACGAGGTCAGCCAGTTGCTGGGGGCGTTGGACAGCACCCGAGAGCGGCTGAAAACCGTTGTGAAGGAAATCAATACCGCAGCAGATACGGTCCATTCGTCTGCCAGCGAAATCGCCCAGGGTAGCACCGACCTGTCGCAGCGCACTGAAGAACAAGCCTCCGCCTTGGAAGAGACCGCCTCCAGCATGGAAGAACTGACCTCGACGGTGAAACAAAGCACCGATAACGCCGGGCAGGCCAATCAACTGGCCAGCGCTGCCCGGACCCAAGCGGAGCAGGGCGGGGAGGTGGTCGAACAAGCCATCACCGCGATGAGCGCGATCAACACCAGCAGCCGCAAGATTGCCGACATCATCAGCGTCATCGACGAGATTGCCTTCCAGACCAACCTGCTGGCGCTCAACGCCGCGGTGGAAGCCGCACGGGCAGGCGAACAGGGCCGGGGCTTTGCGGTTGTTGCCGGCGAAGTGCGCAAACTGGCGCAGCGCAGCGCCGATGCGGCCAAAGAAATCAAATCGCTGATTACCGACAGTGTAGCCAAAGTCGAAGACGGCGGCAGACTGGTCGAACAATCCGGAAAGACCCTGCAAGAGATTGTCACGGCGGTCAAGAAAGTCAGCGATATTGTGGCTGAGATAGCGGCGGCGTCACGCGAACAGGCCTCGGGAATTGAGCAAGTGAATAAGGCCATTTTGCAAATGGACCAAGCGACCCAGCAGAACGCGGCCTTGGTAGAGGAAACGGCGGCGGCCAGTCAATCGATGGGCGCGCAAGCGGGGCAGCTTCAAACCTTGATGCACTTTTTCAAACTGGCGGAAGCGGAACATTCACCCTCTTCCCGTGCTACGCTAACAAAGGCGCCCGCCGTCAAGAAATCCTTGTCGATTCAACAGGGTACTCATCGCCCCCGGGCCGCACGGGCCGCACGGGCCGCAGCCGGACAAACAACTGCGACCGTATCATCCGCTGCTATACCTGCCGCTAAAAAGGCCATGCACGGCGAGGATTGGCAAGAATTTTAGGTGTTCCGGTAGTCCTGAAATGCGAATGCGAACACTTTTCCTGTCCGGATTAGGGCTGAGCCTGGTGTGGATAAGCGGGGCGAGTGTTGCCAGTGGCGAGACACCCGAGCAGGCCAGATCTCGTGATTTGCTGGAATTGGACCTGGAAGAGTTGATGCAGATCGAGGTGAGGTCGGTTGCTAAGAAACCGCAGAAACTCTCCGAAGCGGCTGCCGCTGTTTTCGTGATTACCGCCGACGATATCCGCCGCTCCGGCGTGTTGACCATTGCTGAAGCTTTGCGCATGGTTCCAGGACTGGATGTGGCGCGGATCAACGCCAATCAGTGGGCCATTTCTTCCCGCGGGTTCAACGTTCGCTTTGCCGACAAGCTGCTGGTGTTGATCGATGGCCGCACTGTGTACACGCCGCTGTTTTCCGGGGTGTATTGGGAAGTGCAAGACACCCTGCTGGAAGATATCGAACGCATCGAAGTCATCCGCGGACCGGGTGCGACGTTGTGGGGGTCGAACGCGGTTAACGGAGTGATCAATATCACCACCAAGAACGCCAAGGATACGCAGGGGGGATTGTTGACGGGTGGCGGCGGTCGCGAGGAACGGCGGTTCGGCGGGGTTCGCTACGGCACGAAGTGGGGGGATGGTGCCTATGGCCGCGTCTATGCCAAGTCTTTCGATCGGGACGGTTTCGTCGATGCTTCGGGCCGCGATGCCCCGGATGATTGGCAGGCTGGACAGGCCGGATTCCGCGTGGATTGGCAGGCGTCGGGCCAGGACGCCTTTACGGTGCAAGGGGATATCTACCGGGGCGACGCCGGCCAGATCACCAGCCTGAACTCCCTGATTCCCCCGTATACACAAACGTTTGACGAACGAGTCGGCTTTTCCGGCGGGAATCTGCTGGCGCGGTGGCGGCGCACGTTCTCACCGTCTTCTGAATTGGCCTTGCACGTTTATTACGATCGAATGGAACGCGAGGAGAGGGCTGTTGGAGAGCAGCGCGATACTTTCGATTTTGATTTGCAGCACCGGTTTGCGTTTGATGAGCGGCAGGACATCATCTGGGGGCTGGGGTATCGTTTTTCCCATGATCGCATCCGCAATTCAGCAGAACTTGGCTTTATTCCTGATAGCCAAGATGTGAATCTGTTCAGCGCGTTCATTCAGGATGAAATCACGCTGATTGAGGATCGGCTGCGCCTGATGCTGGGTTCCAAGTTCGAGCACAACGATTATACCGGCTTCGAAATACAACCGAATGCGCGGTTGCTGTGGACGCCAGATGAGCGGCATACATTCTGGGCGGCGGTGTCGCACGCCGTCAGGACCCCTTCGCGGGCCGATGCGGATTTCCGCAATGACACATTGGTAATACCGCCGGGCATACCCACCAACCCCCAACCGTTGCCGATATTGGTTATGGTCAACGGTAATCCGAACCTTCGATCCGAGGAAGTGGTCGCCTACGAATTGGGTTACCGGTTCAATCCTATCGCTCGTTTTTCCCTGGACATCGCCGGGTTTTATAACGTCTATGACCGCCTCCGTACCACCGGGATCTTAGCGCCGCCCATGTTTGAAACGACGCCGCTGCCTCCGCATTTGGTGTTACCTTTGCAGTTCGAGAATCAGATGCATGGCCATACCTATGGGGTGGAGCTGGCTGCCGGCTGGCAACCCCTGGATTGGTGGCGCCTACGCTCAGCCTACACCTACTTTCAGGCCGATTTAAGTCTGGATGCGGGCAGTACCGACGTGTTGAGCTTGAGCACGGCGGAGGGATCAAGCCCGAAGCATCAATTTTCCCTGCTGTCATCGATGGACTTGAGCAACAATCTGGAGCTTGATCTGTGGTTCCGCTACGTGGGGGCTTTGCGTGACCCGCCCGTGGATAGCTATACCACCCTGGACGCCCGCTTGGCATGGAAGCCCCGGCGGGATTTTGAATTATCCGTCGTAGGGCAGAACGTGTTTGACAGCCCTCATCTAGAATTTGGATCGGTGCTTACCAATTCTGTCACCACGGAAGTTGAACGGAGTGCTTATGTCAAATTTGATTGGCGGTTTTAACACCGGGACTGTACCCTCCAACGCAGCGGGTTTCGCCTGGACTGGCGGCCCGCCGGGCGTGATTCAGTGAATGTCATGGACGGTTTATGAAGGTGATTTGGACGAGAATAGGGCGGTGCCGCTGCTCACATCGCCCTCTACCGAGCGTTGGCTCAGCCCGGCAAAAGCCCAAGGTGATAGCCTGCAAATCACCTGGGAGCGATTATGATGAATTATTCGCTACCCTTCATGAAACACCGTTTCTTGAACTGGAGCTGCCGCATCCGGTCTTGCCTCTGCATTTTAGCAATCGGTTCAATGATCATAATAATGGTGTTGAGATCGCTACGGGCTGGCGTCCGGTGGAAAATTGGCGACGGCAATTGAGCTATTCTTATCGCTGGTCACGGCCCAAAGAACGGCAGTGGAGTCCATTGAATCAGATTTTGCTGCATTCCTCCTGGGATACTCAGGACGATCTGGGGTTGAACGCCTGGCGACCCTATCCCGGCAAACGAGGTCCGGTGCCAGCACTGTCATTGCTGGATACGGTTTCAATTGATCCCTATTTCAACTTGACCTTGCGTTTGGGCGGGCGGCCCCGTCCTGATGTGGAATGGTCCTTAACGGGTGCTAACCTGCCGGATAATCAACATCTTGAATTCATTCAGTAGGTTACCTGCCTGGTCAAGATCGAATACAGCCTCTATAGCCAAATGAAATGGCCGTTTTGAAACCTTTGCCAGAATTGACTGCGTTCGATCAGAGTGAGGCCGGCAGCAGTCCGCCGGGTTCACCGGATGATTGTGACCACCGATGGGTGCAGTCATGGTGCCCTTGGCTGATGGTCGTGGCGGAGCTGCTGCTGGGAGGAGTGCTGTTGGGCAGCCTGCTGCTGCGAGGTAGTTCTTGGGCTGCTGAACGTGAGGAATATGCGATCAAGGCCGCCTATCTTTATAACTTTGCCAAGTTCGTCGAGTGGCCGCTAAGAACGTTTCCTGCAGACGATGCGCCATTGTCGATTTGTATTGTTGGCGATAATCCGTTTGGTAACACGCTAGAGATGCTTTCCGGCAAGGCGGTCAAAAATCATCCAGTCGAAGTGCGCCATATCCCAGAAGCAACGCGCCTCGATCTATGTCATATCGTATTCATTGGCCGCGCAGAACAAAGACGCTTTAAAGTCATATTAGCCAAAATTGATCGTTTGCCGATCCTGACGGTCAGTGATATCAGTGATTTTGCCCAAGCCGGTGGCATTATTGGATTTTTTGAAGCTGAGCAACGCATTCGATTCAGTATCAACATCGCTGCTGCGGAGCAGGCCAATCTCAAATTGAGTTCCCAGTTGCTTAAGCTGGCCGTCATCGTAAATTAAGATTGGAAAATTCATGGTGACCTTTAACAACCTGTCGATAAAAAACAAATTAATGGTGGTCATGCTGCTGACCAGCGCTTTGGTGCTGCTCGTGGCCGGCGTGACGCTTGTCATTAATGAAGTCATTTCCCAGCGCAAAGCCGCCCAGGCGCAGCTTGTGACGCTGGCCAATGTCATTGGCGCCAACACGGCGTCTGCGCTGATTTTCAACGATCTTAAAGCCGCTGAACAAAATCTAATGGTGCTGCGCACCAAGCCTGATGTGCTCTACGCCTCTGTCGATAGTCCTCAAGAGGACGTATTGGTCGAATATCAGGGGTTAGACTTTACAGAAAATCAACGAAACCAGATCCGGGAGCGGGATAAGAGACTGGATGAATTCTACGAAACACAAAAAATGGAAGCTGGGAATGTGGTAATCGATGAGGCCGGATTATTATTCAGTTCTCAGGACCAAATATTAGGTATCAAAGTGCCCATTCAACAGGATGGTCAAACGCTGGGTTATATTGAACTCTACTCAGATTTGCGGGAGTTGAGCAAAAGCTTATCCCGTTATTACTGGATTCTCGCCGGGGTGCTGGTGGCTTCACTGGCATTGGCAGCATTGTTGGCAGCGCGATTTCAGAGGGTGATTTCGGGGCCTATCCTGCAATTGCGCGGTGCCATGAGCGGAATTGCCCAAACCCGTGATTATGCTGTTCGAGTAGCACGCACCAGCAATGACGAATTGGGTACGCTGGTGGATGGATTTAACGATATGCTAGCCCAAATTCAACGACGTGATGCTGAACTGGCCCAGTACAGCGCGGGCTTGGAAGAAGAAGTCGCAGCCCGTACCCACGATCTTTCCGCCGCTAATATCGAATTACAACATTTGGTTGACGAACTGAGTGTGGCCAAAGAGCGGGCCGAGGCCGCAAGTCAGGCGAAATCCCAATTCCTGGCCAACATGAGCCACGAAATCCGCACCCCTATGAACGGCATTTTGGGTATGGTGGATTTACTGCTGGAAACCGAGTTGCAATTCAAACAACGGCATTTTGCGGATGTGATTCATCAATCAGGCATCAGTCTGCTTAATGTTATCAACGATGTACTGGATTTCTCTAAGATTGAATCCGGTAAATTAGAATTGGAATCCATTGACTTTAATCTCTTAGAACAAGTTGAGGAAGCGGTGATGCTGTTCGCGGAGCAAGCACAGCGTAAGAACCTGGAACTCGCTTGCTCGCTTCCACCAACACCAATCGCAGTTTCCGGAGACCCCGTCCGTCTGCGCCAAATCCTCGCCAATTTGCTAGGCAACGCGATCAAATTTACTGAGCGCGGCGAGGTAATTGTGCAATTGACGGTGATCGAACAGAATGCCGCCGCTTATCGTGTGCGCTTCGAGGTTCGTGACACCGGGATCGGTATTCCCAAAAAGGCGCGGCAGAGTATCTTCAACGCTTTCGATCAGGCCGACGGTTCCACCACCCGCAAATACGGAGGCACCGGTTTAGGTTTGGCCATTGTCAGGCGGCTGGTAGCGATGATGGGGAGTGAGATTGTTTTAGATAGCATCGTTGGTCAAGGTTCAAACTTTTGGTTTGTTCTTGAATTCAAACGGGCGGCCGACGAAAAAATGGTGCAGGAAGCCGAGTTGTTGAACGATCTCAGGGGGGTTCGTGTGCTGGTGGTAGACGACAACAGCACCAACCGGGAAATCCTGAGCCACCTGCTGGGTGCCTGGGGCATGCGCACCGACAACGCAGTCGATGGCGTTGAAGCCTTGCGTTTATTAAACGCTGGGCGTCAGAGCGGCGATCCCTACACGATTGCCTTGTTGGATGGGGTTATGCCGGGAATGAGCGGGCCGGATTTAGCGCTAGCCATCCGCAATGAATCACAATTACGTGATACTAAACTGATGTTGCTAACATCGGTGACGTTTCGAGGCGATCAATACCAGAAGGCGCGCCAGGCAGGGGTGACTGTTCATTTGCATAAACCGGTGCGCAAGGCGCAGTTGCAAAAGTACTTGCGCAAGCTACTCAAAGATGTGGACTCTGGCCGTCCATCGGTGAGAAGAAACAGCCTGGCCGTGCTTCAGCGTTTGCGCTTCCCCGATGCTCGTGTTCTTCTGGTCGAAGATAACCTCGTCAATCAAGAGGTAGCGAGTACGATGTTGACTCAGGCAGGCTGTAAAGTGGATATCGCTGGCAATGGCCAGGAAGCGATCGATCGGCTCGGCCAGCATGCCTATGATGTTGTGCTGATGGATTGCCAGATGCCGGTCATGGACGGTTTTCAAGCCACAGCGGCTATTCGAGCGCGCGAACGTTCCAGCGATGGTTCAGGCGCACCGCGGCGCCTTCCCATTCTTGCCGTCACAGCCCACGCGATTCGCGGCGATCGGGAACGTTGCCTGGAAGCTGGAATGGACGATTATCTATGTAAGCCGTTTGTTTGGGAGGAGCTGGCAGCGGTACTGAATCGCTGGTTGCCGGGCTTTGCGAAAACCACGGATCAAGCGGCCAACGAGGTGATGGAAGTGGCATTCGTCGCGTCAACATCCGGTGAAACGTCAACATCCGGTGAAACGTCAACATCCGGTGAAACACCGCCCATCGCACTTGCGGCGGCGGCCCAAAATGACCAGCCGGAGATACTGGACCTGGCGGTGCTGGAAAACATTCGAAAGCTGCAGCAGAATGGTTCGCCAGGACTGATGGAGCGGCTGGTCAATTTGTATCAAAGCAATACCTCGACCCTGCTGGAGCAGTTGCGCATCGCTGCAGATAGCGGGGAGCGTGAAGGATTGCGGACCGTGGCGCACACCTTGAAATCCAGCAGCGCCAATGTAGGCGCGATACAGATGCAGGCGTTGTGCAAGGATCTGGAAATGATAGCGCGGGCTGGGGCAGTGCCGGATGCGGCAAACTATGTTGCCGCCATTGAGCAGGAATTTGCCAGGGCCCAGGTTGCTTTGCAAGAGCAACTTGCAAAATATAAATGAAGAGACAATTACTTATCCACTGCCAGCAGCGCATGCTATTCATTGCTGATGCAGCCTGCGAGAGGTGGCGATGAAACAGACAGGACAATCATTGATTCTGGTGGTGGACGATGACGACAGTCAACGCCTGCTAGCCAGTGTCTCGCTTCAGCAAAGCGGATTCTCCATTCTGGAAGCCGCGAATGGCGCGCAGGCAATCGAAATTTTTCAGCAATACCAGCCTGATTTGGTGTTGTTAGATGTGGTGATGCCGGGCATGGATGGATTTACCACATGTACCGCGTTGCGGTGTTTGAGCGGGGGCCGGAATGTGCCCATCGTCATGGTCACCGGCCTGGATGACGTGCAATCCATCGAACAGGCTTATCAGGCCGGAGCAACTGATTTCATTACCAAGCCGATCCAGTGGCTGATCTTGCACCACCGGGTGCGTTATATCCTGCGTGCCAGCCGGACTTTCCGGGATCTCCAGGAAGGCGAGGAGCGGTTTCGCACGTTGGTGAACGCGGCCGGCAGCGTTATTCTGGTGCTGGACCGCCAAGGCAAAGTGGTGGAGTTCAATCCGGTCGCGGAACGGTTTTTTCCCTTGCAACGAGGCGAGTTGATAGCCGAAAGCTTTACGAACACCTTATCGGTGGTTGGCAATTGGGATGCGTTGTTGGAGGAATCGCAAAACTTTGAGAGCACCATACAGGCACTGGACGGTGATGACCGCATACTGCTGTGGAGTCTCTCCGGATTCGCGAACACCGAGGGAGCTCTCGCCGGTTTGGTGATCGTCGGACAAGACGTGACCGCGCGCCGCAAGGCTGAAGAGAACATGCGCAAGCTTTCCTATGTGGTCGAGCAGAATCCGATCTCTATTCTGATCACTGACGTTCGCGGCAACATCGAATACGTCAATCCTAAATTCTCCGAAATCAGTGGCTATCATCTGGAAGAAATTCAAGGGAAAAATCCGTATTTTTTACAAACCAACACCTTAAGCGCCGAGGAATACCAGCGCATGCACCATCTGGTTGCTAGCGGCGATGTTTGGCGAGGGGAATTGTGCAGCCGCCGCAAGGATGGCGGTTTTTTCTGGGAGTCGGCGCACATCTCGGCCATTCGAAACCCGCAAGGTGTGGTGACTCATTTTGTCTGGTTGCGCGAAGATATCTCCGACCGCAAGAATGCCGAGGAACGCATTCGGTTTCTGGCCTATTACGATAATCTGACCCGGCTGCCGAACCGGGTGATGTTGCAGGAGCGTTTGCGGGAAGCGATCGAGGTCTCTCGAATACACGAGCGGTTGTTAGCAGTGATGTTTCTGGATCTGGATCAATTCAAGCGGATTAACGACTCACTGGGCCATCGGGCTGGCGACATGCTGTTGCAACAGGTAGCCGACCGGCTGCAAGAGTATCTACGATTCAGTGACCAGGTTTATATCACCCGTACGGACACCCCTTTGCCTCAGGATTTGCTGGCCCGGCTCGGAGGAGATGAGTTCGTCATCGTGCTGACCGAAATCAATCACCCCGACGCGGTGACTCAGGTGGCACAGCGGGTGCTGGAGGCAATGGCCAAGCCATTTGTAGTGGATAACAGGGAGATCTTTACCGGTTGCAGCATCGGTATTGCCCTATATCCCGAGGATGGCGCAGATATGGATATTCTGCTAAAGCACGCCGATACCGCGCTTTATTATGCGAAGGACCGTGGCCGGAATAATTATCAGATGTTTTCCAGTTCAATGAACGTGGCCACCACCCAACGCCTGACGCTGGAAAATCATCTACGCAAGGCGCTGAAAAATCAGGAACTGATTCTTTACTATCAGCCACAGGTCGCGTTGAATAGCGGCATCGTCACCGGTGTAGAGGCTCTGCTGCGCTGGAACAATCCAAAGCTGGGAATGGTATCGCCGGAAGACTTTATTCCGGTGGCCGAGGAAACCGGTCTCATCGTTTCGATCGGGGAATGGGTGCTCCGGACCGCGTGCATCCAGGCTCGGACCTGGCAGGTAACGGAAGGGCTTTCTTCTCTACGCATGGCGGTCAACTTGTCGCCGCGGCAATTTGCCGATCCCGATTTTGTCGAGCGGATTGCGGTTATTTTGCGAGAGACAGGATTGCAACCAGAGCTATTGGAATTAGAGATCACCGAGAGCTTGCTGATGCAGGGGGGATTATTGGAATCCTTGCTTTTACTCAAGGAGATTGGCGTTATGTTGAGCATCGATGATTTTGGAACGGGCTATTCCAATCTGAGTTATTTGCAGCGATTCCCTGTCGATCGGTTGAAAATCGACAAATCCTTCGTGAAGGATATCGGCAGCAAGTCTGACCAAAATAACACCATCGCTGGCGCAGTGATCGCTATGGCGCGCAGTTTGCGCTTGAGCGTGATTGCTGAAGGGGTGGAGACTAAGAAACAGGCCGACATCTTGCGCCTGCTGGATTGCGATGAGATGCAAGGCTATTACTTCAGCCGTCCGTATCCGCCCGAACAAGTGATTAAGATCATAAACGACCACAGAACTCCGCCAAGCTGCACTCAGGAAGTCCTCACTAAGCTGCCGCTTAAAGCCGGTTGAATCAGATAGCTATCTACCGCATACCGCCATATTCGGTGAATATTTTGATCCCTGTTTCGTGTCCAAACAGGCTAGCTTCAGAATTTATCCGAGCAGCGCCACGGCCTTGATCTGCGCCCACATTGGTTTGTTGAGCGTAACATCCAGATGAGCGAGAGAGCGGCGGGTGATGCGGGCGATGAGCGGTGTACCGCCAGCGTCCAGCCGGACCAAGGCATGAGCCGGTGTATCGGCATCGGCCACTTCGGTCACGGTAGCGGGTAACAAGTTGGCGATGCTAGTCCCTTCAGCGCGGGTGAGCGTCAGGCTTACGTCGCGGGCATGAACACGGAAACGCAGCCGGCAGCCTAGAGCCTCCGGGCGGCGGGCAACCACGACGCTGCCGCCGGTGAAATCCAGCCGGGTCAAGTGGTAGGTTTCATCATGGTCCGCCACGACCGCCTCGATGACAACCCCGGCGTCCTCGGTAAAGGCAGTGGGTAGATCGAGTCGCGCCAAGGTTTCCTGCAAGCCCCCCGCAGCCACCACGCGGCCTTCGGATAGCAGCACGACGTGATCTGCCAGCCGGGCTATTTCATCGGGCGCGTGGCTGACATAGAACACCGGTATCTCCAATTCGTCGTGCAATCGTTCCAGATAGGGCAAGATTTCGTTTTTACGTTTTAAATCCAGCGCTGCCAGCGGTTCATCCATTAGCAGTAACTCCGGACTGGTCGCCAGTGCGCGGGCGATGGCCACTCGTTGGCGCTCACCCCCGGAAAGCCGGCCGGGCATCCGGTCGAGCAGATGCCCAATGCCCAGTAATGCCACCGCCTGATCCAGCGACACCTTATGTTTGTTGTTCACCCGCTTTCGTCCATAGTTCAGATTCTTCCACACCGATAGATGCGGAAACAGGCTGGCTTCCTGGAAAACATAACCCAGCGGGCGTTGATAGGTGGGCCGGCAAATGCCGCGCGCACTGTCCTGCCAGACGTCACCTTTGAAATTCAGTAAGCCGGTACTTTGCCGTTCCAAGCCGGCCAGGCAACGCAGTAACGTTGTTTTGCCCGAACCAGAATGCCCAAACAGCGCGGTGACGCCACGGCCGGGCAGCTTAAGATCAATCTCCAGGGTAAATCCGGGCCAGATCACTTGAAAGCGGGCATGGATTGCTTCATCGGGCGTCATTTCCAAGCGTTTGTCCCCTTGCGGGAATAAAGAGCCAGTAGCACCAGGAAGCTGAACAGCAACATGCCACCGGCCAGTACATGCGCTTCTGCGTACTCCAGCGCTTCGACGTGGTTGTAAATTTGCACTGACACCACTTGGGTTTTCTCTGGAATATTGCCACCGATCATTAGCACCACGCCGAATTCCCCTACCGTGTGGGCGAAACCAAGAATCGAAGCAGTGATGAAGCCCGGTTTGGCCAGTGGCAAGACGACGCTGAAGAAGGCATCCCAGGGACTGGCGCGCAGGGTGGCTGCGACTTCCAGCGGCCGGGTGCCAATCACCTCGAACGCCTGTTGCAGTGGCTGGACCACGAACGGCATAGAATAGAATACCGAAGCCACTACCAGCCCAACGAAGGTAAAAGGTAGGACACCCCACCCCAGTGACTGGGTCAACTGACCGATCAGCCCATGCGGTCCCAGGGCAATCAATAGATAGAATCCTAGCACGGTAGGTGGTAGCACCAGCGGCAGCGCGACTACTGCGCCGATGGCGCCTTTCCATTTCGAGCGGGTGCGGGCTAGCCACCAAGCGATGGGGGTGCCGACGATTAACAGAATCACCGTGGTGGTCGTAGCCAGCTTGAGGGTCAACCAGACCGCTGCAAAATCAACGTCGCTTAGCACCCGCTGGCTTCCTCAGCGCGCGTAACCATAGGATTGGATAATAGCCGCTGCTTTTTTACCCTTGAGGTATTCAACCAGCGCCTGTGCCGCTGGTTGGTCCTTGCCATTGGTGAGAATCACTGCATCCTGCCGGATCGGATCATGCAAGCTGGCGGGGACGACCCAGGTAGAACCGCCGGTCAATTGGCCGTTGGTCATGATCTGCGATAGCGCAATGAAGCCCAATTCTGCATTGCCGGTAAAAATAAATTGATAAGTTTGAGAGACATTCTCGCCGGTGACGAATTTCGATTGGAGGGTATCGAACAGCCCAAGTTTCGTCAGAGTAGCCATTGCTGCCGCACCGTAAGGGGCTGTCTTGGGATTGGTGATAGCCAGATGCTTGAATTCGCCGTTTTTCAATATCTTGCCTTGATCATCCACCAAGCCCGGCTGGGCAGACCACAACACCAGCGTACCGATGGCATAGGTGAAACGGCTGCCCGGTACAGTGTCGCCTTCGCTTTCCAGCCGGGCCGGGGTTTTATCATCGGCAGCAAGAAAAACTTCAAAGGGCGCCCCGTTTTTGATCTGAGCATAGAGCTTGCCCGTCGCGCCGGAAGCGAGCAGGACCTTATGCCCCGTGTCTTTGGTGAACTCAGCAGCGATTTTTTGCATCGGCGAGGTGAAATTGGCAGCGACGGCGACTTGAACCTCAGCGGCCTGGGTGGCTACGCTGGAAACGGCAGAGATGAAGCCCACTAATAGGTGAGTAAAATGCGCCTTCATTATTGGAGTGGCTCCCTGATTGCGACGATGATGGATGTATCTTGCTTTTATCTTAAGAGATTCTTTTCAAGCACCGTGCCAAGAGCATTATCCAATAAGTATTTGTTTGAGAAATAATTTTTATTATGATTTGATTCAGGGTGGGGAGTCTAGATGACAAACACAATGATTTGTAGGATTAATGATTAATATTGCCGGATCGTGATCCAGGTCTCCGCTTATTCTGGCCAGCCGTTTTCACTGATTAATTCATTCAAGGGTTGGCGTTGCGCCCAGCCTTCCTGTTCCAGCATTGGCTTTTCGTAGAACCGTTCGACCGGTCCCAGACACAGCACTGCGACTGGGCGCGCTCCCGGCGGCATTCCCAGCAGGCTGGCCAGTGCATCGGGGTCAAACAGCGATACCCAGCCCAACCCCAGACCTTCAGCGCGCGCCGCTAGCCATAAATTTTGGATCGCGCAAGCCACTGAGGCCAGATCCATCTCTGGCAAGGTGCGCCGGCCAAAGATATGCCGCTCGCGCCCGTCCATCAGCGCTGCTACCAGCACTTCCGCGCATTCCAGCACGCCCTCAACCTTAAGACGCATAAATTTATCCTCACGTTCGCCCATAGCTTCCGCAGTGCGGATACGTTCTTCTTCGACCAGAACATGAATAGCATGGCGTAGGGCGATGTCGGTGATACGGATGAATCGCCACGGCTGCATGAAACCCACACTGGGCGCACAGTGGGCAGCAGCTAACAGGCGTTGAAGCTGTTCCTCCGGGACTTGACCGGAACGGAAATGGCGCATATCACGGCGCAAGGCCATTGCTTTGTATACAGCACTGATTTCGGCATCGCTGAAGCGGTGCGCTGGATCGAGTGAGGTATCGCTCGTTTTGGAAAAGGGTCTAACCGTGTTTGTCATAGTGCGAAGAGCCTTGCTGGTTTCTGAGCCGGTTCCCGAAAAATCGGATTGTAGTCGCAGGGTTGCGGGTTACCACCTCGGGTGTATCCGATTTTCCGTTTACCGGGCAAGTGCTGTAGCATAAAATAATCTGTTTATTTTCGCCCAGTCTTGAGGCCCCGCCATGCATATCGTTCAAGAAGCCCTGACTTTTGATGATGTCCTGCTCCTCCCGGCCTATTCTGAGGTGCTGCCCAATGAAGTGTGCCTTAAGACCCATCTGACTCGCACCATTACGCTGAACATTCCGCTGGTGTCCGCAGCGATGGATACGGTGACTGAATCACGGCTGGCCATCGCCCTGGCGCAGGAAGGCGGGATTGGTATTATCCACAAGAATATGCCCGTTGAAAAACAGGCTCAGGAAGTGCGGCGGGTCAAAAAATATGAAACCGGTGTTATCAATGATCCGATTGTCACCGGCCCCAGCGCGAGTATCCGCGACGTATTGGCCTTGACCCGCGCGCATCATATTTCCGGTGTGCCTGTTGTTGATGGCGAGGACTTGGTCGGTATCGTCACCAGTCGCGACCTGCGCTTTGAATACAATATGGATGCTCCGGTCAGCGCCATTATGACTCCCAAGGAACGGCTGGTCACGGTACGCGAAGGCGCAAGCCGCGAAGAAATCGTGACCTTGTTGCACAAACACCGCATCGAGAAAGTATTAGTGGTCAACGATCGTTTCCAGTTGCGCGGCATGATCACGGTCAAGGACATCCAGAAATCCAGTGATTTTCCGCTGGCCTGTAAGGATGAATGGGGGCGGTTACGAGTCGGCGCGGCGGTCGGTACCGGCGGTGACACCAACGAGCGGGTGACGGCACTCATCGGAGCCGGGGTCGACGTGCTGGTAGTGGACACTGCGCATGGTCATTCCCGGAACGTACTGGAGCGGGTGCGCTGGATCAAGAAACACCATTCGGAGATCCAGGTCATTGGCGGCAATATAGCCACTGCTGCCGCCGCCCGTGATCTGGTGGAGGCTGGGGTCGATGCGGTCAAGGTGGGCATCGGACCAGGGTCGATCTGTACGACCCGCATCATTGCCGGGGTGGGTGTTCCACAGATCAGCGCCGTATCAAATGTCGCTGAGGCACTGCGCGATTGTGATGTGCCGGTGATTGCTGACGGCGGCGTCCGTTATTCCGGCGACCTAGCCAAGGCAATGGCCGCTGGGGCGCATTCAGTGATGATCGGTAGTTTGTTTGCGGGCACCGAGGAAGCCCCCGGTGAGGTAGAACTCTATCAGGGGCGCTCTTACAAATCCTACCGGGGCATGGGGTCGCTAGGCGCTATGACCCAGCAGCATGGCTCGAGTGACCGTTATTTCCAGGAAGGCAGCGCAGTAGAGAAATTGGTGCCGGAGGGCATTGAGGGCCGGGTGCCCTATAAGGGCAGTGTATTAGCGATCATCAACCAGTTGATGGGCGGCTTGCGCTCCAGTATGGGCTATGTCGGGTGCCGGGATATTGTCGAAATGCGTGCCAAACCGGCTTTTATCCGAGTCACCTCGGCAGGGACACGTGAAAGCCATGTTCACGACGTGACCATTACCAAGGAGGCGCCAAATTATCGGGTGGATTGAAGAACGTTCCACTGCGATTGAAGACACCCTCACCCCCTCCCTGGCTCTCCCCCGTCAAGGGGGAGAGGAGTACCGCTATGACCGCCCGCAATATTCATCTCGACCGTATTCTGATTCTGGATTTTGGTTCGCAGTACACGCAGCTCATCGCCCGCCGGGTGCGGGAAATCGGCGTTTATTGTGAAATCCATCCTTGGGACGCCGACCCGGAAGCGCTGTACGCTTTCCATCCTCAGGGTGTCATCCTATCGGGTAGCCCGGAATCCACTACAGTGGCCGATGGGCCGCACTTACCATCCATTGTTTTTGATATGGATGCGCCGTTGCTGGGCATTTGCTACGGAATGCAGGCTATGGCGATGCAACTCGGTGGTCAGGTTGAATCTTCCGATCATCAGGAGTTTGGCTATGCGCAGGTGCGCGCCCACGCCCATTCGGCGTTACTGCGCACGATTGAGGATCACGCCAGCCCGGAAGGCTACGGTTTGTTGGATGTATGGATGAGCCACGGTGACCGGGTCACTGAACTGCCACCCGGTTTCGTTCGCATCGCCAGCACGGCAACCTGTTCCATTGCCGGCATCGCCCACGAAGAAAAACATTGGTACGGTGTACAGTTCCACCCTGAGGTGACTCACACTCGCCAGGGCGAGCGCATCCTGCGCCGCTTTGTAGTAGAAATATGCGGTTGTGAACCGTTGTGGACCACGGGCAACATCATTGAGGATAGTATTGCCGCAATCCGTTCCCAGGTGGAAAGTGATGAGGTGCTGTTAGGGTTGTCCGGTGGCGTGGATTCTTCGGTAGTGGCGGCGTTGTTGCATCAAGCCATTGGTCCGCAATTGACTTGTGTGTTTGTGGACACCGGTCTGTTGCGCCTGTATGAAGGCGACCAAGTGATGACAACGTTCGGCCAGCATCTTGGCGTGCGGGTGATCCGGGTGGATGCCGAGGAGCGGTTTCTGAGCGCCTTGGCCGGCGTCACCGATCCTGAGCAAAAGCGCAAAATCATCGGTGGACTATTTGTGCAAATCTTTGAGGAAGAAGCGGCTAAACTGCAAAACGTTCAATGGTTGGCCCAAGGCACCATCTATCCCGACGTGATTGAGTCGGCGGGCGCGAAGACCGGCAAGGCGCATGTGATCAAATCGCATCATAACGTCGGTGGCTTGCCCGCGATGATGCGCTTAAAACTGGTTGAGCCGTTGCGTGAGTTGTTCAAGGACGAGGTGCGCCGGCTGGGGGTAGAGCTGGGTCTGCCGTCCGAAATGGTCTACCGCCATCCGTTTCCAGGACCAGGGTTAGGGGTGCGGATCCTCGGCGAGGTGAAGAAGGAGTATGCCGATCTACTGCGTTGCGCTGATCATATCTTCATTGAGGAACTGCGGCGAGATGGGTTGTACGATCAAACCAGTCAAGCATTTGCAGTGTTCCTGCCGGTCAGATCAGTTGGGGTCATGGGTGATGGGCGGCGTTATGACTATGTAGTTGCCCTGCGCGCAGTGGAAACCATCGATTTCATGACTGCTCGTTGGGCGCATCTGCCCTATGAATTTCTGGATCGGGTCTCGCGGCGCATCATCAACGAGGTGCGTGGCATCTCCCGGGTGGTCTATGACGTATCCGGTAAGCCGCCAGCGACCATCGAGTGGGAATGAATTGAATATGGTTGAAACACGGGCGCTGAGCGACGAACAGGATGAACAGGACCATTACTGGATGAGCCAGGCGCTGGAGCAGGCACGGAGTGCGGCGCATGCCGGCGAAGTACCGGTCGGGGCGGTGCTGGTGCGCGATGGTGAGATCCTTGGCAAAGGTGGCAATCAGTCTATTGGCGCCTGTGATCCGACTGCGCATGCTGAAATTGTTGCCTTGCGGGCAGCGGCGGCGTGCGTCAGCAATTACCGGCTGGTGGGCAGCACGCTGTATGTCACGCTGGAACCATGCCCAATGTGTGCTGGAGCGATGATTCATGCCCGGATAGCACGGGTGGTGTTCGGCGCTGCCGACCCCCGTGCTGGGGCGGCGGGTACCGTGTGCAATCTGTTGCAGACCAATTTTCTCAATCATCGTGCTGATGTGGCAGGTGGGCTATTGGCTGCGGAATGCGGGACGCTGTTACGCGAGTTCTTCCGTGCCCGCCGCAGTAGTCTTCCTATGGTGGATAGAGGATTGCCCATTATCGCTGGTTGAAGCCACCCGTGCTGTTGGTGTTCGGGGGCTGTTGCCACCAAGGCGCTTGCGATTCCTGGGCGCGTTGCTGGCGGAGTTGTTCCTGGTACTGTTGCTCGGCGTAAGCTTGTTCTTCTTGTTGACGGCGGATTTGCTCTCGTTGGACCTGCTCACGTTGCTGTTGGGTTAGGAGCGCTTGCTGACGCAGGCTTAGTAGATTCGAGTTTTGTGGCGTTGCGCGTAAACCACGGCTGATGTAGGCCAGGCTTTCGTCCGGGCGGCCCCTGCGCAGGCTTTGTTCGGCCACATCGCGGTAGTAGGCAGCGATGTTTTCAATGCCTGCACGTGCAGTGGGATTGCCAGGTTCCAGCTCCAGGACGCGCTGGTACATCAGCAGAGCGTTGCTGCCGGCAGGAGCCGTGAACCGGCGGCTGGCCATTTGCTGTTGAGCATCGGCGAGTAATTGCTGAATTTCGGTTTGTGCCGTTACTGGAGCCGGTTTTTCAGGAGGCGTCTCCTCTGGTGGCGCATCAGCAACCTCAGTCTGGTTTTCGGGGGGCTGTTCGGGTTGTTCGATGACCTGCGGTGGTGCATTGGGATCGCTGTCAGTTCCGGAGGAAGCTGTTGTTAGCGCGGGCGTAGCAGTGGAGACCTCGGATGTGGGGTTGTCCGTAGGGTTGGCCAAAGGCTGAAGAGTATTAGCTGGTGGCTGAGCCGGTTTGGCCGGTGGCTGCATGATCGATGCGAGAGGCCGGTAGGATGAGCTGCTTTGGCTTTCAAACAATTGTGACGGGTCCCGTAGCGCTGGAATTTGCAACAGGAAATAAAAACCGGCAGCGCAGATTACCGATACGGTGCCCAGGTAGAGAATGAGGTGCGCCAGCCAGTTGAGAAAACGGGAACCAATGGACGTGGATCCTGCATCTGAATCTGGGATAGAAGGGTCTTCCGAAAGAGGAAAATTAGCGGTATCAGATTCCGGTTTCATGGCTGCGGTCAACTGCGAATTTTTGCGGCTCGGGCAATTCTTTATGAGATCAGGTGCCAATAGGGATTGGCAAAGCATCCTAATAAGGTAGAATATAAAGCTCTTCCTCGTTTGCTCCAAGCAATTCCTCCTGGAGAGGTACCGAAGCGGTCATAACGGCGCCGACTCGAAATCGGATGGGGGCCTAATAGCCCCACAAGGGTTCGAATCCCTTCCTCTCCGCCACATCAGCAGCTTGTGCATCGCTGGCGTTCCTCCTCGCAGTTGATAACATCGTCTTGTGGTAAAGATCCGATTGTAAGCGGACTCTCAAGCCACGGTGAATCTGCATCTTCATGCATTAGGCTTGAGTGTTCAAAAGCCGTTGTAACCAGACACATAGATTGATAATCATTTTATGTGTCTTATGAGAATCAATCTATGTGTCCGCTTACAGCCCCGCTAAAACTACAGAAATTTAAAGAAAGAATTCAGTCATTCTTAAACTACCCGACACTCAATATGCAGGCCTTAAACCGTCTCCAGCATAAACAATATGGGGATATCTATCAGAAAGACTATTCCCATTACCGAAGGCAAATTTACATCTGTCATCATTCATCCTTTTAAAAAATTCGCAGAAGCCGGCAGCGGCGCTAACGGGGCAGCGGATAACCGGCGAGCCCGGACAAAACGCAGTTTTGGACGGGCGATGTCCGGTTGATCCGCTGGTTGTGCGGCGCTTCGCGCCGCGCAATCAGTGGATGCCGATCCGCCGCCCCGTTGCCGCGGGCGCGAAGCGTCCGCGGCAACAAGTGATTATACGGTTTCCGTCTATCCACCATAATCTGCCATTATTGAAAATAATAATTTAATTTTTATAGTGTTTATTGGCCATACAGCATTCATCGACAGCGGTGTTGAAAGTGAGCAGGCTGCTTTAGAAAGCGATTTCGTTGATCACGCCGGTGATGGTTGCGCCTCTCCGATTCGCTGGACGATGACGGCGCGATTGCGGCCTTGGGACTTCGCCTGGTACAGAGCGCCATCAGCGGCGGCTAAGGCGTCCTCGATGCTCTCTCCATTCTGTGGAATCCGGTGCAACGCCCCCAAGCTGAGCGTGACTTGATCATGCACTTTCGACCCAGCATGAGGGATTCTCAGCGCCGCAACGTTGCGCCTGATCGTTTCGATCACCTTGCAGATGCCTGCCTGGTTCGTTTGAGGCAACACCACGACAAACTCCTCTCCACCATAGCGGGCGACGAGATCACCCGATCGTTGCGCGGCCGCCTTGATCGCCTGAGCAATCCGTTGCAGACAGTGGTCTCCCTCGATGTGCCCATAGGTATCGTTGAACTGCTTGAAATAATCGATATCGCAGAGGATGAGCGAGAAATCCTGCTGTATCCGGTTGTGACGCCTCCATTCAATCTCAATGAAGGAATCGAAGGCGCGACGATTGGCAATCTGGGTAAGGCCGTCGGTGTGCGACAGTTCCTCCAATTGCCGGTTAACCTGTTGCAACTCGTCATTCGTCCTGACTAACGCCAAGGTCCGCTGTTCGACCAGTTGTTCAAGTTCCCGATAGAACTCTGCATTTTCGATGGAGATCGCCATCTGCGAGGAGAGCAGTTCCAGTACCGTAAGCCGCTCCCGCGTGAAGGCCTCCTCAACCAGGCTGTTTTCGAGGTAGAGCACCCCCTTGAGGGTGCCGGAACGGAGTAACGGCAAAGCAAGCACCGAACGCATGGCGGTGGCAGCGAAATAAGGGTCCTTGACGAAGCCGCCGTGGGCACCGGCATTGCTAAGCACCACACTCTCTTGCTTGCGCGCACAGTAGCTGATAAGACTCAGAGGCAGAGATGCCTCCCGCGCCGTCTCCGTCATCGCCTGCGGGATGGAGACGGTCTCCCACCCATTCCTTGCTTCTGCTTTGACGTTCCAAATCCCCTCATGCAGATCGAGCAGCACCGCACGATCAGCGCCCGCATTCTTGATGACGATCTTCATCATCCGGCTCAGCAACCGCTCCAGGTCAATCTCACTCGCCAGGCTTTGGGAGGACTGGACGATAGAGACAATATCCAAGGCATCGGTGCTGGTGTCATACTCGATCGTGGCATGGGATGTAGTAAGGTTTGGGGTCGAGGATTGCCCAAGCCGGGTGTCGAACGGGACGATGATGGACCACTCCGTGTTGTAGTAGCGCTCAAGTTGCCGAACCTTTGCCGTCGCGCCCCATTTGCGGTAAGCGTAACGAGCTTCATTCAAGTAGTTGGCTGCCAAGCGAGTTAGGTTACGAGTCAGGAAAAAGCGGGCGGCGCACTCGTAGGCAAGCGCCTCGTTATTGAGATAACCGGCCTTATGCGCTTCGTCAATCGCCTCCTCGTAGAGCCTCAACGCCTCCCAACCGCTGGTCGCGATTCGTGCCCGCTCCGCCTCGACCAGCAGGAATTTGTGACGGAAGTTAGCCGGGCTATGCCCGGCCCATACCTTCATCTTCTCCTGATAACCGGCAATGCGGATGGCGTGCTGCTCCCACTCCTCCGGGGTAAAACGGTCGAACAGTGCAAGCAGCGTGAGGGAGGCAAAGAAGTAAATCTCCGGGACCTTGGCCTGGGCGAGAGCAACCGAGGCGACGAAGTCAGCCTGGCCGGCCATCGCCAACGCCTCGTCCCAGTCGCCGAACCAGTAGAGGCTGCGCAGCTTCGCGGTGTAGAAATAGGAAAGGGCCAGCGGGTTATTCCGATAGTCTTGCAGGAACGTCTCTTCACAGAAATCGTCATCATCGAAGGTGTGGTCATTCCGGGTGCGCCCTAGCAACTGGAGTAAGGGATTGAGGCAGGCGGGCCGGAAGAATTCGTCCAGGACCACTGGGGCGTTGTTCTGAAGGAAGGGGATGTAGCGCTGCGCTGCTTCAAGCAACTCATCGCAGGGCATGCCCCAGATGGTGGGGTCAGAGATCGCGAACTCGGCGCAGTAGCCCGCATAAATCCAGTCCCCGCTCTCGGCCAGCAACGGAAAGGATTTGCGGCTGTAGTCAAGCGAGGTGGCCAGTGGTGCGCGCCAATGGTTCACGAACACCGCAAATAACAGGTAGACCTTGCCGCGCAATAACAGGTCATCGAATCGTTCCGCCAATCGATTGGCTACCTCGCCGAAGCGGTGCCCCGTCTCGTACTGCCCCAGCAGCGCGACACAGACGAAGGCATAGTTCATGTAGCCGTAGGCAGTAAGACGATTATTGCCATACTCCAGGGAAATATTGGTCATCTTGCAGGACGACCACGCCACCAATTCGAGCTGGGAATTCAGGTAGGCGCTGGTCCATAAGCCCATCAAAATATCCATGATCGCTGCGTGGCGTGGCGAGTCCATCAGGGGAGCGTCGCACAGCGACTCAATGCGGCGTCCGCCGAGCAGTCGCGGCACAGCCTCCAGCTCGCGCTCCAGCAGTGCGGAAAGTCCTTCGTCGTCTATCTCCACCCCCAGCAACCGCAGGGCCTCTTTCTGAATCTCCACTGCACGGCCATAATCCCCGGCCAAGTGGTAATACTCCATACGGATGGTATGGACCCGGACCGCATCTTCCAGACCTTGGGCATGGGCAAGCAGCGTCGCAAACAAGGCCTCGATCCCCGCTGTCTCGCCCGCATAGAAGCGGCACCAAGCCCATTCGCTATGGATAGAAAAGGTGAGGTCATAGTGACGGCTCCACTGATCGGCAGGCAACAGCTCCACAGCGCTGGACAGGTAGTTAAGCGCCGCAGCATAGGCAGTCCCGCTCTTGGCTTGCTGGCCTGCCTCCCGATTGAGCGCAGCCAGATCAAGCCGTTCCTGCGGATCGGTGATCAGGCGCCGCGCTGCATTCAGTTGATTGACGACTTCGAACAGACGCTCACCCGCCGGCTTCCCATCGCGCAGCAGCAACCGGCCAATGCGCAGGTGGGTGTGCTCGCTGTCCGCCATCAGCGAGTAAGCGGCCTGTTGGATGCGGTCGTGGGAAAAGCGGTAGAGATGCGCATCGGGGATCACCAGGCCCTCGCGTACTGCTGACGCCAAATCCGCACGGGTCTCGCATTCCTCACCTTTGCCGATCATCGTAAGCGTATCGAGGGCGAAGACATGACCGATACAGGCGGCGAGGGTCAGCAGCCGCTGGGTGGCGGGCGCAAGGGTCGTGATCTTGGCCGCCATCAGCTGTACGACGTCATCCGGGATGGCATGTTGCTCGATCTCATCGATATCCCAGCACCAGTGGCGCCGGCCGGCATCGAAGGTGATCAGCCGGTCCGCATGGAGCGTCTTGATGAATTGAGTGACGAAGAAGGGATTGCCCAACGTCTTGATGTGGATCAGCCGGGCGAGCCGAGCCACCGCTAACGGCGCTACATAGAAGGTGTCGGCGCAGAGGGCCGTCACGTCCTGCTCCGAGAGGTTGCCCACCTGGATCGTATCGGGAACAATTCCTTTCCTGGAGAGGCTTTCCAGCATCAGCATGAAGGGGTGCGATGGAGAGGTCTCGTTATCCCGGTAGGCCCCGATGAGCAAGAAGTGGGTGATCTGGCTGCCGGTGAGCAGCGCCGACAGGAGATTGAGAGAAGCCAAGTCGCTCCATTGCAGGTCATCAATGAACAGCGCCAGGGGATGGTCAGCCGCCGCGACACAGCGAAAAAAGCTGCGGCAGACGTAGTTGAAGCGGTTCTGCGCTTCCATACCCGCAAGTTCCGGCGCTTGCGGCTGGGGGCCGATAATCAGCTCCAGAGCGGGAATCAAATCGACCATCACCCCGCCGGCCTCCCCCAGAGCCCCCCGCAGCGCAGCGGCGATCGCAGCAAGCCGTTCTTCGCTCTCGGTGAGCCAGACATCGACCAGCTCCGCCAAGGCCTGCTTGAGGGCATAGTAAGGGATAGTCCGCTGGTGCTGGTCAAACTTGCCCTTGACGAAATAGCCATTGCTGCCGGTGACCGGTTTATAGATTTCCTTGACCAGCGAAGTTTTTCCAGCGCCTGAGTAGCCGCTGATAAGCACAAAGCGCATCGCTCCCTGTCCTGCCACCTGCTCGTTGAACGTCCTGAGCAGATGCGCGATCTCCTGTTCACGGCCGTAGAGGTGTTGCGGCAGGTAAAACGTGCCGATCTGATCGTGCAAGCCCAGCTCGAACGGATCGATCCGCCCGGTCGCACGCAGGGCATCGAGGCACGCCGTCAGGTCCGCTCCCAATCCCGAGGCGCTCTGGTAGCGCTGCTCTGCGGTTTTGGCCATGAGCCGGGCAACGATGGCTGACAACGGAAGCGGGACGGCAGGGTTCGCTTCGTGGACGGGGGTTGCGGTGATGGCGATATGCGCATGCACCATCTCCAGGGAGTGATCCGCCCGGAAGGGGAGCCGTCCGGCCAATAATTCGTACAGGCTCACACCCAGCGAATAGAGATCCGAGCGATAGTCGACGCTACGGTTCATCCGCCCGGTTTGCTCAGGGGAGATGTAGGCGAGTGTCCCTTCAAGGGTGTTGGCGTGATCCTGGCCCGGATGGGTCGGCGACAGGCGGGCCGCAAGGCCGAAATCGATCAGTTTGCAGAGGCGGGTGGCCGGATTGTAGACGATGTTGGAGGGGTTGATGTCCTTGTGCACGATGTGGCGTTCATGCAATCGGGTCAAGGCGCCGCAGACCGTGATGAAAATTTCAAGCAGCTCCTCCAAGGTGAAACAGTGCTGGCCGACGAGCTTTTTCAAGGACTCCGCCCCGAAATCTTCGACCACGAGGATCAAAGTGCTGCCATACTCCTGTAGCCGGTCGGCCATGATCACATGGTCTAGGTCCAGCGAACGCAACAACTCATATTCATGCCGATAGCGCGCAAGTTCCCGGACCCCCGGATAAGCCCCTTTGAGCATCTTGAGCACGACCATCTGACCATCCGCCTCCCGCCGCCCCCGGAAGACGATGGAAGTACGGCTTTCGTAGATTGTCTCGCAATCGTTATAACCCTCGATAGCCGGGCGCCCGGCGCTACCGGACCGCAACCTGGTCATCGTGACGCCATTTGTCAGTTACCGAAGGGGCATTGGTCAAAGAAGACCAGGGATGGATGTTCACGGTCATCAGCGCCGCTGCGGCGCTTTCCTAAGAAAGGCGAATCTCTTCCATCAGCGAATGTGGCCGGTTGACGCAAACGGTGCGCCCGGAAAACCGGGCTACGCCATCTTCTTCCAGCCGTCCGATAATCCGCGACAGCGTTTCGTGCCGGGCACCGATCATCGACGCCATGTCGCGCCGCGAGATCGGCAGATTGATCACCTGACTGCCATCAGGGGCGGGACGGCCATGACGATCCATGAGATTCAATAGGAGATGGACAAATTTGCTGCGATTGGAAAGGGTCGCGTTCTGCACCAGCTTGTTATGGGCATCATCCAGATCCATATTGATGCGCCGCAGGAATTGCAAGGCCAGCGCTGGATTGCGCTCCATCAGCGTCTTGACCACCTGCTGATCGATGAAACAAATCCGGCTGGGTCCGAGCGCCTCGGCGCTGAAACGGCGTCTTTCCCCCATGAGCAACCCTCGATAGCCCAGAGTATCGCCTGGGTAGCTGATTTGGATCAGCACGGTGTTGCCTTCAGCGTCGATCTGGCGCATGGCTGTTGCGCCATCGACAATGCAGTAGATACCGTGGCTCGGTTCTCCTGCGGTAAAGACCGCCTCACCAGCGCGGTACCGCCGGCACTTGCGAGCCTGGGCGAGAAGTCTGACTTCCGCGCCGGCCAGAACACGCCATTCATTGTGTTGACGCATAGGGCACTCGATACAATTGGCGCCCGGCATCGCTTGACGTCGCTCGACCATGCTCCATTCCTCCTTACCACTTCTCTAGTTCTTGTTGTATACGCCCTGACTATCCCGATCTCTCTTGTTATGAGCGATCAATACCATCAACAGCTATTATTAATTTGGGGTTTTTAACTTTTAAACTATAGTTCATGAATAGTTAAAGGGGGATACCGTCATGGCAAAACATTTCCTAACCCTCACAATTGGCCTGCTATGGATGGCAGGCTTATCATGGACGGCTACTCTCAAAGCTGAGAGATTCTGGGAAACTTCAGCGAAAACCCTCGATCGATATCCAATTGAACCCGTTGGCTGGAACAGCCCCGCTCGGCAGTGCGTCGTTTGCCATAACCTAGAAAAGGACGGTCTCCCCCGCATTGGGCCTAATCTTTGGGGTATTGTCGGCGCGCCAAAAGGCCGTGCCAAGGATTATGGTTATTCCCAGGCGCTGGTCAAAGCGGGGGGCGTGTGGACCAAACAGGAGCTCGATCAATATCTCACGAAACCCGGCCAGTTCTTGCCGGGGACCAGCAAAACCATTACCGGCTTGCCAGATGCCAAAGAACGGACAGCGATCATCGAATTCCTGGCGACGCTTAGGGATTAAACCCACTGAATAACTCTCTGAATCAATCATTATGAAATACCCGGTTAATACGAATACTTCGTAGGTTGCAGTATTTCTAATCCAGTCCACCCAACCGGCGGGAAGCCGGTTCTACTCTCTCACAAGAGGTTCTATCCATGTGCGCGACCTGCGGTTGTGGCATCAACGAAACTGGTAGTCATTCTCACGGCCATGATCATCCCCATGATCACGCTGCCGAAGGACGGCTGATATCGATCGAGCGCGACATTTTAGCCAAGAATGCCGGATTCGCGGCTGGCAACCGGCGTTTGTTCACTGAACGCGGGGTGTTTGCGCTAAATCTGGTGTCCAGTCCCGGTTCTGGCAAGACCACCCTGCTGGCACAAACGGTTCAGACACTGCGCGAGGAATTTCCGGTCGCGGTGATCGGTGGCGACCAGCAGACGGCCCGTGACGCTGAACGCATCCAAGCAGCCGGCGCACCGGCGGTGCAGATCAACACGGGCAAGGGCTGTCATCTTGACGCACATGGGGTCGGTCACGCACTGGAACAATTGCCGATACCAGAAGGCGGCGTGCTGTTTATCGAGAATGTCGGCAACTTGGTCTGCCCGGCCGATTTTGATCTCGGCGAAGCCGATAAGGTGGTGGTCCTGTCGGTGACTGAAGGTGAAGATAAGCCACTGAAATACGCGAATATATTTTCTGCCGCCCGTTTAATGCTGCTCAATAAAACGGATCTGTTGCCCTATGTAGACTTCGAGGTCGAGCGCTGCTTGGAGTACGCACGACGGGTCAATCCTGACATCCAAATTTTGCAACTGTCGGCCCGGACCGGTGACGGCATGGTGGCCTGGCTGGACTGGGTGCGGCAGGGTCAGCAGGCCGTGCTGGCACAACAGATCAGCCGGCTGGAAGCAGAATTGACCTCGGCGCGGGCACGGCTGGCCGTGAGCGGCAGGTAGCCGGCAATCCCGATGCCGCCTTCACCGGAAGGCCATCTCACACTCCGCCTGTATCAATCCGCAGGCTCGCAAGTGCGAGTGGACGTGATCTCCAGCCGGCCACAACTGGCTGATCGATTATTCCAGAATAAGACCCCCGATGAAGCGGCAGAACTCGCTGGACGGGTTTTTACTCTGTGCGGGCGAGCGCAACGCTTCGCGGCAGCAGCGGCATGTGCAGCAGCGAGGTCAAGCCCTCTTAGTCCTTCGAGCCATTCCTCCTTATCCAGTTTATCCCGAAAAGGAAATACGCCGGATTGGCGATCCTGGCAGCAAGCGGTACTGGTTGAAACCGCCCTGGAACATGCTTGGCGGTTGCTGATTGATTGGCCGGCACAGGCGGGCTTGCCGCCGGATATGAACACGCTGCGGGAATTGCGCCAAGCGGCAATAAAGGGGTCACAAGCACTGGCGGATGTTTTGGATACCGTACGGGAACGCACACTGCTTGCTGGCCCCGCTCCCCCACCCTACGTCCCCAAAAAAGAGAGAAATACCATCAGCCCTAACCCAGCACTTCTCTCCAAAACGGCTTTCCCCATTCTGGCTGGGGAGAACGGGGAGAGTGGCTTCTTGCCACCGGTATCTCTGCTCGATCCCGCTGAAGCCGGCGCCTTGGCTTGGCACGCCTTGGAAGAACCTGCATTCTGCACCCGCCCGATATGGCGCGGTCAACCTGTGGAAACTGGGGCGTTGGCCCGGCAACGACATTGTCCCTCGTTGACAGATTTGCTGACTGAGTCTGAATGCCGGGTTCAGGCCCGCTGGCGGGCACGGTGCATCGAACTGGCGGAACTGCCGGCCCGGTTGCGCCAGGAACCAAACGATCTGCTGCTGGCCCAGTCACTGGCGGAAAATCACGGTTATGCCTGGGTCGAGACGGCGCGCGGGGCATTGCTGCATGCCGTTCGTCTGGAACAGGGTCGAGTGGCGGCCTACCGCATCATCGCCCCGACTGAGTGGAACTTTCACCCGGCTGGGCCATTTGCCGCTGGCCTTGCCACCCTGGGCGAAACGTCTGACTTAGCGGCGGCTGCGCACGCGCTGGCTCTGTCCCTCGATCCTTGTGTGAGCTATCAGGTGGAGGTGATTGATGCATGAAATGGCGCTGGCGGAATCCATCCTGAATATCGTTGAGGAAACGGCCCGCAACCAAGCCGCAACGCGGGTTACCGGGTTGCGGCTGGAAATCGGTGAACTGGCCAATGTGGAAAGCGAAGCACTGCAATTCTGCCTGGATGTGGTATTGCGCGGCTCGCTGGCCGATGGCGCCCAGGTGGAAATCTTGACCATCCCTGGTCAGGGGCAATGTCTGGAATGTGGCGCCATCGTGCGGCTATCCACACTGTATGATCCCTGTCCGCAATGCGATGGTTACCCGGTGCGCCCTGCCGGGGGTCAGGAAATGCGGGTCAAGGATATTCGGGTGGAATAAATGACTGACCGTGACCGGCGTCTTGCCATCCAGATTCGCGGCCAAGTGCAGGGCGTCGGCTTCCGTCCCTTCGTCTATCGCTTGGCGCTGCATCATGGATTGAGCGGTTTCGTCCGCAATGACGGCGCAGGGGTGGAAATCGAAGTCCAGGGCGCGCTGGAACAGTTGAACGAGTTCCGGCAAGGTCTGCGCCAGCCGCCACCGCTGGCCCGCATCGAGCGCTTGCGGGTTGAAGACCGGCAACCATTGGCCGGGGCGCGCGGTTTCGAAATCGCTGCCAGCAGCGGTGGTGTGGTAACAGCGGAAGTCACCCCGGACTCAGCCATCTGTCCGGCTTGCCTGGCTGAATTATTCGACCCGCACGACCGTCGCTACCGTTATCCTTTCATCAATTGCACAGACTGTGGACCTCGTTACACGATCACTGCCGCTCTGCCCTACGATCGACCCAATACCAGCATGGCCGGATTCGCGTTGTGTCCTCTCTGTGCGCGGGAATACGGTGATCCCGGCAACCGCCGCTTCCATGCCCAACCCAATGCTTGCCCAGTCTGCGGACCCCGGTTGACCTTACGCAATGCCAACGGCGAACCGGCCGCAGTAGACGATGTGGCCGCTGCCGCGCTGGAACGGTTGCAATCCGGTGAAATTCTGGCCATCAAGGGATTGGGCGGATTCCACCTGGCCTGTGACGCCCGGAACGTTGCAACCGTGGCGCGCCTGCGCCTGCGCAAACAACGCGAGGCTAAGCCGTTTGCGGTCATGGCGGCCAATCGCATCTCCCTGGCAAATTGGGTGGAGGGTCATGACGCGGAATGGCAGTTGCTGGAAACATCGCAGCGGCCTATCGTGTTGATGCGCCAGCGTATGGATTTCCCGCATCCGCCGGGAGAGGGCTTGGCAGCGAAGGGCAAAACAGCGGAAGCTGGCTATCTGCCCGGCATCGCTTCGAGACTGGCGCATCTGGGCGTCATGTTGCCCTACACGCCCCTGCATTACCTCCTGTTTCATGAGGCTGCGGGCCGGCCGGCCGGCGTGACCTGGCTCGAACAGTTACAGGAATTACTGCTGGTAATGACCAGTGCCAATCCTGGTGGCGAGCCGTTGGTGACCGGTGATGAAGAGGCCGTGAAGCGGCTGCGTGGCATCGCCGATAGCTTCGTGACCCATGACCGGGCAATTCTGGTGCGTTGCGATGACAGTGTCATGACGGATCGAACCTTTATCCGCCGTGCCCGGGGCTACACACCGCAAGTCATTCGTTTGCCAGAAGCAGGACCTCCGGTACTCGCGCTGGGCGGTTATCTCAAGAATACCGTCTGTCTGACCCGTGACGATCGCGCCTATCTCTCGCCGCATATCGGCAGCCTAGACAATGCCGCAACCTGCCGGGCGCTGGAGGAGACTGTAGTGCATTTGCAGGACATTCTGCGCATCGTCCCGGAGCGGGTCGCCTGTGACTTGCATCCGGATTTCCACAGCAGCCGGTTAGCGGCTGGCTATGCAGCGGAACGGGAACTGCCCTGTATCGCCGTGCAGCACCATCATGCCCATATCGCGGCGGTGGTGGCGGAGCATGGGTTACAGGAACCGGTGCTGGGGTTGGCGCTGGACGGGGTGGGGCTGGGCAGCGATGGCGGTATCTGGGGCGGAGAGTTACTGCGCGTGGACGGCGCAAACTTCGAACGGTTGGGTCACTTATCCCCCCTGTTGTTACCTGGCGGGGACCGGGCTGCCCGCGAACCCTGGCGTTTGGCCGTCGCCGTATTGCATCGGCTGGGCCGGCATGAGGATATTGACCGCCGGTTCGGTGGCCGGGCAGCCCTCATCCAGCAGATGCTGGAGCAACGCATCCATACCCCCGGAACCAGCAGCGCGGGCCGGCTGTTCGACGCGGCGGCGGCCATACTGGGAATAAGTGAGATCAACGCCTATGAAGGACAAGCAGCGATGGAATTAGAAGCGCTAGCGCACCGCTACGGGGAGATTTCACCGCTGACCGATGGGTTCCGGCTCAATGACGAGGGGGGACTGGATCTTCTGCCAGTGCTGGCGCGACTGGCCGATGAAACGGATGCAAATACCGGTGCGGCTCTGTTCCACGCAACGCTGGCGCTGGCATTAAGCGAGTGGCTGGAATGGGCTAGCTCGATTTCCGGCCTGCGCCGCGTGGCGCTGGGCGGCGGCTGTTTCTTGAACCGGCTGCTGACTCACCAGCTTCAAACCCGGCTGGAAGCAATCGGTTGGTCAGTGTTCGCCGCCCAACAGGTCCCGCCCAACGATGGTGGCCTGAGTCTAGGGCAGGCGTGGGTGGCGATGCGGACGAAACGTGCGCCTGGCTGATCATAAAGGTTTGGCAGATTCACTCAACGAATCAACACGTCTCGGATAATTTCCTGCGCTGCCCGCAGCCGGCACTCTTGGGCGCTCTGCCGAGGATACTGGCGATTCAATTCTTCAGTGCGCGCCTGGATTTGCCTGACATGGGCGGCACTCAAATCCTGGAAGCAACCCTCGTAAGCATCCAAATAAGGATAGATCTCGGGGCGGGCTTGCCGTAAAAGTGCCAGAGCTTCATCCAGACGTTGCCCCTCGACCCAAGTGAGGTAGGCCAATGCCGTCAACGACGAACGATTGATGCCGGCCGTGCAATGCAGATAAACGCAATGGCCTTGACTGAGCAAGTGATGCAGCGCGCGTACCGCGTCAGGCAGATGATGGCGTTGATCCTCAATATCGAAATCTCGCATGGGGCTGCGCTGCATGGACAAACCCAGTGTCTGACCGTGACGCACGAGTCGCGGGTAGTCGATTTCCAGCTTTTCCAGGCACTCGTCATGCTGGACCGACAGGATCGCTGATACCTTGGATTCCGCACGAATCCGGTCCAGGCCGGACAGACTGCGTGGACAACTGCCAATCACCAGATCGTGACGGATCACACTCCAGTTCAGTTGCCAGCGCCAAGTAGATGTTGAGGTTTGTATATCCATCGCTTTTGCCATTTGATAAATTCATTAAGCGTCAACGATCCAAGACCCTATAGAGCTTGTCCGGTATGTTGCAATGCCGCACAATATCTGCTCTTGAAGGACAGCATAGAATAACCCTATCAGCGAGGTAGAGCGGTGAAACGGCAAGTGCGCAAAGCGGTTTTTCCAGTAGCCGGTTTAGGAACAAGATTTCTGCCAGCGACCAAAGCCAGCCCCAAGGAAATGCTGCCTATCGTCGATAAGCCACTGATTCAATATGCAGTTGAGGAAGCCGTGGCGGCTGGCGTGGACACCTTGGTGTTCATCATCGGGCGTACCAAGAATGCTATTGCCGATCATTTCGACAAAGCCTATGAATTGGAGGCGGAACTGGAAGCCCGCAGCAAGACTGAATTGCTTAAGGTCGTGCGCAGCATTGTGCCAAGCGGCGTAGAGTGCGTCTATGTTCGCCAAGCTGAGGCGCTGGGCCTGGGTCACGCGGTGTTATGCGCCCGGCCTGTCGTTGGCGAGGAGCCCTTTGCAGTGATCCTAGCCGATGACCTCATCGAGGAAGATAGCCGGGAAGGCGGGGTCATGAGTCAAATGACCCGGTATTTCAACAAATACCAATGCTCGATTCTAGGTGTAGAGCGGGTGCCCCTTGCCGAGTCTGACAAGTATGGCATCGTCCATCCGCTGCCTTTTGCCACCCGGCTGAGCAATGTGGATGGCATCGTTGAAAAACCAAAGCCAGCGAATGCCCCGTCCGATCTGGCCGTGGTAGGCCGCTATATCCTGACTTCACGCATCTTCGATCTATTAACGAATATCCCGCGTGGAGCGGGCAATGAAATTCAACTCACCGACGGCATTGCTGCTCTGTTGAGTGAAGAACAGGTGTTGGCCTACGAATTCACCGGGCGGCGGCATGACTGTGGCAGCAAGCTTGGCTACTTGGTGGCGACTGTGGAGTATGGTTTGCGCCATCCAGAGTTGGGTGAACAGTTTCGAGCCTATCTGCAATCTTGCCAGTTCGGTGATTCCACGCTGACGGCCTCGCCACCCATCTCCAACCCTTCTTCTTTAAGAGGAGAGGTGGACGCCGACCCGCTTTAAGCCAGGAGAAAACTACCATGCCCCAAGGATTGCTGGTTCTCAACGCCGGTTCGTCCAGCATTAAGTTCTCCGTGTTTGCCTTGCCAGCAGATGGCGGTGAACTGGAGCTGGTCTGCCGTGGCTTGCAGGAAAACATCGGCGAAGACACCCCTTACTTCAAAGCCTTTGATCACGCTGGCCAAATACTGGTGGATATCCCATTGACACCGACATCCGGCCAGTACCGGAGGCTGGGGCCTGACTATCGCCGTAGAGCGACTGACCCGCCACCGCCACCGAATGCCGTGCCAACGGCTGTAGCGATTTACGATCATCAGGCGGCGCTGCGCGATTTATTGGACTGGCTGGAAGCAACCGCCGGCTTGCCTGAAATCATCGCAGCCGGCCATCGGGTGGTACACGGCGGCGAAGAGTACAGCGATCCCCAACGGCTCACTCCCGAGACCATCACGCGTCTGGAATATTTCATCCCTCTGGCGCCGCTGCATCAACCGCACAATCTAGCCGGTATCCGCGCCCTCAGTGCAATCCGGCCTGACCTGCCACAAGTTGCTTGTTTTGACACCGCTTTTCACTATGGACAACCGGAACTCGCTAAGCTGTTTGCCTTGCCGCGCACCTACCGCGAAGAGGGAGTGCGGCGCTATGGTTTTCACGGATTATCTTATGAGTACATCGCCAGCGCTTTGACAGAGATCACGGGGACGCCGGCAACAGGCCGGGTAGTGGTCGCTCATCTCGGCAATGGCGCCAGCATGTGCGCCATGCGCGATGGCCACAGCGTGGCTAGCACCATGGGCTTCACTGCGGTGGAGGGATTGCCGATGGGTACGCGCACCGGATCGCTGGATCCCGGCGTACTGATTTACCTGATTGAACGGCATGGCATGGGCGCCAAGGATTTAACGAATCTACTCTATAAGCAATCTGGCTTGCTCGGATTATCGGGAATTAGCAACGACATGCGCGAATTACTTGCCAGTCCCGAACCCAATGCGAAGCTGGCTGTGGATTATTTCTGCTACCGTATTGCCCGGGAGCTTGGTTCATTGGCTGCAGCGCTGGACGGACTGGATGCACTGGTCTTCACCGGAGGCATCGGTGAACATGCAGCCGCCGTGCGTGAACAGGTTTGCGCCCGTTCTGGCTGGCTGGGCATCGAGATGGATCCGGCGGCAAATGCTGCAAATAGCCAGCGCATCGATCGATCCGGCAGCCGGATTGCGGTGTGGGTGCTGCCTACGAATGAGGAACTGATTATTGCCCGGCACACCCGGCAGTTGGTGCTACAGGATTAACGTGGATTCCCGAACTATGCTTGTGGGGAATGAGTTGCGCTATTCGTCACTCCGATTTGCCTGAATCCCTCCATTAATCGCGACTTACCGGAAATTGCCATGTGCGGAATCGTAGGTGCTATCGCTGAACGCAATGTCACTCCCATCCTGCTTGAAGGGCTGCGGCGGCTGGAATATCGCGGCTATGATTCGGCGGGTATCGTTACCCTCGATAGCCGGGATAGCCAATTACACCGGTTGCGTACGGTAGGCAAGGTGCAAATGCTGGCTGACCGCTTGCAACAGGAGCCGGTGCGCGGCCCGCTCGGTATCGCCCACACCCGCTGGGCAACGCATGGCGAACCCTGCGAACGCAATGCCCACCCTCATATCAGCAACGATTCAGTAGCGGTGGTGCATAACGGCATCATCGAGAATCACCAGGAACTGAGGCAAGAACTCATCGCTGCCGGCTACCGCTTCGAATCCGATACCGATACTGAGGTGGTGGCCCATTTGATCGAGCAGCAGATGCACGAAACCGGTGATTTGCGCATGGCTGTTCAGCAGGCCATCACACGATTGACCGGTGCTTACAGTCTCGGGGTGATCTGCCGCCAAGACCCGGAACGGTTGATCGCGGCGCGGGCCGGCAGTCCGCTGGTGCTGGGCATCGGCATCGAGGAACACTTTATCGCCTCCGACGTCTTTGCGCTGGCCCCGGTGACCCAAACGTTTGTCTTCCTGGAAGAAGGCGATATTGCTGAGGTACAGCGTGCGCAGTTCACGATTTATGATCATGAAGGACAGCCGGTGGAACGGCCGCTGTCCTACGCTGCTCAACAAGGCGGGCCAGCGGGCAAGGGCGGCTACCGCCATTTCATGCTTAAGGAAATCTTTGAACAACCAGCCGTCGTGGCCGAGACCCTGGAAGGGCGTGTCCATCAGGGGCATTTGTTCGAAGACAGCTTCGGGCCGGAGGCTGGCGCGCTGCTCGACCAGGTACAGGGTGTCCATATTGTCGCCTGCGGTACCAGTTATCACGCGGGTCTGGTTGCCCGCTACTGGCTGGAAAGTCTGGGTGTTCCCTGCACGGTCGAAGTTGCCAGCGAATACCGCTACCGGCGTGGAGTTACGCCGCCAGGCACCTTGTTCGTGAGTATTTCCCAGTCCGGGGAGACCGCTGACACCCTCGCGGCATTGCGCGAAGCCAAAGTACGTGGCTATTTGTCCACGCTAGCCATCTGCAATGTGGCCGAGAGTTCGCTGGTGCGTGAATCGGCGTTGACCCTGCTGACCCGCGCCGGCCGGGAAATCGGCGTGGCATCAACCAAGGCATTTACGACGCAACTGGTAGCCTTGCGATTGCTAGCACTCATGCTGGGCCGGCGGCATGGCTTGAGCGAAAATGATGTGGCGGCGCTCGCGCGGGATTTGGAATTGCTACCCCGGGTATTGGAGGAAGCGCTCATGCTTGACAACGCTATCGAGCGGCTGGCCGAGCATTTCGCGGAGAAACATCACGCCCTGTTCCTGGGGCGCGGCCCGCAATACCCTATCGCTATGGAAGGGGCGCTCAAGCTCAAGGAAATTTCCTACATCCATGCCGAGGCTTATCCCGCTGGCGAACTCAAGCACGGGCCTTTGGCGCTGGTGGACGCCGACATGCCGGTGGTCTGCGTGCTGCCTAAAGATGACCTGCTGGAGAAAGTGCTTTCCAATCTTCAGGAAGTACGGGCGCGCGGCGGGGTTCTATTCCTGTTTGCGGACCGGGAAGTGGATACCCATCTTAGCGGTGTCGATACGCATGTGTTGTCACTCGGCGCCGTTCCGGAATCGATTGCTCCCATCGTATTTACCATCCCCCTGCAACTGCTGGCCTATCATGCCGCGGTACTCAAAGGCACGGATGTTGACCAGCCGCGTAATTTGGCCAAATCAGTCACGGTGGAATAGTGAAGGGCACCACCTCGATCGCCAAAAAGAGGTTGAGTTGCCAAAAAGACGGCAACTCAACCTGAAATCCTGTTAAACTGCGCCATCGCGGCAGTGTTCCAGTCTCCTGCGCCGCGCCCTATCCCGGTTAATCCCTGTTCATCCGCCGCAGACTGGCGCCGAACCCCGGTGCAGGCTGATGTTGCCTTTCATTCTTGGAGCCTCATGTCGTTTTCTTCTCTTGGACTATCCGATGCCTTGGTTCGCGCCGTCACCGAACGCGGCTACACCGTTCCCACCCCGATCCAGCGGCAGGCAATCCCTGCCGTGCTATCGGGTGGCGATCTGCTCGCTGGCGCCCAGACCGGCACCGGCAAAACCGCCGGTTTTACCTTGCCGATTTTGCAGCGTCTCGCCGCTGACAACGGCAAAAATACCAACGCGGGTGGCCACGCGCCGATCCGCGCCTTGATTCTCACCCCAACTCGTGAGCTGGCTGCGCAGGTTGAGGAAAGCGTGCGCGAGTATGGCAAGTATGTAAAATTGAAGTCGATGGTGATGTTTGGCGGCGTCGGCATCCAACCGCAAATTCAGCAGTTGCGAAACCGGGTAGATATCCTCGTAGCAACTCCAGGCCGTCTGCTGGACCACGTAGGACAGGGGACGTTAAACTTATCGCGGATCGAAGTGCTCGTACTGGACGAAGCTGACCGGATGCTGGATATGGGCTTTATCCATGATATTAAGAAAGTGCTGGCGCTCTTGCCTCGTAAACGTCAGAATTTGCTGTTTTCCGCCACCTTTTCCGAAGAAATCCGGACGCTGGCCGATAGCCTGCTCAACCGGCCGGCCTTGATCGAAGCCGCTCGCCGCAATGCCCCCGCCGAGGCGGTGACCCAGCGCGTATATTTGGTTGATCGCGAACGGAAGCGTGAGTTGCTAGCCCATCTCATCCGGGAGAACCGCTGGCGTCAGGTATTAGTGTTTACCCGCACCAAACATGGCGCCAACCGGCTATCCGAACAACTCACTAAAGGCGGCATTTCCGCGCTGGCCATTCACGGCAACAAGAGCCAATCCGCGCGAACCCATGCATTGGCGCAGTTCAAGAGCGGCGCGTTGCCGGTGCTGGTCGCGACCGATATTGCCGCCCGGGGCATCGACATTATTGAACTGCCGCATGTGGTCAATTTTGAGTTGCCGAATGTGCCAGAGGACTATATCCATCGCATCGGGCGCACCGGTCGCGCCGGTGCAGAGGGAGAGGCCGTTTCGCTGGTCTGCGTGGATGAGCACAAGCTACTGGCAGACATTGAAAAGGTACTCAAGCGCTCCGTACCTAGAGAAGTGATTCCCGGTTTTGAACCGGACCCGCGCATCCAGGCTGAACCAATTCCGAATGGCCGCAATCGCGGCCCGGCACCCAGCCGCAGTCCTTCCAGAAACCACGCCCCTTCTCGTGCGCATACCGAGTCAGCACGGCCGCTTCATTCGCGTGAAACGCTTTCTGGACGAGGCCGTCCGGCAAAAACAGCTGTTCAGTCTTCTCGAAAAGCCGTTAAGATTCCAGCTCTGATGGGGGGCTAGCCCAAGTAATCGTTCGTTCCCTTCTCCCATCGGCGGAAGAAGGGTCAAGAGTATAAGGTATGGCATACAAAGGCATTATCCTCGCTGGTGGCTCCGGCACCCGGCTGCACCCGTTGACCATTTCAGTCAGCAAGCAGCTTATGCCGGTTTATGACAAACCGATGATCTACTACCCAATCGCCACGTTGATGCTGGCGGACATCCGGGACATTCTGATTATCACCACGCCCCACGATCAGGGGGCGTATCAAACCCTGTTAGGCGATGGCCACCAGTGGGGCATCCGTTTTCAGTATGCCGTGCAACCCAATCCTGACGGATTGGCTCAAGCATTCCTGATCGGTGAGTCCTTCATTGGCGCTGATCCGGCCTGTCTGATCCTCGGCGACAATATCTACTATGGTCAGGGTCTATCGGCCATGTTACGCCGGGCAACGGCGCGCACCCAGGGCGCCACAGTGTTCGGGTACTATGTGCGTGACCCGGAACGCTATGGTGTGGTCAGCTTTGACGCCCACGGCCGGGCGATTAACATCGAGGAAAAACCGAAGCAACCTAAGTCCCACTATGCGGTGACCGGGTTGTATTTCTACGATAATGACGTGGTGAATGTCGCTAAGAACATCCAGCCATCGGCGCGTGGTGAACTAGAAATCACTGACGTTAACAAGGTCTATCTGGAACGCAGCGCGTTGAATGTTGAGCTGTTGGGACGGGGTTATGCCTGGCTGGATACCGGCACCCACGAATCACTGCTGGCGGCGGCTCACTTCATGCAAGTGGTCGAACAACGGCAGGGATTGAAAATCGCCTGCCCCGAAGAAATCGCCTGGCGCATGGGTTACATTGACGACGCACAATTGGCGCGGCTGGCAGCGCCACTGGCTAAAAACGGCTATGGCCAATACTTGCAAGAACTGTTGCAACTAAGGAATGCACCGTGAAAGTGATTGCGACGGAACTACCGGGCGTGTTGTTACTAGAACCTAAAGCCTTCGGTGATGCGCGCGGCTTTTTCATGGAAACCTGGCAAGCGGCACGCTACCACGAAGCGGGAATGCCGGAGCGCTTCGTCCAGGACAACCACTCCCGTTCCCGGCAGGGTGTGTTGCGTGGCCTGCATTACCAGCTCACGCAACCCCAGGGTAAACTGGTTTGGGTCACGCGCGGCGCGGTTTTCGATGTTGCCGTCGACATTCGCCGGGGGTCACCGCATTTTGGCCGCTGGTATGGCTGTCTGCTGGACGATGCCGATCATCGGCAACTGTATATTCCACCTGGCTTTGCTCACGGTTTTTGCGTCGTATCGGAGGAAGCGGATTTCTTCTATAAATGCACCGATTACTACCACCCGCAATCAGAACGCGGTATCGCCTGGAATGATCCTGAAATTGGCATTCAATGGCCATTAAGTAATGTTTCGCTGTCGGGCAAGGATCAGCAAAACCGCCCCTTACATGAACAAGCGCCTGAAAATTTGCCGGTTTACGAGAATTAAGTAATGCAAATCATTGTCACCGGGGCGCAAGGCCAGGTTGGTTGGGAATTGACCCGTCGTGCGCTTGGGCTGGGCCATACCGTGCTAGCCTGGGATCAAGCGGAGCTGGATATCACCGATGCCGCTGCTGTGGATCATGCTCTGAACGCCAGCGGCGCGGACGTGGTGATCAACGCAGCAGCCTATACAGCGGTAGATAAAGCTGAGCAGGAGCCAACATGGGCTTTTGCGGTCAACCAAGACGGTCCTGCCCATCTCGCCGCTGCCTGCGCCCGGCTGAATATTCCGTTGTTGCATATTTCTACTGATTACGTCTATGACGGCGCTAAACCGGCTCCGTATGTCGAGGATGATCCAACTGCGCCAATAGGCGTGTATGGCGCCAGCAAGTTGGCCGGTGATGAGGCGGTGCGCCGGTTATTGCCTCGGCACCTGATCCTGCGGGTGAGTTGGGTATTTGGTGTTCACGGCCACAACTTTGTTAAGACCATTCTGCGGCTAGCGCGGGAACGGGAAGAATTGCGGGTGGTCGCCGATCAGCGGGGCTGCCCGACGTTCGCTGGCGATATTGCCGATACCCTGCTGGAGCTGGCTGAACGCAGCGCTGAAATCGATGTAAATAACACTTGGGGCACGTACCACTATTGCGGGGAACCGGCAACCACCTGGCATGGCTTTGCCCGCGCCATTGTCGAAATGGCCCGCGAACGTGAACCGCTCCCGGTTAGAACGGTAACCGCTATTACGACCGCTGATTATCCAACTCCCGCTGCTCGACCGGTTAATTCCGTGCTGGACTGTTCACATTTAGCCACACAATTTGATATTCAGCCTCGTCCTTGGCGCGAGGGCTTGAAGGCGCTGCTGTCGTCTAACTACTAACCACTGTCCACTCAGCCATGTCTGTTGATCTTGGTGAATTGCTGGTAGCCCACCAAAAACTGGCCGATGCCGATCTGCAACGCGCCCGGCGTGTGCAGGAAGGGACGGGCGAAAGCCTGGATACCCTGTTGCTCAAGCTGGGGCTGGTCTCAGAGCGCGATTTGGCTGATGCGCTGGCGGCGCAACTGAGTCTGCCACTGGTCCGGCCTGCCGATTATCCGGATACGCCAGTGACGAATGGAATCATTTCACCGCGTTTTCTCAAAGAGGCGCGTGCCATTCCCTTGGCCGAGGATGAAGAACAAGGACTGATCGTGGCAATGGCCAATCCCACCGACGAGTACGTACTATCGGCACTGCGGCTGGCTACCGGCAAGACGATCCAGCCGCAAGTCGGTATTCCTTCGGAATTGGAAGTTGCGTTTGAACGGCTGTACGGCAGTGGGCGTTCGGCGATGGGCCAAATTGTGGATTCCATCGGTCTGGCTGACGATCTCACCGACGAAGAGCAGATTCAGCATCTCAAGGATCTGGCGAGCGAAGCACCGGTTATCCGCTTGGTCAACCTGATGGTCGCCCGCGCTGTCGATTCAAGAGCTTCGGATATTCACATCGAGCCCTTCGAAAACCGGCTCAAGGTACGCTACCGGGTGGATGGCGTGTTGCGCGAGGTAGAATCACCGCCGTCACGATTGTCGGCAGCCGTAATCTCCCGTATCAAGATCATGGCCAAACTGAATATCGCTGAGCGGCGGCTGCCGCAGGACGGACGGATTCAGTTGCGGGCGCAAGGCAAAGAAATCGACTTACGCGTGTCGACCGTGCCGACCCTGTGGGGGGAAAGCGTGGTGATGCGTATTCTCGACAAGGCCAGCATGGTGCTGAATTTCGAGGCGCTGGGTTTCAGTCCGCGCACCCTCAAGCGCTTTCTCGATGTATTGATGATGCCGCATGGCATCATCGTAGTGACCGGTCCGACCGGCAGCGGCAAAACCACGACTTTGTACACCGCCTTGCTGACCTTAAACACGCCTGAGCGAAAAATCCTCACGGTCGAAGATCCGGTGGAATACCAATTAGAGGGTATCAATCAAATTCAGGTTAAGCCACAGATCAACCTGACTTTCGCCAACGCCCTGCGCTCCATCGTTCGCCAAGACCCCGATGTAATCATGATCGGCGAAATGCGCGACCTGGAGACCGCTGGCATCGCGGTACAGTCGGCACTGACCGGTCACTTGGTATTATCGACTCTGCACACCAATGATGCGGCTGGCGGCGTGACCCGGCTACTGGACATGGGAGTGGACGATTATTTACTGACCTCCACCATCAACGGCATTCTGGCCCAGCGGTTAGTGCGGTTGCTTTGCACGCACTGCCGCGAACCCTACCCGGCTTTGCCCGAGCTGGTTGAAGAAATGCGCCTGTATCGTTTTGTCGAGGCCCATGATGCAACTCCAAAAGATACGATAACCCTCTATAAGGCGGTGGGTTGCGAGCAATGCGGTGGTACGGGCTATCGAGGCCGGGCGGCGATTATGGAGTTTCTGCTCATGAGCGATCCGCTGCGCCGGTTGGTACTTAAGCATGCTGATGCCACCGTGCTACAAGCCGAAGCACAGAAGGAAGGTATGGACACCATGTACGAGGATGGTTTGCGGAAAGCCGTGGCTGGCCAGACCACCATCGAGGAAGTGCTACGGGTGACCACTCAGCAGGAGCAGGAGGCGTAGATGCCCCGCTATCGCTATGAGGCAGTGGACAGTGCTGGCGAAGTATTGCGCGATGAGGTCGAAGCACCAACCTCAGAAGCAGCGGTTGAGCGGTTGCGTGATCAGGGTTTGCTACCTCTGTCGGTCAAAGAGGCTAAGCGTGGTTTTCTGCACAGCGGTCTCGGTCAGCCATTGTTCAGCCAGCGCCGGGCATTATCTCGCAAGTCTGTCATGTTGTTGACGCAACAGTTAGCCAGCCTGCTCCACGCGGGCATGCCGCTTGATCGAGCGTTAACCATTCTGATCGGGGTTAATGATGATGAGCAGGCGCGGGCGTTGCTGGAGCGGGTTCAGGAGAAGGTGCGGGGCGGCTCCTCACTCGCGGATGCTCTGGAGGCGCAGGGAGCATTTTCGCGTTTCTACCTGAACATGATTCGTGCGGGCGAAGCGGGCGGGGCATTGGAAGTCGTGCTGAAGAGATTGACTGAATTTCTGGAGCGGTCGCAGGCGTTGCGGGAAACCGTGACTTCAGCGTTGATCTACCCCATTATTTTGCTGACCGTTTCGGCATTGTCGGTGATTATTCTGCTGACTTTTGTGGTGCCGCAGTTCCAACGGCTATTTGCAGATGCAGGCAAAGCGTTGCCACTGGCCACTCAGATCGTGATTGCGGTGGGTGATGGTTTTCGCCATTACTGGTGGGCCGGAGTCATTCTGATCATATTGGGGATTATGGCGTTACGCCAGCAATTGAGCCAGCCAGAGAACCGCACCCGCTGGGATCGCTGGTTATTACGCCTGCCCTTGCTTGGCGACCTGATCGCTAAAGTGGAAACAGCCCGGCTGTCACGAACGTTGGGAACCCTGCTGGGCAACGGAGTGTCGCTATTGAACGCGCTGACGATTGTCCGGGAGACACTGAGCAATCAAGTGATGGCAGCAGCGCTCGGTGAAGTGGCCGAACACGTCAAGACTGGAAGAGGGTTGGCTGAGCCATTGCAAGACACTGAGAATTTTCCCAAATTGGCGGTGCAGATGATTCGGGTCGGCGAGGAAACCGGCCAGCTGCAAGAAATGTTGATCCAGATCGCGGACACCTACGATGGAGAAGTGCAGACGGCGGTCAAGCGATTGCTGACCCTGCTGGAGCCGGTCATGATTTTAGGCCTAGGCGTAATCATCGCCGGCATTATCATGTCGATTCTGGTCGCGATTCTGAGTTTGAACGAACTGGCTTTTTAAAGATATCAGGTTCCAGGCAAAACCTGATACCTGACGTCTGATATAGGGGTACCTGAGTGAGAAACATTCTGATGAAAAATGAGACTCCCCGCCGCATTCACGGCTTTACCCTGATCGAACTGTTGGTCGTGTTAGTGATCCTGGGTCTGCTCGCTGGATTGGTCGGACCCCAGGTAATGAAATACCTGGGTGGCGCCAACACCAAAACCGCCAAGTTGCAGATCGAGGATTTCAGCACGGCACTGGACGCTTTCCGGCTGGACATGGGGCGCTACCCCAGCACCAACGAAGGTTTGGAGGCACTGGTGGCGCAACCACCGGGCGCAACCCGCTGGAACGGTCCCTACCTGCGCAAGAATCTCATCCCAAAAGATCCCTGGGGCAACAATTATCAATATCGTTCGCCCGGCCAGCACAGCGGCGGCGGGTTCGATTTATACTCGCTGGGCGCTGACAATGCGGAAGGCGGTGATGGTGAGAACCAGGATATAGTGAGCTGGCTGTAGGGTCGTCCAGGAGTGAGATCGCGGCAGCGTGGTTTTACCCTGCTGGAGATTCTGGTGGCGCTCGTAATTGGCGTATTGCTGGTCGCACTGACGCCACCATTGCTATCAGGCATGAGCGGCGCGGCAGAACTGCGCGGCGCGGCGCGGCAACTCGCGGCTGGCTTGCGCAACGCCCGTAATGAAGCCATCACCCAGCAGCGTGAGACGGTGTTAGTGTTGGATCTGGCGGAACATCGCTTCGCGGTCAGCAGCGATGCGCGCGAGATTGCTCTGCCAGACAGCGTAGCGCTCCATCTCTATACCGCGCAATCCGAGTTGCTCGACGGTGAGAAAGGCCGCATCCGCTTTTTTTCAGATGGCAGTTCCACCGGCGGCGCTATCACGGTCAGTGGCCCAAAACTGGCCTACCGGGTTAACATTGATTGGTTGACCGGCGCGATCGCCATCGTCGAGGAAGAGGTGCATCCGTGATCCGCCGTGGCTGCCAGCGCGGCTTTTCCTTATTGGAAGTATTAGTTGCCTTCGCGATTCTCAGTATTTCTCTCGGAGTGTTGCTGCAAATATTCGCCACCGGCTTGCGCAATGCGGGCATCGCCGATGACTATACCCGGGCGGCCTTGTATGCCGAATCGATCCTAGCAGCGATCGGTCGCGAAGTTCCATTAGCCGAAGGTGAACGCAGTGGACCGGTGAACGAACAATTTTCCTGGCGCAGTATAGTGAGCACCTATACCGAAGGGATGCCCGCTTCCAAACAACCCATGTTCCGGGCCTACCGCGTCAGCGTCGAAGTGTACTGGCCGGGGCTGCTCCAAAACCGTTCGGTTGTGCTGGAAACCTTGCGGCTGGCGCCGGTTGAGCCACCGGGCAGAGGCTGAGAACAGTGAGCAGTAAGCAGCGGGCAGTGAGCAACAGCAAAAAGCATTGTTGGCTATTTACGCCTCGCAATCCCTTACGATATAGGTCAAATCGCCGGCAGGCCGGTTTTACTCTATTAGAACTCGTCGTCGCTATTACCCTGATGGGGCTAGTGTTGGTCGTGCTCTACAGCGGCCTGCGGCTGGGACTCAACGGCTGGGACAGCGGTGAACAACGCGCCGAGGCAACCAACCGCTTGCGGCTGGCCCAGGAGTTTCTGCGCCGGCAGTTGATGCAATCGCTGACGGTTTATGCCATCAACGAGGAACAGAAAAGAGTGGTGGCATTCGTTGGACAACCGGACAGGATCGAGTTTGTGGCGCCGATGCTAGCCCAACTAGGCCGTGGCGGTTTATATCGAGTGCGCGTTGAAGCCAATGACAATCGGCTCTGGATTCGCTGGCGGCCGTATCTGCCCGCTGATCCAGAGGCGGGTGAAGAGCGGGAAACTGTATTGCTGGAAGACGTCTCCAGTGTGGAATGGGCTTATTTTGGCCCCGAACAAGAGAGTCAGCTAGAATCGCCCCCGCGTTGGCACTCCAATTGGATGAATGCTCAACGGCGGCCGCAGTTGGTACGTCTAAACCTCCATCTTCGTGGTCAGCCGTGGCCAGACTTGGTAGCAGCTTTGACGGAGGGCAGCGCAGGTGCCACTGGATTTGGACCATAAGGCAGAATTTTCCATCATCGGCGATTGATAGAGTATCGATGCAAAAAGGCATGGTTTTAGTTATCGTGCTATGGATCGTCACCCTATTGGCGGTCATGGCGGGTAGTTTCGCCTACTCAATGCGGGTCGAAACCCGGCTGGCGACCACACTGGTTGAGCGAACTCAAGCCCGGGCGCTTGCAGAGGCTGCGGTGGCATATGCGATGGCGTGGCAACTGGATTTCGAAGCACAGAAACAATGGCCAGCCAACGGCGATCTTCATGAGTGGGCGTTTGGGGGGAGACGAATGCATATCCGTGTTGAAGATGCGGCTGGCCGGGTCAATCTGAACTATGCCAGTCCTCAGCTACTGAAAGAAGTCCTGCTGAGGATCGGTGTGGCCCAGGCCGATGTTGACCAGCAGGTTGCCGCCATTGAAGACTGGCGCGATCCCAATGATGATGAAACACCAGGCGGTGCAGAAAGCGCTAAGTATCATGCTGCAGGCCGGCCTGGCCCTAAAAATGGAATGTTCGGGAGTCTTGATGAGTTGCAGCAAGTGCTAGGAATCGACCCGCAAACTGCCAAAAACTTGGCCAATGTGGCCACTGCTGCCGATACCCGGATTGCCAGCATCAATCCGGCGCTCGCATCTTTTGCTGTGCTGCGCGTTGCTACCGGACTTGACGAGCAGGCGATCGCTGATTATATGAGCGCTCGCGCCCAGACTGCCCGCGAAGGACTGCCGCCGCCACCTCTTTCAGCGATTGAAAATCTCTCTTTCTTCTCTGGTAGCCGTTCGGGTATTTATCATATCGCCGTTACAGTAGCGGCTGAAACTGGAAAAACAGGAAGCGTGGAAGCCATCGCCTCAACACAAAACCCGCCGCAAGGACAGATGATGCGATGGTTGTCCTGGCGATTGACGCCCTAACCCAGGTTCTCTTTTTACAGCATTATTGCTATCTCGTTGTGATTCGTGACTGCAACTCATCCACAAATTTTGAAAATTAGCTTCCAATGGAAGCCAACAGCTTTCTGGCGCTGGTGGCGTGAGGGCTTATTGGGTTGGCTACCGTTGGAGGCTCGTAGAAAGCTAGCCGGCTCGCTGCGACGATTGATCATTGAACCCAGCCCGGATGGGTTCACGCTGTTTCGTCAAGAGAATGGTGAACCAGAAGTATTGCGCTCTCAATCGTGGGAATCATCAAACCGCGAAACACTGCATAAACTCATTCGCGCTGAACGCCCGGCCACCCTCGTTTTGCGGATGCCGGCAGACCGGGCGTTAACACGGGTGGTTCTGTTGCCGGTCGCGGCAACAGGAAATCTGCGTCAAGTACTGGGTTATGAAATGGATCGATTAACCCCGTTCAACGCTAACCAATTGTACTACGATGCTTTAATCCTGGAACGCCAACTGGAGCAACGGCGAATCCGGGTGGAGCTTTCGGCACTGCCGAGAACCGAAGTGGACGCTACCCTGGAGGCGCTGGCTGCATTGAACATAACGCCAGACAGCGTAGATGTTGCTGGCGGACGGACGGGCGTCAATTTACTGCCGGTCGAAAAGCGGCCAAAGCGTGGCGTCTGGCCCCGGCGTCTACAAAGCCTTCTGATCGTCGTCAGCCTGAGCCTGCTCCTCGCTGCAACCCTGCTACCGTTGTGGCAACAACGGGCGCTGGTTATCCGCTTGCAGCAACAGGTTGATATTCTGCAAAAGGATTCCGGGCAGGTGTTGAACCTGCGGGAACAATTGGAAAAAGCGGCCGTATCATCCCGGTTCCTACTCCAGAAAAAGCACAGTAATCCGCCGATCATCGAGCTGCTACGCGAACTAACAGCGATCCTGCCTGATAATACCTGGTTGGAGCGCCTGCAAATCAAGGGCGATGCGCTCCAACTGATCGGCCAGTCATCGAGTGCATCAGCGCTGGTGGGGGTGATCGAAGAATCAAAATTGCTGGGGCGTGTCGCTTTTGCCTCTCCGGTGACGAATGACCGCCGGACCGGCAAGGAGCGGTTTGTGCTAGACGTTCATGTGGTTCTGGAACCCTAATGAATCTACCTTCTCCCTCTCTCGGTCATCGTCTAACTGCTTTGCTGCTGCTAGCGCTGGTCGTTAGCTTGCTCTATGTGTTGCTGGTCGACCAGCTTTGGATGGGCCGTTATCGTATTTATCAAACCAATGCTGAACGGTTGATGGACCGCTTGCACAACCTGGAACGGCTGGCCGCCGCTCGCCCGGAGCTGGAGAATGCGATCCAGGCAATACGCAATGATCAGCGAACGACCGCTTATTTTCTCCCGCCAGCGCCGCCAGCGCTGGCGGCGGCGGATTTGCAGCAACGTGTCAAGGCTCTAGTAGAAGGAGCAGAAGGCACTCTGCTGAGTATTCAGGCGTTGCCGGTCGTCGAGGAAGGCGGCATGGTACGAGTGGCTGTCAGCGCAGTCTTGCAAGGGAATGTAGATGCGTTGCAAAAGGTGCTGCATAGTCTGGAATCACAAGTACCGCTGTTGTTCATTGATAATCTTGAAGTGACCGCACGCCAGTTTCGACCACGATTGCCAAATGGCACAATCGCGCCCTACACACGTGTTCAACTGAGCAGCCAGATGGAAATATCAGGCTACCTTCGCAAGGAGAGCAGTTAAGTGTTCGCCCGATTAGGATGGCTGCTGTTCTGGCTGGCGATAGGCGCAGTAGGCGCAGGGGCACTGATCATGGAGTGGCGGCACCCGCCACGCCTGCAACCACCAAGAGCAGTCGATGCGCCGCCCACCGTGACGATTCCACCACTCCAACCATTCGAGCCACTGCCTTTGACGCATTATGCCAAGATCGTGGAACAGCCAGTTTTTATTGATACCCGCCGTCCGGAGGAAGACGAACTAACCGTACCGGCTACACCACCGGCTGCGCCTGATCAACCATTGGATTTGATCGGTGTATTACTGGTCCCCGGCGCAGCAGCGGCGCTGTTGCGTCCCACCGAACCCAACGCCAAGGTATTGCGCGTGGCTCAGGGTGAAATGGTTGAAGGCTGGCGGTTACAATCAGTGAGTGCCAACCGGGTCATCCTGCGCAAGAACGATGAAACCCGGGAGTTGATGCTGATTCGTCCGCCGGCGCCAGCTCACAACACTACCACGCCTGGAAGAGTTGTTTCGCCGGGCGGGCAACCGCCAGTCCAGACGCCAGGGCCAAGGCCAGCGCCGGGTTCTTGATAGGAATTTGCAGAGTACAGTCCATTGAGCAAAAGTTGGATCCAATCGTTAACAGCAGGGGGGTGTCTGTTGCTATTGCTGAGTGCGTGCGCAACCACTCCTGAAACGGCAACGTCCCCAGAGAATACGAAACAAGCGACTGTGGGTCCGGCACCAACACCTGCAAGCGGCTCCCCTCATTTGGTGGCTAAATCAGAAATGGAAGGGAATGCTGAATTTGGCTTGCCAGACCCATCCACTGTTTCGCCATCCAAAACAGCGGTCATCTTCCCGGGTACCGGCAATTTTATTAACTTGCGCGAGGCCAGCAAGCCATCGGCGAGGACAGCGCCTGCTACACCGGCGCCAGGGAGCGGCGTCACACTCAACTTTGAGGGCGCCAGTATCCGTGATGTTGTAAAAGTGGTGTTTGACACTCTCAAAGAGAACTATGTGATTGATCCTCAAGTACAAGGTGAGGTAACGGTGCAGACAAGCCGGCCACTGACCCAGGATCAGTTGCTGCCGACCCTAGAAATATTGTTGCGGGAGAGCAATGCGGTATTGGTGCGAGAAGGTAATGTGTATCGGATTATTCCAGCCGCCTTAGCGTTGCGGCAAGGCAATCTGACACCCCGCTTGAGTAGAGGTCGAGTGGGGTATGGTGTACGAATCGTACCTCTGCGCTATATCAGCGCCATCGAGATGCAAACGATCATCGCTCCGTTTCTGCCGGAGGGAGGCATTCTAAAAGCTGATTCTACCCGCAACCTGCTAGTGCTAGCAGGCACATCGCATGAATTGAACAGCGTTCAGGATACTATTGAAACCTTTGATGTCAACTGGCTTAGAGGGATGTCCATCGGCATGTTTCGATTGCGTAATATCGACAGCCAATCGGTAGCCACCGAGTTGAACCAGTTACTAGGCGAGGGTTCGGGGACGCCCATTGCTGGTTTAGTTCGATTGGTGCCCCTGAGCAAGCTCAACTCAGTGCTAGTGATTAGTCCGCAGCGGGAATATTTGCGGGAGGTGGCCATCTGGATTGAGCGCCTGGATGGCATTGGCGGTGAGCGGCTTTATGTCTATCCTATCCAGAACAGCCGGGCCGATTATGTCGCCGAACTGCTGAACGGCCTATTTAACCTGAGCGGCGGTGACTCGACGCGCGGCGGCGAGTTAGCCCCTGGTTTAAAAGGAGCGCAATTGTCTTCCGGCAGTAGCGGATCAAGTGCAGGGTTGAGCGGCGGGAAAACCTCCTCTCTGTCAGGTGGAACCTCCTCTCTGTCAGGTGGAACCTCCTCTCTG